>Ga0164320_10000117_pt1 | contig 22000 bp, 20 predicted proteins | sample GuaBasSediGuay11_FD_113736 | JGI IMG/M metagenome (GOLD analysis project Ga0164320, IMG submission 113736) | Subseafloor sediment microbial communities from Guaymas Basin, Gulf of California, Mexico - Guay11, Core 4567-28, 0-3 cm | ecosystem: Environmental > Aquatic > Marine > Hydrothermal...
TTAAATACATCAGATTGTATAAAAAAGAACATACAATAGCCTAGCCATAACACAAAAGGAATAAAATGTGGCCATTGCTTTTCTTTTTTAAAACCCTTAAATTGGGAAATAACAAATAAATAAATAAGGGGAGCAATAATAAAATTAAACGGTTCTGCAAAATTTGACACCCATAATACTTTGAAAATATAGCCAGTATAATTCAGCCAGCCTTCAAACATTACAAGTGACAATATTAAAATAAAAACTCCCATAAATAAATTGGAAGTATTATGTCTAAAAGATTTTTTAATAATAAAAAGAGAGATGAAAAAGCCAAGAAAAACACCAAGAATAATTATTAAAGCGATAATATTTAAAGTAATTGGTATGTCTTGCATACTCCAAAAATAGGAATCTTTTTTACAATTAAAACATATAAAATATTACTGAATATTTTAGTTAACTATATTTTAAGTATTTTCTATGCTAGTAATTTATAAATTAGCAAAAACATTGATTGTGATGAGACCTAAACTTATTTATGCCTTTATAGCTTTATTTTTATTTTCCTTTAGTGCAAATTCTTCATTAAGATGGAATGCTACTGGACATCGAACTGTTGGTAAAATTGCAGAAAGCTACTTAAAATCAAGTACAAAACGTAAAATTAATAAACTGCTTAAAGGTCAGTCGTTAGCATTTGCATCGACTTATGCCGATGAAATAAAATCGGATAAACGATATAACGATTTCTATACCTGGCATTATGTAAATATGCCATTAAATTCAAACTATGAAGATTCAGAAAAGAGCCCGAATGGAGATTTGGCTACTGGTATTGCTTATTGCAAAAAAATAATCAAAGACGAAAATTCCAGCGAAGCTGACAAAGCATTCTACTTAAAAATGCTTATTCATTTTATTGGCGATTTACATCAACCCATGCATGTTGGTTTAGCTAGTGATAAAGGTGGAAATGACTTTAAACTGCAATGGTTTTATAGGGACTCTAATTTGCATCGTGTTTGGGATACCGAAATGATTAATGGCTACGGAATGGGTTATATTGAATTAGCAGAAAATGCAGATATTTTATCCAAAGAACAGGTAAAAGCCATACAAGAAGGAACTGTTATAGATTGGGTAAATGATACTCATAAATTAACTCAAAAAGTTTATGCCTCAGTAAACGAAGGTGACAATTTGCGATATAGATATTCTTACGACCATTTTGAAACTGTACGTTCACAATTACAAATTGCAGGAATTAGATTGGCTAAAGTTTTAAACGATTTGTTTTAAATGCATTCTAAATATGCAATGGTCTATTTTCAGTAGCCGCTAATGCCGCTTCTTTAATAGCTTCGGTAAATGTTGGATGTGCATGAGACATACGAGAAATATCTTCTGCTGAAGCTCTGTATTCCATAGCTACAACAGCTTCGGCAATCATATCTGCAGCACGTGCTCCAATTATATGCACACCTAAAATTTCATCTGTAGTTTTATCTGCCAATATTTTTACAAAACCATCTAAATCCATACTTGCACGACTTCTACCCAAAGCACGCATTGGAAACTGTCCAACTTTGTATTCTACTCCCGTTTCTTTTAATTGTTCTTCTGTTTTGCCAACTGTGGCTACTTCTGGCCACGTATAAACCACACCTGGAATTAAATTATAATCTATATGTGGTTTCTGTCCAGCTAAAGTTTCGGCAACAAAAACGCCTTCTTCTTCGGCTTTATGAGCCAACATTGCACCTTTAATAACATCTCCAATTGCATATATATTTGATGCAGATGTTTGTAGATGGTCATTCACTTCAACTTGCCCTCTCTCATCAATCTTCACTCCTGCTGCTTCTGTATTTAAACCATCAGTATAAGGATGACGACCTACAGACACTAAACAATAGTCACCTTTAAATTCTACTTCTACTCCTTTTTTATTGTTAGCTTTTACGATAACTTCTTCACCAATACGTTTAACTGAAGTTACTTTGTGAGATGCATTGATTTTGAATTTCTGCTTTTTTAAAACCTTGTTTAATTCTTTAGATAAACCCGCATCCATAGTAGGAATTATTCTATCCATAAATTCAACAACTGTAACTTCAGAACCCAAACGTTTATAAACTTGACCAAGTTCTAAACCTATTACTCCGCCACCAATAACAATTAAATGTTTTGGAATTTCTTTAAGTTTTAAAGCTTCGGTTGAAGTTATTATACGATCTTTATCTAGCTTGATAAAAGGTAAATTAGAAGGCTTACTTCCCGTCGCTATAATAATGTTTTTAGTTTCTATTTCTTCAGAAGAACCATCTCCTTTTGCAATATTGATGTGTGTTGCATCTTTAAAACTTCCTAAACCTTCGTAAACATCAATCTTATTTTTTTTCATTAAAAAATCGATTCCACCAGTAGTTTGGTCAACTACAGCCTGTTTACGTGCAATCATTTTTTTTAAATTCACTTTTATTTCTCCTGGAATCTTAATACCATGTTCTTCAAAATGTTTAACAGCATCTTCGTAATGATGTGAGGAATCTAAAAGTGCTTTACTTGGAATACAACCAACATTTAAACAGGTGCCTCCTAAAGTAGCATATTTTTCAATAATTGCCGTTTTCATGCCTAATTGTGCACAACGAATGGCTGCTACATAACCTCCAGGACCAGAACCAATAATGGCTACATCGTATGATTTCATAATTTTTCTGTAGAAATTTGAGGACAAAAATACAATTTATACCAAAAAGACCAATAAAACAGTCTAATAAATAGTTACTTTTTCCTTTATATTTCATAATAAAAATGAACCGTAACTAATGCTATGCTTAATTTTTCTTTTTTATCTGAAGAAAAAATAATTCTATTTCTTTTCAGTCTATTTTATAAATCCTTTTGGTATTAGATTTATGATTTGCGAATGGCTAATGTTGAATTTTTAAAATCCACAACTATGAAGGAAATCCAAGCATATTTCCCATACCAACAGTAAACAACCAAGAGCCATAAATAGCATGCTCAATGGTTACCAAAAGTGTAGATCTTGTCTTATAGAATGTTATGGCAAACAAAATTCCTCCTAAAAAAGTGAGTGCCATTACTAAACTATTTCTAAAGAAAATATGTGCCAAAGAAAACACAATTGCATTAATAAAAATTATTAGGTTTTTATTGGTAAACAACGTTTTATACCGTTGAAAAAAAAAGGTTCTGTAAATTAATTCTTGAGGATACACCGAAAAGAAACTGTATATAAACAAAATAAAAATCCACAATTTTGGTTTGTTGAGCAACACATTAAATAAAGCTTCTTTATTTGTAAACCAAACAAAAAGTGTAGTTATAAATACAATGCCTAAAAATTTTATTAAAATCTGCTTCCAGAAAGTTTTCCACTGTATGTTTTTAGATACTTTAAATGAATTTCCTTTAGTCTTAATCAAGACAAGAACTATATATACAAAACCAAAAAACCCAATTATTAACTTTACCCAAATCAAATAATTTAAAGCTAAACTTATTGGCAAAACAATGAATAAAAGGAAGAATTCTATTAATTTATATTGAATAGTATGCATGAAATTTAGATATTAATTGCAGTTGTATGCTTTACTTCACTAATCATAAATGTACTATGTGTACTACCAATATGGTCGATTGTGGTTAATTTTTTAACCATGAATTCTCTAAAAGCTTCCATATCTTTTACAATAACTTTTAATAAGTAGTCGTAATCACCACTAATATGATAACATTCTAAAACTTCTTCTAAATTTGCAACATCTTTTTCAAACTTTATAACATAATCTTGTGAATGTTGAACTAACTTAATATGACAAAATGCTACAAAGGATTTATTTACTATTTCTTTTTTAATTAAAGCTACATATTTCTCTATTACACCTATCCTTTCCATTTTTTTTATACGCTCGTAAACTGCAGTAACAGAAAGATTTAATTTATTTGAAAGCTCTTTATTTGTTTGTTTACTATCTAATTGTAGTAACGCTAATAATTTTTTATCTATGTTATCAAATTTCATCTGTTTATATTTTTTGTTTTTTTAATTGTCAGATGGAACATCCATATAATCATTTCCCTGTATGTTTAAAAATTAATCATGGATGTTTCATTATTGAAAATTTTTCAGTTAAACTGAATTCAAACAACTAAATTATAAATATTTAACTAATTTATCATCTTAATATAGATTTATTTTCTCAATAAATAAAATATGCTTGATTATTAATCTAATTATTATCAATTTTGTATATAATTATTAAACTCTAGCATTATGTCATTTAAACCTGCAAATAAAATACAAGACTTACAATACTTTGGAGAATTTGGTGGAGTAAATCCATCCATTTCAGATTCTTCAACATATACATTTTTATCGGCTAAAACCATGTTCGATACTTTTGAAGGCAATGCAGATGGTTGTTACCTTTATTCTAGACACACAACACCTAGTAATTTATATTTAGGAGAAGCACTTGCTGCTATGGAAGGTACTGAAATTGCTAACGTTTCGGCATCAGGAATGGGAGCTATTACTCCAGTTTTATTACAATTATGTGATGCTGGTGACCATATTATTAGCAGCAGAACTATTTATGGTGGTACTTATGCCTTTTTAAAAAACTTTATACCTAGACTTAATATTGAAACATCTTTTGTGGACATCACTAAACTTGATATAGTTGAAGCTGCTATAACAAAACACACAAAAGTTTTGTACTGCGAATCAGTTAGTAATCCTTTATTAGAAATTGCAGATATTAAAGGTTTATCAAAAATTGCTAAAAAACATAACCTAAAACTAGTAATAGATAATACCTTTTCTCCGTTATCAATTTCTCCAGCAAAGTTAGGTGCAGATGTAGTAATACATAGCTTAACAAAATTCATTAATGGCTCTAGCGATACTGTTGGTGGTGTGGTTTGTGGTACACAAGAATTTATAAATGATCTAAGAAACGTAAATGATGGAGCTTCAATGCTATTAGGCTCTACAATGGATAGTTTGCGAGCAGCTTCAATTTTAAAAAATATGCGAACGCTTCATATTAGAATGAAACAACACAGCAAAAATGCAATGTATATTGCCAAACAATTTGAAGCAATTGGGTTTAAAACTGTTTATCCTGGATTAGCATCTCATCCATCTCACGAATTATTTAAAAGCATGATGAATTCCGAATATGGATTTGGAGGCATGTTTACCATAGACGTTGGTTCGCTAGATAATGCCAATGCTTTAATGGAGTTAATGCAGCACAATAATTTAGGGTATCTCGCTGTAAGTTTAGGATTTTATAAAACCTTATTTTCTGCTCCTGGAAGTTCAACTTCTAGTGAAATCCCTGAAGAAGAACAAAAAGAAATGGGATTAAGTGACGGTCTTATTCGCTTTTCAATTGGATTAGATGATGACATTGAGCGCACTTATAAAATGATGCGAAAATGTATGGAAGACTTAAATATTTTAGAAACAAAAGACAGATTACAGGAAATTATGTAGCGTTACATTCTCTAATTCTAACTGTAATTAAAAAAAGACTGCCTTTTCAGACAGCCTCATAATTTTAATACAACCTATAAGCTGGAGCTTTAATTCCTTGCATTCGTAACGAGACTAAGGCTTGTCCTCGATGATGGATAATATGATCTTTAATAAACTGAAACCCTTGCTCTTTGGTAAACGTTGGCTTATTTGGATCGAAAGGCACTTCAAAAGTTTCGCTTAAACTTTCAGCATTCATACTTTTATAAATCGAAATAAGCTCATCAAAAGCTTCGTTAAGTGTTTTAATGCATGCTGCTTTGGAAGCTCCCATCTCCTTTTCCATCTTGCCTATATTAGCAAAAACTTCAGGATCAGTTGGCATTTGTTCACCTTTTATAAACATACCTAATAAAAATTTAGACGACATGCCAATATGTGCCAATTGTTCTCCAAAACTTCTAACTGAGTCCGAAGGTTTAAAAGCGTATTTATCTTCAGGCATTGCTTCTGCAATTTCTAAGGTATAAGCTTTTGTAGCTTTCATCATCATAACAAAAGAGTTAGATGAATTTTCTTTTGCCGAAGTGTTTTCAACCTTAACAAAAGAAATTGTACTTAACACAAATACAGTGAGTACAAAATAAATAATTGATTTTTTCATAATTCTTTTGGTTTTAATTAGACTTAATAGTAACTAATTTATTAGAGTGAATCAATTATTAATGAATTAATGTTATTATGGTTTCGTAATTTTTATATTCTTTTGGATTTTTGTAACATTACGTTTCAAAAAAAATAAAAATGCAAGACGATAATAATATTTCCAAGATTAATATAGAAGATCAAAACATAATAGAAAATGTTGAACTCAATATTTGGGAGGCTTTAGTTCCTGTTGTAATCTTAATGGCAATGCTGGCTTATAACATCTTTTTTGTTGAAGATCAAGAATGGTTTGGTGCTTACACAAATCAAATTATTCTTTTACTAGGAGGTGTTGTAGCTGCTGTAGTTGGAATGTTTAACAAAGTGTCTTTTAGAAGAATGCTAACCGAAATCTGGGAAAACTTAAGAAGTGTTTTTGTCCCTATTATGATACTTTTTTTAGTTGGTGCTTTGGCTGGAACATGGTTAGTTAGCGGTGTAATTCCTGCAATGGTATATTATGGCTTGCAAGTATTAAGTCCAGAAATATTTTTACCTGCATCTGTTATTATTGCTGCTATAATATCTATAGCAACTGGCAGTTCCTGGACCACGTCTGCAACTGTTGGTATTGCTTTAGTTGGCATAGGAACTGCATTAGGAATTAATCCAGGAATGATTGCTGGAGCTGTAATTTCTGGTGCTTACTTTGGTGATAAAATGTCGCCCTTAAGCGATACTACAAACCTTGCTCCTGCTATGGCTGGAACAGATTTGTTTACACATATAAAATATATGAGTTTTACAACCACTCCAACAATACTTGTTGCTTTAGCTGTGTTTAGCATTATCAGTATGAATATTGAAACTACAGGAAGTGCAGATATAAGTGTATTACTTAATACTATTGATAATACATTTCAAATATCTCCATATTTATTTATAGTTCCTGCTGTAGTAATTGCTCTAATATTAGTAAAAACAAAACCGTTATTTGCATTAGCAGCAGGTGTAATTACAGCAATTATTTTTGCGTTTTTATTTCAATCAGAAATATTAAGCGAAATATCTGAATCTAAATTAGGAGCTATAATAAATTCCGTTTTAACTGACACAGAAATAACTACCGAAAACGAAAAACTAAACGATCTATTCTCTTCTGGAGGAATGAAAGGAATGCTTTGGACTATTTACCTTATCACTTGTGCTATGGTTTTTGGAGGCGTTATGGATGCTATTGGAGCATTATCTAGAATTACAAAAGCTTTACTAAAATTGGCTGCTTCTACTTTTGGATTATTTGCAAGTACAGTTGTTAGCTGTTTAGGTTTAAATGTTGTTGCGAGCGACCAATATCTTGCCATAGTAATTCCAGGAAAAATGTTTAAAAATGCATTCGAAGATAAAGGTTTGGCTCCCGAAAACTTAAGTAGAACACTTGAAGATTCAGGAACAGTAACTTCTGTTCTAATTCCATGGAATACATGTGGTGCTTACCAAAGTGGTGTTCTCGGTGTTGGTGTTAGCGAATACTTTATATATGCAATCTTTAACTGGCTGAGTCCATTTACTACTTTAATTTTTGCTGCATTTTCTATAAAAATAAGACAGCTAACTGCTAAATAAAATATTTTTATTTCTTTTGATGTTAGTTATAAATAATATCTATATTTTAATAAAAAATAAAACTCTTTAATGATACAAAAAAGAAGCCTTGTGATTATCTTTGTAATTAAGAAAAACATTAATAATTTAAACATAAAAACAAATGTCATTAGTAGGTAAAAAATTTCCAGATTTAAACGTTGACGCAATGAACGAAATGGGAGACACTTTTAAAGTAAACGTTCTTGAAGAAGCTGTAAACAATAAGAAAAAAGTATTATTATTTTGGTATCCTAAAGATTTTACGTTTGTATGTCCAACTGAATTACACGCTTTTCAAGCAGCATTAAGTGAGTTCGAAAAACGTAACACTATTGTAATTGGTGCATCTTGCGATACTCCAGAAGTACATTTTGCTTGGTTAAGTACTGCTAAAGACAATGGTGGAATAGAAGGTGTAACTTATCCTATTCTTGCAGACAGCAACAGAAACTTATCCAGTATATTAGGAATTTTAGACATCTCTAATGAAACCTATGACGAAGCCACTGATACAATCCAAGTTGAAGGAGATAATGTAACGTACAGGGCAACTTATTTAATTGATGAAGAAGGTACAGTTCAGCATGAAGGAATAAACAATATGCCTTTAGGTAGAAATGTTCAGGAGTTTTTACGTCTTATTGATGCACTAACTCATGTACAGGAAAAAGGAGAAGTTTGTCCAGCAAACTGGGAAGAAGGTAAAGATGCAATGAAGCCAAATGCAAAAGGCACTGCTGAATACTTATCTACACATTAATAAACTTTAAACTTCAGAGGTTTTAAAGCCTTTGAGGTATTTTTATCATACAATAATGATTCAAGAACTTTCTCAAGATAACTTAAATGAAATAGTTTTAAATAACGATACTGTAATAGTACAATTTAGCGCAACTTGGTGTGGCAACTGTCGTATTATGAAACCCAAGTTTAAAAAACTTGCTTCAGAAAATGAAGATATCTCATTTGTGATTGTTGATTCTGAAAAATTTCCTAAGTCTCGTAAAATGGCAACTGTCGATAATTTACCAACATTTGCCACATTTAAAAACGGAAGTTTCATTGATCAAGTACAAACTAACAAATTTGAAGTTTTAAAAGAACTCGTAAATGAAGTTACCAATAATTAAACACCTTACTCAGTTTATAGAAGACAATGACGAAGATTTTGTTATTGAAACTATTGAAACACTTGAAGCATTAACAGAAGTGTCTTCATTAAAAGATGAAGAACTGGACGTTATAGGAGAGCTAATCTCTAATATGTATGGAGCGATTGAAGTCAATAAAATGATTAAAGATGGTACTCCAAAAAAAGAAGCTTTAAATGGGTTTATGAAGCGAGTTTTGGGTTCAATAGATACTTAATTCATACTAAATACACTTTATTATTAAAATCCTTTTTTGTTTAAAAGGGATTTTTTACTTTCAACAAAAAAATATAGCATGGCAACAGTAACATTAAAAGGAAATCCTATAAAAACTTCTGGAGAACTTCCATCAGTTGGTAATAAAGCTCCTAATTTTTCATTAACAGCAGGAGATTTATCTACTAAATCATTAAGTGATTTTGCAGGCAGTAAAGTCATTTTAAATATCTTTCCGAGTATAGATACAGGAACCTGTGCAGCTTCTGTTAGAGCATTTAACAAAGAAGCTGGCAATTTAGAAAACACAAAAGTACTTTGTATTTCACGCGATTTACCTTTTGCACAAGGACGTTTTTGTGGTGCTGAAGGATTAGATAATGTAATTAATCTTTCAGATTATAAAGATGGGAGTTTTGGAAAAGCCTATGGTTTAAATTTTATAAATGGTCCATTAGAAGCTTTACACTCACGCTGTGTAATCGTTTTAAACGAGAACAATGAAGTTTTATACGCAGAGCAAGTTCCTGAAATTGTAGATGAACCAAATTATAAAGTTGCTTTAGACGCATTATCTTAATGGAAAAAAAAGGCAACTTTATTACCAACCGATTAAAAGGGATTAATTGTGCCTTTAAAGGAGCAATATTGCTTATAAAAACTGAAGCTAGTATAAAAATTCAGTTCATTATTGCTATAATGGTAACTATTGCAGGATTTTACTACAATATCTCTTTAATAGAATGGATGATACAAATTTTAGCCATTGGATTGGTTATGAGCATCGAAGGATTAAATACTGCCATTGAAGAAATAGCAGATTTTGTACATCCAGAGCATAATAGTAAAATTGGTTTTATTAAAGATGTTGCAGCTGGTGCAGTTTTTATAGCTTCTATTGCTGCAATAATAATAGGTATTATAATTTACTTTCCTAAAGTTTTTTAAAATACTATACTTTAAAGAATACAAAAAAAAACAGATCTCGCTTTTCAGCGAGATTAACTCAACTAAATATTTTGAAAACACTTATATGCAATTTTTCAAAATAAAGTTTCGTTAACGTTAGTAATTTGTATTTTTGTTGAATCGTGGAAACGATTCAATCCTGTCCCGATAGCTATCGGGATGGTTTCAGGATCTCATGTTGAAAATAAGGACGCATTAATGGCGAAGAAAAAAAAATCAGCTAAAAAAACTAAAAAACTAAACTTTACCTTATCTAATCAACAAAAATTAGTATTTGGTAGCTTATTGTTAATTCTTGGTATTTTACTTTTTATTGCATTTTTATCCTATTTTTTTACTGGTGAAGCAGATCAAAGCACATTAACAAAATTCTCTTCAAGAGGAATTGAAACACAAAACTGGTTAAGTAAAATTGGTGCTTGGGTAAGTGACTTATTTATATATCGTGGTTTCGGTATTGCTGCTTTCATTTTTTCAGGACTCATCTTTATTTCAGGAATATATGTCTTACTAGGAATAAAAAAAAATCGATTACGTCGCCATTGGTTTTGGGGAACGCTTATTGTAATATGGACTTCTATTCTTTTTGGTTTTCTTGCTGAAAAAAATTCAATTCTTGGAGGGACAATTGGTTTTGAAATGAATGACTTTCTTCAGGACTATATTGGCAAAATCGGAACTGCACTCCTACTCGTTTTAGGTTTAATTACATATTTAGCCATTCGATTAAAAGTAACAGCGCAGCATTTTGGAAAACTATTTAAATCTGCAAAAAAAGAAATTAAAGAAGAATTTAGTACAGAAAATGAGCATGAGTTTGTCCCAATAGATAACGACCTAACCGCAGAAGCAGAAGATATTAAATCTGCTTTCGATGTTCAAGTAGAAAATTTAGAACCTACCATATCTCATCATTCAAAAATTGATAAAGAAGAAGAAGAAGAAACCATTGAAGATGATGTAGAAATTGAAATTGAAACTTTAACTGAAGAACAATCGGTGACTGACAATCTTGCTAGCAAACTTGTAGAAGATTTTGGAAAATTTGATCCTACTTTAGAGCTTGGTAATTATCAGTTTCCACCCTTAGATTTATTAAAAAAATATGAAGGAGAAGGCATAACGGTAAATAAAGATGAACTTGAAGAAAACAAGAACAAAATTGTAGAAACGCTTCGTAATTATAAGATTGGTATTTCGAGTGTTAAAGCAACCATTGGTCCAACAGTAACGCTTTATGAAATAATACCAGAAGCAGGAGTTAGAATTTCTAAAATTAAGAATCTAGAAGACGATATTGCACTATCACTTTCAGCACTTGGTATTCGTATCATAGCTCCTATTCCTGGAAGAGGAACAATTGGTATAGAAGTTCCTAATAAAGATGCAACGATTGTATCAATGTATTCGGTAATTGCGTCGCAAAAATTCCAAAAAGGAGAAATGGAATTACCTATTGCTTTAGGAAAAACCATTAGCAACGAAACCTATGTTGTCGATCTGGTTAAAATGCCTCATTTACTTATGGCAGGAGCTACAGGACAAGGAAAATCGGTTGGACTAAATGCAGCATTAACATCATTACTGTACAAAAAACATCCAGCCGAAGTAAAATTTGTATTAGTAGATCCTAAAAAAGTAGAACTCACTCTTTTTAATAAAATTGAACGTCATTATTTAGCAAAACTTCCAGATAGTGAAGAAGCCATTATTACAGATAACACTAAAGTCATCAATACATTAAACTCTTTATGTATTGAAATGGACAATCGTTACGAAATGCTCAAAAATGCCTTTTGCCGTAACATCACAGAATATAATACAAAATTTAAAGCACGAAAACTAAATCCTAACGATGGTCATCATTTTTTACCATACATTGTTTTGATAATAGATGAATTTGCAGATTTAATTATGACTGCCGGAAAAGAAGTAGAAACACCTATTGCGCGTTTAGCTCAATTGGCTCGTGCTATTGGCATACATTTAATTATTGCAACGCAAAGACCATCGGTAAATGTAATAACAGGTTTAATAAAGGCAAATTTCCCAGCGCGAATTGCATTTAGAGTAACAAGTAAAATAGATTCGAGAACTATTTTAGATGGTTCTGGAGCCGACCAGCTTATTGGTCGAGGAGACATGCTTTATACACAAGGAAACGATCTTATTCGCATACAGTGCGCTTTTGTAGATACTCCTGAAATAGAACGTCTTACAGAATTTATTGGATCGCAAAAAGCATATCCAAATGCGCACTTACTTCCAGAATATGTTGGTGAGGAAAGTGGCACAAGTCTTGATATAGATATTTCGGAAAGAGATCAGCTCTTTAAACAAGCTGCCGAAATAATTGTTACTGCACAACAAGGTTCTGCATCTTTATTACAACGTAAGCTAAAATTAGGCTATAATAGAGCAGGACGTTTAATAGACCAGTTAGAAGCTGCTGGCATAGTTGGTCATTTTGAAGGTAGTAAAGCAAGACAGGTTTTAGTGCCAGATTTAGCTGCATTAGATCAGCTTTTAGAAAATGAGAAAAATATTTAAAATGAAAAATTTAATAATGTTATTTGCTTTATTATTAAGCACAGTAAACTTTGCTCAAAATTCTTCTGAAGCAAAGTCTCTACTAGATGATGTTTCAGCCAAAGTAAAATCTTATGAGAATATTTCAATAGATTTTAAATATGTTTTAAATAATTCCGAAGAAAATATTAGTCAGGAAACAAGAGGTGACGTTGTTATGCAAGACGAAAAGTACGTGCTAAATATATTAGGAATTAACAGAATATATGACGGTAAAACGCTTTACAGTATAAGCCCTGAAGATGAAGAGGTAACAATATCTTCTGAAAACATTGAAGATGAAAATACTATTACGCCAAGTAAAATGCTTTCTTTTTATGAAAATGGATATAATTATAATATGGATATTATTCAAAATGTTAATGGTAGAAAAATACAATATGTAAAATTAATTCCTATTGATTCTAATTCAGAAATTAAACATGTGTTATTAGGAATAGATATTATAACCAAACATATCTATAATTTAATTGAGATTGGCAGTAATGATACAAAAACAACACTTACTGTTAATTCTTTTAAAACAAACGAACCCTTATCAAAAACCTTGTTTACCTTTGATGAAAGTAAGTACAAAGATTATTACATCAATAAAATAGATTAGGTTTTCTCTGTGAAAATTTTAGATAGATATATACTTATTACCTTTTTAAAAACTTTTTTTAGCGTGTTTATTATTCTCATGTTAATTTTTGTTTTACAAGCAGTATGGTTATATATAAACGAACTTGCTGGTAAAGATTTAGAAATAGACGTTGTTGCAAAATTTTTACTCTACGTTTCTCCAAGACTTGTTGTTTTAGTTTTACCGCTTACTATTTTGTTGGCTTCTATTATGGTATTTGGAAGCTTTGCCGAAAACTATGAGTTTGCAGCAATGAAATCTACAGGAATATCGCTACAACGCGCCATGAGAACTCTTAGTATTTTTATTGTAGGACTAGCAATTACCACTTTTTTCTTTGCAAACAATGTAACGCCTTGGGCAGAATTTAATTTTTATAATTTAAGAAAGAATATTGCAAAGGTTAAACCTGCTATGGCAATTGCAGAAGGACAGTTTAATCAAATAGGTAGTATTAACATAAAAGTTGATAAAAAGACTGGTGATCGGGGACAGTTTTTAGAAGGTGTTATTATTCATCAAAAGAAAGGAAATTCTTTTAAAAATCATACTGTTATAATTTCAAGAACTGGTGAAATTGCTAGTAGTGAAGATTCCGATGTGCTAAAATTAGTTCTTTATGATGGCAATTACCATGACGACCTTCAACCTAAAGACTATAAAGAACGTGAAAGAAAACCACATGCAAAAAGTACATTCGAAAAATATACAATTAATGTAGATCTTTCAAAAATTAACAATGTAGATTTCGACAAGCAAGACTATTCTACAAAATACAGTATGCTTAATGTTAAAGAGTTAAATTATTCCATCGACTCTTTAAAGATAATAGAAACGAACAATTATAAAGAACTCACTACTACTATGTATAATCGTTCTACTGTAGCATCATTAAACAATAATATAGAGCCAAAAAAATCGGATTCAGTATTTCAAGAAAATAGTCTTTATACGCTATTCCAGCCAATAAAGAATGTACAACTTATTAATGTTGCAATTAATTCTATTAATAGTACTTCTCAAATAATAAACACTAAAAAAAGAACAATCGCTTTAAGAGAAAAAAATATTAATAAACATATCATTTCTTTTTATGAAAAATTTGCTTTCGGATTTGCTTGTATCATCTTATTTTTTATAGGTGCACCTTTAGGAGCATTAATTCGTAAAGGTGGTTTTGGATTGCCTATTATTATTGCTATATCTTTATTTTTAACCTATCATTTTATTGGCATCTTTGCAAAAAATAGTGCTGAAGATAGTAGTTTAAATCCTATTGCTGCCTCTTGGGTTTCTACATTATTGATGCTTCCCTTAAGTATTTATCTTACTAATAGAGCAACAAAAGATAGAAGTTTACTTAATGTTGATAGTATTTTGGTTCCACTAAAAAAATTATTAAGCAATAAGACTATTGCGCCTGTAAATAGTAATGTATTTCTAGATGAAAATTCTGAAGCATATTCAAATTTAAATAGTTACTCAAATAAAAACCTTATAGATGTTATTAAAAACTATAGACAATACGATTTTGATGATAGTTATAGAAATACTTCATTGCTTCTACTTAAAAATAGAGGAATATCTGAAGATGAGTTACGTTTTGGAGGCAACCTTGTTAACGAAAATTACGAAAATGCGCTTCGTTTCAAAATAGATTACGATGAGAATTCAAGTATTGCTTTTAAGCTCTATTTTATAACGCTTGCATTTCAAATAATTGGAGTTGTTTTAAATAATAATGGGTTTCCAATAATTGGCAAAATATTAATTGTTCTTGGTACTATTGCAACACTATTATATCTAATTTCTTTTTTTAAATCTTTTATGAGTCAATCAAATTTTTATAAAATTCAAGGAGGCAAAATAATGTCGAATGCAATAGTTCTTATTATTCTTGGAATTCCTTTATACTTCATTTATCACTTCTATTTTAAGAATAAACTCAAAGAAGATTTAAAACAAATTAGATAGGTCTTAAAATATGCAATATCTTTGCATTTATAACAATAAGATATGACAACTGTTAATACTGCACATAAAACTTCTAAAATACAGCTAAACTCTATTGAAGACGCCATAAACGATATTCGTCTGGGCAAAGTAATTATAGTTGTCGATGATGAAAATCGTGAGAATGAAGGTGATTTTATTGCAGCTGCGGAAAAGGTAACACCAGAGATGATTAATTTTATGGCTGCACAAGGTCGCGGATTAATTTGTGTACCTCTTACCGAAGACAGATGTGAAGCGTTAGACTTAACAATGATGGTAAAAAACAATACTGTTTTGCACCATACGCAGTTTACTGTTTCGGTAGATTTAATAGGTCATGGTTGTACCACAGGAATTTCGGTACAGGATAGAGCAAAAACTATAAAAGCACTTGTTAACGACGATACAAAACCATTCGATTTAGGACGACCTGGACATATTTTTCCTTTACGAGCAAGAAATGGTGGTGTTTTGCGTCGAACAGGTCATACAGAAGCTGCAGTAGATTTAGCACGTTTGGCTGGTTTTAAACCTTCAGGTATTTTGGTAGAAATATTAAATGAAGATGGTACAATGGCTAGATTATCTCAGCTTGTTGATGTAGCACAAAAATTTAATCTTAAAATTATTTCTATTGAAGATTTAGTGGCTTATCGCATGGAGCACGACTCTTTAATTGAGAAAAAAGAAGACTTTCAAATTGAAACACGTTTTGGAAGCTATCGTTTAAGAGCATATCAACAAACAACTAACGATCAAATACATATAGCTTTAACAAAAGGAGTTTGGAATACTAACGATGTTGTTCTAACACGTATAAATTCTACTTTGGTTAATAACGATATTCTGGGTACTCTTACTAACAATGCAGATAAGAAATTAGACGACATGTTTAAAGTAGTAAATGATGAAGGTAAAGGTGCTATTGTGTTTATTAATCAACAAGTTCAGTCAATGAATTTATTGAAACGTTTAACCATTTTGAAGGAAAGTCAAGTTGAAAATAAAGTTGTAAAAGCACCAAGAATGGAAATGGATGCCAAAGACTTTGGTATTGGTGCCCAAATACTTCACGATTTAAATATCCACAAACTGCGATTAATCTCTAACACCAAACATGCTAAACGTGTTGGTATGATTGGTTATGGATTGGAAATTGTTGAGTATGTAAGCTATTAAGAAATGACTTCCTTAATACTTATTAGCATCTTATTTGCTCTTTCTTTAACCTCATCTTCTGTCCATGAGAGTTTTATTAAACACGATATATTTCTACCAATATATTGGTCAGACTTTGGGAAAGTTTTTGTTTGAAGATATTTTAATCCGTCTATAACTTCTTTAGATAATGGATACAATACTTTTAAATCTTTTAAATGTTGCCATTTACGAACATAATGCCAACTATTATCGTAATAATGAAAACAAGCATCAATATTATTCTCTTTAAAAGCAGACATAGTTTTACAAGTAATTTCTAAATTGGGTAAAAAGAAACTTAAAAACGAATAGCTTTCTTCGCCTCCTTCAGGAACTGTCCTAAAAGTAACTTCTGGAATTGTAGAAAGTGCTTCACGAATTATTGTATAATTCTTTTTCTGAATAGCTACAAACTCTTCTAAACGTTTTAATTGCGCTAAACCAACTGCTGCATGCAGTTCAGAAATTCTGAAATTATACCCTAAAAAAGGATGTGTTTCTGCTCCTCTATCATTCCCTTTATGGTCATGACCATGATCGCTATAATGGTCTGCATTGTTATAATATTCTTCATTATTTGTAAGAACTGCTCCACCTTCTCCACAAGTAATTATTTTTACATAATCTAAAGATAAACACCCTAAATCGCCAATACTTCCTAGTGGTTTTCCATAATAAGTTGCTCCAGTGGCTTGTGATGAATCTTCAATTAAAACTAAATCATGTGTTTTACAAATTGAACTTAAAGCATCCAAATTTGCCATACTACCACACATATGCACAGGCATTACAGCTTTAGTATTTGGAGTAACAGCTTTTTTTACAGCTTCAGGATCTAAAGTTAGAGTGTCATCAATTTCTACCAAAATTGGAATTGCTCCTAGCATCATAATGGCTTCAAAACTTGCTACAAACGTAAACGTTGGAATAATTACCTCATCTCCTGCTCCAATACCTGCTGATGCTAATGCAATTGTTACTGCAGCAGTTCCGCTGGAAACTAATTGGGCGTGTTTTACTTGAAGTTGATCCTCTAATTCTCGCTCAAGTTCTTTAGCTTTCCAATGTCCGTTTCGTAAACCATCAAAACCATAACGCATTAACACTCCATTTTCAAGCACATCGTTTACTTCTTTACGTTCGGCTTCGCCAAATAATTCAAATCCAGGCATAATTCAGTGTTCAGTGTTCTGTGTTCTGTGTTCCGTGTTCAGTGTTCAGTATTCAGTATTCAGTATTCAGTATTCAGTATTCAGTATTCAAAATTACAATTCCAATGTGCTTTCGGCAACTGTTTTTCTAACTTTCTTAAAATCGGCAAACACATCATCCTTTGCTCTATAACCAATTGGCATTACTAAAACCGATTGTAATCCTTTATCATTAAGCTTTAATAAATCATCGTATTTTTTGGGGTTAAATCCTTCCATTGGACAAGCATCAATATCTTCAATAGCACAAACAGTGAGTAAATTTCCCATAGCCAAATATGATTGATTGATTGCCCAGTCTTGTATGGATTTTATTGGCTTGTCTTTAAAATCATCCAACAGATAATCTTTAAATGGGTTTAAAACTTTTTCTGGAGTGTTTCTAATAGTTTTTACTCTTTTAAAATAGGTTTCAATGTAATTTTTATCAATATTTGTCTCAATACAAAACACTAAAACGTGAGAAGCTTGTTCAACTTGTTTCTGGTTCATAGAATGCTCTACCAAACTCGCTTGTAATACTTTATCTTTTATAATTACCAGTTTAATAGGCTGCAAACCATAGGATGTTGCGGTTAAATTAAATGCTTCTTTTAATATGCTTAATTTATCTACAGGAATATATAATTTGCTATCAAATTTTTTTGTTGCATAACGCCATTGTAACTTTTTAATAATATTCATGATAGAGTTTTTAGTTCATGTACAAAAATAAGAATAACTGTGTCCAAAATAAATTAAAAAACCTTTGAAAGAAATAAAAAAGCATTCTATATTTGCATCCTCTTACGCAGAAACTGCTATAGAGGACGCAGATTACAAACGGAGAATTGGCAGAGTGGTCGAATGCGGCAGTCTTGAAAACTGTTGAGGGTCACACCTCCGGGGGTTCGAATCCCTCATTCTCCGCAAAAACCCTTTTAATCATTTGATTATTAAGGGTTTTGTTTTTTAGTTGACAGTATGGTTGACAGTGCTTTATTGTTTATCACGTAAATCTCTGTTTAATTTAAATGTTAATAAGTAAATAACTTAATTCTATAGGTTGTGCATATCCAGTCAAGCATTCTCCTGTTTCTTTATTAATCCAATCGGTAACTGAAGAAAAAAAACGACACAACTTAAGACCAGATATTACAGGTTTGGCACAAATTTATAATAGAATTTTATTAGATTAGGCAAGTCGTTTATCAAAAGATATTTCATATATTGAAGACATAAGTTTCATGTTTGACTTAAAAATATTTTTTAACACTATAATTAACGTTATTAAATAAAAAAAGACATTGTTATTAACCCGAATTCAGTTATAGATGACTTAAATGCAATCAGATCAAAAAATTAATTGGGCCATTTTGATTACGGGATGGGGTCGAAATGCTAGAGACACAATTGAAGCTTTCCATAAAGGAAAACTAAAACAATCAAATATTAAATTAGTTATTTATGAAAAAGAACCTTGTGGAGCTAAAAAGTTAGCAGAGGATTACGGTATTGAAACTTTAAAACTAATAAAACAAGATTTTTCGAACTCAATAAGCTATCAGGACAAACTGATTCAAGAAATAAAAAAAAAGAAAATTGATTATGTTTTTTTGCTTGGTTACAAGTACATAATTAAAGAAAAAATGCTCAATGCATTTCCAAATAGAATAATTAATATTCACCCATCATTGTTTCCTAGTTTTTTAGTAACTAAAACTGCTATACAAGACGCTTTAGATTATGGTGTAAAGTTAACAGGAATCACAACCCATATCATTGACAATAAAATAGATGAAGGAATTATTCTTTGCCAAAAAGGGATTAAAATTAGAGACAATGATACTTTTGAATCTTTATATCCCAAGTTTGCAAAAGAAGGAAAAAAAATTATTTTAAAAACCATCCGGATTATAGAGAAACAAGCGATAAATTACTAAAGAATGAAGCAAAATATTCTTTTTACATGCGCTGGAAGACGTAATTATCTTATTAATTATTTTAAAAAAGCGTTAGATGGGATTGGAAATGTTATCGCAACAGATAATAATCTTCTAGTTCCAGCTCTTATTGATGCCGACATTACTGTTCGAGTTCCTGATATTTATGACAAATCCTATATATCAACACTGAAAGAGATTGTAAAGATTTATAGAGTTACCGCAATTATTTCTTTAAATGATTTAGAACTCCCAATTTTATCAAAACACAAGGCAGAATTTGAACAAGAAGGAGTAAAAGTATTAGTTTCTGATGAAGAGGTTGTTGCAATTTGTTTTGATAAATGGAAAACATTTAATTTTATTAAAGACATCGGTTTAAATACTCCTAAAACATATATTAATTTAAGAAATGCAATTAAAGCTATTGAAAATGATGAGTTACATTTTCCATTAGTTTTAAAACCTCGTTGGGGAAGCGAATCTATTGGTATTGAATACCCAGAGTCTATTGAAGAGTTAAACCTATTTTATAAACTTCAAAAAATTAAATTGCAAAGATCAATATTAAGCAAAGTTAGCGAAGTAAATATCGAGCAATCTATTTTAATTCAAGAAAAACTTGATGGTATAGAATACGGAATGGACATTGTTAATGATTTTGAAGGTGATTATTTCGGTACTTTTGTTAGAGAAAAATTGTCAATGCGATCTGGAGAAACAGATCAAGCAGTATCAATAATTGATGACCGTTTTGAATCTATTGGAAAGATAATTGGAGACAATCTAAAACATATTGGAAATATGGATTGTGATGTTTTTCTTGTAAAGAATGAATTATATATTTTAGAATTAAATCTCAGACTTGGTAGTGGCTATCCATTTTCTCATGAAGCAGGAGCCAATATAGTAGCCACTTACATTGGATGGCTTAACGGAAGTAGTAATGCTGAGGTATTGAAATATAACAATTATAAACAAGATATTACTTTTTCTAAATGCGACAGGCTTCTAAAAATTAGTGACCAAAGTCAAAAGACAAATTTATTTGTAAATAAAGTTAAGACAGAGAGTGATATAAAAACATATCATGATTTTATAAACACATTGCAGTGTGATAACCCTTTTTATAAATTAAGAGTTATTAATTCATTTTTGAAACATGAAAATGATATGTTCAGTTACTTTGTATATACAAAAAATGATATCCCAATTATTATAATGCCTTTTTACCTTAGAGAAATTTATATTAATGATGAATTAACATCCTACTTTGATTTGTGCTCTCCCTATGGTTATAGTGGTCCATTTTACAATGACACCATACAAAAAGAATGTTTGTTTGAGTTTTGGTCAGCTGTAGATGAGTGGTATGCCAACAACAATATAGTTTCAGAATTTATTAGATTTTGTTTAAAAGAAAATCATCACTTCTATTCCGGTAAATTAATCCCAACATTAACAAATATAAAAGGACGTATTCTTGAAGAAAAATTACAGTGGAAAAGTTTCAAACAAAAAGTTAGAAACAATTATAGAAAGGCCATTAAGAATAATCTTAAGGTTACAATAGCAACTAAAGAAAAAATAAACGATAATACAATTTTAACATTTTTCAATATTTATACCTCTACAATGAAAAGGAAAAATGCTAGAAAACAATATCTTTATCCATTATCTTATTTTAAAAAATTTATTAAAGAAAACGATAATAAGTGTGCTATTGCATTAATTTATAAAGAGGATATTGCCATTTCAACAGAGTTAATCTTATTATCAAATGACACTATATATTCTTTTCTTGGAGGTACTTTAGAGGATTATTTTTATGTCAGACCCAACGATTTCTTAAAAATAGAGGTTATGAAATGGGCTCGCAAACATAATATAAAGTATTACGTATTAGGAGGAGGTATTAATGATGATGATGATTTATATAAATATAAAAAATCATTTTTCCCACATGATAAAGATGTTATTTTCTATACAGGGAAAAAAATAATTAACAAAAATGTTTACGACAAGCTTTTAAATAAAAAAAATGAAAATATAACAGATGTAATTAAAGAAAATAATTATGATAATTATTTTCCAGAATATAGAGATTCAGATTAAACTCGTTTATATTATTTAGTATTTCTAATATAATTAACTATTAATTCAGCAATAATATTTCTTCCATGGTTATTCCAGTGCATATCATAAATCAAAGTAGTAGGTGTTTTAGATTTTTTTAAAACACTAGAGAAATCAATATATTTTAAATCATGATCCTTTAAATATTTTATAAATACTAATGGTGTGTTAGCAGAATCTAAAAGAAA
>Ga0164320_10000118_pt1 | contig 21823 bp, 20 predicted proteins | sample GuaBasSediGuay11_FD_113736 | JGI IMG/M metagenome (GOLD analysis project Ga0164320, IMG submission 113736) | Subseafloor sediment microbial communities from Guaymas Basin, Gulf of California, Mexico - Guay11, Core 4567-28, 0-3 cm | ecosystem: Environmental > Aquatic > Marine > Hydrothermal...
AAGGTATGCAGATTGCTCTCGGTGCCGAAAGCTGGATTCGGAACATTCTCCGTGATGACGGCATTGACAGCCCAACGGATCACCTCGGCGAGTTATGGGCCAGCGAACTGCCAGGTCTGCCGGTGGACAACGATTCTGTGCAAGGCGCAGTGGCCGGGAAGATCGAAGATCTTCAGGGGCGTTTTAACGTCAACAATCTCGTCGATGCAAACGGTGAGGTCGATAAGGATGTGCTGGAACAATTCCAGCGTTTGCTGGAGATTCTGGGCATCAACCCACGATTTGCAGGCCTCGCCGCAGACTGGATTGATGCGGACCAGAATGCGGGTTTTCCTGACGGTGCGGAAGACTCTATCTACACGGGCCTCATGCCCCCATATCGCTCGTTCAATCGTATGCTCACAAACGTCACGGAACTGGCGGCTCTTGAAGGTATGGATCAGGCCAGTATGAATGTACTTCTACCGCACATTACTGCCCTGCCACGAGGTACCCAGATCAACGTCAATACAGCCACACCCGTGGTTTTACAGTCGCTGGACGCAAATCTGGACGCCAGTGCCATTGAGGGATTGTTGTCTCAGCGTGAAGAGGCGGGATTCGCCGATTATGCACAGACCTTCTCAACTCTGGTCACTAATCCGGCCATGTTTGCCCAAATCACAGAAACCAGCAGCTATTTTCAATTGAAGGCAGTCGTACAGATTGATACGGTTCGTGTCACCTACTACAGCGTGTTGTCCCGAAGTCCGAACGGCGGCCCTGTAACAACCATATTGCGCAGTCTGGGAACCATCTGAGCATGTCAGAGTATGTCGTCATAAGGCTCGCAGCCGAAGACCAAGCCGTCCAGTGGATAATGGCCGATAGCAACGGAACAAGGCTAAGCGGAGTTAATACCGGCGAGCTCTCCCAGGCAGCGATTGAAATTGGCAACCGATCAGTCATCGTACTCGTTCCTGCCGTCGAAATGCTAACAACAACCGTTCTCATACCTGCTCGCTCCAATTCCAAAGTCAAAGCAGCGTTGCCGTTCGCCCTTGAAGAAAACCTCGCGGAAGATGTTGAGAACCTGCATTTTGCCGCTGGTGAGCGCCAGGAAAACGGCCGTTTGCCGGTGAGCGTCGTTGCAAAAGAAAAAATGGATGCTTGGCTCAAACGGCTACGAGACGAAGATATTGAACCAAGTATCATCACACCGGACAACCACGGCCTGGCAAAGATTCCCGGCACATTATCTGTTCTGGTGGATGACGATATTGTCATGTTTAACGATGGAGCTGACACTGATTTTGTCATGCAGAACATTAAGCCCAGCGATGCTTTGGTCTTTGCTGGTCAACTGGGCGAGACGCAAAAAGAAGACGAGGAAAAGTCCGGTCATTTGATCGCCTTCTGCGCCGCAGAACGCGAAGAAAGCTTATCCCATGACTGGATCGCATTACGGCACGAGTTACACAGTGTCGATGTCAATGTTCTGCCTGACGGCGTCTTACCCAAACTGGCTGTCACGGTCGCGGCAGGTCACGGAATCAATCTGCTGCAAGGACAGTACGGCAAAAAGACCGAGTACAGTGTACTTTTCAGACCCTGGAAAGCTGCGGCTATGTTGTTGTTGGGACTTGCTGTCATCGCTGTGGGGATGAAAGGCGTCGACTACTATCGATTGTTGCAGGATGAATCTTCGCTACGTGCGCAGTTCAACTCCGAATACCGTCTGATTCGTCCGGATGACACTCGAGAAATTCTCGACCCGGTGGCAACCGTCGTATCATTGCGACGCAGCGTCGGCGGCTCAGCGGCACCGCAGGTGTTCCTGCCGAGCTTGCGTGAATTGGGTGCTGCGATGGCAGACAACTCCGCAGCACAGATAGAAACGATCAGCTATCGGGCAGGTGTGATCGACTTACGCCTCACCGCGCCCGATGTCGCTACCCTCGACAATATTCAGAAAGCGATCAGCGCGTCCGGGCGATTCCAGGCTTCCATTCAGTCGACCGACCAGGTCGCTGACAAGATCAATGGCCGAATTCAAATTCGGGAGTCGGGATCATGAACGACTGGTTCGACTCTCTGGAAACTCGCGAGCGACTGTTCGTGGCTGTCGGGGGCATCGTTGTGGCCATCGCGCTTATCTATGGGCTGGCTTGGGCCCCTCTGGAAAAGAAGCACGCGGCTTTAACAACAGATGTCAGTAATTGGCAGCGCTCGCTGGCGGAATTGAGACCAATGCGAGTTACGACATCAGGCGATCACCAAAACAGACCCACCCCGGTTCTTGGCAGTCAACAATCACCGATCATCATCGTCGACCAGACGCTCCGAAGCCGTGGTTTGGAGAGATACCGACAGCGAAGTCAGCCGACGACCAGCAATGGAATTCGGGTCGAATTCGAAAACATCGCCTTTGACGAACTTGTGTTGTGGCTCGGCGACCTGAGTGATCAGTACGGTATGCATGTTCAGGCGGGCAGCTTCGGGAAGACATCTCAGGTCGGACCGGGGCGCATTAACGCAACCCTGACGCTGGAGCGTGCTCTTTGATTCGTTCAAAAAGCGGTCTCGTACTGGTTGGAGTTCTCACACTGGTCGTTGGTTTGGTCAGTCTGTTTCCCGCGCGAGTGGCTGTTCAATGGTTTGCCCCTGCTGACATCTCGATCAGCGGCATTCACGGAACCGCATGGTCTGGCGGTGCCAGCGAAGCTTCTGTGGCGGGATTTTATCTTAGAGAGCTGGAATGGAGCTTCAAGCCGCTTCGGCTAATTACCGGTGCACTCTCCTACAAGGTCAGCGCAACGCCGGTTTCAGGTTTCATCGACTCGCAAGTCAGCGTCGGATTTAGTGGCCACGTGGCATTGACTGAATTGAATGCTGCCCTGCCACTGGACTTGTTTGCAGGCGTCAGCGGCATACGCGGACTTCAAGGTAACGGCAGCTTTCAATTTGAACGCTTGGAAATTGTCGACGGACTTGCTGTCGTGGCAAACGGCATAATGCTGGTTAGCGATTTGGTGGTACCGATGGTTGGTCGCGATTCCCTGGGCGGTTACAAGGCTGAGTTCTTCACGCAAAATAACGGTATTTCAGCAAGTATCGAGGAGACCGATGGTGTGCTCGATTTGGCTGGAAGCCTGCAAATCAAGACTGATCGCTCATTCGAGTTCATCGCGCAGGTAGTCGTAAAACCGGAAACACCGGAAAGCGTGCGGCGGCAACTTCGATTTTTGCCTCCGGCCAATGACCGAGGACAGCAGGAGCTACGCCTCGAAGGAATTCTCTAGACAAGGGATCCTCTAGACAGGGACTTCCAGGAATGTCGTGAGCAGCGGGAAGTACAAGGCGCATTTGACCTCTTCCCCGGCCCACTCGCTGTAGATGGACGCGTAGCGAGCAAGTTGCGACTGATAACGATCCGCTTCGACCTGCAGGAATGCGGCCAGGTTTCCGCCCTCATGCGAGCTTGTTTTGTAGTCAATTATCCAGTGCGTTCCGTCTTCGTCGATGCGCACCCGGTCCAGAATGACGGAAACCAGTTCGCCATCCGATAATCCTGTTAGCGCCAGTTCAGCGTGCCCCTGTCCCTGCAAGATCCAGCGCCCTTTTTCATCGTTCAGCATTGCACTGACTGCGTCTGAAACGCGTTCCAGGATGGGCAGAGCGGCGGCGCTTTCAATTCCCGTTTCGCTAAGCCATCGTGTCGTGATCTCACGCAGTTGCAGATTTTCTGTACCACGCCCGCTGGCGAATTCATCAGCGATCAGCTGCAACCATCGGTGCACCAGTGTTCCGGCAATTCGAGCATCTGTGCCAACCCAGTAAAACTCAACTTCGTTGTTGTCGACCAGCTGCTCGCCGGGCTTTGACTCTCCCGGCAACAAATCAACATCAGGCAATGTCCAACCTGAGGACAAGCGGCGCAATGGCGAATTCACCCAAATCGCTGCATCATCATTACCAGGCGAAGCCTGGTGTCCGGCAAACTGCCTTGCGAACTCGGGCTCTACCGCCGGCCAAAGAAGATGAAGCAAACTGTCGCTCCTGGCGGGCTTATAACTGTCACCGTCCGGGGCGATCAGTGTATGCCCCATAAGATGAAGCGACTTCCTGGCGCGCGTACAGGCGACATAGAGCAACCGTGCCTGCTCCTGACGCCCCTTGTCAGCCTCGGTCATCTCGATATAACGGTGCACCGGATCATTGTCCAGGACGGATCGCGGGCCCACCGGGCTGATGACCTTTCTCTCTGTCCCGTGCTCTAGCGGCAAGTCGAACCAGGACATGACACGTCGGTCACCATGGCCTGGCTGGCGACCCAGCCCAAACAGCAAAACATGATCAAACTGCAGTCCCTTGGCTCGATGCATGGTCATGATCTGCAGTCGGGCATTCTCGTTACTCGACACCCGCTCCAGATCCAGCGTCGACTCCAATTCGCCAACATCGACAAGTGTTCCCGCGTGTTCCAGTTTCCGGAGTACATCGAAATACCGATACACGTTGTCGATCGCATAGTCATCGTCGAGGATGCCGGGGCCACCCAGCGCGAACCATGCGCGCTCAACAAGGTCCCGCAGGCTCTGCGATACCCTTGGCGCTGTGAGCAACGCCAGGGTTCTGCGTGCTACTTCGATGGCATCACGACCCTCGTCGGAGATCGACAGCAGACGATCTTCGTCCTGCAGCAACTCCCACACCGTACGACTGTTATCGTTTCTAACCAGCGCATGAAGGTCTGCCCATTGCAGCCCAATCCAGGGGGCCCGCAGCAATCCAAGCCAGGCGATGCGGTCGCCCTGATGGGCCGCTGCCCGGGTGAGCGCCAGAACATCAATGATCTCGGGCAGATCGGTCAATCGATCAATTTCAACAGCGCGATACGGTATGCCTGCCTTTCGAAGGTGCGCGAGCAGTTGCGGTAACTGGGTCCGCCCGCGCACCAGCACCGCCATTTCATCGTCCGGATTCTCCCGAAGTGTATCGCCGATCAATTGGCAACCTGCCAGCGCTTCCGCATCGTTATCGGCACCAAAGACTGCATGCGTAACACAAGTGCCCTGCCCTTGAAGATGATCCACGGGCACCGCGTCTGAATATGAAACAGCACCGCGCAAAGGGTCGTCTCTGGATGCAAAAATGGTCGGGAAAACGGTGTTGAACCAGTCAACCAGCCATGCCCCTGAGCGGAAGTTTCGCCTCAACAAAAGCGGTTCCAGTCGTATATGGCCAATGCCAAATTTTCTCGCGAGGAGGAACTGACCGACCTCTGCGTTTCGGAATCGGTAAATGGACTGCATGGGATCCCCCACGCAGTAGAGGCTGCGTCCATCCCCTGGCTCCCACCCACCGGTCAGTGTTTCCAGCATGCGATACTGGGCTGCAGAAGTATCCTGCATTTCATCAACCAGCAAGTGCTTAACCTGATAATCCAGCAACAATGCAATGTCACCCGGATTCTCAGCGGTCCCCAGTGCTGCAGAAGCCGTCAAGGCGACGTTGATGTGATCGGAAATAGCTCGCTCGCCAAACAGGCGTTGCAATTCAGTCACCGCAAGTGGCAGTAAACGAAACAGCGCGAGCAGCACTCGCCATTGATCGTCGGTGTACCGCACCGGCGGCAAATCTACGACACGAAACAGAATTGCGGCGAGATTATCGTCAGCTGACATCTCTTCCAGCAGGCCGTGTAATGCATCCTTTTTGGCTTTGTCGCCAGGTGGGAAGCCTTGTCGTTTGTCCACCTTCTTGCGGAACTGTCCTTTTTGCGTCAGCAGGAGCTCGGCGATTCCTTGCCATTTCTCAGTTTCACTCGCTGCCGGTGCTGGCAAACTGACGATGCCAGCAAGTTGTGCGATAGGGCCTTCTGTCGCTCCAGCGTCGATCAGGTTAGCGGCAGCATAGTCCGCTAATTCGCAAAGACCTTCATTACCCACTGCTCGCATTGCATGGGCCACTCTATGAAGATGCTGCTCGATCGAGTACTCGAGGCTCTCTTCAAACTTGCCGCGCAATTCAAGGGCATCAGCATCCGAAAGCAGTCCAGCCCCTACAAACGGCAACCACTGATCACGCGTACTGAGCATTTGGGAGAGATAGGATGTGTACAACCAGGTGTTGTTATCGACATGCTCCAGCACCTCTTTCGTCGCCTGTTTCAGCTCACCGGACTCTGCCAGCCAATCCAGCGTCGCGAGCGCCGCAGCGCGGTAGACGGACTGCAAATCTGCGCCCACGACGATCCGGGCACCGGTTCCGGGCGACGTCAGCGGCTGCGACCGCGCAATCGAGGCATTCAGCGCATCCAAAGTCAGAATTCGCATACGACGAGGATTGCCGATCAGATTCCAACCAAGCAACTCGCTCCTTTCCAGCGCACGTCCTGCGAGTTCATAGGTTTTCTTTTCGTGATCCTCATCCGGTTCGTCCGCACTCAGTCTGCGTCGCAGCGATTCCAGTACACGAATCTGCATCTCGGCGGCGGCTTTGCGTGTGAATGTGATCGCAACAACCTCCTCGGGATTTTCGACAACTGACAGGAGATTTAGATAGCGCTGGATAAGAAGCTCGGTCTTTCCGGAACCAGCCGGAGCCTGAACGATGAACGAGCGGCTTACGTCCAGCGCCTCTGTTCGCGCTTCACTATCTGCGTTTAACAGTTGCTCATCCACCATCATGGAGCAACTCCGTGTAACGGCTTAACAGATTCAGTGGCCGCGCGGCCGTCAGACCCTGCTCAATATTGATGCGAACATCACCAGCTGCCATTTCCTCACAAGCCGTCGAGATTTGATCCTTAATGCGTTGCAGCAGATCGGGCCAATCGTCTTCATCGGTAAATCCAACACCAGCGCCGTCAAAACATATCTCTCGGGAATCTACATTCACTAGCGCCAGCGCAGAAACAGGCACATCCGTTGCACAGGCGTAAACAAACAGCTGAATTTCCTGCGCCTCGCTATTCCTGTTGATCAGCTGTTTTCTTGAGCCCGTTTTGTAGTCGAGGATCGCGATGCCTTTGTCGTCCAGGGTATCCACACGATCGAAACGCAGCGGTAGCCGAATATGCCCGGCAACAAACTCAAACATACCTTCCACACCGGCTACCTGAAATTCACCCCGATGTCCGTCAATAGCGACGAATTGCCGCAGCAATTCAGAGACACGTGCTTTCTCAAGCACCAGCAATTGCTGTAGTACAGAATCCGAATTACGTTCGTGTCGCGTGAATGCCGCAGTCACACTCCCGTCTATGCGATCTTTGAGCTCTTGACCTTCCCAGCTGCGAATCGTCTCGCTTGATGGCAAGTCAATGTAGAGTTTATAAAGAGCATCGTGAATCAAATTGCCCCGCATTATGGCGGGTATGCCGACGGCTTGCGGATAGATGACCCGTGCGCCCATTCGTCCATGCGCGAATGCTGCGAAGGGATCGCTTAGCTGCCGTTGTATTGTGCCCGCGCCCCCGGAGATCTTTTCTCCAGCGGCAACCTCAGGCACCCGATCTTCTGCGATCATCAGACCTACCCGCTCACGGAGACTCCGGGCGTGCCAGCCTGGAACCAACGTTGGCGATTGCACGTCCGGACCCAGGGCCATCAACAAGTCGCTGACGGTCTGTTCTTCATCTTCTACGGACAACGCGTGACTGCAAACAACATCGCCTCCAGAAGCGATCAGACGCGTTAGCATTTGATTTGCGTAATACTGGGTATCCGCCGGCGTTGCATCCGGCATACCGTGTTTTTCCTGCAAGCGCCGGGACACCAGGGGTGATGGAGACCCCGCGGACGGCCAATGCGCGGTGGTTACACCGGAGACCCAAAGTGCGTCAAACCGAATCCCCGACGCCTCGAGCGGCCCAATGAGATGTATACAAGCGTTCGTTGCTTCTGGCTGAAATACGACCTCGCCGGCCATCATTTCGAGCCTGGCGATTGCCGCTACGGCGCTCATCCTCGAACTTACAAGCGCCAGACGAGCGAATTCGTTCAGCAGTTCTCGCCAACGATTGATCAACTGAAAGTCGCTGCTTCCCAATGACTGCTGGGTTAACCACATAAACCCCCTCAATATCTCGTCCAGGAGGATGACCCACTCGGCAGGTGATGCGGTTTTTGGTAGCTCCCGGCGGCGCTTGCTAAAGGCGGCAAGATAGGCCAGCCACTGGGCTACATCTTCGTCATCATCCTTGCCACGCAGCTCGGCCGTAATCATTGAAGGTGTCCACTTTCGATCCGGTAACTGCCGCAGACGAAGTTCCAGTCGACTCCGACCGGCTACCGACGAGTTACCCAGCAATGGAGACCGGAGTAACAGACCAACATCCGTTGACTGCAAATCGTCGACCAGCCAGCGTAACAACAGCAGAGCGATTGAAATCGCCGGATAATCGGACAGTCGTTTGCCGTAAGAAACGTTCACGGCGTCGTAAAGAGAATGGTGTCCATGTTGCCAGCCGGGAGTTGCCCCCTCCCTGACCTGTCGTGCAATTCCCTCTGCATCTTTGTCCAGGTCATTTGCAATTATTGCTATGTGCGCGTCAGGATTCTTTTCGACCTGCTCCCGAGCCCATGCGCCGGCAGAACGATACTCGGCTGTATCACTCTCGTAGCTTCTTACTGAAAAGTCGTCAATTGATTCATCAATTGGCGCAAATGCAGCTGAGATACCTGACGCGATTAACGAGTCCATCAACGCGACTACGATCGGACGCTGCCGCTCAAATCCCGCGAATGTGACAGGACCGGAGAGCCGAATCTTCCCGTCAACCAAAAGCTGCATCACGAGGTCGGCAAGCCCTGCATCGTCAACCCATCCTTCTCTGTCCAGGGCGCTCAGATACCGCCCTGCAACGGATGCAAATATCTTCTGATCTTCGCTCTGCGCGGCACGAGCCACCTCACCAATTGATACGCGCCAGTCAGCCAGTTTTTGCTGAGTATCTCTCGACATTCTCACAAGACTCGAAATTCCTGACCCGGAGTCACGAACGTCTTTTTGCAAGCATCGCTCCCAGAGGACCTGGCTTTGATGTGAGTTGATTTTCGCTGGGAAGCCTTTCTGGTCCAGGGCCTTGCTCGAAAGTGACAGCAACCAGTCCTGCCATGTCAAGACAGCCGGACTTCGCCAAGCGCGCTTGCCTTCATTGATTTGTGCAACCGAAAATGATTCGCCCAATACGCGTGCGAGTCGCCGATTCGCCGTTACAACCGTCCCGTCGTTGGCAAGAGAATCGAGTAGCCAGTCATGCATTGCTTAAACGTATTGCCCCAAACACGACTCAATGCGGTCGAACACGATATCCAGCGTATCCGTATCGGGAAGTGTTGTGATTCGAAAATGGTCTGTATACGTCGTATTAAAGCTGCTGCCGGGCGCCACCAGGACGTGGTAATTCTCCAGTAAATCCAGGGCAAATGCCTGATCGTCGAGTTTGCCGGCAAAGCGTTCATCGAGGCGTAAGAAGGCGTACATCGCGCCCATCGGTCGCTGTAACTGCAAGTAATCGCTCGTCGAAACACGGTCGATCACGACCTGCCTCGATTGATACAACCGTCCTCCCGGCGCCACCAGTTGCTCAATGCTCTGGAAACCGCCAAGAGCGGTTTGTACCGCCCATTGCCCGGGCACGTTACTGCACAGGCGCAATGCGGATAGCAACTCCAATCCATGGATATACCCGGTCGCCCTGTCGAGATCACCGCTGAAAACGCACCAACCCACGCGGTAACCGCACGCGCGGTAGATTTTCGAAAGGCCCGAAAAGGTCAGACAAACCACATCGGTTGCCAGTGTGGCCATCGGGACAAACTTGGCTTCGTCGTACACCATCTGGTCGTAGATCTCGTCAGACATCAACACCAGGTCATGTTTCGCAGCAAAATCAGAAATCCTTTGCAGCGTTTCAGTGTCGTATACAGCGCCGCTGGGGTTGTTCGGATTGATGACAACGATTGCCCTTGTCCCTGAACCGACCAAACTTTCGATATGGTCGATGTTCGGCAAAAACCCGTTATCAACATCGCAACTGTAATGAACCGCTTTGCCGCCATTCAATGCGACTGCAGCGCTCCACAGCGGATAATCCGGACTGGGTACCAGCACCTCATCACCAGGGTTCAGGAGCGCGCGAAGCGATAGGTCAATCAGCTCACTGACGCCGTTGCCGATAAACACCTCGTCTGCCGATACGCCAGCAACCCCTCGGGACTGTTGTTGCATCACAACCGCCTCGCGGGCCGGAAATATTCCCTTCTGGTGGCAATAAGCTTCGGCTTGCCCGAGGTTTTCAATCATCGCAAGTCGCATAGTCTCGGGTGTTCGAAAACCAAACAGACCGGGGTTTCCGATATTCAACGAGACGATTTCGTACCCGCGTTTCTCCAGTTCCAGGGCGTGATTGGCCAGCTGCCCCCGGATTTCATACCGGACATCCTGGAGGACTTCGCTACTTTTGATCTTCATACTGCGCAAGCTAAATAACTTTCTCGTTCTTGAGCGTTTCGATTTTGGCGTCAGAGTAACCCAAGCACTCCCGAAGTACCTCAACTGTATGCTCGCCCAGTGATGGAGGGGCCCTTTCGTAGCAAACCGGCGTCTCGCTGAACGACACAGGATTGGCAACAGACGGCACGCGAATGTCCTTGCCGTTTCGAATTTCCCGGACCAGGCATTTTTCCTGAGCATAGCTATCGGTCAGCACTTCGCCTATATCGTTAACAGGTCCCGCCGGAACACCCTGACTCAATAGCGAGTCCAGCCAGTAATTTGTGTCTCTCTCCCGAAACTTTATTTCCAGCTGCCCGATGAGTTCATCGCGATTTGCGATGCGTTGACGCATAGTCGTGAACCGAGTGTCGGTCGCAAGATCAGCAAGGCCAAGCACCTCACAACAGCTTGTAAATTGCCTGTCGTTTCCGACCGCCAGCATTAATTCACTGTCCCCTGTTTGAAATACCTGGTAGGGAACCAGGTTCGGATGTGCAGTGCCCATTCTCTCTGGCACTTTGCCGCCGAGGAGATAATTCATATTTTGATTAGCAAGCCAGGCAACCTGGCTGTCATAGAGCGGAATGTCTATGTGCTGCCCTCGTCCACTTATCGAGCGCGCATTCAAAGCAGCAAGTATTGCAGTCGTTGCGTACATTCCAGCCATAATATCGCTAATCGCAACACCTACTTTCTGCGGGCCACCCGGCTCATTCGGTGCCGGCCCGGTAATGCTCATCAGCCCTGCCGATGCCTGAATCATCGCATCGTAGCCTGGTTCGTCGGCACGCGAACTGGCCTGACCGTAAGCCGATATCGAGCAATAGATGAGTTCCGGATTCAGCTCCAGTAACTTCTCGGGACCAAGACCGAAGCGGGCCATCGTTCCTGCCTTGAAATTCTCCAGAAGCACGTCCGACTGCCTTGCCAGATCCTGGATGATCGTTTGTCCGGCAGAGACCGAAATATCGACGGTTACGGAGCGTTTGTTACGATTCGCAGACAGAAAGTAGCCGGACTCCAGCTCCTCTCCTTCGAGCCACGGCGGTCCCCATGAGCGTGTGTCATCACCACAAACAGGTCTTTCGACCTTTATGACGTCGGCGCCGAAGTCTCCAAGTAACTGCCCCGCCCAGGGACCGGCGAGTACGCGGCTCATATCAAGTATTCGCAAGTTATTTAGTGGTGCCGCCATTTCTTCTCCCTCACTAAAACCGGCCAACCGGACTAACGAAACCACCGCACTGTCGGGCAATAACAACCCGGCCAACCGGACGAACGAAACCACTGAAATCTCAGGCAATAAAAGCGCGGCCAACCTCACACAGGTTGGCCGGGCGGGTCCGCACGGAGATTGCGGATTGCGTGACTCAGTTGCCTGACGCTTGGTCGGTGGCAGCTGGGTCCAGCTCTTCTACCTCTGCCCCCTCTACTTCCCGGGGACCAGGTGTTGTTTCTATTTCCGGCTTCTTTTTGCCGAATTGAATCAGGAGACTTTCGTGGTCTTCCTGACTCAGCTCTCGAATGGACAGTATTCTTATTGACTCGTTGTCCATGTGGCCCTTAAAAACCACCTCGCTGAAGCCAGCACAAACCCGGCTGGTCGGCGAATCGAACCCGATGGCCCAGGTTGACCTGATTCCGTGGGCCCGTCGCCGTAGCACAACATGGTAATTACGGCGTCCGGATCCCTCGATAACGAGGTTGGACTCATCAAGAACGCTATATCCTCGGATACTTGATCTGAAGATGCAATCGGTCCGGCCGCTGGAGGCCCCGGAATCGTCCCCATCGGGAGCTGTTTCGGAACCCGCACATGCTAATAATATACTTGAGAAACAAATGATAATAAATTGTTTTATAAGCATTTTCTTTCTGCTCTCGAAGGCTGATACATTCATTGCCGAGATTTGGCGGGATGCGATTCCCACGATCAAATCTGCCAGCTAACAGGATTAAGTTTACGGCAAATCCGCAGCAAATTTGACCTTTATCTCCGATCTGTTTGCCAGACACTAGCTAATTGGACGCTCCGGATCCCTGATCCACTCGCTCCAGGAACCAACGTAGAGCCGCGGCTCGCTGTAACCCGCCTCGATCGCTGACAAGGCCAGATGACAGGCAGTGACACCGGACCCGCACATCGCGACCCACTCTGCCCCGTTATCCTCTCCCAAATGGCGACTCCACAGCTCCCGCAACCGTTCACTGTCCTTCCAGCGACCGTCACGTTTCAGACTATCAACAAACGGCAGGTTGCGCGCACCTGGGATATGTCCCGCTACTTTGTCAATCGGTTCATGGTCGCCAGCGAATCGAGCAGTGTCCCTGGCATCAAGGATGTTCAGTGATTCGATACTCCCCATGTCTGCACAAATCTCCGAGGTGGTTATAACGAGTTCCTGGCGGACTTCGGCGACAAAGTTAGCCGGTCTAATTGAAACATGAGTCCGGGACAGCATGAAATCCAACGCGCTCCAGGCCGACAAACCACCATCCAGCAACCGAACGTCATTGTGTCCCAGCCATCGGAATATCCACCACGCCCGGGCTGCCATTGCACCGTTGCCGCCGTCGTAAACGACCACGGATGTCGAGTTATCGATTCCCAGGCGACCAACGGTTTTTTCAATAGTCTCGATATCGGGCAGAGGGTGTCGTCCCGTCTTCTCGTCCGGACTGGACGCGAGGTCTTCGTTCAGATCCATGAATACCGCTCGGGGAATGTGCGCGGTCTCGTGATCTCGACGGCCACCAGACGGATCAGCCAGATCAAACCGGCAATCCACAATTCGCAATTCATCACGGCCCAGTTGCTCATTGAGTTCGTTCGGGCTGATCAGTTGACTGGTTTTCACGTTCAGCACTCCATCGGGCAATTGCCTCATCTGTCTTGTGCACGGTTAACGCGTATTGGACAATAGCAGGATACAAAGTAGATTCGCATTACCCACGATTTGATATGAGGAGTAACAAAGTGGAAAAGATTCTCGTCGGCCTGAAAAGAGTCGTTGATTACAACGTCCGGGTTCGCGTCAAGAATGACGGTAGCGGTATAGAAACCGATGGCGTCAAAATGAGCATCAATCCGTTTGACGAGATTGCACTCGAGGAGGCCTTGCGCATGAAGGAGCGCGGCGAGGCATCGGAGGTTATCGTTATTTCTGTCGGGCCCGGTGAGGCACAGCAACAGTTGCGCACAGGGCTGGCTATGGGAGCGGATCGGGCAATAATGGTTGAATCCGCCACTCCAGTCGATCCACTGAGTGTTGCCCGCATATTCAAGACAATTATTGATCGGGACGGAATCGACCTGGTTTTGTTGGGCAAACAAGCCATCGACAACGACAACAGCCAGACCGCCCAGATGCTGGCGGCTATTTGGGAGCGACCACAAGCGACATTCGCATCACAAATTGACATGAATGGTGACAAAGCCACCGTCACACGAGAAGTCGATGTTGGTCTCGAGGTTGTCGAAATCGATCTGCCGGCCGTCATTTCAGTCGATTTGCGGTTGAATGAGCCGCGCTACGTCAAACTACCGGACATTATGAAGGCCAAGAAAAAGCCATTGGATCAGGTTGCGCTGGATGAATTCGACATCGAATCCGCACCTGCGATCAAGGAGTTGACTTTCGAACCACCCGCAGAGCGCGAGCGCGGTGTGATGGTAGATGATGTTGCAGGACTCGTTGCGGCACTTAAAGATAAAGGACTAGCGTAATGTCAAAAATTCTCGTAGTTGCGGAGCACGATGGTTCCGCGCTGAATCCCAGTGTTGCAAAAGCAGTAGCCTGTGCGGTAAGTATTGACTCTGCCGAAATCGATGTTGTTGTTCTCGCGTCTGATGCAGCCGCCGTCGCTCAGGAGGCAGCTGAACTCGAACATGTGTCGCGTGTCCTGACCATTGAACGACCCGAGAATAGCTACGCTATTTCGGCGGTTCTGGCACCACAGGTCGTCGCTATCTCAGGTAATTACACCCATGTACTCGGACCGTCGTCGACATACGGTAAGGATTTGATGCCACAGATAGCCGCGTTACTTGGTGTCAATCAAGTTAGCGATATTATGAGTGTGATAGACAGCCATACCTTCAAACGGCCAGTCTATGCCGGAAGCGGTTTGGCATTAGTCGAAGCGCCGGCCGACAGTATCGTCATAGGGACTGTTCGAATCGCCTCCTATAGCTCGGTCGCTGGCGGGAATTCCGCAAGTATCGAAAGCGTCGATGTATCGGTGGACCTTCCAGCGCACACTCGATTTATCGAGCTGAAGTCCGGCGTTTCAGATCGCCCTGACTTGCAAACCTCCGCAATAGTCGTTTCGGGTGGTCGAGCGTTGGCGAGCGAAGAGAATTTTGATCTGATCTACAAGCTGGCCGACAAAATGGGTGCTGCCGTGGGAGCATCCAGAGCTGCCGTGGATGCGGGCTATGTGCCAAACGAAGTTCAGGTCGGACAAACCGGCAAAATTATTGCGCCAGATCTGTATATTGCGATTGGAATTTCAGGCGCGATTCAGCACCTGACCGGCATCAAAGATGCGGGTACGATTGTTGCGATCAACAAGGATGAAGAAGCGCCTATTTTTGAGGTAGCCGATATCGGCCTGGTTGCGGACCTGTTTGACGCTGTGCCAAAACTGATTGAAGCCCTCGACTAGAGGGCTTCAGGCCTCAGCAATACTCTCGAGCACTACAGTGCGTCGAGAATGGCTTCAGCTTTGCTGACTTCATACTGGCCGGCCGCTTCCACTGCAACGTGAGTAGCGATGCCATCGTCGACAACGATGGCGAAGCGTTGACCGCGCTGGCCCATACCGAAAGCCGATGCATCGAGTTCCAGTCCCAATGCCGCAGCGTATTCGCCGTTGCCGTCGGCGAGCATCATGACATTGTCACCAACGCCGCGGTCCTTGCCCCAGGCGTCCATCACAAACACGTCATTGACCGCCATGCAGGCGATTGTATCGACATCCCTGGCCTTCAATGCGGCGGCCTGATCGACATACCCAGGAAGGTGATTCATCGAGCACGTCGGCGTAAAGGCGCCTGGAACGGATACGAGCACAACTTTCTTGCCCGAAAATAACTCATCCGTTGAAATGGCACCGGGTCCTGCATCTGTCATAACGCCAAAGGCACCTGACGGCATTTTTTCACCTGTAGCAATAGTCATAGAAGCGCTCCAATTTAGTGGTTTTGACTAGCAATCATTCTCGGCGACGTGAACCACCAATCCGTCAAGTTCGTCCGATACTTCAATCTGGCACGTAAGACGACTGTTGTCTTTCCGCTCAAATGCAGCATCAAGCATGCTGTCTTCCATATCGTCCATTTCCGGGAGTTTGCTTGTCCAGGCTTCGTCGATATAGCTGTGGCAGGTTGCACATGCACAGGCACCACCGCATTCCGCGACGATACCGTCAATATTGTTATTTATGGCCCCTTCCATGATTGAGTAGCCGTTCTCGACTTCTGTTTCATGGCGCGTTCCATCCGGAGCCACATAAATGATCTTTGGCATTACGTTATTCCATGGTTTGAAAGCGCGCAATAATAAGGGCGTTGACCGGGAATGGTCAACGCCCTGCATACTCCTGGCCTCCAAAGAGGCCCCGATATGACCAGACTCAGGCGCGCGCGTTCTGCGCTCTTCTAGCCTCAATTTCTTTTCGCTTCTTCTGTGCGGCTTCTTCCGCAAGTCGAATCTGTCGATTGCGTTCTATTTCCGCGTCAATCACACGAATCCACTGACCGGATGTACGTTGAGATCTGGGCACCTTCGCAGCTTCACGGAATGCCTTCTTCGAGTCAGCGTATTTTTGCTGGTTATACAGACACATTCCCAGACTGATCTGAATATTGTCAGGGCTCTTCAACCCTCCTTTGCGAATGGCTGTCCTGGCAGCAGTTACACAATTCGCGTAGTCACCAATGTTCAAATACGAATTCGCCAATCGTGCATCAACCTCACCGTCAGAGGATAGAGATGCGGCTGATTTCAGAGCAGGTATGGCTTTCTGATCCTCCTGAGAGAGCATCCAGGCCTGAGAGAGCAGCCGATAATTCTTCGCGTTCTTGACTACGACGCCTGCATTGATTTTCTCCTCAAGCAATGTCGCCGCTTTGTAGGGCACTTCAGCCTGCATAAAGAGTTGCGCCATGGTTACGAACTCAGTGCCTTTTTCCAGCATACCCTGCGTGAATGCAGCGTCGTAGGCGTAGATCAGCTTCTCGTCTTCGCCCAATTCTGTGTAAGCACCCGCAAGAGACTTCCAATAGCGCTTCTTTGGCCAGGTCTGCAATAAGATTTTCTGGATGTCGCGAACTTTCGTGTAATTCTCCTGCTGGAAGTACGCGAAATTCAACAGTCCCCACCAATCTTCCCTTACGGGCTTGTTGCGATTCTTGGCAACCTGCATAGCGTTTTCGATCGGTTGAACCATCGCCTGATACTGATTCAGGTGATAGTGAATCTGCGCTTTCAGGATAAACGGTTCCGGAGCCGGATTCGTCTCCAGCACGAACCACTTATCCAGTGTCGAAAGTGCTTTCGCGTAATTCTCTTCAACCGTCAGCAACTGCGCCATCGTGAACGTCGTCTGTTTCGCCATCTGTAGCTCAAGACTGGGTATGGTCAGCAATTTTTCATAGGTACGAATTGCATTCGCCATGTCGTCCATGTTGTAGTAAATAAACCCTATATAATTCAGGACATTAGCTTGCTCGTATTCAGTAAGCTTGTCGGGGTTATAGAGATTATTGAGCGTCTTCAAAGCGCCGTTGTAGTCTTGTGCGTCAACGGCTTCCTGCGCTTTTGTAATGCGCTCATAGACCTCTTTACTGACTGCCTGCGCCTGCTTCGTCTTGGTTTTATCGCTTTTTCTATCCGCTTGTCCGCTGCCTTGAGCGGCCGCGTTTCCACAGGCCAGCAATCCGGCCAGGAGCAGGATGCATAACTTCAGTGAGATTCCACGATCAGTATTCATAAAAACATATCCTTTTGGATAGATTCCCCGCCAAGGGCTATCAGTCGACCTCAGTCTTCAAGTTCGAAGGTAATACGGGTCTTAACACCCGAAACTTCGACAGGAATACCATCGACAACTCGCGGTTTGTATTTGAATTTCAGTACCGCGCGTGTTGCGGCACGCTCAAACAGACTGCTGGTCGACTGCAGTACGATCGGGTCTTTGACGGTACCCGTCGCCGTCACTGTGAATGACATATCCACAAAGCCTTCCAGACCGCGCGACAAAGCACGAGATGGATAGACCGGCGCAACGCGTACGATTGGGAGGTAATCGCCTTCAGCAATGTTCATCCCGCCAGGACCGCCAATATCCGTATTTGCGGTAATTTCAGGCCGACCAATGTCGATTGTCGGCGCATCGGGATCGATATTGTCCATGTCCTGCGGCGGTGTTTCCGGTGGTGTTTCCGGTGGCTTCGGCGGCTTCTCTGGCGTCAGGTCCTGAGTGTTCAGGTTCTCGTTCTTTTTAACGCGAACAAACTCGAGCTTATGACGCTCACCTGGGTCCGTCAGAGCCTGCTTACCGGTCACGATGAGCAGCTGCATAATGAACAATAAGCTCAGTGTCACCACCGTGCCTATTACTATTGAAAAAGCATAACGACCTATCATGGTCCTGTTCTCCTCAGCGGACTTAACCGCTTCGTCTCCGTACTACGCCAGGCGGACCTGGTGATTAAGACATTCTTTCAGCAATCGGGTTCCAGATCAGTTACCCACCACAGGGCTAATTGTCCGATGCAATCGAAACGTTCGACACACCGGCCGCCTTTGCCGCCTCGAGAACCATAACCAGCTTCTCGTTAGTCGACTCTTCATCGGCCTGAATGACAATGGAGCCCTTCGGGTTTTCGGCGTGCAATCGCACGATGATGCCGCGAATTTCCTGTGGCGCTCGTTCCTTACGGTCGATCCAGACCTCGTCAGATGCGCTTATGGCAATCAAAGTAGAGGCATCGTCCTGTGTATCGGCTGTATAAGTGTCGGGACGTTCAACCTGAATACCGGCCTCCTTAATAAAGGTCGCTGTCACGATAAAAAATATGAGCATGATGAACACAACGTCAAGCATCGGCGTCAGGTTGATCTCCTCGCTTTCTTCTTCGTAGCCCAGTGAATGGTTCTTTCGCATTGTTAAATCCTATTGAGTTCCCGCTCAGCCTTGATCCGCTATGGAAATATTGTAAACACCGGCACTTCGTGACGAGTCCATTACCCACACGAGTATCTTGTTGGTCGACTTCTTATTTGCCTGAATAACGACCGACCCTTTCGGGTTCTCAGCGTGCAGTCGCTCAATATTGGCGCGAACCGCACGTGGGTCAATCATTCGACGATCGATCCAGATTTCATCGTTGGCGTTAATGATCACGAGGATGTTGGCGTCCTCCGGCTTTGACTCCGTAACTGGAGCATCCGGCCGGTTGACGTCAATTCCCGCTTCCTTGATGAAGGATGCCGTAACAATAAAGAAAATGAGCATGATGAACACAACGTCAAGCATCGGCGTCAGGTTGATTTCATCACCCTCGTCGTCGTGCCCCATCGATAGATCAGTCTTACGCATTCGTCTTCCTTAGTGGTCCATCGTGAGAGAGTCCTCAAGGAACCCAACTTCACGTGTCGCTCGACGGCTGAGCAAAGTAATTAGTAAAACCCCGGACAACGCGCCGACCATTCCTGCCATTGTCGGTACTGTAGCCTGAGATACACCGGCTGCCATCGCCCGGACATTGCCGGAACCGGACACTGCCATAACCTGAAACACGCTGATCATGCCCGTTACAGTCCCGAGAAGACCGAGCAACGGACACAAGGCAACCAAGGTCTGGATCAGATTGATCCCTTTGTTGGTGGCCTCGCTGAAACGTGAAATCATGAGTTCACGAATCTGGTGAGCAGCCCAGGAGGTGCGTTCCTGACGCGCTTCCCAGTCATCATGAATCGTTCGTGACATGGTCTTCATCGTTGAGCGAAAAAACATAATTCGCTCAACAATGAGGACCCACATCAAAAAGATGGTCACTGCGATGGCCCGGAGAACCGGACCACCCAGACTCATGAAGTCTCGTATGGCTTCAATACTGTCAAAAAGCCAAAGCATGGTGACTCCTTTTGACGTTAGCCATTCCGTTCAGAGTGCTGCGCAACAAGCCCGGCACTCTGCGACTGAAGGATATTGATGATCTTGCGGCTTTGGCCACTGACGATGGTGTGAAGAAGAACCATCGGGATGGCAACAACCAGACCCAATACCGTTGTCATGAGCGCCTGTGAAATACCGCCAGCCATCATCTTCGGATCGCCAGCGCCATACAGCGTGATGACCTGGAAGGTTTTGATCATACCGGTAACCGTTCCAAGCAGTCCCATCAGCGGTGCGACAGCTGATACAACCTTGATGAACAGCAAGCCTTTGGTCAGCCCCGGCATTTCCTTCAGCGCAGCTTCACTCAGTTTAAGCTCAATGGTTTCGGTATCAGCTCCACGATTACTTTCGTATGCCGCCAATACACGACCGAGCGGATTGTCAGTGCTCGCGCTCTCACGCTTGAGTTGTGCGGTAACCTTGCGGCTGTCACCGGTCAGGCCGAACCAGCGCCAGATGGCAATCAGGAGACCGACAATACCGAGTGCGATAATGCAGTAACCGACAATACCACCCTGCTCAATTCGATCTGAGATGGTCGGAGACTCAACCAAAAGGCCGAGAATACTACCGCGAGTAACGTCGAGACCAAAGGTGACAAATTCGCCACTGTCGGCATCCATCATGTCATCGGTCGTACCAAGATAACGTCCTTCTGGTTGTCGCAGCAATTCAGAAATCGAACCTTCACCGGAGTCGTATTGCAGATAACCGTTTTCTGAGACCAGGTTGAACGCACCGATACGAATCACTTCCATTTCGGCTTGCTCGCCATCGGCCTTTGTTACGAGGTGATTGAATCGAACCACCCGGCCTGTCTCGTAAACTTCACGTTGCAACATTTCCCACAGTCGCTCGATATCTTCAATTGATGCGAGGCTGCTGGCACCAGCCATCTTGCTTCCCAGAGCAACGAGGAAGTCGCCGCGGTCCGGGTACTCAATGTTGGTAAGCGACGCGCTGAACCGTCCTTGCGTATCGCCAGACACTGTCTGCAATACACCAAACAGTTCCTTCAATGCACCGAGACGCTCATCCAGTGCTTGTCGCGCTGTGATGATGCGTTGCTGATTGTCTTCAAACTGCTGCTCGAGATTCGCACTGAGGTTTTCCTGGCGCGTGCGCTCTGCGCGCGCCTGATTTAACAGTGACTGCTGGCGATTCTGTGCTTGTTTGAAAGTGGCTTCCCGCTGACGCGATTCCTGAGAATCACGTGCCTGACCTTGCTCGATTAATCGAAGCAATTCCGCCATGCTGCGAGCGTCTTCGTCCTGTGCGTTTGCTGTCGCAAATCCAAATGTTAGGAGGGCAGTGACGATAATTAGATTAAGGCGTTTCATTTATGAGCCCTCCGCAGCAGAAACCGGAATATTGATGAGCTCCGGAGCGATCAGCTGTCGCGCAACCCTGAGTCCCTTACGAACTTCGTTGCGTGCAGAATTGTCGATCTCCCAGGTGCGCGCGGAGTTGTCCCAACGACCGGTGATCTTGGTGTCGTCTGACTGGAAGTACAAACCGATGCGGCCGATACGCAACATATTGAAAGCGCGCGTAGCGCCGTCAATAGTCAGGGACTGTTTGTAGTCCTCGATTGTCGTGCCGTAATCATTCTCGATCTGGTAGGCCTCCATCACCTTACGGAATTTCTCCGCAACACTGACGTCAGAGCGACCCATGATCTCTTTCAGGTTATTAACTCGGCCAGTCCGCTCATCCATAAGGAAAGGAACGTCGACTTTGACGGACTGATCCAGTCCGTCGATCATGCGCTCCATTAGCGGGAAGATCTGTCGATTGATGACATCGACCTGGTCCATGGACAATCCAATGTCTTCCAAGGTGGCCATTTGACCTTCAACCTGAGCTCTCATCAGGCGGTTGTAGACTTTGAGTCCGTCGATTTCCTTGTTTATTGCCCTGTACTGGTCTTCCAGTGAACGGGTTCCTTGAACAACTGTGTTGATCCGTTCCTGTGATTGCTGTGCCAGACTTAATCGACGTTGATCAGCTTGAAGAATCTGATCGACGCTCTGGGCGAAAACGCTGCCGGAAATTGCGATAACCGTTGCTGCGAAAAACGCAGTGGTTAGGCGCCGACTGCTGCTAATGCACCGTTTCATGGACGCTCCTTAAATGTCGTATGTTTTAG
>Ga0164320_10000119_pt1 | contig 21701 bp, 15 predicted proteins | sample GuaBasSediGuay11_FD_113736 | JGI IMG/M metagenome (GOLD analysis project Ga0164320, IMG submission 113736) | Subseafloor sediment microbial communities from Guaymas Basin, Gulf of California, Mexico - Guay11, Core 4567-28, 0-3 cm | ecosystem: Environmental > Aquatic > Marine > Hydrothermal...
CGCCAACCTGCCCATCGATGTCATGCGCGCAATGGACGTCGACATCATAATTGCGGTTGACGTGGAATTTCCGCTTTACCCGGTCGAAGAACTAACGTCAGTGGTGAAGATCTCGGAACAAATGCTGACGATCCTGATGCGCAGAGAGACGCTGCGGCAGATCGAGTTGCTGACGGACGACGATATTCTGATTCGGCCCGAACTTGGCACGTTTGACTCCGGTAATTTTGTGGAAACTCCCGAGACAATTGGGCCTGGCGAACAGGCGGCGCTCGCAGTTTCTCAACGGCTGGCCGGGATTGCTCTCGATGAAGAGCAATTCGCACAACATCTCGCACAACGTGGGGCACCCGCACCGATCGACACGGAACTGGCATTCGTGCGAGTTACAGACGACAGTGGCCATTCGTCGGAGATGCTCGAATCGCATCTGGATATCGCGGCCGGCGATCCCATCGACACGACTCTGTTGGCGAATGCTGCCGAGAAATTGTACGGGCTGAATCTGCATGAGCAGGTCAGTTACAGGCTGGTCGAGGAGGGCGGACAGACTGGTGTTGAATTCAATGCGCGCAGCAAGAGCTACGGTCCGAATATCCTGAAGTTCGCAGTTTCACTCGAGAATGACTTCGAGGGTTCGACCGCGTTCAATGTTGGCACCCGGCTGACAAGGACCGGCATTAACGCTCGTGGTGCGGAATGGCAGACAGACCTGCAACTCGGCACCGAACCGCTGCTGATCTCCGAGTTCTATCAGCCTCTGACTGAAGGATCACGCCTGTTCGTAGCGCCCAGAATCGACTTGCGACAGCGTAATCTGAACGCGTTTTCCGGTGAGGACGCCGTTGCACGCTACCGAATCTCCGAGTCAGAACTCGGTTTCGACTTCGGTACTTTTCTTGGTTCTGTTGGCGAGTTTCGGCTTGGCGCCTACCACGGTACCGGTCGTGCCAAGGTAAAAGTTGGTGACCCGGCACTGCCGAAGATTGATTTCGACACTGGTGGTGTATTGACCCGATTGCGGTTCGATACGCGTGACGACGCGCAGTTTCCAAGGAGTGGGATTCGCGTAGATCTGAAGTGGAATCTCTCTTCGCCAGACCTCGGTGCGGATGAACGATTCGATACGGTCCAAACCGAATTCGAAGCGACCTGGAGTCATGGCAAGAACAGCTGGCACGTGGGTGCGCTTTACGCGACGACACTCGATTCGCAGGGCGCAATCCAGGACCTGTTTACGCTGGGTGGGTTCCTGCGCCTCTCGGGCCTGGAGCGCGGTGAGATCAGCGGGCCACACGCGGCGTTGGCACGGGTAATGTATTACCGCCGCGTGAGCGAGTCGACGGGCGGCATATTTGAGGTGCCGATATACCTCGGTGCCTCGGCCGAGATCGGCAATACCTGGCAGACACGATCAGATATCAGTCTCAGCTCGGCACAGGTGAATGGCAGCCTGTTCGCAGGATTTGACACGCTGATCGGGCCGGTCTACCTGGCAGCAGGTTTCGGAGAGGGTGGTCGTAGCAACTACTACCTGTTTTTCGGCGCGCCGCCGCGCTGGTAGCGGAGGCATCAGGCCCTGACAGGGCAATTGGTCAGCGTACGATTTTTTCCAGCACTTGCGTCGGTGTATCGCTGTCGCGGTAGTAGCCGTGGCGTATCGCCATGTGTTCGAAGGCGGAATTTCGCTCCTCTTCGCTCGGGTACCAGTGCAATTTTTCCCAGCTTTCGCCGAGGATTTTTCGCATTGTGTCGCCGGCAGGCAGGGTCACACGAATTCCGTACGGTCGCTCGGCGCCGGCTGATGCCGGATCGACCAGATTGTGCTGGTGGCAGTAGTCCATGGCGCGGGAGTATAACGAGCACAGCCAGATTTCGCCAAACAGGTCCTTTTTGAGAAGCTGTAGTTCAGCCATTGTGGGAGAATACATCAGCGTGTTGCACCTGGATCACTGATGAGCGGTAATTCGGACGAACAGTCGCCTGACACCGAGCGTGGCAGGCTGGATACCACGGGCGAGTTCTTCAGCGTCGGCTCGCCGCTGCATGCTGTTCGTGCGGGGTATGTGCGTCGTGGTGCCGACGACGTGTTGTATGAGACCGTAGTATCCGGTCGTTACGCGCACATCATCGCGCCGGATCGCAGCGGCAAGTCAAGCCTGGTCGCGGCAACTGCAGCACGTCTCGAAAACAATGGTTTCAAGGTCGCCATTCTCGATCTCGAGCAGATCGGTGTTCGTGATGCCGGATCGGATGCGGGTCGCTGGTACTACAGCGTCGCGTATCGGCTCTTGCGGCAGTTACGAATTCGAGTCGACCTGCAGACCTGGTGGCAGGACAAGTCGATCCTGAGCAATCGGCAACGGCTGGTCGAGTTCTACTCGGAAATCGTATTGCGCAATGTTCACGAACGCATTGTCGTATTCGTCGACGAAATCCAGTGCATTGGCGAATTGCTATTTGCCGACCAGTTATTGGCGAGCATTCGGGCAGCGCACAATGCGCGAGCGACGGATCCGGAATTCTCACGTCTCGCATTTGTATTGCTGGGTGAATGCGATCCGCTAAGTTTGATTGCCGAGCCCGAGCTGTCGCCATTTAATGTCACACAACCCGTGGTACTGGGCGACTTCTCCCGGCCTGATCTCGACTTGTTCGCGACGGAAATAAACTTGCCGTCGGAAAAGACGGCCGCTGCTCTGGATCGCATCTATTTCTGGACGGGCGGGCAACCGTATTTGTCACAAAAACTCGCGCGTGCGATTTCTCGCGACGTAATGGATGGCGACGTTGCGGAGGATGTGGACCGCCTTGCGACTCGGCAGCTGGCCGGCCGTGCGGCGCTGCACAGTGAGCCGAACATGAGTCATATTCATCGCGAGATCGTCAACGATGAGAAACGCAGCGAACCACTATTGAATTTGTACGGGCGCGTCCGCATAGGTCTGGAGGTTGCGGCTGATCTCGGTTCTCCGTTACATCGACGCCTTATCGCGATTGGGCTGATCGTTATCGACGAGGAAGGCAACCTGGCCGTTCGCAATCGTCTCTACGGCGCAGTATTTACGGCTCGGTGGGCTAACGAAAATTTGCCAACTCACTGGCGTACCCCGGCGATCGCGGCCGCGGTGGTACTCGCGATCCTGGCCGTTCCGTTCTGGTACACGCAGCTACTGCCGAGGTCCTACGTCAATATTCTGACCTCAGACACCGTTGAGCTGCAGCTTGCCCAGGATGCCTATGTCAACATGCGTTCCTTCCCCGGGCATGTTGAAGCGGCGGACAACCTGTTCCGGAGCTTCCTTCAGATTCGTGCGACAGCCGCCGGCAGCAGCGAGGAAATAACGGCGGTCGCGGAGCTGGCGGATGCATTGCCGGATGCAGGTCGTTTACCGCACCAACTGCTTGCCGGATATTGGGATGCACGCACGCGGGAGGCGAGACGCGAAGAGCGACGCGATGATGCATTGCTTGCGTCCCTGGAATCGCTGGTTCTGTCCACGCCGCAGCGGCGCAACAGTTCGGCGATGCTCGTTGCGAATGACTATCCATTATTGCTTGCCAGCCTCAGCGACGAGGGTCGTGGCAACATCGTTTTCAATCCGGACAACTTGTTGCTGACTGAAGCGCGGGCCGCCGAGGTCACGCAGTGGTCGCTTGAGCCGCAAGGGCTGCAACAAAGAGAGAACTGGACGATAACGGCGCTTGAAGTATCACCGCTGGTGCGACGCGTCATTGTGGAACGTGAGGGTACGGTGTCTCGGATTGGTCTGACGATCAATATCAGTCATGCGCGCGCAACAGATTTGCGCATCAAGGTCATCGCGCCATCGGGACGAGCGGTTGAAGTTGACCTCGGTATTGAGCGTGCTTCGGCAAATGAAGATCTGCGCGTTTCGGCGACCCAGCTGCGTGAGCTTGTCGGTGAACCGCTGAATGGCACGTGGAGCCTGAGCGTTCGCGATGAAGAACTCGGCGTGGCAGGTCGGCTCGTCGGCTGGAACCTCAATCTGAACTCACAGGGTCTCATTGAGGACTTCCAGCGCGGCCTGAATATCTCTGACCCTGCTGAGCGCGAAACCGACAATGTATGGTTCAGCGCGGACGGACGTTTTGCGGTCGCCCGCGCCGTGCAGAGTGACAGCGCGCGCGTGTGGGATCTTGCGTTCGCGAAACCGGTGCGCGCGGTATCCGTCAATGAACGCGAAAAACTGATAGGGCTCAGTACTGGTGCGCGACTGCTCGTGACGGCAACACAGGACATGGTTAACCTCTGGGATACTACGACAGGGCGCCGAAATGGGTCATTGGCGGTCGGCGCTGCGAGTGCAACATCGATGCTGACCGACAATGGCGCCAACCTGTTTGTGCAGCGGCGCAGCGACGGTGACACAACATTGGAGTTGTGGTCACTGGAAAGTGCATCGGTCGTGGCCAGGCTGGATATCGCCGGTTCACCGGCACTCGTGTCTATAGACTCGAGCGGGCAGCGGATTGCTGTTGCTGATTACGATCGTGCCGTTCGTGTATGGGATTTTCGTGATGGGTCGTTGATCGTACAGATCGACTTGTCGGCGCAGCCGAGCGAAATCAGCCTCGCGGCGGGAGGGGGTTTGCTCGGTGCAGTATTTGGCAGCGAAGGTGTTTCCCTGTGGCGCATTGACCGGCCTGCAGACCCACTGCTTGAGGAATACGCGGCCGGCCGCTGGCAGCTACAATTTTCGCCATCCGGTACGCGGGTGCTTGTCGGCAGGCCCGGGCGCGGGTTCCAGGTCTATGAAACCGAGCAAGGGCGATTGCTTGGGCCGCCATTAGGGTCAGGAGCTGCCCAGGACAGGGCCAGCTTGCTGGCCTTCAGCGCAGACGAGCAGATCGTGGTAACCGGAGGGGCATCTGCGATAGCTCGATTCTGGCGCGCGCCGACGCTGCCGGCGCTCAACGAAACTGACAATAGCAGTCTGCCACAGACAATCTGGGCGCCGTCCGGAGACGCGGTTGCTGTCGCAACGCCCGATGCGACGCATATCGTCATTGGTGACCAGAACGGCAACGTGCATGTGCTGCCCGCGGACGCGGGTCGGGAAGGGCTGGTGAGCCGGGCACAGGAGCTCAGTTTCTTCGGGCACAACGCCGAGGTCAGGCGTATCGAGGTGAGTCCCGACGGTCGGTTGGCGGCGAGTTCGGCCGACGACGGTACATTGAGGGTCTGGAATATCGACAACGGCTTGCCTGAGCAGTTCATCGTCAATATTTTCGGAGCCCCGGTCGAGCGATTGGTGTTTGAGCCTGACGGTACATTGATCGGTATTCTGAATGACACGAGCGCCGCAATTGTCGACACGAAATCCGGCGACATCATTGCAAGATTCGAACTTGGCGAGCGACATATCGGATTCGCATTCGCGGACAGCGATCATCTCTATCTTGGCAGCGCTTCAGGAGCATTGCGTGTCATTGCCCGCGATACAAGTGGTGGTTGGACCCTGCAGTCGCTTTGGCAGGGAGACGCGGCGATCCGCTGGCTCGAAGCGTCCTCGCAATCCCGTTTCCTCGTGCTCGTCGATGAAAACAATCTCGCGCAGCAGTTCAGCCTTGCGGAAGGACGCATTGGGGACCAAACCCTGCAATTGCCGGGTGCGATCGATGAAGTCGCGTTTACACCAGGCGGATTGCGCGTCCTGTTTCGGACAACCAACTGGGTTCACCGCGCGAGCACGTCCGCGATGGGTCTGATCTGGCTCGACGCGATACTCGCGCCCAAGGCGCTTGCTCACACGCGCATGGTATTTGGTGACCCGCAAAGGGATGAGGCTGCGGCGTTGGGCAATCGCTTCTACCTGCCGGTTGCCGGCGACGGCTTCCCGCGACTGGCCGAGCTGAATTTCATCGCATCTCAAGGTCCGGGCCTGTTTGGCAACAAGGACCAGCTACTCGATGAGTGGCGTGGAAAGTTAGCGGTCGTCGCCGCGCAAAGTCCGGACGAGTAGCTCGAGCCGCTCGGCACTTACATCATGCGCCGGCACTGCTTCGCCGACGGTAATCGGGACGCGTGCGAACAACCGTCCCGGTATTTTTCGCAGTCCGCCACCTGTGCGCCTGCTGAACCAGCTTCCCCACAGTCGACCGAGTGCGACAGGTACGACCGGCACGGGCCGGCGCGCGATGATTTTCTCGATCCCCGGCCGAAAGCGTTGGATTTTGCCATCGCGCGTGATAGCGCCTTCGGGGAAAATACACACGACATTGCCCGCGGCGAGTTCCTCATCAACTCGCTCGAACGCCTCGTTCATGAGCTGCTCGTTTTCCATCTTGCCGGCAATCGGGATTGCGCGCATGTGCTCGAAAAAGAAGCGTAAGAACGGCATCTGGAAAATGCGGTAGTACATGACAAAGCGCATTGGACGACGTATGGAACCGGTTAGCAGGATTGGATCCATGTAGCTGACGTGATTGCAGACCACGATAGCGGGTCCCTTGCTGGGCACGTTGTCGAGTCCGGTGGGCCGGATGCGATACAGCAGGTTTATAAGAACCCAGGCCAGGAATCGCATCATGAACTCCGGTAGCAGGGAGTAAATGTAAATCGCGACCACGACGTTCAGTGCGGCGAGGATCAGAAATAGCTCGGGTATCGAGAATCCCAGGCTTAGAACAGCGATCGACATTAGTGAGGCGATAACCATGAAGACGGTGTTAATGATGTTGTTCGCAGCGATGATCCGCGACAGGTGACGGCGCTTGGCGCGCTTTTGAATCAGTGCGTACAACGGCACGCTGTAGATACCACTGAATGCGCCGAGCATGGCGAGATCGAACAATATGCGGATACTCCCCGGTCGGCCGAGAAACTCGCTGATCGACGAAACAGCGACAACATGGGGTGTGGTCTGTGCAAAATACAGGTCGACGGCAAACAAACTAAGCCCGATGGAACCGAAGGGCACGAGCCCCAACTCGATGCGGTGCCCCGACATGCGTTCACACAAGAGAGAGCCAACGCCAACTCCTACGGCGAACGCAACCAGCAGGGCGGTTGTGATTGACTCATTGCCATTGAGCATATCCAGCGTGTAAGCGGGCACTTGTACTGTCATCACCACGCCGAAGAACCAGAACCATGAAATGCCGAGGATGGACAAGAACACCGTTCGGTCCTCGCGCGCGAAACCTATGATGCGCCCGGTTTCCCGCCAGACGTTCCAGCTGATTATCAGGTCCGGATCCACGGCTCGCGTCGTGGGTACGCGACGGCTGGCGAGGTATCCAAGCACGGCAAAGCCAACAAGACACGCCGCGAGCAAGGTCTGGTCGCCGGGCGAGATCGCGATCATCAGACCGCCAATGACCAGACCGAGAATGATCGCGACATAGGTGCCGGCCTCCACGAGCGCGTTACCACCGACGAGCTCGGAGGTAGCGAGTTGTTGCGGTAGGTAGGCATATTTGACCGGGCCGAACAACGTAGATTGGCAACCCATCAGGAACAGGACCAGCAGCAACACCAGGTAGCTTTTCGTTATGAGCGCCACAGCGGCGATGGTCATCAGGGCGATCTCGAGTAGCTTGATGCGCCGCATCAGAAAAGACTTCTCATATTTGTCGGCGAGTTGACCGGCGGTGGCCGAAAATAGGAAAAACGGTAGGATAAACAACAGGCTGGAGACGTTCGCGAGCTGACTGTGATTCATCCCGAAGACCAGGATGCCCTGAAATGTCACGAGTATGATGAGCCCGTTGCGAAACACGTTGTCATTGAGGGCGCCCAGGAACTGGGTGGAAAAGAACGGCGCGAACCGGCGCTGTTTGAGTAGCGAAAACTGGCTCGATTCTTTCACGTGTAGCGTGTCCTTTTGCCAAAAAGTGCGAACTCACGCAATTTCACATATTGACAGCGGTGCTATCATGCGAGGTTGCAGGATGCTGAAATATATACCATTTAATCAAATTAAGATCGGCGCAAGCCTATCCTGGGACTGGCGATAGCCAATGAATGTTCGATTGACATCGTTGCTGTGCGGGCTATTCATGCTCGGAGGGTGCGCCGAAGAGGTGCCGCCGAGATCAGTGCAGGATTTTCTCGCCGACCCCAATTCGCTTGAAGCGGTAGTCGTTCGTTGTTCACAGAACCGTTCCCAGACGCGCTATGAGGCTGAATGCATCAATGCGCGCCAGGCGATTTCGGTTTTGGAAGCCAAGGAGGAGCGGGCCAGGCGGGACGCATTTGAAGCCGAATCCGACAGGAAAAGACAGGCGCTGAGGCGCACGCAGCAAGCGGCTGCCGAAGCTCGTCGCAGGGCGGAGGTAGCTGCGCAGCGGCGTAAGGAAGCCGAGTACCTGGCGCAATTCGGCGAATTGCCGCCTTCCAGCGATGACAGTGTCGATATTGACGATGCTGCTACGAATGCGCCGAGCGCGGTAATTCCGGAACGTGACGCTGTGGACACCCCGCTATCTGGAGACGAGCAGCCTGCGAGCGATGGTGGCAATGCGCCGGTTGCGGAACCCACGCCTCCTGCTACTGATCTTGATGCCGTGCGCGAAGAATTACGCAAGCGCAGTGAGGAAACGGGCGGCTAATCCAGTTCAGGCCTGCGGAACGTCAGGCATCGTTCGGACGTGCAGATCGCGCTGCGGAAACGGAATCTGAATCTCTGCCGCGGCAAACCCCTTGTAGACATTGCATCCCAGCTCGTGATGAAGTCGTCCGCGGTCAACAGGTTTTTCAATCCAACACAGCAACTCGAAATCCAGGCTGGATTCGCCGAACTGGCGAAACCTGACACGCGGCGCTGGATTACTGCATATTTCATCATGATCGGTCGCGACTTTTTCGAGCGTTGCAATCACATGATCAATATCAGAGCCATACGCGGCACCGATAGAAATACGGATGCGGTGCTTTTCTGATGGTCCGCCAGCTTCATTGATGATTTTGCTATTGCCAATGATGCCGTTCGGAATCGTGATCTCAACGTCATCGCGCGTCAATATTCGTGTGCTGCGCAGACCGATGTGCGTGACAATACCGCGTTCACCGGTATCAAGGATGATGAAATCGCCATTCTTGTAGGGCGCATCCATGACGATTGAAACGCCTGCAAACAGGTTTGACAACGTATCTTTCGCCGCGAAGCTGAGCGCCAGGCCGACGATACCGGCCGACGCGACCCAGGCCGTGACATTGATGTCCCAGGCGAGGAACAGGAAATAGATCGCCAGCGCAAACAGGGTCACTTTGGCAACATTCTGAATGAGCGGCAGCATTCCCGTCTGCACGAGTTTGCTGCTGCGATTGCGTTGTGCCGTCTGCACGAGGACATCCGTCAGCTGGCGCAGCATGTTGTACCAGACAAGAACGGCGATCGTCTTAAGAATGCCCAACGTGATGAATGTGGGCGGCCCCGGGAGATCGATTCGTTGCGTTGCCATGCCGAGGCCAATCAGCACAAAAGACATGAAGATCGGCTGATGTGCCAGGGCGATCATGCGATCGTCGACGTCGGTCTTCGAGCGACTGGCAAGCTGGCCGATCGCGCGCGACAGGATCCAGTCGGCGATCTTGCCAAGTAGGACAAACGCAACGGCAATAACCAACGCCTGCAGGTAGACGTTCGGACCGATCAACTCGACCATTTCCTTGATGTTTGTGATTACGGTTTCCAACGAGACGTCGACATCCAATCAATAGTTGGGATCGTATTCTTCTTCTTCGTCGGCATCAGGTACGCCAAACGTGCGAACTTCCGAGGGTTGTTCGGCGGAGGATTGCGGGTCCTGCGTCGTGCCGGCGCTCATTCCGGGTTGCGTAGGCAGGCGAACAGTCTGCGCCGTCAGAATCTGGACGAATTCGTTCGCAATATCAGGCGCGATGTTCGGCGAGCTTACAAAAATCTTTTCGGGCGTCATACTCGACGAACCATAGAACGCGGTGTTGGCTTTGCGATCCATCGTCACGCCGGCGCCTTCGAATGCGACACCGGCGAACAGGCCACGGCTGCGCGAGTACGAAACTACTTCAGCCTGGAAACGGATGTCCGTCGCGACGGATGTATGCCTTCCGACCGGCCCGGCCGCAACTGACGCGTCCGCACCGAGAGTGAATTTGCCATTGGCAATGCCCTCGACACCTTTGTGTGTTCGAAATACGAGAATGACATCAGTCGACTGCGCGCCGATCTGCCAGCCAATGCTGCCACCGGTCATCGTTATGAACGCCGGGTTGCTCCACGAGTTGTCGTCCTGCCGCACAACCAGGATTCCGCGCCCGCGCCGCGCACCAATGCCGAAGCCTATTTTAACGACGTTTGGAATGACCGCGACCGCATAGGCTCTTGAAAGCAGGGCCGGTGGTATGGATTTTTCCGGAATACGCAGTAACTGATCGAGGACGTCAGCTGCGTCGGCAACACGGCGTTCCTCTCGCGTCGCAGCGGCTGACGGTAACGCGATAAACAACGCGATGGTAATGACTATGGCCTTACGGGACAGATCGCTCATGAATACCTATGAAAGCCAGCTACAGTAAGAGTTCAATGATACGCCAATTCCGGCGGTCTCTCACGACGTAAGGATTGGTGGCAGCGGCACCGCAAGAGTGGCACAGACTGCGCGCAACAGGTCGGCTTCGACATTCGTCAGTTTGCCGTCTGCGGCAACAGTGTTACTTATCGCTTTGACGATCATTTGCCGGCCCTCGCCATTCAAAGCAGAAAGCAAGTCGAGCTGCCTGTCTAGCACGGGCGCCGCAAATTCCCTCCCGACATCGAACCTGGCGTCGTGTGCCCAGCTACCGAATAACTGCAGCCCGGCCCTGAAAGCTTTTTCGCCATCGTTGTCATTCTGATGGCCGTGATGTGCAATGATGCGTAACAAGTCGATGGCAGCCTTACGGACCGGCGCGCGCTTGGCGCTGCGTCGTCTGGGCTTGTGTGACGGATGCATCGCTCGCTGCAGCGAGCTGACGAGCACACGATGGAAACAATATTCGTACAAGTCGAATTCGCCGTCGACGTCAACCATTCGTCCGAGCAGATCGATCAGGTATTCGAGTTCCGCAGCTTTTCGTTGTCGCAATGCAGGAAATGCGATTTCGAGTAGCGGTAGCCGGTACTCGGAACCGAGTTTCGTGAGTTCATCGTAAAAATGTTTGACGACGCGCGCCCGCTGCTCACCGAGTTGTTCGTGCGCCAACGACAATTGCCGGCCGAGAACACGTCCGCCACGATCAAGGATCAGGGCGATTGACAGCAGGTACGCGTCTTCAGGCGAATGTGCGGCCGCATACAATTTTTCGGGAATGGACTGACGCAGCTTGCCGGCGAATTCGACCTGCTCCTGGCTGGGGTGGCCTACGTTCTCGACGACATTTTCGGATGACACACTGTGCAGTACACCAGGCGTGGCGGCGGCTGTCGCAGTCATCTCGGCCACGCCGGCGTACTGCTCTGCAGCTTCCGCCTGGCGCGCCTTGCGCACGCTCCGGTAATCGACTTGTGGGTAGTCCTCCGGCCTGAAGCCTGGCTCCAGGGCCTGAATGCGTTCGGTCAGGGGCGGGTGTGTTGCAAACAGGCTGCTGAGTTTCGAGCCGGTACCGAACAGCATATGGCTGACTTCTTCGGGTTCTGTAGCCTGAAAGTGCGATCCCTGGCTGTAGCCGCCGATCTTTTTCAGCGCATTGGCAATGCCGGTCGTCTGGCGTGTGAATTGCACGGCAGAAGCGTCCGCCAGGTACTCTCGCTGTCGTGACACGCGGGCTTTGATAATACGTGCAAAGAACACGCCCAATCCACCAATGACAACCAGGCCGACGCCGACGGCCAATGCAATCGGAACGGCTTTGGCGCTCTCCTTGCTGCGAACATGCCGCATGCTAAACAGGACGCGGCGTCCGATAAGCGTAATCACCATGATGCCGAACAAAACGCCCATCAGTCGGATATTCAGGCGCATGTCACCGTTGAGGACATGGCTGAATTCGTGGGCAACCACACCCTGAAGCTCATCCCGATTCAGGACTTCAAGCGTGCCGCGGGTGACTGCGATAGCGGCATCCTCGGGTGCATAACCGGCCGCAAATGCGTTTATTCCTTTTTCATGCTCAAGGACATAGATTTCGGGAACGGGCACGCCCGACGCGATGGCCATCTCCTCGACGACGTTTCTCAGTCGCCGGTGCAGCGGGTCCATGCCGACGTCCGACACGAGTGTCGCGCCAAGATCCCTGGCGACGCGCCCGCCACCGGATCGCAACTGCCCGGTTTTGACAAGAGTGGCGCCAGCGATCACCAGTATTGCGAATAATCCGGCGCCCCCAAAAACCCCTCGATTACGGGCAATGTGGGTCGCGTAGTCTTCACTGGCATAGGTCAGTGAAAACGCAAAGCCGACGACGAGCGATACGCTGACAACGATCGCCGCCGCCGCAAGCAGGTAAAGAATGACGAGCCGCCGCGTTGAGCGGCGGGCCTGGTCTTGTGCGCTAAAGAAATTCAACGTCGTTCCGGGCGTTCAAACGAACGCCGGGGACTAGGTGAATGAAACGTCCGGCGCCTCACGCTTCTCTTCGGAATCGATCTCGAGGAAGCTCGCTGCTTCGTAGCTGAAAAATCCGGCGATGACGTTGTTTGGGAAATTCTGCGTCGAATTGTTGTACTGCAGGACCGTGTCGTTGAACGCCTGGCGTGAGAACGCGACCTTATTCTCGGTGCTGGCGAGCTCTTCCTGGAACTGCATCATGTTTTGATTCGCCTTGAGATCAGGATAAGCTTCGGATAAGGCGAACAGCTTGCCGAGTGCGCTCGTCAAAGCGCCTTCAGACGCGCCGAGCTCCTTCATAGCCAGCGCGTTGGCGGGATCAGCTTTGGCAGCATCGAGGCTGGACGACGCGGCATTGCGTGCGTTGATCACGGCTTCGAGCGTCTCGCGCTCATGTTTCATGTAGCCCTTGACGGCTTCGACAAGGTTCGGAATCAGATCGTAGCGCCGGGTTAACTGTACGTCGATTTGGGCAAAAGCGTTCTTGACACGGTTGCGTTCATTAACGAGGCGGTTGTATATGCCGATGCCCCAGAACACAATTGCTGCCAGAACCGCCAGGAAAACCAGGAATGAAGTCACTGTCCCGCTCCTTGTCAAAAGTTCGAAGATCGAAGCATAACGCTCGCACACAACTTTCACTAGTTATGGTGGTGTTAATCGCGATTTCAATGCCTGCCCGAGGCGAGTGGGTTGGTGACGCGCGCCCGATGATGGGCACGGAAGTGAGCGTTCTTCTGTGGCACGACGATGTCGCAACCGGTGAGGAAATCGTTGAGCAGATATTTGCCGAGGCCGATCGAATTGACCGGTTGATGAGTACCTACAAGGACGACAGTCGCATCTCGGAAATCAATCGGCTTGCCGCAATGGAGCCCATCGTCGCCGGCGATGAGCTTTTTCAGCTGATTCGCCGCTCACTGGATATTTCGGTCCTGACGCGAGGCGCATTTGATATCACCTACGACAGCGTCGGTCAGCACTACGATTTTCGCAACCGGCAAAGACCCGACGTAGCGACCGTCGAAGCTGAACGCCAGTTGATCGACTTCCGATTTGTCGAGCTGGACCAGGCGGCAGGCACGGTCCGTTTTCGTGAGGAGGGCGTGCGCATCAATCTCGGCGGAATTGCGAAAGGTTATGTCGTCGAGCGCGGTGTCAGCATTCTGCGTTCGCGCGGAGTGCAGAATGGCATCGTGACAGCTGGTGGTGACTCACGCTTGCTCGGTGACCGCCGTGGTCAACCCTGGATGGTCGGTATACGGGACCCGCGCGCTGACGGGGAAGTCGCCATCTCAGTACCGCTGGAGGATGAGGCGATCTCCACCTCCGGGGATTACGAGCGCTATTTTGAGGAAGGTGACACTCGCTACCACCACATTATCCAGCCCAGCACAGGCGAGCCGGCCGGCGGTGTGCGCAGCGCAACGGTTGTCGGGCCCGATGCGGTCATCACCGACGCGCTGTCGACGTCCGTTTTTGTCATGGGCGTTGACCAGGGCCTGCGTTTGATCGCGACCTTGCCCGATTACGAGAGCATCGTCATCGATGAGGACGGGCGCATTTTTTATTCGGACGGTCTGCAGCAGCCATCGCAGTAGCATCGACAGCCGCAAAACAACACTCTGTCTGTCGCTGAATAGAGACGGATATTCACTTTAAATTCAGCTAGATAGCTCTATTATAGATTATCCATCGGTGGTGACATTGGCGTCGGCGCCGGCGGCCAGAGCGGGGCACCTCCGGTGTCTTAAAAATTCTGGAAAAAACAGCAATTTAACGTAATCTGTAACGATTGCGCGGTAGGGCTGTCGGAGTGAGGTGCAGGAAGGGCATGGATTTCAGGGCAAGCGGTGATTTTTGGCGCGGCGATTATGTTCAGACAAGACCGGCCATTTGTGACATCAATCACGGCCCCGGCAGGGCCCTGCCTGTCACCATTCAACGTCTGGCTGTGCCGCCCCGGGACACGGACTGTGCCTGGCTGACATTACAAGGATTGAGATGATGAAAATGAAGAATATTTTATTGGGTCTCTTATTCAGCGCGTTTGCCGCAACCAGTCTCGCCTCATCAGGCCTGACAGGCCAGGCTGCACCAGACTTCGCGTTGAAGAGTGCGTCAGGTGAAAACTTGCGGCTCTCCGAGTATCGCGGTGACGTTGTCATGGTGAATTTCTGGGCGACGTGGTGTGGTCCGTGCCGCCAGGAGATGCCGCTGCTTGACGAGTTGTATTCGCGCTATGGACGCGTTGGATTCAGCCTGCTCGGCGTCAATATCGACGACAACTCATCGAAAGCCATGAACATGGTTGCCGAACTCGGCGTGAGTTTCCCGGTGTTGTTTGATTCGAGCAAGGAAGTCAGCAAACTGTACGAAGTCGAAGCAATGCCAGTCACTGTTCTTATTGACCGTGAAGGCACCATTCGCTACGTGCACCACGGCTACAAACCGGGTTACGAAGATATATACCTCGACCAGATTCGGTCATTGTTGAGGGAGTAGGCGCGACGCTTGGGTCCGCAGGAGAGTGATGGTGACAAATCGACTATTGATCAGCCTTATTGTGAGCCTGTTGCTGGCATTCAGCGCGACATCGATCGCGCAGGAAACCGCAGCAGCAGGTGCCGAGGCTGCATCTCGCGAAAAGTTTCGCAGTCTTGATGAGGATGTGCAAAACCTGAAAAAGGAAGTGCTCGATCTCAACAGGGACCTGTTCCTGCTTGAGGAAGAGTTACTGTTCCCGGCCAATTCCCAGGTCGCGTTCTTTATTTCGTTGGACGTCGGTGAGTATTTCAATCTCGACTCGGTCAACCTGAAGATCGATGGCAAGGAAGTTGCGAACTACCTGTACACAGAACGCGAAGCTGATGCTCTGGTTCGTGGCGGCGTACATCGCGTCCACATGGCAAACCTCAAAACGGGTGATCACGAGCTGATCGCCATATTTACTGGTGGCGGACCGAATACTCGCGACTACCGGCGCGGTGCAACCCTGACTTTTGACAAAGGCATCGGTTCCAAGTACATCGAGCTTGAGATCACGGACCGTGTGAAGAAACAGCAGCCGGAGTTCGTCATCAAGGAATGGGAGTGATCTTTGTTGCGTTGCCGCTCCATTCCTGTCGCGCTTTGTTTTCTGTTGTTGGCCTTGGTGCCAATGGCATACGCTGCCAAGAACGACCCTGAACCGATTGTCGTGAAGGACCCTCACTACGGCGAGGTCCTTTTCCACTTTTATAAGGAAGATTACTTCCCGGCTATCGTGCGACTTTTGGCGGCGCAGCAACAGGGCCTGATTAGCGAGCATGAAGAACAGGCTGAGCTATTGCTCGGTGGTCTGTATCTTTCCTACGGACATCACCTCGAGGCGGCGACGATCTTTGAGCGCCTTTTGGCGGACAATGTCGACCAGGAGACTCGTGATCGCACGTGGTTTTTCCTGGCCAAAATCTGGTTGCAACGTGGTTATCTCGACAAGTCGCAAGAAGCGCTGTCCTACCTGAGTGAAGACCTGCCCGACAACCTGCGGCGCGAAGCCCAGATGCTGCAGTCGCAGATCTATATCAACAGTGGCCAGTATGAGCGCGCAATCGCTTTGCTGGAAAACTGGAAAGGCAGAACAGAATGGGCCAGCTACGCCAAGTTCAACCTCGGTGTCGCCATGGTGCGCAGTGGCAATGTCGCTGGCGCTGAACAGATTCTGAGCGAGCTCGGCGAACTCAACCCTTTCAATGAAGAATTGGCGTCCCTTCGAGACAAGGCAAACCTCGCGCTTGGCTATGCGCTGTTGCAGGATGGCCAGCCGTTCGCGGCCAAGGAACCACTGCTGCGCGTGAGGCTTGAAGGCCCGTTTTCGAACAAGGCTCTGCTGGGCGTTGGCTGGGCGGATGCAGAATCTGAAAATTTCCGGCGCGCACTGGTGCCATGGATGGAATTGCGCAGTCGTGATTTGCTCGATCCAGCGGTGCAGGAGTCCTTGCTTGCTATTCCGTATGCGCTCGGCAAACTCGATTCAATCAGCCAGGCAGCGGATCACTATCTCAACGCGATCGAGGCATTTTATGAGGAAGCCAATCGCATCGACCGCACGATCGGTTACATCGAGTCCGGCGATATTTTCGACCAGTTTCTCGCCGACGATCCGCTTGATAGCACTGGGTGGTTCTGGCGGCTGGAGCAGCTGCCTGAGGGGCCCGAGGGCCGATACCTGTACCACTTGCTGGCGACGCATGAATTTCAGGAAGGTCTGAAGAATTATCGGGACCTGCACTACCTCAATAACAACCTCGAGCAATGGCAGGGCAGCGTCGATGTGTTTGCTAACATGCTCGAAACGCGAAAGCAGGCCTACGATGAGCGCCTGCCGAAAGTCGAGGACACGCTGGCGCGCGCCGACATCGATGCCATGGTGCAGCGCAAATTTGAATTCGACGCGCAGCTCGATGAAGTCGAACAAGGCCATGACTGGCTCGCGCTCGCCAACGAGCGTGAGTTCGAAATGTGGGGCGAGATTGCGGGTCTTGAGAGTGCGCCGGCGCTCAGCGCGGATATTCCCGAAGCCGATGAGGTTCGAGATAAGGTCTTGTTGCTCAAAGGTGTGATGCAGTGGCAGCTGGAACGGGACTTCCAGGACCGCCTGTGGCGTGCGCGCCGCGACGTACGCAAGACTGGTGAGGCGCTCGTCGAAGCGCAACGCTCGCGCCGGAAAATCGACGACTCGATGCTCAATGAACCGTTGCGTTTTGAGGAATTCAGTAATCGTGTCTACGGCCTCGGTCCGAAAATTGACGGCATGCAGCTGCGTGTTGCCGAGGCAATGGGCGAGCAGCGCTCATTTCTTGAGTCGATTGCGGTTGGTGAATTGCGGGCACAGCAGCAACGGCTGGACGTATACACGGTGCAGGCACGCTTCGCGCTGGCCGCGATTTACGATATTGCCGCGGCCGAGGGAGGAGCAGGCGAATGAACGCACGTCTCCTCACTCTGATGGCACTTGTGTTGATCGGGACATCGGCTCAAGCCGACAACATCAAGAAGCGGGATACGATTGCCAGCCTCGAAGACAAAGATGTGGAGATTCGTACCGGCAAGGTCATTGTCGGCAGCACGGATCTGGCACGCGACAACTACCGCGCATTTCTTGACCTCGTTTCCGATGATCCTGATCTGCGTTCCGAGGCGATGCGTCGTCTGGGTGATCTCGAGCTCGATGCCACAGAGGCAGAGCAACTCGCTGCAAACATCGATACGCTGAACCACGCGAGCTTCAACAATGCGGTTCAGCTTTACCAACAATTGCTCGAGTCTTATCCCGACTATCGCCGCAATGACACCGTGCTCTATCAGCTTGCTCGCGCTTATGAAATGGGCGGGCGCAACGACGAAGCGCTGGTCGCCCTTAACGAATTGGTTGATAAGTACCCGGGCACACTGCTGATCGACGAAGTGCAGTTCCGTCGCGGTGAGATGCTGTTCCTGCGCAGGAACTACAACGATGCCGAGCTGGCGTACAAAAACGTCATCGCCTACGGTGACGGATCGCGTTTCTACGAGCAATCACTGTACAAACTCGGCTGGGCGCAATTCAAGCTGGGATGGAATGAAGACAGCCTCGCGCCGTTCTTCGAATTACTCGATCGCAAAATTCGCAACATCGAACTACAGGAAGGCGAGAACCGGCTGGAGCAGTTGAGTCGTGCCAATCAGGAACTCGTTGAAGATACGTTTCGCGTATTGAGTATCAGCTTCTCCTACATGCAAGGCGCCGACAGCATTACCGAGTTTCTCAAATTACAGGGCCAGCCGGAGTACGCCTACGTCATCTATATGAACCTCGGAGACCTGTTCCTCGAGAAGGAGCGATTCCAGGACGCGGCCGAAACGTATGAGGCCTTTGTCGCGCAGGACCCCTACCACCCGAAGTCGCCACTGTTGCAGGTCGAGGTTATCGAGGCCTACAAGCAGGGCGGTTTTCCAAGCCTGGTGCTTGAGGGCAAGAAAGGTTTCATTGAGCGCTACGGTATGGACGGTGAATTCTGGATACGCAATCCGCGTGCCGAGAACACCGGTGTAGAGGCACATCTCAAGGCGAACCTGACGGATCTTGCCAAGTACTACCACGCCGAGGCGCAAAAAGACGGCGAACGTGCCGACTACCAGGAGGCAGCTCGCTACTACCGCAAGTACCTTGCGTACTTCCCGGGCGAGCCCGACACGGCAAATACAAATTTCCTGCTGGCCGAGATTCTGTTCGAGAGCGAGCAGTATGACGAAGCAACGGTCGAGTACGAAAGAGCGGCCTACGAGTATCCGACGCATGAGCGCTCGGCCGAGGCCGCGTATGCAGCGCTTCTCTCATATCGTGAGCACGAGCAGCGACTGACGGACCCGGCCGATGCGGAGGCGAAAGTGGCCTGGCACCAGCGTTACCTGGACAGCGGCCTGAGATTTGCCGACACCTTCCCGCAACACCCCGAATCGGGTGCCGTGTTAACCACCGTTGCCGAAGACCTGTTCGCACAGAACCAGTTCGATCTGGCTATTGCTGTGAGCCAGATAGTTGTCGCCAAGCAACCGCCGGTCAAACCCGAACTTGCCAGAACGGCCTGGACCGTCATCGCGCATTCGCAGTTCGACCTGTCCAACTTTGAGGCTGCGGAACAGTCCTATTACCAGCTGCGTACGTTTACGCCACCGGATGATCCGGAGGCCAACGAAGAAATCAAGGATCGCATCGCATCGTCGATCTACAAGCAGGGCGAGATGGCGCGCGACATGGGAATGCTGGAAGAGGCCGTTACGCATTTCCGCCGCCTCGGCCAGGTTGTTCCGGATTCGGATATTCGGGCGACGGCTGAGTACGACGCTGCGGCAGTTCTGATTAACCTTGCGGCGTGGGATCGTGCATCGGGCGTGCTCGAACAGTTCCGCACGGATTATCCGGACAGTGAATTCGCAGATGATATTAGCCAAAAACTCGCGGTCACCTACCTCGAGGCTGGACGCGGCATGCAGGCTGCCCAGGAATTCGAGCGCATCGCTGTAGCTGCCTCGAGTACCGACGATATGCGTCGTGAAGCACTGTGGAAAGCGGCGGAGTTGTACAAAGACAGCAATACGACAACGAGCGAGCAGCGCGTACTCGAGACCATCATCGTGTCGTATCCAAACCCGCTGTCTGAATCGGTCGAAGCTCGCTATCGGTTACTTGAGATCTCACGTGCGGCCGGTGATGACGCGGCTGTAACGGCGCGACTCCAGGAATTGATACGGGTAGACGCGACCGCAGGGTCACAGCGTTCTGATCGAACAAAGTACATCGCTGCAACGGCGTCACTGGAGCTCGCAGAGCCCGTGCTGAGGCGATTCACGGTGGTCAAGCTGAATCAGCCGCTTGCCGACAGCCTGAAGCTCAAACGCTCACTGATGGAAGACGTGATCAAGGTCTACACTGATGCGGTTGACTACGGCGTTGCCGAAGTGACTACGGCTGCAACCTATCGACTCGGTGAGGTGTACGAACAGTTCAGCTCGGACCTGCTGGATTCCGAGCGACCGGCAAACCTCGATGAAGCGGCGATGGAGCAATACGAACTGCTGCTCGAGGAGCAAATGTACCCGTTTGAAGAAAAGGCAATCGACTTGTACAAGGCGAATGCTGATCGTGCGCCCGACGGGGTGTATGACGAATGGGTGAAGAGGAGTTTTGACCGCCTCGCTGGCCTGATGCCGGCGCGGTACGCGAAATCGGAGCGCACAGAAGATGTTGTTACGTCGCTTTATTGAGCATCGCACAGGGGCTCGGTCGCGGCTCAAGCCGCTCCTACAGCCGCTCCTACTCTTGTGGAGCGCGCTGGTTGTGGCTGGGTGCGCCTCATCGGGCGGTCCGGCACCCGCAGAGCGCCGCAGCCAGGCGTCCGAGGGCGGACAGGCTGCAGCGGTGCAGCACCCGGAGATTCCGGCGCAGGCGCAAACACTGTTCGAACAGGCCGTTGCCGTTATGGCGACGGGTGACTTCGTCGAAGCCGAGCTGCGCATGAAGGAATTCCTGCTGCAATACCCGGCTTACCCTGGCGCCCACGTCAATCTGGCCATTATTCACGGCCAAAACGGCAACGAGAAGGCCGCGCAGGCCTCTATTGACACGGCTTTGGCGCTAAATCCCAATCATCCGGCTGCCCTCAACCAGCAGGGCATGCTGTTTCGCAGAAATGGCAAATTTATTGAAGCAGAAGCTGCTTATTTGAAGGCCGTCACAGCTTCACCCGATTACGCCTTGGCACACTACAACCTGGGTGTTCTCAACGAACTGTATCTGCAGCGCCTGGATGTTGCATTGCAACATTTCGAGATTTACCAGGGGCTCGTGGGAAGTGACGCGCAAGTTGAGAAATGGATCACAGATCTGACACGCCGCGTGGCGGCGAGTCAGCGTACGGCAAACGTGGTGGAATGACGGACATGAGTACTGCATCACTCAAAGTATTCGGCCCCCGATTCATGCTAGCCATGTTGTTGGCGACGTTTGCCAGTTTTGCACAGGATGCAGATGAATTTGAGCCGGCCGTGGATACTTCGGCAAGTTTGGAGCCGGCGGTCAACACATCGAACACTGCCGATGAAACGACGGACGATATCGAGCCAGCCGTTTCATCAGCCGCACTCGCCGCCGATGTAACACGGGACGAGTCCGGCAACCAGGTGATGGACCGGATGGAGCTGGGACGTACCGAGATTACGGGTAACCAGGAATTGCCGAAGGTGCTGTACATCGTGCCCTGGCAGAAGTCGGATCCAGGTGACCTGATGGGCAAGCCTGTCAACAGTTTGCTTGACGAAGTGTTGGCGCCGCTGGACCGCGAAGAGTTTATCAGGCAGGTCGAGTATTACGACGACCTGTACGGAGAGTAGGAGCGCCTTCAGGCGCGAATCGAACTGTAGGAGCGGCTTTAGCCGCGAATTGTAAATAGAGGAGCAAGACAATGGGCACATTAGTGCGATTTTTTCAGGATGGCGGGGCATTCATGTACCCAATCCTGTTCGTATTCGCATTCGGCGTAGCGATCGCAATCGAGCGCTGGATGTATTTGACAATGTCGGGCGCGAGCAACCGCGCTTTGTGGAAGAAAATCGTGCCGCTACTGAAGGCCGGTAACTTTCAGGAA
>Ga0164320_10000120_pt1 | contig 21432 bp, 23 predicted proteins | sample GuaBasSediGuay11_FD_113736 | JGI IMG/M metagenome (GOLD analysis project Ga0164320, IMG submission 113736) | Subseafloor sediment microbial communities from Guaymas Basin, Gulf of California, Mexico - Guay11, Core 4567-28, 0-3 cm | ecosystem: Environmental > Aquatic > Marine > Hydrothermal...
CAGATGGATACGGATCGCAGTGATACATCGAGTGCAGTATGGTAATTCATGACTTTCTCCCAGGTCAGTTCGTGTCATACGATTGTACTGAGAGCTTGACGATAGTCGTCAGCCCGCTTACCTATGCTTTGTGCCGTTAGCGGCTGTAGATCATTGAATTTTGAATGTCTGCTTTGGAGTAGTTAACTATCGCACTCCCATCGCAATTCCAGCGGAGTGCGGTACTAAAAAGTGTTACAAGTAACACAGCACAACTACCCACAAACCCATGTATTTATTGAGTTACTCGTAGTTTCCTGTAGTTGCGTAGTGCTATGCATGGACTCATAATCCCTGTTACCTAAACCAGCGGCGGTTCTTCGCTTTCACTATTGCCGCTCAGCGGGTCGAGTTCATCCTGGTAGGCTTCTATAGAATCGGAGACCTCGTCGGCATTTTCTTCATACCTGGCAATATGGAACACCGCCTCACCTTCGAACACCAGTGGTAGATTGGTTTTTCCAATCACGATTCCTGCAATCGGGCTTAACAGGGGCTCGCTATTTTCGCCCAACGGATCGTTGATATAAGCTAGTACTTCGTCGATTTCTACCTTGGTACCATTCGCGACCAGTGAACGCAGGATACCGCTCTGGTGTGCGCGTACCCAATGGCTGGTATTAGCGATCAGGCAACTTGCCTGGTTGTGGGCGCGACCTGCCTTACGCATTTCGAGGTGGGACATCACACCGAGCACGCCTTTCACGCCGGCACGAATCGCAACCTCATCGAAGCGCAGTGCCTCACCGGCCTCGTATAGTATTACCGGAATCTCGTGTGCCCGGGCCGCCATCCGAAACGAGCCATCGAGCAACTCTGAATTTAGTACCACCGGGACACCGAATGCGCGCGCCATGGCCTCGGTTTCCGGTTCGTCGATTACCCGGGCCCGGATTTGTGGCAGGTTTTCGCGATTTACCGCGCCGGTGTGTAAATCGATCACATGCGTACAATGCGGCATCACTTCGGTCATTAGCACATTAGCCAGGCGAGAAGCCATCGATCCGGTTTCCGAACCTGGAAATGATCGATTCAAATCCCGGCGGTCAGGCAGGTAGCGTGATTTGGAGACAAAGCCGAAAACATTGACGATTGGGATCGCAATCAGCGTTCCGCTAATTCGATTGATCAGCTTGTGCCCCAGAATTCGGCGCACGATCTCGACACCGTTGAGCTCATCGCCATGAATAGCCGCACAAACCAGCAGACAGGGTCCCGGGTTACGTCCACGCACCACGTGAATCGGCATGCAGGCACTACTATGGGTGTAATAACTGGGTAGCGGAATATCAATCGACTGGCGCGAGCCTGGTTTGACACTGACCCCGGCTATCTCGATATCAGCCCGCATAAAGCCGGAAACCTTATCCCTTGCCACGTGTTTTTGTTTTACCGGGTTTACAACTCTTTTCGAGGTACTCGATGATCATGCCGGCTACGTCCTTGCCGGTCGCTCCTTCAATACCCTCCAGTCCCGGACTCGAATTCACCTCCATCACCACAGGACCGTGGTTAGAGCGTAATATGTCGACGCCGGATACGTTCAACCCCATGATGCGAGCAGCGCGGACCGCGGTAGAGCGCTCTTCGGGGGTAATTTTTATCAAACTTGAAGTACCGCCACGATGCAGGTTAGAGCGAAATTCACCCTTTGGCGCCTGGCGTTTCATGGCGGCGACTACCTTGCCATCGATCACGAAACAGCGGATATCGGAGCCACCGGCTTCCTTGATAAATTCCTGGATCAGGATATCGGCCTTGACGCCCATAAATCCTTCGATAACGCTTTCTGCCGCTTTCTGGGTTTCGGCCAGAACCACACCGATGCCCTGGGTACCCTGTAACAGTTTAACCACCAGTGGAGCGCCACCGACCATTTCGATCACATCCTTGATATCATCGGGTTTGCTGGCGTAGCCGGTGAGGGGCATGCCAATGCCCCTTCGCGATAATAATTGTAGTGATCGTAACTTGTCGCGCGAGCGCGTTACCGCGACCGATTCGTTCAACGGCGAAACGCCCATCATTTCAAACTGGCGCAGCACCGCCGTACCGTAAGCTGTCACCGAGGCGCCAATACGTGGTATTACCGCATCGAAGCCTTCCAGCACTTCCCCCTTGTAGTGTACCGAAGGTCGATGCGCGGCAATGTTCATGTAGGCACGCAATACATCGATGACCATAATTTCGTGACCACGTTGCTCGGCCGCTTCAATAATGCGCCGTGACGAATATAACTTGCGGTTTCTCGACAATAAGGCAATTTTCATGCATTTAAATCCACTTATAACTGGTACAGTTTACTGGCTCTCAATTTACCAGTCAGGAAGGAAGCCTCGGGCTCGACGACAGCCCGATTTTCCATGGCGCGACGACCAAGCAGCATACGAAACCGCATGGTATCACGATTTGTGAGGGTCAATTCGATTGGCCAGTTTTGACTGCCGATCACCAGTTTGCTTTCGATCACATAGCGCAATTCCTTGTGGCCACCCGAATCGGTGACTTCACGGTGGTCGATAATCGGTGCGTGACATTCAACATGAAAGTCAAAATTTCGTGGTACTGGGTGGATCAGAAATTTCACCATTTCGACACCGTCGAGCTGGTATGGCTCGGTGTAATAGGCGTGCAGGGCGGAAGTTTTAGCACCGGTGTCGATCTTGGCCTTGATTGCGGGTAAACCGAGGTCGGGTAAAGCCACCCATTCGCGCCAGCCAAGCGTCAGCTTTTGATTATTATGATCCATCGAAGCCAATATAAACCAACGGTTTCAGTTGCTCAACAAAACTCACACATGAATTGATTGACCTGTTGACTAATCAAAGGGATAAGATTTTGTGCATCGATGTACCAGGTTTTCTATTAGCTGATCACAGCTTTGCATCTGTAATCGCGACACATACTCGTTCGGCTTATGCGCCTGATCGATACTGCCCGGGCCGCAGACAACGCTATTGATGCCGAGCCGCTGGTCAAATAATCCTGCCTCGGTGCCGAAGCTGACAGGGTCGCCGATTTCGTCGATCGGGTTGATCGACCGGGTGTATTCGATCACTTTTGATGCAGGGTCGGTCTGAAATCCCGGGTAGTCCGATATTGGCGTGAACTGGATATCGCATTGTTCGAATTTGTTTTGCATGTCGGGCAGTAAAACATCCATCGTGAAGTGTTTGATTTCATGCACGAGGGCATCGAGATCGTCCTGCGGTAAATTACGAATTTCAAATTCGATCTGGCACTGTTTGGGTACGATGTTGAGCGCGGTTCCGCCATTGATACTGCCCACATGAAAGGTCGAATGCGGCACCGAGTATCTCTCGTCGAGCATATTTCGTTCCTGCACCGCCCGATTCATGTTACGGATGAACGAAACCAGTTCGGCGGCATATTCAACCGCGTTAACACCGTTGGTGATATAGGCTGAATGACAGGAGGAACCACTAAATTCGACCCGAAATGCGATTTTGCCCTTGTGGTCAGTTATCATTTTCATGTCGGTGGGCTCGCCGATCAGTCCTATACGTGGTTTTACCTCGAATCCATCCATCGCCGTAATTAACTTTTTGACACCGACACAGCCGATTTCCTCGTCGTAGGAAAAAGCCAGGTGCACCGGAGTTCGTAACGATTGCTTCACCATTTCAGGCACACCGGCCAATGTGCAGGCGATAAAGCCTTTCATATCGCAGCTGCCGCGACCGTAAAACAAATGGTCATCGGCCTTCAATTGATAGGGATCGCTATTCCAGTTTTGCCCAAGGGTCGGCACTACATCGGTGTGGCCCGAGAGCATCACGCCACCGATATCCTCCGGTCCGATGGTTGCGTATAAATTGGCGCAAGTCTTGTCATCACTGTGTACCAGCTGCGATGTGACCGCGTAATCACCAAGATAATTGCGCACGAAATCGATTAGCTCGAGATTTGAGTTAGCACTAGTGGTATCGAAACCAATCAGGCGTGTGAGAATTTGCTCGCTATTCAGAGGTGTCACTAAAGGTCTCCGGGGACACCGTAGGAAGGTGCTTTTCGCGGATCGATCGCACGTGTAATGTAGTCGTCGATTTGTGGTTCATACACGACCCAGCCGGCATACATCTTGGCTATCGGATCGTCATCCCAGTCGATGCGCAGTTCGGCGCGCGGCCAGGATTCATCCCCGCCAATCAGCAGGCCGGCTGAATGCAGCGGGCCTGCCTCGCCACCGGCATCGACACCGGCCTTGAGCGCATCGAGTAACCGTTTACCGAAGCTGCCACCGGAGTTTTCAAAATTATCGATCATCGCCGCAGGTACGGTTTCGGCGCCGAGCAGGTTACCGGCCGCGGCGCAGTGTTTCCCCTGTGCGGTCGAAAAACAGCCCAATACCCGGTCGCCAGTAAACAGACTGGTGCGACCGTCCCTGTCGATTAATACCAGTTGGCGGTACTGCGCGTAAGGAGTGCTCTCTACCGTTGTGCTGACAGCGTCTTCGACGCTCAGACCATCAGCCAGAAGCGATAGCATCTGTTGTCCCAGGCGCGGGTCGGTAATATTCTGGCTCAGCGCAATACCGGTGCCGGGACGCCAATGCAGGCAGCGACTGCTGACACTAATACTCGAAGAAGAAATAGCAGCGCCCAGTTGCCCGGTGGTCTGGTCCCAGGCGGCAATCGATAATGTCATAGAGGCTCACCCATAAAATTCTTCTACTGTCTCAGTTGGCAAGAGTTAAGCACGATACTTTAATTAAAGGACTCGACCTAAACATTCGTGCCGATTGCTAAAGGATAACATGAGCGACGTTGATATCGTCTGAAATTGGCTGGGGAATCTTTGACAAGGATCGATGCTTTTCAATGCCCAAAATAAATAAGTATTGTGTCCCTGGAATTTAGTTAAACTAAATGTTAATTATTCAATACCAGGATAGCCAAGATCATGATTAGAACCGGCGACGAATACAGAGCATCGCTTCAGGATGGGCGCGAAATCTATATGAGCGGCGAGCGCGTGAAGGATGTCACGACCCATCCAATGTTCAAGCCTCTGGTCGATATACGCGCCCGAATCTATGATATGCAGCACGATGCTGCGACCCGCGATCTGATGACCTATACCGACGAGCAGGGTGAGGATCACGCGATCGGCCTGAAAATGCCCTATAGCCAGCAGGACTGGCATGATAAACGCGCCTCGACCGACGCGGTGTTCGACGATATTGGCGGGGTAGTGACGCGTGTTGGCGATGAGACCGTGGGTGAGATGTGGTCGTTATTTGACGGTCAGGATGTTTTAAATGAGGTTGACCCGCAGTTCTCGGAGAATATCAGGCGCCATGTGAACAAGGTGATCTATGAAGATCCATTTCACGTCTCGGCTAACACCGATCCCAAGGGTGATCGTTCCAAACCCCCACAGGAACAGGATCCGGATATGCTATTGCACGTGGTTAAGGAAACCGATGCCGGAATCGTTGTTCGCGGCGCAAAATTCGAAACCGGGGCTGCCTACGCCAACCAGGCTTTCACCAAACCTACTATCGCTAACTGGGCCGGCGGCGAAAAATACTCGGACTACGCGGTTGGGTTTATCTGCGAACTGGCCATGCCGGGTATCAAAATGATTTGCCGCACCGGTTTCGCCGGGCGCGCACCGGCGGCTGATTATCCGTTGGCAAACAAATTTGACGAAATTGACGCGCTGGTGATATTCGACGATGTTCTCATCCCCTGGGAGAACGTGCTGTTTTATCGTCACACCAAAGCGGCAGTGTATATCCGTTCGACCCTTCATCGATATTCGGCGTTTGCATTCGTGCAGCGCAACCTGCGCGTCGCTGATTTGATGATTGGTGCGGCACTGCTCAACGTGCGCCAGACCGGTCTTGAAAAGCAGCAGGCGGTACAGGAAAACCTGGCCAGGCTGGCCTGCTATCGTGAAACCATAAACGCCCACCTGACCGCGGCGATAGCGACTGCCGAAAAAAGTCCTGGCGGATTGCTGATGCCCAACCAGGCGCTGCTTTATGCGGGTCGTGTGCATGCCTGTTCGCGTATGTACGAGATGGTTGAGATTGCCCGCGAGCTGGGCGGTGGACAGGTCTGCATCACGCCTGACGCGGCCAGTTTCGATGCGCAAGATTCCGGGCCGTGGCTGGATAAATATTATACCATCAACGAAAACTGGCTCGCCGAGGACCGGCGCAAGCTACTGGCTTTTAGTCGTGATTTGCTAAATTCAGATTACGCCGGTCATCGACTCACATTTCAGGAATTTGCGCAATCGCCACGCTTCGCGCACCTGGCAGCGGTTTACCACAACTTCGACTGGGATGGTCCTGCCGAGATGGTGCGCCAGGCGGCCGGCATTAGTCAACGTGTACAGATGAAGGTGCAACCCAGTGGTGTCGCCCCTGCAGCCAAAGCCTGAGGTTTATTCCATGCCAACACATAAGCGCATCCGAAAGTTCAATACGAAGGATACTTACCCAGACCAGTCACTCGATAACGATTTGTGCCAGGCCGTCGTCGCCGGTAATACTGTTTACCTACGAGGACAGGTTGGTACCGATTTTGACGGTAAGCTGGTCGGTCGCGATGACCCGCGGGCGCAGGCCGAACAGGCGATGAAAAATGTAAAACAATTACTCGAGGAAGCCGGCAGTGACTTGAGTCATATCGTCAAAACGACAACCTATATTACCGACCCGCGATATCGCGAGCCGGTATACCAGGAGATTGGTAAGTGGCTCAAGGGCGTGTTCCCGGTTTCGACCGGTATCGTAGTCGCCGGTCTGGCAAAAACCGAGTGGTTGATGGAAATCGATGTGATCGCAGTCATTCCGGAGTGAGGGGCGTTCAACTTGTCGGTGCGGGTATCATTTTCGATCCAGGCGCTTTTTCTTTGGCTATAATTATCGCGGGTATTACCGCGTCTTACTAGGATTGGGCGTCATGGCTGGTACAAATTTAAATGTAATATACAGATTCTGTCTAATTGACTGTTTTGTGTCACTGAGATGAATAGTGAAATTTATTAACTCGATTAGAGCCTCGATGCTCTTGGGGAAAGGACACAAGCTTTTAGAAAATGGTCGTTATCAAGAGGCGTTAGAAAAAGCACTAATAGCAAAGAATTTGAAACTGGAAGAACAATTCGAGTGGTTGTGCCATTCAATCGAGGGCAAATCTAGATATCATCTTGGGGACAAAGAAAATGCTTTGCCCTCATTGCGAAGAGCACAGGAAATATTGACATCAAAACTTGAAAAAGAGAAAGAATCAAAGCCCCTGCGAAACATTATGGACGACATCACAAGATACATAGAGAAAATTGAACACGGTGACACATAACAAGGCGCTCGTTCGGACGCAAACTACGCTGCGCTTCGTTAGCGCCGCACAGCTTGGTCGTTAGGCGACTAAATCAAAGCATTAATGACAGATCAAACAAAAATATTTCTAGTAAGGCATGGCGAAACTCAATGGAATCAGCAAAGCCGCTTAACAAAGCGGATTAAATCGGACAATTTTGTTCGCTGCGCTCTCAAAAATCCCGCTTTTTGCGCGACGTTAGGCGGCATACTTGAACTGACGGGAGGACTGGATGGGAGATAGCGAGACAGGCCAGATATCGGAAGACGCTGCAAAGATTTATGAAGAGGTCTATCTTCCTGCACTCTTCGAAGAATGGTGTCCTCTGGTAGTAGAAGCGGCCAATATTCAAAAGGGACATCGTGTTATCGATGTAGCTTGTGGCACAGGAGCCCTCGCAATTACTGTTTCTGAACACATTGGCCCCGAAGGGACTACTGTCGGCATTGATATCAATGAGGGAATGCTAAATATTGCCAGATCAAAGTCATCTTCCGTTGAATGGCTTAATGCATCTGCTGAAGCACTACCGTTTGATGATGACAATTTCAATTGTGCTGTAAGCCAGTTCGGGCTGATGTACTACGAAAATCAAGAAACGGCGCTACGAGAGATGAGGAGAGTGCTTCAGCCCGGCGGATCACTTGTGGTCGTTGTTTGGGACAAGCTTGATAATAATCCGGGCCTAGCCGCAGAGGAGCAGCTGTGGCAGCAAGTCTTTGGTGAAGAATGGGCGGATGAAACACCCTATAAACTTGGCGATAAAAAGTTGCTCGAGAATTTGTTTAAGAACTCAGGCCTAACCGACATTCAAATTGCTATCCATAAAGGAACTGCTCGTTTTGATTCAATTGAGAGCTGGATACATACCGGTGCAAAGGGTTGGACGGAAGACGATGCAATTACCAATGGACAGCTGGAACTCCTACTAAGCTCAGCGGAGGAAGAACTCGCCAACTTTAGAACCGCACAAGGCACGGTTACCTTTCCAACGTCGTCACTTATTGTTACGGCGAGTAAATAGCATAATGAATACACTCCAGGAACAACCATTCAAGTGCATGCAATCAGATCAAAATGCCCACTGGGGACTTTAAGTTTTACAGACTTCCGAATAAGTTTTTGACGAATTAATTAGTATTGCCACCAGTTAAAGAATTTAGTTGATCCTCATGAAAGCAATTGTGTACACAAAATACGGGGCACCCGACGTTCTTCGAACTAAAAAGATAGAAAAGCCCATACCTGGGGATGATGAGGTCCTTATAAGAATCCATGCAGCTGAAGCAACCAAAGCTGACTGTGAACTACGGAGTTTTAATTTCGCGGTGAAATGGTTTTGGATACCCTTGCGAGTTGCGATGGGAGTGACAAAGCCAAAGAAGCAAGTATTGGGTGGATATTTTGCCGGGGAAATTGAATCCGTTGGCAAAAGCGTATCGAAGTTCAAGAAAGGAGATCAGGTTTTCGGGACTACCGGGCTCCTGTTTGGCGCATATGGCGAATACCTGTGCTTACCGGCCAGTTACACGATTGTGCCGAAGCCGCATAATATGAGTTTTGAAGAGGCGGCAGCTGCACCCCTGGGCGGGCTGAATGCCCTTCACTTCTTGAGAAAGGCGAATATCCGAGACGGGGAAAAGGTTTTGATTAACGGTGCAGGCGGTAGCATCGGCACCTTTGGGGTACAAGTAGCTAAGGCAATGGGGGCTGAGGTGACAGCAGTTGACAGCACTATCAAGGAGGAAATGCTACGCCAGATTGGGGCTGATCATTTCTTCGACTATACCAAACAGGACTTCACTAAAAGTGGTCAAAATTACGACGTGATTTTTAACATGGTTGCCCGAAGTTCCTATTCCCAATGTGTTAACTCACTCAACCCCAAAGGACGCTATCTAATAGGAAATCCTCGTATATCCGACATGCTAAGATCCGTTCTTACTTCTGGGTTTACGGATAAAACAGCAATTTTTGCCTTTGCCGGCGAAAAGGAGGAAGAATTACTCGCACTTAAGGAAATGATTGAGGCAGGTAAAATAAAATCAATCGTTGATAAAATCTATTCGCCTGAACAGGCAGCCGAAGCGCATCGTAGAGTTGAAACTGAACAAAGATTGGGGATTATCGTAATTAGCATGGGAAAGTCCTGAGGTTATTCAGATGCACTGCAAAAAGTGGAGTAATAATTTTGAACATGCTTGAAAAACCTAACAAACACATGCCGTCGGCTCGCCGCAAGCCGCTCTTGCGACGACCGCTGATGTGAGTGTTAAGAATTAACCATGGCTGTAAATTATGACGCCCTGGCAACTGATTACCAGGCTTATAGAATCCCGGACCGGCGCATTTCAGAAAAAATAAGTACACATTTAGAAAATGCTGAAAGCGTTCTTAATGTTGGGGCTGGAACGGGGTCCTATGAACCCCTCCATTGCAAGGTTGTAGCACTAGAACCTTCACAAGAAATGATCTCTAAAAGGAGCATCGATAAAGTAGAAGCCATCTTGGGTTCCGCCGAAAATATTCCTTTTCAAGATAATGCGTTCGATATCGCGATGGGCATCTTGACAATCCATCACTGGCAAAATTTACCCCGCGGCCTGGCGGAAATGAAAAGGGTAGCAAGGGGAAAAGTTGTTTTGTTGACCTGGATAGATGATAGCCCTCGATTTTGGATGCAGGATTATTTCCCTGAAATGACGGATATTGATCACAAGATATTTCCGACATTAACGGAGTTGGAATCTTATCTCGGAAATATTAAAGTGGAGGTTGTAGAAATACCTGAAGATTGTACAGACGGATTTATGTGTGCTTACTGGAAGCGACCCACGGCATACCTCGATCATAGGGTTCGAGCCGCAATATCAACGTTTTCCCGCATGAGTAACTATGAAGCAGGTTTAGCTAAATTGAAAGATGATTTAGAGTCGGGAGAATGGAATAGCAAATATGGACAACTACTTGAAATGAACAGCATTGATCTAGGATACAGGCTTGTGGTTTCCGAGAAAAATGCCTAACTAAGGGCTTGCAGCGGATTGCCCGAAGCAAGCTCTACTTGCTACGGTCGACCGCTTAAGACCGGCCTTATACGGTAGAAATTTTTTATTGATAAAGCCATTTAGTCGCAGGTAGCACAGTAATACGAAAGTAAACAGGAGTCAGTAATGACTGAAATCACAGTAGTCGGTTTAGGTTTGATGGGTTCGGCACTAGCTCGTGCGATACAACGTGCTGGCCATAGACTGACAGTCTGGAATCGATCACCTGAAAAAATGCAACCATTCATTGATGACGGAGTAGCAACTGCCCCAGACGCAGCATCGGCAATTACGGCAAGCCCTGTTGTCCTCATCTGTATCGACAATTATGCGGTTACGGATGTAATTTTAAAATCCGAAAAGATCGTTCCGCTTCTAGCAGGACATACTGTTGTCCAGCTAAGTACCGGCACCCCACTTGAAGCGCTGGAAACGAGCGAATGGATGAAGGCACACGATGTTAGCTACCTCGATGGTGCAATACTTGGCGGGCCTGATAATATAGGAACAGACTCCGGTCACATTCTCTTGTCCGGCGACGAGGAAGCCTACCAACAAGCTGGCCCATTACTTGATTGTCTAGGAGGGAAAGTACGCTATCTCGGCACAAATCCCCGCGCTGCAACAGTTCTTGATCTAGCCTGGTTATGTGAAAGGTATGGCCAGTTCCTCGCTACCACGCACGCCGCGCTTTTGTGTGAATCCGAAGACGTTAGCGTTGGAGATTTTGCAAATTTGTTTGAGAAAGGCTCGCCAACCCACGACCACGCCAGCACTATTCATTCCGGTGACTTTGAAAATTGTACTGCGACTCTCCAGGTTTGGAGGGCTGCCCTCAAACACGTACAAACTCAAGCCAGGGACTCTGGGATCAACGCTGACTTTCCAGATTACGTGGATAGTCTTTTTGCTAAAGCGGTTGAAGCGGGATATGGTAGCGAACATGTAATGGCACTCGTCAAGGTCTTGCGTTGAAACTGGAGAGCAACCCACAGGCACACCACATAACATACGCATGCAGACGGCTCAGCAAACCGCTGCGCGCCTTGTTGACGGCTGATTCGAGGCATTATCTGGCAAGCAAAAAAGTAATCAGCTCGCAACTACAGAATTCAAATATCAATCATGCAATTCGCAGATAATTTAAGCGTAGAAGCGAAAATAGCCTACCAGGCCTTTCTTGATATGAGTAGTAGCAAGACAGCACATATTAACGACCTGGAATCAATCGAAACTAAATATAAATCTGGTGGCGTACCCAGTATCGCGGAAAATTTGGAATTGGAAAGATTGCTTGCCAATCATGATAAAAACGTACTAGCGTTTAAAACGGCAATGGTTGCTGTAACAGACAGTGATGAAAAACAAATCTTGATTGAATTAATGTCTTAATTAATGTTGAAAATAAATATGTCCTTGCCACATAGCAAACACATTCAGTCGGATCGCTGCAAGCTGTGCCCGCGTCGACCGCTGATGCGAGGCGTTATTCATAATAAAATTGGAACTGCTAATGCCAAAAGCCACACCCATCTCGATTACTGCAGCATTTTCCAGGCTTGGTTTTCTAGCTAATCGTACTCCCGAAACCAGCGACAAAGAGGCTGAGGGGGCTTTTGCGATGCTTTCGGAATACCGTGATGGCGGGGTTTTTATCGGGCATTATGCGGGTAACAGTGAATGGGAGCGCCATTCGAATGGAGATGAGATTGTTTTCGTGGTGGAAGGGGAAACGACTTTGATACTACTGGTCGAGGGTAAAGAGATTCCAAACACGCTCGGGTCGAGTGAATTGTTAGTCGTCCCAAAAAATACCTGGCACCGGTTTGAAACATCGAAAGCTGTTAAGATTATGTCGGTGACCCCTCAGCCTACTGATCATAGTATCGAACGCCCGGATAATGCCTAAGCCAGGAAAGTTATATGAGTAAATCTAGCAAAGCTATCCTGTTATCAGCCCTGGTATTTCCCGGGGCGGGGCATCTGTTTTTAAAAAAGTACATTACCGGTACGGTTTTGGTTTGCGCTTCATTCGCAGCGCTTTATTTGATCGTAGCTGACATACTGGAAAGGGCGCTGGCGATAGTTGAAAAAATCGAACGTGGGGAAATTAGCCCGGATGTGGCTACAATCGCGGAATTATTATCCAGACAGCCAATGGGCAATGAATCCTCGCTACTCGATGCTGCCTTGCCCGTATTAGTCATTTGCTGGGTCGTTGGAATAACCGACTCGTATCGCTGCGGTCACGCGCAGGACAAAAACGAAGTACCTGGTTAATAGGCAAGTGATCCAGGAGTTTGCCGCGTAATGGTATTTTTGCCCCTGTGCTTACTTTCGTATAATGCCTTATCTGCTATTTTTATTATTTCTTCTGTTTTTTCCGAGTCAGCGGGGTAACAGGCGATACCGATACTGAGTGTTGATGACACTCGATTCCCATCGGTACTGAATGAGGTATTCTCAACAGCTTCCCGAATTCTCTCAGCGATTTCGATTGCCGTTTCGTCGTTTGTTTCGGGTAGCATAACGACAAATTCGTCACCGCCATATCGCGCTAATATATCGGTCTCCCGCACCGAGTCTTGAAGCACTTGCGCGAGGGATTTAATTAATTTATCTCCGACACCATGACCGTATTGATCATTGGCCAATTTGAGATCGTCAGCATCCAACATCATGACAGCAAAGGGTCTTTTGTAGCGTATCGCTTTCTTTACCTCGATTGAAAATTCATTTTCAAATGCGCGCCTGTTTTTGAGACCCGTTAAGTCATCTGTATTAGACAGATGTGCCAGTCCCTCGCGTGCATTTTGGACATCGGCTGCCAATAGTGTAGTCACGTATCCTGCTATAAGATATGGGCAAAACAGGATCATCACTGCACCAAAATCGCCATAAGAGAAAGCTTTCTCGGCATAGAATTTTTGGCCAAGATAAAAATAAACTAGAGTGATTGAAAGAAATACGAGCAATGATATTCCCTTACCCAAGGTCAGGGCGCTAAACATAATAACGAGTAGATACAGGTTAAGCAGCGGGCTTTCGATGCCGCCAGTGTTATGCACAGACCAGGTAATGAAGATAACTATCGCCCAGGTCTCAATGGCGAGTTTCCAGCGAGTTTCTTCGGTTAATAATTTAGAGTATCTAAACGAAATAATAAACGCAGCAAATACTAGCATGGCCAGGGTGAGACCCCACTTATCGACAATAAGAGTTGAGGGGATTACGAAATAGAGTAGGACAAGGATTAATATTAACCATTCTAGCTCGGCTATTGTCCTTGAAAACCCTCTAAGTTCTACTTGAGTAAATTTAGTCATGGGAAAAAGTTCTAATAAAACGAATTCTGTTTACAGATCTAGCGTCTGAAACCTGATTTTAATTGTAGTTGATAATCTGATTAAATTTCCTTACGACCTAACTGGATTCCCGATTGCTTTTCCAAACTCTGTCGCAGGACCGAGGTAGATTCATTGGTTGCCGGGAATCATTTAATCAGGGGGTCAGGCTCCTTGAATTCATCTCCTGATATATCTCTGATCAAAACTCTGGTAAAAAAAATTGTGATGCACGAAAATACCGGCCCAATTTAATAGATAACTCGATGATTAATGAACCATAACCTGCCACAAGAACCCGGCGAATTGTCGCTTTGGGCTGATAGCACCATCGATAACCCGGTATCAGTCAGGTTGCAGGAATCATTGCGGGCCGACGTGCTGGTAGTAGGCGGTGGCTACTCGGGTCTCTCGACTGCGTTGCACCTGGCAGAGCAGGGTGTTTCCGTGGTCCTGCTCGAAGCCAGGCAGGTTGGCTACGGTGGATCGGGTAGATCCGCGGGTCTGGTGAATGCGGGCGTCTGGAAAACACCCGACTATGTCGTCAAACAACTAGGTCAGGAAGTGGGAGAGCGATTCAACATGGCCCTGCACGATTCGCCCAACGTCGTATTTGACCTGGTGCGGCGGCATCAGATCGAGTGCAATGCTGATCAGGCTGGCACTGTCAATATTGCTCACAAGGCTGCCGCGATGCGATACCTGGAAGATCGCTGTGAGCAAATGCGAAAGCTGGGTTCTTCGGTGCAAATGATTGATGGTAAGGAAACTCAATCATTATCCGGTTCACCGGTTTATTACCACGGCGGTATCCTCGATCCGAACGCCGGTACCATACAACCGCTGAGTTACGTGCGTGGACTGGCAATCGCGGCGGTAGGATTGGGCGCAATGATATATCAGCAGTCGTCATTGTTAAAATTAACCCGTGACGGTAACCGCTGGCTGGCAAAGACCGAATCCGGCCAGGTGTTAGCCGACCAGGTAGTCCTCGCGACCAACGCCTATGCCGATCAAAATAGTGAGGCCGTGCGCGAATCGACCCTGCCGGTATATATCTTTCATTGCGCCACCGACCCATTACCCGATTCGATCGCCGAAACTATTGTGCCGCAACGCCACGGGATCTGGGACACACAAGTATTGATGACCTCGTCCCGGGTCGATACCGCGGGTCGACTGGTGATGAGTGGCGTTGGCAGCTTGCAAGGAACTTTTGGCGGCTTACGTCGCGACTGGATGACGCGAACCCGCGAACGACTTTTCCCGCAAAGCAAAGGCATTCCCTGGTCGTATCAATGGACCGGGCAGGTGGGGATGACATCAACCCGGTTACTGCGAATTCAACGTCTGGCACCCGGCGTATTCGCGCCGGCGGGGTATAATGGCCGTGGCATCGGTCCGGGAACCGTGATCGGTAAATGTCTTGCCGAAATGCTGGTGAGTGGTAATCGTGATGGGTTTCCTTTCCCGATCGAGGACTTGCAGCGTGAAACCTGGCGCATACCTCGATCGGCTTATTACAAGTATGGTACGCTCGCACTGCAACTCATCGACCGCCGATAATTAGCCAGTCCCTGGCACCAACAATGATTTTAAATATTTTCAGGATAAAAACATGAACCCATCCACACCAGAATCGACCAGGGTAGTCTTCGACTGGAAAGACCCGATGTTTCTCGACCAGCAACTCAATGATGAGGAGCGCTTGATTCGGGATGCCGCTTTCGACTATTGCCAGGATAAACTGATGCCGCGGGTGAAACAGGCCAACCGCGACGAGGTTTTTCATCGCGAAATCATGAATGAGCTTGGCGAACTCGGCCTGCTCGGTTCGACAATTCCCGAAGAATATGGCTGCGCGGGTGCTAACTATGTCTGTTACGGCCTGGTCGCCCGTGAAGTTGAGCGTGTTGATAGCGGCTATCGCTCCGCGATGAGCGTGCAATCTTCGTTGGTGATGCACCCGATTTATGCCTACGGTAACGAAGATCAGCGCCAGAAATACCTACCCGGGCTAGCCTCCGGTGAACTGGTAGGATGTTTTGGGTTGACTGAACCCGATGCCGGTTCTGACCCGGATAGTATGAAAACCGTTGCCAGTAAAACCGATGGTGGATACAGGCTGAAGGGCGCCAAGATGTGGATTACCAATTCACCGATTGCCGACCTGATGGTGGTATGGGCCAAACTGGACGGGGTGGTACGTGGATTTATTCTGGAGCGTGGTATGGAGGGCCTCTCCACGCCGAAGATAGAGGGCAAATTTTCACTGCGAACCTCGACCACCGGTGAAATTGTGATGCAAGACGTGTTTGTACCGGAGGAAAATATGCTCGCCAATGTGAGTGGCCTGAAAGGACCATTCGGTTGCCTGTACCGTGCTCGCTACGGAATAGCCTGGGGTGCGATGGGTGCTGCCGAGTATTGCTGGCACGCAGCACGACAGTATGCCCTGGATCGGCAACAGTTCGGCCGTCCGCTCGCGGCGACACAACTAATTCAGAAAAAACTCGCCGATATGCAAACCGACATTACACTCGGGTTGCAGTCCTGCCTGCAAATGGGACGTTTGATGGATGCAGACAATTGTCCAGTAGAGCTGGTGTCGATGATGAAACGTAATAATAGCGGTAAGGCACTCGATATCGCGCGGGCTGCCCGTGATATACACGGTGGCAATGGCATCTCGGACGAGTTTCACGTGATACGTCATGTAATGAACCTGGAAACAGTCAATACCTACGAGGGAACTCACGATATTCACGCTTTGATCCTTGGGCGAGCTCAGACCGGGATTCAGGCATTCTGTTAATGGCGGGTCCTCTTGCCGGTTTTCGTGTGCTCGATCTAAGCCGTATTCTGGCGGGGCCCTGGGCGAGCCAGATGTTGGCCGATCTTGGTGCCGAGGTGATCAAGATTGAACGCCCGGGGCAGGGCGACGACACCCGCGGCTGGGGGCCACCTTATATGTCCGATGAATCGGGTAATGCGACCAGCGAGGCTGCCTATTTCCATGGCGCCAATCGGGGAAAGCTATCGGTTTGTATCGATATGTCGTCGAAACAGGGCCAGCAACTGATTCGACAACTGGCCGAGCGGAGCGACGTGTTAATCGAAAACTTCAAGGTCGGCGGTTTGCAAAAGTATGACCTCGATTACGCTAGCCTCAAAGCCATCAATCCGAAGTTGATTTACTGTTCTATTACCGGCTTCGGTCAGACCGGACCTTATCGCGAGCGAGCTGGATACGATTTTATGATTCAGGCGATGGGCGGACTGATGAGTGTCACCGGTGAGCGCGAAGGCGAACCGATGAAGGTCGGTGTCGCGCTCTCGGACGTGATGACAGGTTTGTACGCCGCCAACGCGATTCAGGCGGCGCTGATCCATCGACTGCGCGGCGGGGAGGGGCAGCATATCGACCTCGCTTTGCTCGATGTTCAGGTGGCGACACTGGCTAACCAGGCGATGAACTATCTCGCCAGTGGAAACAATCCACAACGCCTGGGTAATGCCCATCCCAATATTGTGCCTTACCAGGCCTTTCAGGCTGCGGATGGTTACCTGATTCTGGCAGTCGGAAACGATGCCCAGTTCGCGCGCTTTTGCGACCTTGTCGGGCAACCCGAACTAGCAAGTGATGAGCGCTTCAAAACGAATAGTAACCGGGTAAAAAATCGTGATTTCCTGATTCCAGGCCTGGCCGAGATCATGCTGACACAGAAAACCGATGCCTGGCTAGAACAGCTTAATCAAAAGGGTATTCCCTGTGGACCGATTGCCAATATAGACCAGGTTTTTGACAATCCGCAGGTGCAGCACCGTGGTATGCTGCTCGAACTCGATCATCCAGTCGCGGGCAAGGTACCGAGCGTGGCTAATCCAATTCGATTGTCTGAATCAGCGGTTACTTACGATAAGGCACCACCATTGCTCGGGCAACATACCGAGCAGGTTGTGTGCGACCTGTTAGGGCTGGGCAGGGATCAAATCGACCAATTAATAAACGACGGCATTATCGCCTGATTATTTTTTACCCCTCCTATACGAGATTGGCCATGTGTCGGTGAGTCGGTAACCGCCGGGCCAGGGATCGTCCGGATCGAGCATGATTTGATGGGTACCGGTTATCCAGGCACGCCCCCTGATCGAGGGAATTATCGCTTTTTTATTGCCGACCCGGGTCTCTTCGATGATCGCACAGTCGAAGCGCGAATCTATGATCGATCGGCCGATCATACGATCACCCGTTTTCAGTATTCCCCGCGCATACAGGACTGCCATGCGGGCCGAACAACCGGTACCACAGGGTGATCGATCCAGTTTACCCGGCTCTATGACGACACTATTTCGGCTGACGGCTACACCGTCCTCGAATTCCAGCGGACTGGCTATCTGACAAAACGAGATATGATTCCAGTCAGGGTTGGCCGGATGCCGAAACCCGAGTTGTTGATTGGCTGCGATTGAGATCCTGGCCCCGGTTTCAACCAGGTCACGCGCTTCGTCCGGTTTAATTTCGAAGCCCAGGGTTGACGCATCGACGATGACGAAACTGTCTCCACCATAGGCGGTATCGACGCTAAGGGTGCCGATACCCTCTACCTCGAGTGTCGCATCCAGTTTATCGACAAACGACGGCAAATTTACGATTTCGATGCTTTGTGCCTTGCCTTGCTGGCAGTAGGCTTTGACCCCGACCAGGCCACCGGGTGCTTCCAGGTTGAATTCGGTCACCGGTTCTTGCATTTCAATCAGGCCGGTGTCGAGTAGAACGGTTGCGACACATATCGAATTTGATCCGGACATCGGCGGCGTAAATTCGGGTTCCATGATAATAAACCCGTATTTTGCCTCGGGGTTTTTTGCCGGCACGAGTAAATTGATATGCTTGAAAACGCCACCGCGTGGTTCGTTCAGAACAAACTGGCGCAGCAGCTGGTCGGAATCGATCCAGCGCGACTGATCCCATAGCGTGTCACCCACTGGAGGGGAAACGCCGTCGACAATTACGTTTCCAACCTCGCCTTCGGCGTGACAGGAAACCATGTGTATCACCTTGCTTGTTTTCATGCCTGAAAATTGGCTGCGAGCCTATAAATTCAAATCACGATACCACGCATGCAAAATTGAAATGACCATTTTCTGCAGACATAAAAAAACCCCGCACCAGTGTACGGGGTTTGATTGAAATCAAAACCGGTTATATTAATTATAATCGAACGACTTGCTATCCAGTGTGGTACGGTCATCATCCAGAACATTGACTGTCCAGGTTCCAGTCCAGCTCGGAATCAGTGTTTTGCTGGTCCAGACACGCCAGCGCGCACCGCCAACCTCAAATGATTTTTCAAACATGACCTTATCGTTATACTTCCATTGGTGGGTTACTGTATGTCCATTCAAATCAGTCAACTCGGTAAAAAATGATATCGAATCGTATGAGTCAGCGCTGATGCTGGTAATCATGATGACCGGTTCACGGTTATCGACACCAATCGTAAATAATGCGCGGCTGACCTCGCCAGCAACAGCGTTGTTACCGATACCTATTGTTAATGCCAGTAATGTAATTTTGATGAAATAACGCATATTAATTCCCTTGTGTGTGTGACGGAGAACTATAGCAATATATTATCAATAGTACAGTGGCACTAAGGGGTAATGTGAATCTGTTCATATTTTAGGAACCTCTGAGGCTTTCGCCTGTTGAAGCATCGCGATCATGGCACCTGCATTCAAGGACAGGGTGCGATTTCGGCGCGTGACTATGCCGAGAGGGCGTTTGATTTCCAGGTCATCAAGCGCTCTTCCGATGACGGTGTTGTCCAGCATGCTGACCGGCAGCATACTCCAGCCAAGATTGGCTGATACCATGACCTTGATAGTTTCGAGGTAGTTGGTTTCGAGAATAATCTTCATGGAATCTTTGACCGCGCCAAAATACTGGTTAATGATCTTTCGGGTGAAGGTGCCAGCAGACGGTAAAATGGCTGGATATTCGAGTAGTTGTTTTTTATCGATCTGGGTCAGGCGCGACAATGGATGATCGGTTGCGAGTACAATTTGTAGTATGTCGATCCAGACTGGCTCCAGATTCAGGCGCTCGTCCGGGACCTCAGGCAGTGTCACAATCGCCAGTTCGAGTTCGTTGTTGCCGACGGCTATACAGGCATCTTCGGAGTCCATGAAGTGCAAATCAAGATCGACTTGCGGATACTCTATTTTAAAATCCCGCAGTATCTGTGGCAATCGGTGCAGGCCCACGTGATGACTGGTAGCCAGACTGAGGATACCCGATGGCTTGTCGTGTTTGCGCACAAGCCTGGTTTGATAGGTTTTAATTTCAGCCAGGATTTGCTCGGCGTGGGGCATGAGTGCCAATCCGTCAGGGGTAAGGATACTTTTCTTGCCGATACGATCGAACAATGTGGTTTTCATTGTCTGTTCGAGTAGCCTGATTCTCTTGCTCACCGCGGGTTGGGTAATATGCAGGCGTTCAGCCGCGAGCGAGAATGACTGTAATTCGGCGACCGCAAGGAAAGCATTGATTTGTGAAATTTGCATATTCCAAAAAGTTATCAAAAATATGAAAAATATGAATTAGAGTTATTGTACTAACAGGAGTAGAATTTTCGCAAGTAAATAAATGAGATAAACATGGCTGCGCAAACGCTGTACGACAAAATCTGGGCGATGCATGAAGTTCGATGCGATGATGACGGCACGGGGCTGCTATATATAGACAGGCATCTGGTACACGAAGTGACTTCGCCGCAGGCTTTTGAGGGCCTCCAATTAGCCGGGCGGCCGATCTGGCGAAAAAAGTCGATACTGGCTGTTCCCGAACACAATGTTCCTACCATAGGTTTGGAAAAAGGCATCACCGACCCGGTATCGCGCCTGCAGGTAGAAACACTCGATAAAAACTGTGATGAGCACCAGCTGGTCGAATTCAAAATGGGCGATATTCGCCAGGGTATTGTGCATATTATAGGTCCCGAGCAGGGTGCTACGTTGCCCGGCATGACCGTGGTTTGTGGTGATTCACATACCTCCACACATGGGGCTTTTGCTGCCCTTGCTTTTGGTATTGGCACCTCGGAGGTCGAACATGTGTTGGCAACACAATGCCTGATTCAGAAAAAATCGAAGAATATGCGCATTACTATCGACGGCGCAGTGTCCGAGGGTATTACGGCAAAGGATATAGTGCTGAGGATTATCGGCGAGATAGGCACTGCTGGTGGTACCGGACATACCATAGAATTTGCCGGTGAAGCGATTAGAAATCTATCCATGGAGGGTCGTATGACGCTGTGTAATATGACCATTGAGGGTGGCGCACGCGCAGGATTGGTTGGCTGTGATCAAACTACTATAGACTATGTTAAAGGACGGCCGTTTGCACCCACCGGGGATAACTGGGATAAGGCAGTTACCTACTGGCAGACACTGCACTCCGATGCAGATGCGATTTTCGATCGCGAGATACATATCGATGCGGCTTCGATCGAGCCACAGGTTACCTGGGGCACCTCGCCTGAAATGGTCATTTCGATCAACGAAAATGTTCCCGATCCCGCGTCAGAAACCGATTCGGTAAAATCCGGCGGCATGCGAAACGCACTCGATTATATG
>Ga0164320_10000121_pt1 | contig 21429 bp, 22 predicted proteins | sample GuaBasSediGuay11_FD_113736 | JGI IMG/M metagenome (GOLD analysis project Ga0164320, IMG submission 113736) | Subseafloor sediment microbial communities from Guaymas Basin, Gulf of California, Mexico - Guay11, Core 4567-28, 0-3 cm | ecosystem: Environmental > Aquatic > Marine > Hydrothermal...
CACACACCGCCTCAGGCCGACGAATTGTCAGAAAATGTCTGGTTGGAGCTAACAGAGCATGGAGGCCATGTCGGTTTTATTAGCGGTATGATTCCCGGGTTGGCTAACTATTGGGGTGAGAAACGTGTTGCAGAATGGATCGATAGCACTTGAGGGTCTGCGATATATGACCAGATTATAGTGTTGCATCGACCGGTTTAAATCTCATCCGAAAATTGCCTCTCGCTTTCATGCTGCGGGGGTCCGCTGTGGGCACAAAGCAGCCCCCGGCGTTTCGATTTTGAAGGTCAGCTTTCTCCTTAGCAGACGTTCAAGATTCCAAGAATAACTTCTGCTCCCGGCACACAGCGGTCATTGATAAAGCATTAAATGAATGAGAATATGTGAGAACATTTGGCGGCATATCACAATATTCGTGCCAGCCACGTTATCACCAGTTATGCGTTAAAAAAATGAAACCAGTCTACGTAGAACACAAAGATCGTGCTGTACGGATCAGCAGCGCAATTACAGCAATAAAAACGATTGCCCCACTTGATCTTTACGCAGCCCACAAAAAAGAGCTTATTAGCGTCTGTATTTGGAAAATCACAGAAGCAGACGGTAAGTTAAAAGTTCGATATTGGTCAGAAGGCGCGGTTTCTACTCAAGAAGCAAAGCTACAACATGAGCATGTTCATGAAAGAAAAGAGCTAATAGCTAGGTTGCTTTCCGGTGAAGTCGTAGAATCTGTTGTAGCTGACGCCCTAGCGTGTATGGTCACAAAAGATGAACATCATAGATTAGGGGCGTCATCCAGAACTGGTTGGCAACGTTATAAAGATGCTGGTATCCGAGTATATGACGCAAAAGAGAAGCAATGGTGTTGGTAGCGCCGAGATGAATTGGGAACAATTCAATAATGGAGTTAAGTCATGCAATTTATGCGCTGGCTTGAATAGCGAGATACTAGGGACGCAAAATGCACCTGGGTACGGAAATAGAAACTCTAAAGTAGTTATAATTGGCCAGTCTTTATGCGGAAAACCGTGCATTGAAGCGCAAATACCATTTACCGGTGGCTCAGGTAAATTGCTGGACAAGGTGTTTCAAAATGCAGGCATTAATAAAAGAGACATATACATTACAAATGTCGTCAAGTGCCATCCTCCGGACAACCGGAAGTCTACCGAGCACGAGATCTCTCAATTGTTCGCCATATTTAAAGCAGGAGCTAAAATGGGTAGCACCGCTTCATATAATATGCCTTGGTAAGGACGCATGGGCATTCTTCAATGCGTCAATATCATCTCCATGCGAAAAGGAAGTAAAAATGAACGGAGGAATAACAAAAATACATTTTGTATACCATCCATCATATATCAAAAGAAAGCCCCACGAAAACCAAGAATCTTACATCAATACAATTGCAAATATTATTCGGCAGTGTAGTGCATAAACAGACGCTACACCTGACCGCTTTTTCGCTGTGCTTCAAAGCGCCAAGTGAGCTTGGTCGTTAGATTAGTAAATTACATATCATGAATCTAACACCTTTTGAAAATGAAATTATTGATAGTATTTTATGGCAAATTAAAGGGTTCAAAGAGGGGAATGTTTCAGAAAGAGCAACAAATAGAATTCTAAGAGCAAGTCTACGCAGAATAAAACACAGACTTATCGGCTACAGTGTAGAAAGCAAAAACGCAGCAGAAACAGACAACGACCACGCTGTACCCGTTAAAGTTGTTGTTCAAATGCTCATGGAGGCACCAAAGCTTAGTAAAGTTTTTGCCATTGATATACTTAGAAAATTCTATATTTCAGTTGCGATTACGAAGCATGAACATACCGTAGTGCTTAAGGAGTTTGGATTAGCAAGTGGAATGCCCAATGATTGGAACGGCACTGATCCATTAGCAAGGTATAGTAAAGCGGGAATCCGGATAATTGAAACCACGTAATCTAACAATCAGCTCAAATTGTCTCAGCGTTAAACGGCAGCAATGGGTCGTTTTTTGTCGCTGAGCCCAGTTTTTTGAGCGTCTGCTTTTGCTCGGTTTCGAACAAAATATCTGATCCTAAGGTAATGAAATTTTTTGAGTCCAACCTACTGATTTGGAATCAGTAGGTTGACGGCCCCCTAAAGCGCCGGTAAGAATTATTTGAAATGCAAAGAGGACTAGGAAGTGGACTAAATAAACCATTGCACAGGATCTTCTTCACTTCTTTGTTTTCCAGCATTTGTATCCTGCAGGAATCTAAGTGAAAGTGCTATTTAGGAAATCCTTATAATTCTTCAACTTACTGGCCAATAAACAGAGAGGTACGGCGACTGTCGGTCCTCGTGTCTATTGGCTTTGGGCGTCTTTAAACCGTCTGGATCCTGAAGTTTCGAGCTAGTGATCAGTAAATACTACCACCTGGAGGTATCCATCATTGATGGTAGCCCCCGGTTATGATTAGGGTGGGGCGTCTATATCTTCTATACTCTTCGATTAGCGTTAGGATGAGGTTTGGCTCGACTGAAGATAGCGCTTCGATTCAAGACCTGCCATTGGTGACCGGCTTATCCCGAGACTAATCAGTATCAAGTCTAAAATCCTTCAATCGTTTCTTGAGCAGTTTTGAAAATTCTTCTGTTAGTAATGAGCGTGGGTGCTCGGCGGGATGTAGGATACCAATTTTGAAATCGATATTTGGCGAAAAAGGCCTGGTTACCACACCACGGCCAGAATACTCAGCTGCGGTAATAGGATCCAGTATTGAGATACCACAACCTTGCTGGATCAGCTTCGCCGCAGGTGCAAATAGCTGGACCTCGACACGCACCCGCCACTTCGCACCTGCATCTGCGAATGTCTGTCGGATTTGCCGATAGGTCATGTGGTCACTACCGAGTGAAATAAATGGCTCGTCGTCGAGTTCTTTCGGAGTTAGTAATTTATGTTTTAGCAGAGGGTGATTCTCAGGGAGCCCGCAAACACAACTGAAGGTATAGGGGTCGAAGTCGATTCCCGTGTGGATCAAGGGCAATTCGGCGATGCCAATATCAAACAGGTCTGCTGCAATCCACCTTTGAATCTTCAGTGATGGTTGTACCTGTAGAGTGACCGAAACATCGTCGCGGTCGACGAGAAATTCAGTGATAACGTCGGGCAAAAATGCAAGCGCAAGACCAGGCATACAGGCTATCCGTAAACTGCCGGATTTTAGCTCACGAATATCGTGGGCTGACTGTGAAACTTTTTCAAACCCGGACAAAGCCCTGGCGATATCTTCGTAGATGTGTAGCGCGTCAGGAGTTGGAAACAATCGTCCTTTGCGACGTTCGAACAGTGGAAATCCGAAATGCTGCTCAAGACTCCCTATCAAGTTACTAACCGCAGGTTGGGATATGTTTAGACGTACGGCGGCCTGGGTCATTGTGCCACTGAGCATCACCATGCGAAAGGCTAGCATTTGCTTGTATCTCATAGTTTAATTTCCCGTCTAAATAAGAGATTTATCTATAACAGATCGTTATACGGTTGACAAGTTTTGGTATTGGACTTTATATAGTACCGAGGTGAATAATATGTCCTGGGCAATACAGCGCTTGCGTGAGCTCGTATTCATTACATTCTAATAAGACATTCTAATAAGATACCTACAGGAGGAAATTCTTATGAAAACACCTGAAAAGAAGATTGCCAAAGAGGGTCTTGTACCCAGCCGTCGTAAATTTTTAAAGGGTGCCATAGCGGGTGCTGGCGTTGCCACGTTTGGTTTTCCGGCAATTGTACGTTCAGCCCAGGATTTGAAAATTGTTTTGCGTGATCCCGGCGGACCCTTTACCCCCGGCTTTAGCAAAGCTTTCTACGAACCCTTCAAGGAAGCTACTGGTATTACCGTAGTTGGCATTCAGGGTGCGCATGAACCTACTGGAATGATCCGTGCCATGGTCGAGGCTAAAAGTTACACCTGGAATATGGCGCTACTGAGTAAGGCATCACACCAGTCGCTGGTTAATATCGATTTCCTCGAACCGATCGCTCCAAAGGGCGGACCGGGCAGTAACCTCAGTCAGATTCCAGAGTCATTACGCGGTGAGTTCATCATGGGTACCGACGTATATGCCTCGTTGATCGCCTACCGCACCGATACCATGGGTAAGAATCCACCGAAAAACTGGAAGGACCTGTGGGATACTAAAGGTGTACCGGGACTGCGTGCCTTGCGCAAGCATCCTTTCGATACGATTGAAGCGGCATTGCTAGCTGACGGCGTGGAACCAAAAGATCTCTACCCGCTGGATTTTGATCGCGCCTTCAAGAGCCTTGACCGCATCCGCGACGATGTCGTGATCTGGTGGACCGGTGGTGCACAGACCTCGCAGTTGCTGCATTCCGGCGAAGTCGATTGTCTGTTTACCTGGAATGGTCGCGCGCAAGTCGCCATCGACGACGGTGCACCGGTGGAACTCGTCTGGGATCAGGCACTTTATACTTATGAGGGATGGACCATTCTCAAGGGGACGCCTAACGCCGACCTGTGCCGCGAGTTTATCGAGTTTTGTGCGCAGGGCGAACAGCAGGCGAAGTACACCCCGCACGTTGCCTACGGGCCGACCAACCCTAGCGCCTATGATCACATTCCAGCGGCGCGCGCCAAGGTCTTACCGACCAATCCTGCTTACCTGCCGAAGATGATCTCGGTCGATACCGATTACTGGGGCAAGCACAAAGAAGAAGCCAGCGAGCTTTTCAACGCCTGGTTGTTGGGCTGATTTAGCGACTGCGGGCCGCGGGGTTCAACTCGCGCCCGCAGTAATTGCCCAAACTTCGCGGCAAGGCTTGGTTCACCGTTCTTACTGCGGCTAACCATAGTATTGGCCGCGTCCTTTTACCAATGTGGATGTGCCGATGAATAATAACGAACACAAACTCAAGACCATTAACGTACGCAAGACCTACGGTTCCGTAGTCGCTCTTAATGCTGCCAGTATCGAAATGCACGAAGGAGAATTTCTCACGCTGCTGGGCCCCTCCGGCTCCGGTAAGACCACCTTGCTGATGGCGATCGCCGGGCTCAACGACCCTGACAGCGGAGAGATATGGATCGATGGCAAGCTCGCTACCTATCTGCCGCCGTTTCAAAGGGATTTGGGCATGGTGTTCCAGAACTACGCACTGTTCCCGCATATGACGATCTTCGAAAACATCGCCTTCCCGCTGCGCATGCGCAAGATGAATGGGGCGACTATTGACAAGGAAGTAGCGCGTGTATTGGAAATGGTTCAACTCGGACACGTAGCCAACCGATATCCCCGTGAACTCTCGGGCGGTCAACAACAGCGCATAGCGCTGGCTCGTTGCTTTGTTTACCAGCCATCGATAATCCTCATGGACGAACCGCTCGGTGCGCTCGACAAGAAACTGCGTGACACACTGCAGCGCGAGATAAAGCACTTGCATGAACACCTGGGAATCACCGTGCTTTACGTGACCCACGATCAGGAAGAAGCGATGGTGATGTCCGATCGTATCTGCGTAATGAACGATGCACGGGTGGACCAGATCGGCACACCCGATGAGTTGTACTTCCGTCCCTCGACTGTATTTACTGCCTCTTTTCTAGGCGAATCGAACCTTTTTGACGCCGAAGTGCTGGAAGTGCGTGGCGATAACGCGGTGTTGCGCGGCCCTGCTGGCATGACCCTGCAGGGGCAGTTGAACGGCCCGGTGGCAAGCGGTGAGCGGGTCAAGTTTATGGTGCGGCCGGAGTCGGTTGACACCGTTAATGGTGAAGCCGTGGATAATATGGTCGAAGGAACACTGAAGGAAGTCATGATTACCGGACAGGTCACCAAGTACTTCGTCGAGCTCGCTGATGGTACCGAAATGGTCTCTACCCAGCTTACCCGCGGTGGTATCGGTAGTATCGAAACCGGTCGACCGATGCGTCTCGGCTGGTCTGGCACGCGTACCGTGATTCTGGCTGAAAGTGCAGGAAATGCACAATGAGCGCCTCGTCGACGCAGGTTAACGATTTGCACCGGGCTGGCGCAGCCAGGCCCAGGCGATGGGGTAGTTTGTTGCCTATTTCTCCGGCGTTACTGTTTCTTGGCTTCTTTTTCCTCTACCCGGTAATACTTCTGCTGGGCCTGAGCTTTGTCGATAATAGCGGCGCCCTGAGTATGCAGCACTATGCCCACCTGATCGAAAAGGCGGTGTACGTTAAGGTGTTGCTGGTGACGCTGAAAATTGCCGGCTGGACTACCGTGTTCGCGATCCTTGCCGGTTATCCGATCGCCTACCTGCTGAGCACGGTGAAAAGTGGTACGCGAAATTCTCTGGTTATCTGGGTGCTGATGCCGTTCTGGACCAGTTTTCTGGTACGTACATTCGCCTGGATCGTGTTGCTCGGCCGTAACGGTGCACTCAATGAATTGTTACTGGCCCTGGGTATAGTCGATGCACCGGTACGCCTGATATTCAACTTTACCGGGGTGATGATCGGCATGGTGCATGCGCTGATGCCTTTATGCATATTGACCATGTTGTCGGTGATGGAAAATATCGATCGTAATCTTGTGAGTGCAGCCTCCACCCTCGGCGCTCGCGGCGGTCAGGCATTCTGGCGTGTTTACTTTCCCCTTTCGGTTCCGGGTATCGCGGCTGGTGGTATGCTGGTATTCATCACCGCGTTAGGCTTCTTTATTACTCCGGCGTTGCTCGGTGGTGCACGTGATACGATGATTGTGCAAGTGATTATTTTCCAGATTCAGGAAGTATTGAACTGGGGCTTTGCCGGGGCGATCGCGATGTTGCTACTTGTCGCAGTACTGTTGATTTTCTATCTTTACGATCAGCTACTGGGCCTGTCGACGCTTTCTGGTGAATCCGGGCAAGGTCGGAAGAAGGGTTTAGTAGGTCGTGCCGGGCAGTGGTTGGGTGGCCATCTGGTCGTAGCGCTTGGTCTGATATGTGAGCAGGCTGGAGTACTGCTTGACAGACTGGTCCCGCGTCGAGCTGATCGCCCGCGTCGCGCCTGGGGCCGGATCGTGCTCTGGAGTACCGCGTTGACGCTAATCGCCTTCCTCTGTGTTCCTGCATTCTTTGTCATCCCGGTTTCATTTACCGAAGAGGGCTTTCTCGGATGGCCACCAAAAGGGTTCTCGTTGCAATGGTACCAGCAGATACTCGATTCAGCCGTCTGGGCCGAGGCGATCATGCGTTCTTTTGCAGTTGCCATCTCTTCGGCGCTGTTAGGGATGTTAATTGGTGTGCCCGCGGCATTTTTTCTGGTGCGCAGGGCATTTTTCGGCAAAGCGGCCCTATTTGCTTTCCTGGTCTCCCCAATCATCATGCCGAATATTATTATCGCCATAGCGTTATTTTATCTGTATGCAAAAGTGGGACTGATTGGTACTAATATCGGTCTGATATTGGGGCACACGGTACTGGCGATCCCTTACGTTGTGATCACCGTAATGGCGATTCTGAAGAATTATGATCACCGACTCGATCAGGCAGCGTGGACGCTCGGGGCAAACAAGTGGCAGACACTAACAAGGGTTACCTTGCCGCTGCTTAGTGCCGGATTAATTGCCTCGTTCATGTTTGCTTTTATTATTTCTTTCGACGAATTGACGATTGCACTGTTTGTCACGGGTGGAGAGGTCACTACCCTGCCCAAGCAGATGTGGGACGACGCATTGATGCGTGTCAGTCCGGCGCTTGCTGCGGTGGCGACATTATTACTCGCCTTTATGAGTTGCGTTATCCTCGGTTCGGAGTACATACGACGGCGCGGTGCGCGAGGCTGAACCAGATGAATGCCGGGCGTGGTGAAGTCACTGTCATTGGCGCCGGTATCGTCGGCATTTCCTGTGCCATCAACCTGCAGCGACGAGGCTATTCGGTTACGGTGATTGACCGCGAGGCGGCGGCAGGCGAGGGTTGTTCCTTCGGCAATGCAGGATTGATAGCCCCCTGTGCGCTGGTGCCGGTTAACATTCCCGGCCTGTTATGGAAGGCACCGAAAATGCTGCTCGATCCACTCGGACCATTATCGCTGCGCTGGCGCTATCTGCCGCGCATGTTACCCTGGCTTATGAGCTACCTGTACAATAGTCGCGCGACTAAGGTCGAGCAGGTTAGTGACGCACTGACACCACTGGTTGGCGGCGCGTTGGAAGAACACCAGCGACTGGCGGCTGGAACCGGTGCCGAATCGTGGATTCAACCTTCGCCCTACCTGTATCTGTACGTTGACCGGGCGGCGATGATGGCCGACGATTACGCCTGGTCATTGCGTCGTGCGCGAGGAATCAAGACGCGGGTACTGGAAGGTGCAGCATTGCACGGATTCGAACCAGCCATCAGTACTGACTACCAGTGTGCGCTGGTGCTGGAAGAGGGGCATGGCTTCGCGCGCGACCCATCGCAGTTAGTCAAGGCATTAGCCGAGAGCTTTCAGCGCGAAGGCGGTCGGCTCCACTTTGGTGAAGTCAGTGGTGTGAAACGCGGTGACAAGCGGGTTGAATCCCTATGCGTCGATGGTGAATACCTGGCGATAGAACGGTTGGTAGTGGCTGCTGGTGCCTGGTCAGGTAAGTTAGCCGCCCTGCTAGGTGATTCGGTGCCGTTGGAAACTGAGCGTGGCTACCATGTTACCGTGAAGAATCCCGGTATCAATCCGAAATACCCGATCATGTACACAGCCGGAAAACTAGTAGTCACGCCGATGTCCTCGGGCTTACGCTTTGCTGGACTAGTAGAGTTTGGTGGCCTTGAAACAGAACCGGATTATCGCCGTGCGCGCACCTTGCTAACCCATGCTAAAAATCTGTTCCCGCAAATCGATCCCAGTGATTTCAGTGAATGGATGGGCCACCGCCCGGCACTTCCTGATAGTCTGCCGGTTATCGGTCCGGCGTCTTTCGTTACGAACGCCTGGTATGCTTTCGGACACCAGCACATCGGCATGATGAGTGGGCCGAAAACAGGACGAGCGTTGGCCGAGTTGATTGACGGTGAAGAGCCAGATTTGAATCTTGCACCCTTTTCTGTTGAACGCTTTGGCAATCGCCGCTCAGTGGCTGCTAATTTATAAAGGTGGTGCAATTCCCATTAGACTCGGAAAACTTAAATCAAGGCTATCCCCTGGGGGAATCCGATACTCGTTAACAGACTGAAAACCTGTAGGGTGGTATTCAGTTAGCTGGAATTCAAGCAAAATCACTTTCCACCGAGAGTCCCGCATTTTTCCACTCGGGATAACCATCCTGCAGGCGCCTTATGTGGAAACCGTTAACGCGTAATAGTTTGACTGCTTCAAAAGTCAGCCCACAGTAGGGAGAGTCTAGGAAGAATTAACGCCTGTCTGCAATGATCCTGGATTTATTGGTTAATGGTACAACCGCCATCGAGCTGGAAGCGAATATATCCAGATTTGCCAGGTCACGGACTTACCACAATCGCCGAAAGTATCGAGAACCATGATCAGGTTCTCGACGTCTTATTGGAATTTATGGATAGCATCTATCCTAACGAAACCTACGCTGTCGCAGGTGAGTCACGGGGCGACTATCTGGCAAGCAACGTGTGTCACCAAAGTGGACTACGAAGTGGACTAGAGTATTGGATGTGTGGATACGATTAAATACAGATGGGTACACTTTGGGTTTCTTGGATAATTAGATTGGCCCCGTCTGTAAACATTTACGCACTGATAGATACAAACAATTTACCGCCTTGTAATCAGTAGGTCCGGGGTTCGACTCCTCGTGCCGGCACCAATTCAAAACCCCTGCTTGAGGGGCTTTTTCTTAGCCTGATCGGTAGGATCGACTCCCGATGCCGACGCTACTTATCCTAATTTTGTGCCTCAAGAATGCAATCCGTCAACCGCGTACTCAAGATTACCCAGTGCAGTTTCAAGCTTCGTTCGGGTACAGGCAATATTGACCCTGGCAAAGCCATTTCCCTCTTTGCCAAAGGAATGCCCGCGTGTAACTGACCATCTAGCCTCTTCTCTGAGGAAAGCGTACAGTTCATCCAGCCCTAGTCCGAGCCCGTTAAAGTTTACCCATAATAAAAAGGTCCCCTCGGGTTCGACCAGTTCGATTCCGGGGATATTACCCAATGCACCTCGTACCATTTCAACGTTACTCTCCAGATAGGAGATCACCGCCTTAAGCCAGGGAGCACCACTGGAGTACGCTGCCTCCATGGCGACATTGGCGAACGGGTTATTCTTGTTAACCGAAAGGCGGCTGTTTTCGACTTGAAACACCTTTCTCATGTCTTCATCGGCTATCAAGGTAAATGCAGAGCAGCAAGATGCTATATTGAAAGCCTTTGCCGGTGAAATACAGGTAATACAATTTGCGGCATACTCTGCTCCAAGCGAGGCAAATGGTGTGTATTTGTTGCCACCAAACACAAGATCGCCGTGCATTTCGTCGGTAACAACCAATACACCATGTCGATGACAAATATCACCCAAAGTTCGTAACTCTTCTTCGCACCACACCCGTCCGACCGGATTGTGAGGGTTACACAGGTAAATCATGGTTGTCTTCGGGTTGGACGCCTTATTTTCCAGATCTTCAAAGTTCATCCGGTAACGCCCCTGATCAAAGATCAATGGATTGTGCACGACCTCACGGTGGTTTTCATTTAACACATCAAAAAAATCAAAGAAAACGGGTGGCTGAACGATAACCGCGTCTCCTTCATTAGTAAACAAAGAGGCAGCCATCGCCAGGGCGGTCAGGATATTCGGGGAAGTGAGAATATAGTCTTTTGGAACTTTCCAATCATGTTGGTCTTGAAGCCATCTCATTAGTGCGGGTATCAAGCCTGCAGCCATCGTTTCATACCCGAACACGCCATGATCCAGCCTCTTTTGCATTGCTTCAAGTACGGGTGGCGGGGCTTTGAAGTCCATGTCCGCCACGCCTGCGGCAAACAGGCGTTCACCATCCGGCCCTACAACCAGTGGATGGGTTTTCAGGGCTGGGACTTCGCGCCGGTTTATCTCTTCATCGAACAAGGAAAGGGGATCATATTGAACCATCAGAAAAACCTATTCTTCCAGTAACCACTTGAAAAAGAACGCAGCAAGACAAGCCGCGAGTAATTGGACTCCCACAAAAGCAGCAATGTCGATGGGTTGAATACCTGCAAATGTATTCGAAAATCCGCGCGCTATGGTCACGGCAGGGTTGGCAAAAGACGTTGAAGAAGTAAACCAGTAAGCCGCGGTGATATAGAGACCGACCGCATAGGGGATGGCTTCAGGGCGTGATTTCAGGCAACCCAGAATGGTACCGACCAGCCCGAAAGTGGCGACGAATTCCCCGACCCATTGCCCAAGCCCTGTGCGTACGGTTGTGGAGGGGTCAATCAGTGGATTGTCAAACATGATGTGCGCAACCAGAACGCCCGATATGCCACCCAGTATCTGGGCAAGTACATAAAGCGCAGAATGCTTGACAGAGATTTCCCGACGGATCGCAAAGGCAAGGGTCACGGCAGGGTTTAGATGCGCGCCAGAAATAGGGCCAAAGACCAGGATCAACACAACCAGGATTGCTCCTGTTGGGATGGTATTTCCTAAAAGAGTGATGGCGACATTTCCACCCGCTAGTCTTTCCGCCATGATGCCGGAGCCGATAACGGTCGCAAGTAGCGAAAATGTACCGATCCATTCCGCTATCAGTTTACGTTGCAGATCTTTATTCATTTTTCGATCTTATTCAGGCAGCGGCAGAATTATTGGTTGATTCGCAAAGACTTTTCAGCATTTCAATACCAACAGGTTCCACCGCTTGCATCGGCACCACCGCGTATCGTCTGGAAAGTTCATCGCGTACTTTGGTGATTTGTTCCTGTTCGGATTGCGCACGTTTTTGCAGTAGTGGCTGATCTGTCTTAGCTGCTGCCAGGCTGGAATTGATGATCCAGCCCCAGGGTTCGATACCGGCACGTTGTAAATCATTTTGGAGATGTGCGGCTTCGAGAACAGGCGTGGTTTCGGGTAGCGTAACAATCATGATTTTCGTCTGCGACGGGTCTTGTAGGCGCATCATGGGTGTTATCATTTTGCCCGGCGTATCACCCGTGTGGCGCATAATGTCTCGGTGGTATGAGCCTGTTGCATCAAGTAATAATAATGTGTGGCCAGTTGGGGCGGTATCCATTACCACAAAGTGTTTAGAACTTTCGCGGATGACACGGGAAAATGCCTGAAATACGGCTATTTCTTCGGTGCATGGTGAACGCAGGTCTTCGTCCAGCATGGCACGAGCCTGCTCATCCAGATCCTTGCCTTTGGTCGCCATGACATGGTCACGGTATCTGGCGGTTTCCTGCGCTGGATCAATTCGACTGACGGTCAGGCCGTTTAGCCCGCCTGCCAGCGTTTCTGTAATATGCGCTGCGGGATCGGTTGTGGTCAACAACACTTCGTGGCCACGCTCGGCGAGTTCTGTGGCCACGGCGGCGGCCATCGTAGTTTTGCCAACGCCGCCTTTGCCCATGAACATGATCAAACCTTTACCAGCTCTTTCGATATCATCGACTAAAGCCCCGAGCGTGGGCAAATTCGTATCCGTCATTACAATGCTTTGAGCATCAGCAACCTGATCAGCTGCGCCAGCGGCAAACCGTTTTAATGCGTCAAGACCTACGAGGTTTTCTGATCGCAGTGAAAATATCGTCTGGGGCAGTGCGGCTACTTCCGGTGCAATTTCGGATAGCGCTTGTTTGTCTCGCTGCAACAATGCCTCTGCCAGAGGATCGCCTCCGGTTACCTGTGGCATCATGCCATTGATAGCAAGCTCCTGGTTTTCAATGCCTATTTCGGCCAGCTCTTTTGAGGTGCGGGCCACTTCATTCAGGGCAGATTCTCGAGGACGAGCCACCAGGATAAGGCGTGTTAATGTTTTGTCGGATAAACGATCGACCGCTGCAGCATAGCGCGTGCGTTGTTTCTCTAACCCGGCCAGCGGACCGAGGCAGGATGCGTCGCCTTTACCCGCTTCCAGAAAACCGGACCAGGCACCAGGCAGTTTGAGCATACGGATTGTATGGCCCGTAGGGGCAGTGTCGAATATCACGTGATCGTAACGCGCCAGCAAATCGTTATCGGTCAAAAGTGCAGTGAATTCATCAAACGCGGCAATTTCAATGGTGCAGGCACCCGATAGTTGTTCTTCAATGCTGCGCAGCGCATCCGCTGGAAGAATACCGCGCATCGGCCCGACGATGCGTTCGCGATAGTCTGCCGCAGCTTCTTCAGGGTTAATCTCAATTGCGTCGAGCCTCGACACATTGTTGACAGGTGTGATTTTGTTGCCAATACTGGTTTCAAAAACCTGACCTACGTTGGATGCAGGGTCTGTACTAACCAGCAAAACCTGATGCCCGGCACCGACAAGACTGAGCGAGGTGGCGCAGGCAAGCGAGGTTTTCCCGACACCCCCTTTACCGGTGAAGAAAACAAATTTAGGTAGGTTCGTGAACATGGGTTTTCCGCTTATAGAGTGATGAAGATTAGCAGCAACTTGATGATGATTTTTCTACGTCGTTATTTTGTCCACAGCAGCCCGTAGAAGAGGCTGATGCCTGGCCAACAGTCTGGGCAGCCGTCACGCCTACCATTTGTGCTAATTTTGCACGGTCAGGATATTCCCCAGAAGATTGCATCTCATCATCCGCAAGAATAACGGGCAAACCCTCTACACCAGATTTTTCCAGAACGGTTTTCACCTGTTCATTTTCGGCGAATAAAGCAGGCTCTTGCGACAGGTTAATGCGTTTGACTTCGACTCCCTCGCTCTTTAACCAATCCAGGTTAGCGGCAAAATCCACTAGTTTTTGATCAATTTCAGCACCGCATATTCCGGTGGAGCAACACATGGCAGGGTCAAAAATTGTTAGAGTTTTCATTTAATTGTTCCAGTAGTTAAAAAATGCTGTGTCTTGAGCCGGATTGCTAAGACTTGTTTGCCAGCAATTCACGGTTCAGAACTTCCGGGAACTCCGATGGATCGAGATATTTAAAGTACTCATCCAGGTAAGGAACGGGGCCGTCTGGACAAATGAAGACACAAGTAATGTCCTCGTTGTTATCGCGTAACTCATCCAGCGTATTGGTTTTCACACGGTTTTCCAGGTGGTTTAGCAGGCCACACAGCGCAAAACCCGAACTAGGCCCAACCACGATACCATTGCGGCTCAACTGCATGCTTTTGCGGTAGGATTCGACCGTTTTAACCTCTTCAATGGAGTCGACCTGTTTTTCCCAGTCAATTCCTATCAATTGCAACAGGCCTTTGGTGCGAACACCTGGCACATAGCTATTTTGTTCTCGCATGACGCCAATAATCTGGATCGTCGTTTTCCCCTTTTTTAATTGTTTCGCCGTTCCTGTAATGGTTCCGGTTGTGCCAAGCCCGGCGCACAATACATCGATCTTGCCTTTGGTCTGTTTCCATATCTGTTTGGCGGTCCACTTCTGATGCGCTTTCGGATTATCGGGATTGTCGTATTGACCCGGATTGAGCCAGCCTGGCTGCACGCCCTTTTCTCGCGCCTTGCAGACGCCGGCCCTGGGATCATTTGCGTCGGGGAGCGGCGGCTCCTGGTTGACGATGGGTTGTACCCCGAAGAACTGTAACATCAATATTTTGTTGAGCGATATTTCATGCGGAATATACGATGACGTTTTTAATCCGCCATATTGATGCGCGGCCAGGGCGAGGGATAAAACGGTATTGCCCGAAGAGTTTTCAATAATATTATCGACGTTTTCGAGCTCTCCGCGTCGATGCATTTCCCGTATCATGTTGAATGCAGGTATCGACTTGACGTTGCCAAGTGGCGCGAAGGTCATTAGCTTGGCAAAGATCCGAACCCGGTGTTCGGCAAACGGATTCAATTCACCGCTTAGCTCAACCAGCGGCATCATTGGGTGCTTGCCCGGATTTAAGAAGTTTTTAATCGAGTCACTTCCTTCGAATACATTAAGATGCTTGGTCATTGCTTTATCGTTTAAGTATATTTTAAAAATCAAATATGGATTTAGTGATGTAAAATCTTGGACAGAAATGATTGGGCCCGTTCGCCGCGAGGTTCTCCAAAAAATGCATCCTTTGTACAATCCTCTTCGATACGACCCTCATCCATAAATATAACCCGGTCGGCCACTTTCCTGGCAAAACCCATTTCGTGCGTAACGACCATCATGGTCATGCCATCTTTTGCCAGCTCAACCATGACGTCCAGAACCTCATTGATCATTTCTGGATCCAGTGCCGAGGTTGGCTCATCAAATAGCATGGCGACCGGGTCCATTGCCAGGCCGCGGGCTATGGCAACGCGTTGTTGCTGCCCTCCCGATAGCTGACCGGGATACTTATACGCATGGTCAGCGAGACCTACTCGATGCAACAGCTCCATACTTCGTTTTTCAGATTCACCCGGTTCCCTGCGAAGTACCTTTTCCTGGGCTAGCACGATATTTTTAATCACCGAAATATGGGGAAATAACTCAAAATTCTGAAACACCATGCCAATATGTGAGCGTAATTTTGGTAGATTCGTTTTTGGATCACCCACAGAAATATCATCGAATAAAATACTTCCTTCCTGAAACGGCTCCAGACCATTTACGCATTTGATTAACGTACTCTTTCCAGAACCCGATGGGCCACAAACCACGACAACCTCTCCCTTGTCTACATTGGTAGAGCAGTCATTGAGTACACAAAATGCGCCATACCACTTACTGACGTTCTTCATTTCGATCATACTGAAAATCTCCGTTGTAATTTGCGTATTGACAGGGATAACGATAAACATAAAATAAAATAGACCACGGCTACGGTGGAAAACAATTCGATCAGTCGGTTTTCGCGCGTCGCAACAATTTCTGCATTCACCAGAAAATCGTGCAAACCGACAACGTATACCAGAGACGTATCCTGAAACAGGATCACCGCCTGCGTTAATAAAATGGGTAACATGTTGCGAAAGGCCTGCGGTAGTACGACATACATCATGTTTTGTTTGTAGGTCAGCCCCAGGGCCTGCCCGGCCTGCAATTGACCTATGCGCACACTTTGTATGCCAGCACGCATAATCTCGCAGTAATAGGCTGCCTCGAACAAGGTAAAGGCGACCAGGACTGAGTAAAAACCCCCGACCGGTCGGCCTAAAATAAAAGGCACCAGGAAATAGAACCAGAAAATAACCAGAATAAGCGGCATCGAGCGAAAAAAGTTAACATAAGTACCCGCTGCAAAAGACAAGGCCCTGAGATGAGAAAGTCTGCTGAGTGCCAGTAGTACGCCCAAAAAGAGGCCCCCCACTATTGCCAGAATCGTTAACAGGAAGGTCAACCCCAATCCTTCCAGAAGGAAAGGAATCGAATTAATAATTACCTCAAAATCGAAATCACCAAACATGTTATTTCGCCCCCAAAGAAATCATTCCGGGGATGGTCGTCTTTTTTTCGACAACGGCCATCAGCGTCATAACGATGAAAGTCACCGTGATATATAAAGCCGTAGCGGCCGTAAATGCTTCAAATCCCTGAAAGGTGTACTCTTCAATTTGTCGGGTCTGGGCAGTCAGCTCCAGTACGCCGATAGTCAGGGCCAGCGATGAATTTTTGAAGATTCCGAGGAATTCACTGGTCAGGGGTGGAATAATGGTTCGGTAGCTGACGGGCAATAAAATATATCGATAAACCTGGACCGGGGTCAGGCCGATGGCCATGGCCGCCTGCTTTTGTCCTACACTGATTGCATTGATACCGGCCCGCACCTGCTCGGCGACACGGGAAGCGGTGTAAGTACCCAGGCAGATAACCGCGGTCCAGAACTCAGGCAGCGGGATACCTCTTTTTACCCAGGTGCCCCATGATTCCGGTAGTAGTTCAGGAAAAATGAAATACCATAAAAACATTTGCACCAGCAGCGGTATATTACGAAATACTTCAACATAGGCCGATCCGATTGCCCGCAACACGGGTTGATTGATGGTGCGCAGAATGCCTATGAGAGAGCCGAGTGAGAAAGCAATCACCCAGGCACAGGCGGCTACCGCAAGCGTCCATCCCAGTCCTGAAATAATCCATCCAAAATACGGGTCTGTTATTAATATTCCCCAATTCCAGTTGTAATTCATAACCCTGCTCCCGATATGACAACTATGAAAATATGACTATTAAAATAACCGGGGTTTAGACGCTTACGTCTAACCCCGGCTAAGGTGGACCGAGGATATATTGGTCTACTAATGCGGGAGAGCCTGTATTTCAAAGGCAGTCTTAAGCGTAGCACTGATTGGCATGTTGATATTGGTTGGGCCGGGATTGAACCATTTGTCATAAATCTTATGGGCTTCACCAGAACGCATCATATCAGCCAATACAACATCACCTAAACGGCGATAGGTAGAGTCATCATGTGGCACCATGATTCCATAAGGATCATAGCTCAGGAAGCGGCCCGTGACCTGGAACTGGTCAGGATTCTTTGATTTTGATACAAGCCCATAGAGCAGAACGCTATCGGAAGCATAAACATCAGCACGCCCGTTCTCCAGAGTCAACCAGCCCTGGGGGTGATCTTTCACCATGACATAGCGGATATTGATGCCATTTTCCTTAGCCACACGTTTAATGGCTTTTTCATTGGTGGTGCCAAGAGACAGGGCTACTACCTTACCTTCAAGATCTTCGATTTCGTTAATGCCAGAACCTTTCTTACTGGCAATTTTGGTACCAGTGATGAAAGTAGTCGCCAGATAATCAACTTGCTTCTGACGCGTCAGGTTATGGGTGGTAGAGCCACATTCCAGATCTATCGTACCATTTGCCATCAGCGCAATACGGGTTTGCGAAGTCACCGGCACATACTTGATTTTAAGATCGGATTTGCCCGTAACAACTTTAATTTCATCAATGATCTTGTGGCACAGGTCGACCGAATATCCCTGTGGTTTACCATCATTGCCAATATACGAAAATGGCACCGAAGCCTCACGATGCCCCATATTGATCACACCGCGCTCCTGAATACGTTTCAGAACAAACGAGCTGTCGACGTCATCTGCTACCGCAGCTGTGGATCCAAAGGCCAGCAGCAATACAGCCAGCAGCCCTGATTTTTTACTTTTCATTGGGTTTCTCCTCATTAGGTTATATTAAGTAACGTTCATTAGTGAGTTTCAGTTTATGTCGTTTAAAAGCAAATAAGCTGCGACTAAAACAATTTTACAATACAGTATTTCACTAATTAGTGAAATACTGTATTGATGTTTCTCCAGCTTGTCAATCAATATTCGGCAATGCTTGGTGACGAGCCCCGGCTATGGCCGAGTGGTTTTAATGATTTCGAGGAGGCCAGCTAAAGCGCTAGCAAACTTTTACCGAGTCAAACAAATCGGAACATATCTCCGGGTGACCCTGGCAGCATTCCTGAGTCAGAAAGCGCAACAGGTTACGAGTGCCCAGTACGTCGGCGGAATAGACTATTTTCTGCTGTTGCCGGGTCGATCGAAGCAAACCCGAACGTTTCAGAATATGCAGATGAGAAGTTAATGTAGAAGGTAGTACATTGAGTTGTTTAGCGATTACACCAGCTGACAAACCCTGTTCACCTTCCTTTAGCAAAAGTTTGAAAACAGTGAGACGTGTTTCATGAGAAAGCGCAGAGAAAGCGTCAACAGCTTGAGAAGTATTCATATTTCGATATTACATGAAATAGTAATCTACACAAGAGACATCACTATTCAGTTCGTTTTCGACTAATAGCGCAGGCTCTTATGACAAGTTAATGCGTTTGCCTTCAACCCCCTCTCTTATTTAACCAACCGAGATCAACGGCAAAAGTGACCAGTTGTTGATCGACTTCGGCACCACAATTCCGGTGGAGCAACACATGGCGGGGTCATAAATTGTTAGAGTTTTCATTTAATTGTTCCTTAGTTTCAAAATATTACTGTTTTTTCTCAGGCGATACCCAGCAGGCAGACTCCACATTTGAAGCTTCTGCATCGCTGTCCAGAATCATGCCCAGAAAATTCTGAAAATGGCTTAACCGTGAGGGAGTCAGTGAATAACAAACCCGTGGACGGGTAATTTCGCCGGTAATGATGCCGCTGGCTTTAAGAATGCGTAAATGCTCTGAAACTGTGGACTGGGCCAGACCGACCACATCAACAATATCGCCGCCGATGCAGGTTTTCTTGCTCAACGGCAAACGGATGATTTGAATACGCACCGGATGCGACAAGGATTTGGCGATCAATACAATATCTTGGTCTGCCCGGTTGTGATCAACCGGCTCATCTTTGGCTGGGCGGGACATTCGAGTAGAAGCATGCATTGAAATTATTTCCGCATATATCGTTAATCGTCGATATCCTATATACGATCGTACATAATCTTCTGCAAATGGAATTTTATTTCCCCAGAGAGCAGTATCGAAACAGGTACTACATTGGAGTTTTATAAATACCGGGGACAAAATACCGGGGACACAATACTTAAATATTCTAAGGCGACAGTTAACCTGTCTTGTCGCCAGTCTGAACCAGGTTGACTACCGACGCCAGGGAACCGTCCAGGTTTTTTAGTCTGGCATCAACTAAACGTTATTCGATTTCACTCAAAGCGAAGATGTTATTCGTTATGCTAATTTATGTAAAAAAGGCTTCAAAACTTTGATGAAACAAGGGTATTTTTGGTGTGTTTTATGAAAATAATCGTCGTAAGTAATTGATTTATAGAGATTGTGCTACAGACTTGTAATCAGTAGGTCCGGGGTTCGACTCCTCGTGTCGGCATCATTTTTCAAAGGTCTAACCCGGACACATGGGTGGCACTTTATACCGAAGACATGGGTAACACTTTAGGTATAAACGGGTTACCAGCTGGTTCGACCCGATTCTCGTCTTCGTCAAAAAAACCTAGATCATACTCCATGAAGCTGACTTGCCAAATTTTATCTTCAACTTCGCGGATACCGACTAATTGCCCACCAAAGACAGCACTGAGATTGATCTTTCGTTTCCGAATGCAAATCCTGCCACACTGTGTGACCTGAATGGTAGGGTGATTTCGCCTAGTGGACACATCCGGGCGATTCTATTTGACCAACCGCCATTTTTTGATTGGAAGGTTAATTTGACTATATACGCCATTGGCGTATAATTCGTGCATGGTCATCATAGAAACTTCGGTGTTTAGCCGATTGATACAGGAACTGATGAGCGATGAAGATTATCGCGCCCTGCAAGAGACATTAATCACACGACCTGAGAGTGGAGATTTAATCAAGGGAAGTGGTGGTCTTCGAAAAATTCGCTGGAAACTGGAAGGTCAGGGAAAGCGTGGTGGAGTCAGGGTCATTTACTATTGGGTATCCGCCGATGACCAAATCCGTATGTTGTATGTTTATCGGAAATCGAAGCAGGCGGATTTGACGCCAGAGCAAATTGCAACGCTGAAATCCATTATCGAGAGGTGGTGATATGAATAAAGCAAATTTTGATGAGTTACTACAAAGTGTGGAAGAGATGGATGCGATTGCAGCTGGTAAACGGAAGCCGGCCAGAAAATTTGAATTTTCGGATCCGGGAGTAAAACACGTTCGTGAAAAGATTGGTTTGTCACAAGCCAAATTTGCAATGTTGATCGGTGTAAGCAAACGAACACTGGAAAACTGGGAGCAGGGTCGGCGTCATCCGAGCGGGCCAGCAAAGGCTTTACTGAGAATCCTGGATGCCGATCCAAAGCATGCAGTGGAAGCTTTATATCACCAGTAAAATCCCAGGCACGACAACTGCCAGGTAATTGATACTAAAAGGGGCTTATTCGTACTTATAGGCGTATATAAAATTGCTAGCTATCGATTTACCCATAATTACCTATTGACTTGTAATCAGTAGGTCCTGGGTTCGACTCCTCGTGCCGGCACCATTTATCTTTTTTAATTCAATAACTTATCGATCTTTTCGATACTGGCGATTTCGGAACCCTATGAATAAAATCCGACATGTTGTTGATTTATTCTTGAACCGGAGTGTTTTCGGGAACATTTCGATTACGAAAAGGCAGGCACTGAAAAGCATTACCTGGGCGTCCGTTTTCAAGAAATTCAGCTTAACCCAGACCAGAGGTTCAATTCTTTAATACTATTTCGGATGTATGCGGGTACTCCATGCCGAACAGATCAAGTCCGTTGCGATATGCGATACGTTCAGCGATTTCGGCCGGTAGTTCTTGCAGCCATTCTCGGTAGTCGGCCGCGTAATTGCGCACCTGGAACCAGTAATCGCTCCTGTAAGTACCGCTGCCAAGCATGAATCGGTCCGGAAAATGCAGCATCAGTTCTTCCCATTCAGGCTTCAGCTTACCGTGCGGTGCGATATCGCGGCGATGTGA
>Ga0164320_10000122_pt1 | contig 21420 bp, 21 predicted proteins | sample GuaBasSediGuay11_FD_113736 | JGI IMG/M metagenome (GOLD analysis project Ga0164320, IMG submission 113736) | Subseafloor sediment microbial communities from Guaymas Basin, Gulf of California, Mexico - Guay11, Core 4567-28, 0-3 cm | ecosystem: Environmental > Aquatic > Marine > Hydrothermal...
ATGGCCTGAGTATCAACGTCAACTGCCTGAACCCGGCGACCATAGACAGCATTGAAGAAACCGCGTTTGACGGCCATAACGGGGAGCAGAATGTTGCCCAACTGTCGCCGATAAGCGACTGATTTAACTAATTTTTAGACTGGCGAGAAAGAATGCCTTGTCATATAGTTGCCCCATGATGAAAAGCACACTCCATTCTGTATTGATAACCCTCTTAGTTGTTGCATCTGCGGCCGTTGCCGCGCCTGCGTGGGTGAGCGATGAATTCGAAATCACGTTACGCTCCGGTCCGAGCACCAGCAATGCCATTCAACTTATGGTCGGCAGCGGAATGCAACTTGAAGTGCTGGAGCGCGACGCGGAGTCAGGGTACTCAAGGGTGATGACCCCAGGCGGTACTGAAGGGTGGGTACTGACTCGCTACCTGATGAACGAGCGCAGTGCGCGCGAACAACTCGAAACGCTGACAAGCGATCTGACGAATGCGACCTCGCGCGGCTCGTCGCTCGGCTCTCAGCTAACGGCGATCAAGGGCGAGTACGATTCTGCGAATCGGCGCATAGATGCCCTGGAACGTGAAAAAGCAGCAGCCGAAAAAGAGCTTGCTGATATCAAGAGGACCGCGGCGAACGTTCTCGGTATCAACGAACAAAACAAGTCGCTGATGGATCAACTGGCTACCGCGCAAATTCGAGCGGACACGCTTGAGCAGGAAAATCTGCAGCTCTCCAGCCAGACGACACGCTACTGGTTCATGTCCGGCGCTCTCGTATTGCTCATCGGCGTGATTCTTGGCATCTGGCTACCGCGAATTCGCTGGCAACGCCGGTCTGGCTACGACCGCTTCTGATTCAGACTTTTTCGCCCGCCAGGAACATCCAGGTCTCGACGACAGTATCCGGGTTCAGTGACATGCTTTCGATGCCCTGATCCAGCAGCCAGCGCGCCAGGTCCGGATGATCAGAAGGCCCCTGACCACAAATTCCAATGTATTTGTTTTGTGCCTTGCACGCCGTGATCGTCATTGCCAACAGCGCTTTGACGGCATCATCTCGCTCGTCAAACATATCGGCTATCAACGCAGAATCGCGATCCAGTCCCAGCGTGAGTTGCGTCATATCGTTTGACCCGATCGACATACCATCGAAGTGCTCGAGGTATTGATCTGCGAGCAGGGCATTGGTCGGGAGTTCGGACATCATGATGACTTTCAAATCGTCTTTGCCGCGTTCCAGGCCATTTTCTGCCATCACCGCGAGGACATCCCTGGCCTGTTGCACCGTCCGAACGAACGGGATCATGATTTGAACGTTTGATAGTCCCATCTCATTGCGAACCCGTTTCAGTGCCTCACATTCAAGATCGAAACAGGGGCGGAAACTTGTCGAGACATATCTGGCTGCCCCACGAAAGCCGAGCATTGGATTCTCTTCGTCAGGTTCGTATTTGTCGCCACCGATCAGGTTGGCGTATTCGTTGGACTTGAAATCCGACATTCGAACAATGACAGGTTCCGGCGCGAAAGCTGCCGCGATGGTTGCTACGCCTTCCGCAAGCTTGTCGACAAAGAAACTCACGGGGTTATCGTAGCCGGCCATCTGGTCGTCAACTGCGGCGCGTGTATTGTCGTCAAGCGAGTCATACTCGAGTAGTGCCTGCGGATGCACGCCGATCATACGATTGATAATGAACTCAAGGCGCGCCAAACCGACGCCGTGATTCGGGATATTGGCGAAATCGAAAGCGCGATCCGGATTTCCGACGTTCATCATGATCTTCACCGGAATATCGGGCAGTGAGTCGAGCTCAATCTGCGTCTGTTCGAACTCAAGATTGCCTTCATAGACAAAGCCTTCATCGCCCTCCGCACAGCTGACCGTCACCTCAGCTCCATCCAGAATCTTTTCTGTCGCGTCACCACAGCCAACGACAGCCGGTATGCCGAGTTCTCGGGCAATTATGGCTGCGTGACAGGTTCGTCCGCCCCGGTTCGTCACAATGGCTGAGGCGCGCTTCATAACCGGTTCCCAATCCGGATCCGTCATATCCGATACCAGAACATCGCCAGCCTGAACCCTTCCCATTTCGGCAACATTCTTGATGACGCGGGCCTTACCGGCGCCGATCTTCTGGCCGATGCTTCGGCCTGTGGTGATGACAGAGGACTGCGCTTTCAGGGTGTAGCGTTGAATCGTGCGACCGCTGCGGCTTTGCACAGTTTCCGGTCTGGCCTGCAGGATGTACAGCTTGCCATCGTTGCCATCTTTCCCCCACTCAATGTCCATAGGACGCTGGTAGTGATTCTCAATCGTGACCGCCATTTTGGACAACTCCAAAACGTCTTCGTCGGTCAGCGAGAATGCGGTGCGGTCGGTTTCCCCAACATCGACCGTATCGACTGTCTTGCCGGGCTCCGGGTTATCGCTATAGACCATCTTGAGCGCCTTGCTACCCAGATTCTTGCGCAAAATAGCCCGATTTCCCGCGGCAAGGGCGGGCTTGTAAACATAGAATTCGTCAGGATTTACGGCGCCCTGTACAACGGCCTCTCCCAGTCCGTACGACGCCGTCACGAAGACGGCATCGCGAAACCCGGATTCTGTATCGAGCGTAAACATGACACCGGCTGAGCCGACATCGCTCCGAACCATTGTTTGAATGCCGGCAGACAGCGCAACGAGGCTATGGTCAAAACCCTGGTGTACGCGATAGGCGATGGCACGGTCGTTGAACAGGGATGCAAATACCTGGTGCATGGCATCGATGACGTTGTCGATGCCGCGAATATTAAGAAACGTTTCCTGTTGCCCGGCAAACGACGCGTCCGGAAGGTCCTCGGCGGTTGCTGATGACCGTACGGCGACTGTAATTTCGTTGCCGTCGCTCATTTCGTTCCAGGCCACGACAATGTCGTCCATCAGGCGTTGCGGGAGCGGTGTCTCCAGTATCCAGTTGCGAATCTGCGCGCCGGCGCAAACCAATGCTTCGATGTCATCGACGTCCAGATTGTCCAGCAGGCCATTGATTCGGTCGTCGAGAGAATCGGTCTTCAGAAAGTCCCGGTAGGCGGCGGCCGTCGTCGCGAATCCGCCGGGAACAGTGACCCCCAGATTGCTCAGATTGCTGATCATCTCCCCAAGAGATGCGTTCTTGCCACCTACAATCTCAACATCGTTCATGCCAAGCTCATTGAGCTTGATAACGTAAGGCTTCAAGATTTACTCCCTTGTGTTCCGCGGCAGGACTTGGACAATCCAACGGATGGTGGTTCGCACTATCTTCTTTCTCTCGGATCAGACCGGCGTCACGGCAGAAACGCTGGGACACAGCCTGATGACGCAGTTTTCGGCTAAGAAATTTCGGCACACGACTTTGCCATTTATAGATACTGAAGACAAGGCGAGGGAAGCCGTCCTTACCATAAACGCGGTACATGACTCCGGCGGGCCAAAGCCCATCGTCTTTTCGACCCTGGTTCAGGGTGACTACAGAGCCATACTCAAGGAAGCGAACGGTCTCCACCTCGATATATTTGATGTATTCCTTGAACCGCTTGCCAAAGAGTTGGAAGAAGAACCGAACTTCGAGCCCGGGCGTGCGCACGGTATGTCCGATATAGACGCGTATATGAAACGAATCGAAGCAACGAACTTCGCTCTGGCGAATGACGATGGTGGCGTGAGTCGAAACTACGATGAGGCTGACGTGATTCTTGTTGGAGTTTCGCGTTCCGGCAAGACGCCGACCTGTCTTTATCTCGCGCTGCAGTACGGCGTTTATGCGGCCAACTTTCCACTGACGGATGAGGAATTCGAGAGTGGCAAGTTGCCTGAGTTTCTGGTCGAGCAGAAGCAAAAACTGTTTGGGCTCTCTATTGACCCCGAGAGGCTGATCCAGATTCGGAAAGAACGTCGCCCAATGGGCACTTATTCGTCGGTGCAACAGGTACGATTCGAGCTTCGGGAAACTGAAAAGATATTTCGCCGATACGGAATTCCGAATGTGGATACGACGAAGTTTTCGATCGAAGAGATTTCGAGCAGAATCCTAGATAGTACAGGTGTTGAGCGCCGAGTCCGACCCTGATATTAAAGCCTTTCTGCTGCTATATTGTCAGCATGTTACTCGATTCTCAGCTGGTTCCAGAGACCGTCGTCCGACCCAAAAGCTTTGTCGGATTGATGTCCCTGTATGAGAGTAATTATCTGCGATTGCTTCGACTTATTCCGGAAATCGATCATCTCGACGGCTGTTTCCGTTCTCGCGTCGCTGGCGAGTGTGATCTCTTTGTCGAAATTATCGAAACCAGCCGCTATACCGTTACCCTGTCACTGACGTATCGATTGGCAACAGACGAAGGGCTATTTGTCGATCCGGACATGATGGTTCGTGTTTACCTCGATGGACAACAGGCAGAGGTCCTGGCAATCGGCGAGCAACAGCGACATGCCGCTCTCCGGCGGCTTGTATTCGAACATCGTGAAGAGCTGGACCGCCGTTGGCGATGCAATATAGTCCTCAATAAATGGCTTGAATACCTCTCAGATCAGGGTCACCTCATCCTCGATCGTTAGAATCATTGCTCCGATCGGCCCCAGCGTCTGATACCGGTTGTTCGACCCAGTTTTCAAAACTGTCGATTTAGTCCGAGTTTTATACTCAATCAATTGCCATTATGGGTACTGGTAGGGCGTCGGATCTACATTCGGCGATCACGGATTATGTAAAGAGGGCCGCTGTGACGAGCCTCACGGGATTATTCAGAGCTGTACCGGAAGAGACACAGGACAACGATAAGTTGGTGGACCTGTTTCGGAACCGTGCTGAACTCAAAAAAGAGTTTGCGGCACTGCGAAATGAAAAATACCAACTCCAGGATCGCATCAAGCAACATGAGGGCGCGACCGCTCGGGTTCAGCAGAAGATGGACCACCTGGAGAGCTTGCTCCTGGATCGAGAGTGGGTTCACAATGTCGTCGCGTTCTACCAATTACGCCGTCTCGCCGCACACTGCAATGTAAAACTTTCGCGGTTCGCAGAGCAGTTGAAGCAGCAGCGCGAAGAGCGTGCTCACAGAAGTGTGCTGAATGAATGGAATGAGCGTCGGGATGAACAAGCAGCGCGCGTGGAGCAGGAAATCGGCGAGCAGCGACTGCAAACGCAACTATTGGAAGATCAGTTGCAAAATGAACGCCATAAATTGACGACGATGAACGGCGTTGCCAAGTTATTTCGAAAAAGCGAAGCGGAGGCAGAAATAGATGCTATCGCCGCCCGTATTGAGCTTGATCAGGCCAAAGAAAACGACTTGTTACTCGCATTGGAAAAAATCCACAATCTCGATCCGCCGGATCAGGAAGGTTTGGATAAAGCGACGAAACGTTCGATTAATTTCATGATTCTGGCGTTCATTCAGCACCTGTATCTTTTTTTCGAAGAAGATGGTCTTGCCGCCATGGCGAAAGAAGCCAGTGAAAAAAGTGTGGGGGCGGTGAATTACGGGACCAAGCACGAGTGCGACGTGATCATCGAGCGAATCGAAAAACGTTGGGATTCAATGGACAGCGTTACAGAGTATGCGGACCTGTTGAAACGGCGCGCCAAGCTAATTTCAGATCATGCCGTTTTCAGAAATGATGATGACGTGATTCCAGCTTCCGGAACGGTAGCGACTGTATTTGCTATAGATGCGAACGGGGTCGTCAAGGAGAAGGACGCCAACCTTCTTGGTGATAATTACTTTGGAGTTGCCAAGGTCCTGAGCCGCTAGGTGTAATAGTCGCGATCTGATCGCAATGAGAGTTTCAGAAGTTCGGCGCAGAGATGCTGCTGGTACGCCAATGGCTTCTCCACGACCCACAGTCGAATCCATTGGCGTACCAGCAGCATCCCGACAGTCGGTCATGTAATTCGCCTCACGGTCGCAGTATTAAGCAGGTATTGCCTACGGATAGTCGGCGCTGTTGACTGTGGGTCGTGGAGACGGCGCCGACTATCCGTAGGCAATGCCGGACCAAGAACTCCACCAGTGAGACATTCAGGTATTGGATTCGATTCAGTCTGACGGTTACTGTCAGGTCAGATCACTAGCATCACAGATAGGTCTAGATGTCTCGCCTGTACATCTGCTTCTTGTAGCGCGACAGCGCCTCATCAGAAATCCCGGGAAGTTTTGTATTCATCCCTGAGTCAGGCTCTTCACTCTTTTCGTCTCGCGTTTCTGTGTCGGACTTCGTCCCGGCCATCGGCGGTATTAGCAGCGTTCTGGTCAAAACCGTGTCCGACGATCTAAGCTCGGTGTTGTCGCTTTCTGCGAAAGCATCTCGAATTGCGGCTTCGGCGCGCGGCGCCAGCAAGTTAGTCGAAGATACGACTTCAATCTCGTCAATCGATGTGTCGTCGTTTATGGCTGGCAGGGGTAAATCGTGACTGATTGACTCTGTAATCAGAGCCTTGACAGGAACGGTCAATGTGGCTTCGACCGCCTCACTGCAGGGGATTCGGCTGCTCGATGCGGCGAGAGTCGGCGCGGCGCAAAGCGCGGCCAGCATCAACACCGCTGCTTTGCTAGCAAGCGTCTTGTCCAGGTTCGGCGTTATTTGCCGATCAGCCATGAGCTCCTCCGGGTGGGTGTTATAGTCGAGTATAACACCTCGAAAGTGATCCGCAAGTGGGTCTGATCAGCGCAATACCTGCGCTGTTTGAGCAGGGGTTGTATTCACCTCAAGCATCGTCGCCATGTCGGTCACAATTTTTGCCGCCTGGTCAAGTTGTACATCTAGAACGTCTTCATCGTCGATATCGTCCAGACTTTCAAGCGGTTCGAGCTGCAACGCAGTGCGTCTTTCGTTCTCACGTTTCAGAGCATCAGCGAGTTGTTGCTCCCGTTTAGTCCGCCTGGTATCGATGTTCAACGAAACGGTCTTTTGATCACGAATTTCCTTGCTGGCCTCAATCCGGTCCATTTGATACTGGAAGTTCGGATCTTCTTTCGAGCGCTCTACGTGGTTCGCTGTGAGTGATTCGATAGTCGTGCCCAACGGCGCACCAGCCGAAAACCGTGTTGTCTTAACAGTGTCCCACGGTAGCGCATTCTCTCTCGCACTCTCGCCAACGATCTCGGTATCGATATTGGATGGCAAAGAAATATCGGGATAAACACCGCGATGCTGCGTACTGGCACCGGTGACACGATAATATTTTCCGATGGTCAGTGTCAGTTGGCCAAACCCTTTCTCATCTTCACTGCGAAAATACTGATCCAGGGAATAGAGGTTCTGTACTGTGCCTTTGCCAAATGTCTGCTGACCGATGATGACGCCACGCGCATAGTCCTGAATAGCGCCCGCGAATATTTCAGAAGCAGATGCGCTGAATCGATCAACCAGCACGGCTAAAGGACCGTTGTAAGCGACGCGAGAGACAGGATCGGGATCATCAAGTCGCTGCGGTGGACTGCGATCTACGTCAATCGAGTTTCGTAGCTGAACGATCGGGCCATTGTCGATGAATAGCCCGGACAGGGCAGTGGCTTCGGTCAAATGACCACCGCCATTACCTCGCATGTCGATGACCAGCCCATCGATGCCTTGTTCTTCAAGTTCACCAATCAGTCGCTTGACGTCTTTTGTAACGCTGGTGAAGTTGGTATCGCCGCTGTTAAGAGCACGGTAGTCGCGATAGAACCCGGGAACCTCGATAACGCCGATGGACCATTCCCGGCCCTCTCTCGGCACTTTGATGATCTCGCTCTTGGCGGCCTGTTCTTCCAGTTTTACCGCGCCGCGGGTCAACTCGATGATCTCTTTGGGGCTACCGGGAACGGAATTCGCCGGAATAACCTGCAGTCGGACGACGGACTGTTTCGGACCTCTGATCAGGTCCACGACGTCGTCGAGACGCCAGCCGATTACATCGGTGAATTCACCTTCGGTCCCTTGGGCAACGGCGGTTATCCGGTCATCACGTTTCAGTTTTCCGTCAAAATCGGCTGGTCCGCCACGGATAATATTCACTATCCGGACGAAATCATCTTCAGTCTGCAACGTCGCCCCGATGCCTACGTACGACAAACTCATTGCCATACGATATTCCTCGGCATTTCTAGGCGAGAGGTAGCTTGAGTGAGGGTCAACGGCGTGAGCGAACATGTTCATGTATCGCTCAAAGACATCGTCGTTGTTGACCTGATTCAATCGCTTGATGAATCCCCGGTAACGTTTTGACAGGACTTCCTGAACTTTCTCCCAGGGCTCATCTTCCAGAACCAGCGAAAGCGCATCGTTTACGACACGGCCACGCCATATCGCATCGAGTTCCTTCGTGTCGGCAGCCCAGGGCTCCTCCGTCCTGTCAAATTGAAACTCCTCGTTGCTGGAGAAGTCCGGCTCTGATTCAAGCTGTGAAAGCGCAAATTTCAGTCGTTCGCGGACCCGGGTCTGATAAACCTCGAAGATCTCGTAAACAGGATCGAGCGGTTTGCTTTTGACGATATCGTCAAGCTGGTAACGATAGCGCTCGAAATACTCGACGTCGCTAGCGAGCAAGTACATTCGATTCCTGTCGAGGTTCTCGATAAAGAAGTCGAGTACCTTCGAAGACAGTTCGTCATCAACTGCCACCTGGTTGTAATGAGATTTCTGAATAAACTGGGCAACGAGTTCCGCAATATTCTCGTGCCGTTGTTCCGGAAAGAGAAGATCAATCTCGTCAACATCCGAAGGCGTGCCCACGGCGCTGTTATCGCTACTGCTGAGGGCGGGCAGGGACAATAGTGCCAGCAATGCAACAGCAAGCCCACGGGTTCGGCGTTGTTCAAAAATCGTCAAAGTTTTCTCCATATTATTCATCGACTGTTTTGCAATCGGTTCAATTCGGCTAGGCTAGTTGCCACGCGCCTTGTGATCAAGGGCATATTCGTCATAATTTCAGCAAACTTACGGTTTTTTTATACCGATTTGGAAAATTCTAGTGCGCCCTCTAACTGTTGTCACGCTCATCATCCTTGGATCCTGCTTCGCTATCATGGTTAGCCTGGCCGCTGTAATTATCGTCGTCATGGTCCTCGGAGACGAGTATCCGCGTTTGCAACGCGAATTTGATCCACTTCTCTCGAGTCTTGGCATCTTTGTTGTTATGACAGCAATTTCTGCATTGAGTTTCTACGGACTCCTGAAAAAACATGTTGCCCGTTATTGGGGACAAGCCGCGATGTGGGCGGGATTGTTGCTGACCGGCTGGTATTACTGGCCGTAACAATCTCGTCTGATCTAGCTGGAAAAGGGAGATTTTAACGAGCGTTTGCGCCGACGTCGCATCCGCGTCTGCAACTCTTTTCGCCGATTATCCAACCAACCTTCACGGCTCACTTTCGCCGACTGACCTTGTTCCTGGCGCAATCGATCCCGATAGTCGCAAAAATCGCGATAGGCTTCGATTTCATGCTTAAGTTCTCTGACGACGAGTTCGATCATTATCGCGTCGTCGAGGAACCCCAAGCCAGGAAGATGGTCCGGAATCAGATCTTCAGGCTCCGCGAAGTAGGCTAGTGCATTTAGTACGCGCGCGGCTTCTTGGTGTGGCAGTCGCCATTCAATGTCGGAGATCATGCTGATCATGAGTCGCAGGTTCAATAGTCGGTCGACAATGAATCCGGGTGCTGTCGATTCCTCGATGTTCTTCAGCAAGTCCTCCGCAGCCGCGACGATGTCTTCGGGCTGCAATCGCGACGCGGCCTGACGCGCTTCCTGCATGATCAGTCGGAAGTGTTTGAGATCGTCTTCGTCTAGTTCGAATGAGATTCGCAATGACAAGCAGCTGCTCCACGAGATGGGGTAGAGCAGATTATCACGAACGAAATTGTCAGGGTATTTTCGAAAGGACTTACTTTCTAAATCGATTGTTCCAGTTCTTGGAGCGGTCGAATCCACCGGTATTGTACGGGTCGATCCCCGTTTCCTCTCCGGAGTCCACCAGCGAGTCATCCAGGATCTTCAGCGTTTCATGCGTTCCGGTGTCTTCACGGACGTATTTGTTCCGAATGAGCACATTCTTGTTTGGGCCGCCGTCTTCAATATGTCCGGACAGGGAGTCTGCTTCTGCGACAAAGTCTGGTGCACGCTCTTGCAGCGCAGGCTCTTTCGCTGCCACCGTCTTGGGACCGGCAGCGCGATGAGCCCCAGTTCGTCGCAATTCATCAGGCGGAATCCTTTTCGCGCCGGATACCCCTTTATTCAGCCAGTTTTTGAGTTTTTCAAACATCGGTCAGCGCTGCGGTTCGGTGTGTCCATTAATTGACGATAGGCCACTTCGAAAGACCCGAAGTCGCCACTAGCCATCATTTTACAAAGTGTGGAGCCATTAGATGGATTTTCTTTTGAAAAATGTGATGAAGGTCACATTTTGAAAGTTTGGGAAAAAACCTAGGAAGACCCCTTCCGGAGGCCTGCCAATCGCCAGCTGAACACTAACAGGCGCAGGCATTGCCAGCCGAGGTAGGGCGACAAGACCAGAAACCACGCGACGCTGTCGCCGCTGCGTACCTTGGCACTCAGAGTTCCATAGAAATCGCCGTAGCCGGCGCCACCGTATGCGCCGAAAATGACCTGTCCAACCTGAAAAATGATAATCGGCACTACAACCAGGCCAAGAAACAGGAAGCCCGCCAGAATCGCGAATTCTTTCGTGGCACGTTGCCGGAGGGAGGAGGGTTGGGAAATTGCGTTCACTGAGGCCTTTTGGGATAAAAATATCGGGTGACCCGGTATCGTTGCTTACCTCAGGTTGGACGTCAAGATACCTCTGACAGTGGGTCTTCGGATTTCTGGACTTGTCGGCGCCGGTAGATCGTGACACCAAGGTGTGTACAGGCGGCGGAGAACAACAGGTAGTGCGGCAGAATCCAGAACCATTCGCTGATATACATCGTTGCGAAAAAAGCGGCAAATCCGGACGTCAGGTAAAAATAGGGCAGAGCGTCATACAGGAGTTTCGGAAGCCAGATCTTTTTCGTGGCCAGGTTGCCGGTCTTACGTGAGACCTGTTGGGTTTCTGAAAGCGCTAACGGCTTCCCTGCGGCAGTGCTGATCATTGGCTGGATTCACATTCCCTGTGTTGTGGTGAATCTTATGCCATGTCGGAATATGAGACCGTGAATACCTTCACATTCTGTTAATAAAAAACGGCGCTTATTGGGGCTCGCGCATCTTGCGTTCCTCATAACGAAATCGAGCATTGCCGATCGTTATGGTGTCGCCGTGGCCAAGGAAGTGCTCTGACACTTTGCTCGAATTCACCTGAATTCCGTTCTTGCTGCCCCAGTCGATGATCCGTGTGATTTCACCGTCAGTTTGAATAACTGCGTGGCGGCGACTGATGTAAGCGGCTTTCAATTGTATGTCGTTGTCTTTTGTTCGCCCGATCGTCAGACGGTCCTTGAACAGCGGGAACCGTAGAACCTGATCATCCACCGTACCGATCAATACCCGCGAAACCCTGTCTCCCGGCGCGCGCGGCTCAGCCTGACCGTCCCGGCCGCTGCGCTCCGACATGCGTTCGTCGATGTCTTGAATGACTTCCTCAATCTCACCAATCGACTCTATTTGTTCTGACTTCTTGGCCAGTTCGGCGAGCAGCAGGGAAATCGCTTCACTCTTGGTGGTTAGCTTTTGCTCGTAGCTGTCAACCAGTCGTGTGAGCTTCGAAACATCTTTTTCGAGTTGTTTAATACGCTCGGAAGATTGTTTTTCTGCGTCGCCGAGCATTCGCTCAAGCTCATCCTTGAAACCCTGCGCATCGACGAGGTCGGATGCAAGCTGGGTATTCATTTCGTCTGTCAGAGCGACCGTATTCTCTGCATCTCCGAGTTCGAATCGCAGTATGCGAATTTCCTCTTCGTGCTGACTTTGAATACCGCCGAGTCTGGATTGCAGTTCGTCAATATTCGAAACTGCCGTCGTCAGGTCCTGCGTATCCTGCTCATGCTGTTGTCTCGATTCGTTCAGCTGATTCGACAGAGACTCAATTTCCCGTTCAGCATGATCATTCGATTCAATATGATCCTGCAACTGTCTTCGTATCGTATCGGCGTATTCTTCGGTTCGGTGCAGTCGTGCGATCAGCTCCTCTGCCGGTTGCCCACGGTTTTTATCGACGATCGAAGTTTGTTCGTCCTCAACACCTGGTTTCGCATCATCGGCAGATTGCTGTAATTCGTCACCGCTATTCTGCAGTTGCTGAAAATCGACTTCGCGCTGCCGAATCTCCGACTTCAAAGCGCTGATATTGCGATCACGTTTCTTGATCAGCTTCGCATTGCGCGCGACTGCGTCGCGGGATTTAATGAGCTCATCGTTGAGTTGTTCGGTTTGTGACTCTCGAGCGCCGATCTCGGCTTCCAGTCCGACCCATTTCGAGTGCAACTGCTCAATGTCGTATTGAAGCTGACTGATCGTCTTTTTTCGGGATCGAAGATCAGACTTCAGTTCTGAGACAGATACTCCGGCTGACCGATCTTTATCGTCGGATTGGTCAGCGTCGAAGGTCTTCGCGTCCGCTTCCGCGCCGAGTTCGTCTCTCGCAAAAGAAGGGATCTCGAGTTCAGCGGTGGGGTCATCGTCGTCGGCGACTAACTCATTGATATTGTTATTGTCATTAGCCATGACGACAGTCTATCACGCGAAATCGACGGTGAATCGCCTCGGTCTCTGTTTCTAGGGCGTTTAGTCAAATTCGCATCAATCGCATGAAACGGTTCGGCCGGCGGCCCACTCACGCAGTACAGATATTTTCTCACTCAACACAACAGACAAGGGCCTGGTCTGTTCGATTTCTGCCTGGATGTGCGAGGTATCCAGCGGTTGCCTGCTCGCGTGAGCAGCGTACAACGCGGCAACAACGGCTTGTTCGATTTCGGCTCCGGAGAAACCTTCCATCGCATTTGCCAAACCGCTGATATCGAATCGGCCAAGTGGCTGGTCTCGATTACTGAGGTGAATTGCCAGAATCGAGGCACGTATCTCGGGTGTTGGAAGGTCAACAAAAAATATCTCGTCGAACCGGCCTTTGCGAACCAGCTCCGGTGGCAGTGTACTGATGTCATTGGCAGTCGCGACGATAAAGACATGGCTTCTCTTTTCGGCCATCCAGGTGAGAAATGTGCCCAGCACACGTTGGGTTGTTCCCGTTTCGCCGCCTCGTCCGGCGATGCCTTTTTCGATTTCATCGATCCACAAAACACAGGGTGACATGACATCGGCTGTTTTCAGCGATTCGCGGAGCTTTCGTTCAGTTTCGCCATGGTATTTGTCGTAGATCGCGCCAAAGTCGAGGCGCAATAACGGGACTCCAAAAATGGCGGCTGTCGCCTTGGCCGCAAGGCTCTTGCCACAGCCTTGAATGCCCAAAAGCAAGATGCCTTTTGGTGGGTCCAGATGTGCAGCACCTTCATCTCCGCGAAATGCCGGGCGTCTCCGCGCAAGCCAGTCCTTGAGACGGGACAGGCCACCAACATCACCAAATGTCGCTGTGTCGTACTCGAATTGGAGCGCGCCGCCTCGATTCAATAATTCGTACTTCGCTTGCATGACCTGTGGCAGGTCACTTTTGGTGATCGCGCCGTCGAAATAGATGGCGTTTCGCGCGAGGCGCGCGGTGTCCGCATAGCTCAGTCCCGCGAGATTCTGAATCAGCATATCGTGCGCTTTCGGATCGACCTTCGCTCGGCTGCCGGGATGATCGTTCGAGTATTCGTCGACCACTTTTTTCACGATGCGGATTCGTTCCTGGTCATTTGGCAGCGCCATACTGAATCGAGCGCAAAAGACCTCCAGCTCATCCGGGATAGTGACCTTGTGGCTAATCAGGACGATCTGCCTTTCGACGCGTCGGAACTGAATGCAAATGTCCTTCAGCAATCGAACATGCATCGGGTCCTCAAGGAATGGGTGGAAATCAAGCAAGATGTACAGACCGGGCTTCGAGACAGCGCGTATGTGCTTCAGGACGTCAGTTGGTTCTGAATTGAGCGATTGCGGTTCAAGCAAAATATCCAGCCGCTGCAGGCCGTCGGTAATCGTCCAGCGAAACAACGGTAAGTAGCTGGTTGTTGCCCGACGCATGGCAATGGACTGCAACAGTTCCAGTATGCGCGCCTCGTCCTGAGATTCGATGATGATGATCGGTGTACGAGATTTTAGGATCAACTCAAGGTCGTGATTTCCGTCCATTGAAATACTCAAGTCTCCGATATCGATGCATTTTGTTTGCAGCCGGGCAGTTTGTCGACCGCCAACGTGTCGGAAGGTCCTTGTATCAGCTCGGTTACGATAGCCTCAATTGCGCCCAGGTTGACGCGTGCGCGAGCACCGGAAACCTGGGTGAGCACATTGTCCAGGCTGAATTGCCCTGCTGATTTCTCCCGGATTTCCTTGTCCAGATCGCGAAAAGTGACCACGGCGAGGGCGGTCGTTTCACCCGTCGAACGAGGCGCACAAAGGATATTGGCGCTCGCGGCCCACTCGGATTGTTTTTCCAGGGCGCGCTGATACCGCCGCGCCGTTATCGCGCCGCCACGTTGCAGTAGTTCAAGGCTGTAATACTCGGCGAGCCCCTCGACAATCCAGTCGAACCCGGATTCAGCCGTGCTGCTCATGGCGACGTGAACGAGCTCATGCACCAGCGTGCTAGTCGCGTTCTCACTGATCAACGGGCGACTTGCATGAATAAATATGGATGACGGGGCGGAGAGACCGCCACGCCACATCGGGTCGCCTGCACTCACTACGGTAAGCCTGGGTATTGCATCCGGTAGCACAGCGCCGAGTTCCGGTAGTACCCAGTTCAGCAATGCCAGCATGTCCATGCGGCGCACATGCTGTCCCTCCGGTGCCGCGATCGCTACCCGTGTTCCAGCGATGGTCTCGCGGCGAATACCAAGGTCGCCCATAGCGATCCAACCTCGTGGTTGGTCGAATCTACGATCCGGATTGATGACATCTATTTGGCTTGAGAGCGTTGAGTATTCGGAAACTGCCGTCCACCCCGCTGGAAGATGGAACGACAGGCTGGTTTCGCTTGTTGCGCCCTTCAGTGTGCGGGTTCGCGCCCTCGGTATGATGTCCTCGGCCCTGAATATTCCCCAATCACTATCGAGCATTGCGTCAAACCCACTGTCGCGTCGCTGATTCGGAATACGGGTCGTCCAGCGAAGGCTGCCGCCATCTCGTTCCGGTAACCAGCGAACACTGTTGTCGCTGACATGTAATTCGCCATCTGAGTCGATCGCAAGAATTCTGGAGGTCGAAAATGAGAAGTTCAGTTCTCTAAGGTGTCCTCGCGTCTGGCGCACCGACATCTCAACCGTGACGGATTCGTCGCCCGGGTTCGGGGTGATCGCATAATGGATGCCGTAAGTGGATGACGCCTCAGTGCTTACGGTCTCGGAGGCTGGGAGGCCGCATCCAGTGCACGCAAACAGACAGATCAGTAATATCGATCCTGAGATGCAGTTCATACAGTATTCAGGCCTTGTCGCGTACGGTTTAGAGGTGCGCCATTCAAAGTGAATTAGATGATAACGCAGACCGCCCGAAATATTCCGATTCTTGCCATTGCCGTTACGATGTTCGGTCTGGTTTCAGCCTGTTCATCGCAAGCACCGGGTACGCCAGTGCGTCAACCCCAGGAGAAGCGTGTTGTTCGCAGCCAGAGCATCGGAGAAAAAGCCGCCGCGGTCGCGATTGAGCAGGTCGGGGCGCCGTATCGATACGGCGGTGCGACATCCAGCGGATTCGATTGCAGCGGGCTTGTGCAGTTTTCTTACCGACAGGCAGGAAAATCGGTGCCGCGCACAACGGGCCAGCTCTGGTCATCGACAACACCGGTGGGACGCGAAAATCTGCAGGTTGGTGACCTGCTGTTTTTCAATATTGAGGGCAAGATGTCGCACGTCGGAATGTACGTCGGCGGGCAGCGATTCGTGCATGCACCTTCATCAGGGCGAACCGTCTCTATCGCGACACTGACGGCGCCTTATTACGCGTCAGCCTTCATTCGTGGCGGTCGTCCCTGAATAAATCAGAGCTTCCCTAGACTGCCTCGGTGCTGCTGATGAACGATCTCAACTGTTTCGCGAGGCCGTTACAGGCCTTCGATTGAGTTCGAGCAATCAGTGGAATGGGGACGACAAGAGCCGGCAAGAATGATGTGCCACTGTAATCAGCCGTCACTGTTCCCGCAGATTCAGAATCCGATAGATCCCAGATTGACGCTTCGTAATCAGCATCATCCTGCCACCAGGCGAACCCAAAGCAACCACCACCACCAGGTCCCGCTGCGCATGAAAGGCTGCCGCCTTGCGTGACGCGTTCGGTGCCGCCATCCAGCCAAATGATGTAACGCACACCCATGCGTTTGACTGCTGCAGGGACGCCAGGTCTCTCCATGAGGGTTACAAGACCTTTGGTGTCAGCGGGGGCTGTTCTAGGCTCAAACCACGGAAACAGGTTATCGACGAACTCTTGATTGGGGATGACATTGAGTGAGCTGGATCCGCGTGAGAGCGCTCTTTCAACACACCTTATGTAGTCAGCTTCTGTTTCGTTTCCCTGGTGATAACTCTTGGCCATAACCACCACTGATTCACCTTCAAGAAGGCCGGTGGTTTCCTCACGGTCATTCTCAACGCTCGCCGTTACGCATCCGCCGAGGGCGAATGTCAAAGCGACAGCAACTACTTTATTGAGCGTCATTGTCGATACCTCCAATTGCGAATAGTCCGACAGGACTGGCGACTTCATTCGATTCATCTCTCACCATAGCTGATGTTTCGAAGTGACTGAGATTAATCGGACCATCGGCCAGCGCCGCAATCTTTGTCGCTTTGTTCATTTGCAGCAGAATTAGCGCGGCGGCATCTCGCATGGCCAAAACCGCTGCGCGCTGCAGAGATTTTTTTCCGCCCAATCCTTCCTTCTGGCTCTTTCCGTATGCGCTGACCGTCCAGCTCGCCGCGCTATTGCCGACGCTGTCAAAAATCTGCATGCGGTAACGGATCCAAACCGCGAACGCGTCAGTTTTGCTCTGATTTGGAACCGAAAATTCAAAGCCCTCGATTTTCGGTTCTATAAGGGCGTCAAATGTGTATGCGAGCGCGTCGTCATCTGGACCGAGGATGATTACGCTGTCAAACATGTAGCCAAATAACTGTTCGAAGAACGTTGCATTGGCAGAACCGAGATTGATGCTCCAGGTCTCTCGGCCCAGCACATTCTCTTCATGAACGAAGTTGTGGAATTCATCTGGAATTCGAATTGCAACATCCAGCGGCAGCTTGTCTATATGTGGTGCCGGAATTGTTGGTGTTTCAACTGTAACGTTTGACGCACATCCTGCCATTAGTATTGCAAGCAGAATAACGCAGCGTTTTAGGTGTTTTGTTGCGATCAAGTGGTCGAAATCCGCGCAGATGAAAATGGTTGACTGCTATATCTGAGCACGTCCGGGCCGCATAGTTCAACGGAATTGCGAGAATCGAACGTCATAGCCACTGTAGAGCGAGCAACAGCCAAGTGCAAATCAAAAAATGGTTCAAGATTCTGCCAACAATCGGTATAAAGGCGCACTTCGCGCAATAGTTCCGCAACCGCCGGTGTGATTCGTTGGCCAGACCGAAAATACTTGTATTTCAGCATGTTCCCTATGAGCCGTTGGGAACACTTGACCCGCTTCTCAAGGAAGCGGGGTTTCGAATTCGCTATGTCAATTTTGGCCGCGAACCGGAGTCCCGGCCGAGTCTCGATGGATACGAGGCGCTCATAATACTGGGTGGGCCGATGAACAGTGATCAGATTGAGTCACACCCGAACCTGATTACTGAAGTAGATATCATTCGAGAGGCCGTTGAGCGTCAGTTATCGGTTCTGGGTATTTGTCTCGGAGCTCAGTTACTTGCCAAAGCCCTTGGCGGGTCAGTTTCCAGGAACAAGACGAGGGAGATCGGTTGGTACGACGTTGAGCTGACCGACGCCGGTTCGACGCGCTTGAGGCGCTGAGCAGAACAACTTTTTCACGTTGGATTGACCGTTTTGAAATCGGCCCGAGAAGGCGTAGGCTGCCGTCACGGTAGCGTTGCTGCAGCGTCAGAAATCCCGCCACTCAAGCGGCGGCTCCTGCATCAGCGCAACTTGTTCACGAAGCGCGAGGACGTGATCGTCCCAGTAGCGTGGGCTATCAAACCAGGGAAACGCCACTTTGAATGCCGGGTCTTCCCAGCGACGTGCCAGCCAGGCAGCGTAATGCATGATGCGCAAGCTACGCAGCGCTTCGATCAAATGGAGTTCGCGCGGATCGAATCGTCGAAACGCCTGGTAACCTTCGAGAAGCGCTTCCAGTTGCGGAGTCTGTTCAGTTCGATCACCCGACATGAACATCCATAGATCCTGAACCGAGGGGCCGTGTCGGCAATCATCGAGGTCGACTATGTGCAAACGGTCCTGGTCGACGAGTACGTTTCCGGGATGGAAATCTCCGTGCAGTCGAATCTCTGCAGTATTGCCGGCACGCTCAAAGCAGGCTTCTACGCCGTCGAGCACCATTTCAGCGACGCCTTCATAAGCGTCGTAGTTATCTTCAGGAATGAATTCGTTTTCCAGCAGGAAGTCCATGGATTCGACGCCGTAGCTCTCAATGTCGACGCGTGGACGATGCTTGAAAGATGCGGTTTCACCTTCGAGATGAATTCTGGCGATAAGACGCCCAAGCTGAGCCTGCAATTCGTAATTGTCGAGGTCCGGTGCGCGGCCACCTCGGCACGGGTAGACGGCAAGACGATAGGGGCCCGAGTGCTTGAGGGTTGCGCCATCAATCTCAAGCGGAGGCACGACAGGAATCTCCTGATCGGCAAGAGCAATCGAAAAGTCATGCTCTTCCTGGATGGACTCATCGGACCAGCGCCCGGGCCGGTAGAACTTGGCGACAACCGGCCGTTCGTCCTCTATACCGATTTGATAGACGCGATTCTCGTAACTGTTAAGTGCCAGGAAACGGCCGTCACAGTCAAAGCCAAGGTCTTCGAGTGTCGAGACGATGTCCTCAGGCTGCAGATCGGCAAAAGCCAGTGTTGCGGCCTCGCCGGTCACGATACTTTTAGTCTGGACTCTCGTTTACGATCAACTTCGGTAAGTAACTTCTTACGTATGCGCAAGTTGGCCGGCGTCACTTCCAGCAGTTCGTCGTCATCAAGGAATTCCAGCGACTGTTCGAGCGAGTATCGAAGCGGCGGTGACAGTATCAGATTCTCATCCGTACCGGCGGCACGAATATTGTTGAGTTGTTTGGCTTTCGTCGGATTGACGACAAGATCATTCTGGCGTTTGTGAATTCCAATGACCATGCCTTCATATACCGGAGCACCGTGTCCCAGGAACAGCTTGCCGCGCTCTTGCAGATTGAACAGGGCGTAGGCCAGTGCTTTTCCCTTAACCATTGAAACCAGCGTACCGTTATTTCGTTGCGCAATGTTGCCAGGTACACGTGGTGCGTACCCATCCAGTACGTGATAAATCAGCCCGGTGCCGGACGTGGCGGTCAGGTATTCGGTGCGAAACCCGATGAGGCCGCGCGTCGGGATTTTGTAATCAAGACGCATCCGTCCCTTGCCGTCGGGCAACATGTTCTGCAGCTCGCCTTTGCGATCAGCCAAACGCGTCATGACAGCACCTTGGTAGGCCTCGTCGAAATCGACAGTCAGTTGTTCCCAGGGCTCGTGCTCGGCGCCATCGACATCGTGCATGATGACTTCGGGGCGAGAGACAGCGAGTTCGAAGCCCTCTCGACGCATGGTTTCGACCAGCACTGATAGATGCAGTTCGCCTCGCCCGGAGACCCTGAACTTGTCGGGATCACTGGTGCCGTCAACGCGAAGGGCGACGTTGTGTTTGAGTTCCTGTTCCAGACGTTCGCGAATCTGGCGGCTGGTAAGGAACTTGCCGTCTTGTCCTGCAAACGGGGATTTGTTGACCTGAAACGTCATATTGACTGTCGGCTCGTCGACGCTCAGAGGCGGCAACGCCTCCTCATGATCGCGATCACACAAGGTGTCAGATATGCCGAGCTTGTCGATGCCGCTGAATACCACGATGTCGCCGGCGCTGGCGGACTCGACGCGATGCCGTTTTAGCCCATCAAAGCCAAATAGCTCGAGTACTCGAGCTCGTCTTGAAGATGAGTCCGGCGAAACGACGCTGACCGGAGCATTTGATCTTATTGTGCCGCGACTAATCCTGCCAATACCCAGCACGCCGACATAGGTGTCGTAGTCGAGGCTTGAGACCTGCAGTTGCAATGGTCCATCCGGATCGACATCGGGATGCGGGACATGCTTTACGATTGTCTCGAAAAGCGGGTTCATGTCACCGTCGCGGACGTCTGAGTTTTCGCCCGCATAACCTTCAAGTGCAGATGCATAGATGATCGGAAAATCGAGTTGCTCGTCGGTCGCTCCGAGGCGGTCGAATAGATCGAAAGTCTGGTTGATCACCCAGTCAGGTCGGGCACCATCCCGGTCGATCTTGTTTATGACAACGACTGGAACCAGTCCCTGCGCAAAAGCCTTCTCGGTGACGAAGCGGGTCTGCGGCATCGGCCCTTCCACAGCATCAACCAGCAATAGCACGCTATCCACCATCGAAAGCACCCGTTCGACTTCACCGCCGAAGTCGGCGTGTCCCGGTGTGTCGACAATATTGATGAGGTAGTTGTTCCACTTGACCGAGGTATTTTTGGCGAGAATCGTTATTCCGCGCTCTCGTTCAAGGTCGCTTGAATCCATGACGCGATCGGGCACGGCTGCTCGCGGTCCGAGTGTGCCGGATTGTTGCAGCAACTGATCCACAAGCGTGGTCTTGCCGTGATCGACGTGCGCGATGATCGCGATGTTTCGCAGTTTGGAAAGTTGAGACATTGGGGTGGGGCTCTGATAGCAGGCGGCGGATTATAGTGACCCCAATCGAGAATTGATATGGCACACTGCGATCCATGAAAAATCGACTAGCCGTATGGCTTGCAGCCGCTCTCTTGGTGTCAATTCTCGCATCTTGCAGTGAAAGTGGCGCGACTTTTGATAATGCCGCCCATGTCCAGGAGGTGCTGGACTGGCGGGTATGGCGGATGGAGCAGCTAAAACACCCGTCCGGCTATCTTAATCAGATTGGCCTTTACTGGATCGAACCGGGCAAGTACAGCTTCGGATCAGCGGAATCAAACGAGATTGTTTTTGGCGGAAGTGCGGCACCTGAAATCGGCGTCGGCGCGGGGGACGACGGAGGTGTCGCGAGGACGCTAACGCCCGGCGTCTATGTGCGAAGCTGGGAGGAGCCTGTCGTGGGAATGTCTATTCCCGCGGATACAAGCGGCGAGAATGTA
>Ga0164320_10000123_pt1 | contig 21343 bp, 19 predicted proteins | sample GuaBasSediGuay11_FD_113736 | JGI IMG/M metagenome (GOLD analysis project Ga0164320, IMG submission 113736) | Subseafloor sediment microbial communities from Guaymas Basin, Gulf of California, Mexico - Guay11, Core 4567-28, 0-3 cm | ecosystem: Environmental > Aquatic > Marine > Hydrothermal...
CGGTAGCCAGCGGCCATCAGGATCGATTCGAGAAAAGCGATCACCGAGCCCTTGCCGTTGGTGCCTGCGACGGTGATCACACAGGGCGGTGGTGGTAAGTCGAGGGCGGCGTGCACGTCGGTGACGCGCTCGAGACCGAGCTCTATTTCGCGTGGGTGGCACGCCTCAATGAAGGCAAGCCATTGCGCCAGGGTGGTGGGAGTCACGGTAAACGTAGGTGGGATCAGGCAGCGTCCGGTTCGGGCATCATGGGAAGAGAGGCCTGTGTTGCCGTCAGCATGGCCAGCAGCCCGGCGATGCGATCACGCATCTCTGGCCGGGCGATGATCATGTCGATAGCGCCGTGCTCAAGCAGGAATTCGCTGCGCTGGAACCCTTCGGGCAGAGTCTCACGCACCGTCTGCTCGATCACCCGCGGTCCGGCGAAGCCAATCAACGCGCCCGGCTCGGCGATGATGACATCCCCAAGCATGGCGAGGCTGGCCGAGACCCCGCCCATGGTCGGGTCGGTCAACACCGAGATGAACGGCAACCCGCGTTCGTTGAGGCGGGCCAGCGCGGCACTGGTCTTGGCCATCTGCATCAACGAGATCAACGCCTCCTGCATACGCGCCCCGCCACTGGCAGAGAAACAGACCAGCGGCAGTGACTCGGCGAGACAGACCTCGACGCCGCGCACGAAGCGCTCACCGACGATGCTGCCCATCGACCCACCCATGAACTTGAACTCGAACGCACAAGTGACCAGTGGATGACCCTTGAGTTGGCCCTGCAGCACCACCAGCGCCTCGCGCTCTCCGGTCTCTTTCTGCGCCTGGACCAGGCGGTCCTTGTACTTGCGGCTGTCGCGGAATTTGAGCCGGTCGTGTGGCTCGAGCTTGCCCCCGATCTCGACCCCGGTATCCGGGTCGAGAAACCCCTCGAGGCGGGCGCGCCCGGTGATGCGCATGTGTTTGCCGCACTTTGGACAGACTTCAAGGTTACGCTCGAGTTCAGGACGGTAGAGGATCGCGCTGCAATCGGCGCACTTGGTCCAGAGCCCCTCGGGCACGCCCCGCTTGTTCTTGCCCTCGGTGCGAATGCGCGAGGGCATGATTTTCTCGAACCAGCTCATGTCATGCCTCCACGGCCTGTGGCGCCGCGGCATCGATCGCCGTACGCATGCTGCCAAGCAGTTCCGTCATCGCCGCCATCGCGGCGCGTGGGTCGTCCGGGTAGACCTCGATCTGACGCACCAGGGCGCTGCCGACGATCACCGCATCGGCCACTTGCGCCAGCGTCGCGGCACGCTCGGCATCGCTGATGCCGAAGCCAACACCAAGCGGCAACCGGGTTACGGCACGGATCTGGTCCAGCTTCGCGGCAATCTCGGCAAGGTCGAGGCTGGCCGCCCCGGTGACGCCCTTGGTTGAAACGTAGTAGACGAAGCCGCTGGCCAGCGCGCAGATGCGCTCAATGCGCTCGGGGCCACTGGTCGGCGCGAGCAGAAAAATCGGGTCGATACCGACGCCGTGCAGCGCTTCGGCCAGCGGAGCGGCCTCCTCGGGCGGGGCGTCTACGGTCAGGATACCGTCGACACCTGCCGCGGCTGCGGCACTGGCGAACACCTGGTAGCCGAACACCTCGATCGGGTTCAGGTAACCCATCAGGATGACCGGGGTGTCGGCGTCGGACGCACGGAATGCCGTCACCATATCAAGTACATCATGCAGTGAGACGCCGTGCGCCAGCGCGCGCTCACTGGCACGTTGGATCACCGGGCCGTCGGCCATCGGGTCGGAGAACGGCACCCCGAGTTCGAGCAGGTCGGCACCGGCCGCAACCAGCTCGTGCAGCAGCGGCACGGTGACCTCAGGAGTGGGATCACCGGCGGTGATGAACGGGATCAGCGCTTTGCGCCCGGCTTGGCGAAGGATCGAAAAACGGTTCTCGATACGGCTCATAGTGCCATCCCTTCGTGGGTGGCGACGGTGTGGATGTCCTTGTCGCCACGACCGGAGAGGTTGACCACCAGCGCCTTGCCCGAACCCAGGCGTGGCGCCAACTCGGCCGCGTAAGCGAGCGCATGGCTCGACTCGAGTGCCGGAATGATGCCCTCGGTCCGGGTCAGGGTGTGGAACGCGGCCAACGCCTGGCTATCGTCGACGGCGACGTAGGTCGCGCGGCCACTGTCCTTGAGCCAGGCGTGCTCCGGACCAACGCCCGGGTAGTCGAGACCCGCCGAAATGGAATGAGTAGCGATAATCTGACCGTCATCATCTTCCATCAGGTAGGTGCGGTTGCCGTGCAGCACACCGGGTCGTCCAGCGCAGAGCGGCGCGGCATGGCGTCCTGTATCGAGGCCGTCACCGGCCGCCTCGACCCCATGCAGTTCGACCGAGGTGTCGGCCAGGAACGGGTGGAACAGGCCGATGGCATTGGAGCCACCACCAACACAGGCCACCAGCGCGTCAGGCAAGCGTCCCTCACGTTCGAGGAACTGGCGCCGTGTCTCGCGACCGATCACCGTCTGGAAGTCACGGACCATCGCCGGGTAGGGGTGCGGCCCGGCCACGGTACCGATGATGTAGAAGGTGTCGTCGACATTGGTGACCCAGTCACGCATCGCCTCGTTAAGCGCATCCTTGAGTGTCTTCGACCCTGATTCGACCGAAACCACCCTGGCGCCGAGCAACTGCATCCGGTAGACGTTCTGCTTCTGTCGCTCGATGTCCTCGGCGCCCATGTAGACAACGCACTCGAGGCCAAGGCGGGCGGCGACTGTGGCCGAAGCCACGCCGTGCTGACCGGCACCGGTCTCGGCGATGATCCGGGTCTTGCCCATGCGCTTGGCCAACAATGCCTGGCCAATGGTGTTGTTGATCTTGTGTGCGCCGGTGTGGTTGAGATCCTCGCGTTTCAGGTAGATACGCGCACCGCCAAGTTCGCGGCTCCAGCGCTCGGCCAGATACAGTGGCGAGGGCCGGCCAACGTAATCGGCAAGGTCGGTGTCGAACTCGGCCTGGAACTCGGGATCGCTGACAAAATGCTCGTAGGCTGCGCGCAACTCGGCGAGCGGCCCCATCAGGGTCTCGGCGACAAACATGCCACCGTACGGTCCGAAGTGGCCGTTTGCATCCGGCAGTGGTGCCGGCTCAGACGCCATGTTCGGTGCCGCGCTCTCGATCGCCATCCCGTACTCCTTGCATGAAAGCCGCCATCTTGGCCGCTTCCTTGATACCTTTATCGGACTCGACTCCACCGCTGACATCAACCGCCCACGGCCGTACCTGGCGGATCGCGGTGGCGACGTTACCGGCGTCGAGTCCTCCGGCGAGAACCAGTGGAAATGCCGGATTGATCGGCAGGTGGGACCAGTCAAAGGTTGCACCGGTTCCCCCGGGCTGGCCGCTGACGTAAGCATCGACCAGCAGGCCAGCCGCGTCGGCATACTCCCCGGCCAAGCTTGCCAGGTCCACTCCAGGCCGCATTCGCACCGCCTTCAGGTAAGGGCGGCCATAGCCACGACACACCTGCGGTGACTCGTCCCCGTGGAACTGCAACAGGTCCAGCGGCACGCTGTCGAGCACTGCCTTCATCTCGGTTACCGAGGCGTCGACGAACAACCCCACCGTGGTCACGAACGGTGGCACGGCGGCGATGATGTCGTGTGCCTGAGCGGGCGTTACAACCCGCGCGCTACGCGGCCAGAAAACCAGGCCGATAGCGTCAACGCCCAGTGCTACGGCGGCATGCGCGTCCTGCGGACGAGTGATGCCGCAGATCTTGACCCGGGTCCTCGCGAGGGCGTCTTGCATAGGACGGGGCACGGTATCACAGACCGTCATCAGCCGACACCCGCGACGACCAAGCCTCCAGCCCGTAACGGGCCGGGTAGGTAACGCCAAGAAAGCAGAGTCCCTGCGGGGAGGCTGTCACTCCGGCGACTGTCCGGTCACGCGCCGCCAGCACCTCCGCGGCCCATTCTGGCGCACGCGCGTGGCTGCCGATCGCGACCAGCACTCCAGCCAGGTTGCGCACCATGTGCTGCAGGAAGGCGTTGGCCTCGACCAGCAGGCGCAACTCGTCACCGACGCGAGCCACTTCGAGTCGGTAGAGCGTACGAACGGGGTGTTTCGCCTGGCAGCCCGCCGCGCGGAACGAGGAGAAATCGTGCTTGCCGACCAGGGCCGCCGCCGCCGTGGCCATGCGTGTCTCGTCCAAAGGCTTGTACACCCACCACGCCATTCCACGCTCGAGCGCGGGGCGCGTCGGCCGGTTAACGATCCGGTAGAGGTAACAGCGGCGCACGGCCGAGAAACGGGCGTGGAAGTCGTCACCGACCGGATGCACGGCCGAGAGCGCCACGTCATCGGGGAGATGACTGTTGACGCCGAGAAGCCAGGCATGATCGGTACGCTGCGCCGAGGTGTCGAAGTGGACCACCTGGCCAATGGCATGCACCCCGGCATCGGTACGCCCGGCACAGGTGACTTCGACGGGGTGATCGGCGACCCGGGTCAGGGCCGTCTCGACTTCCTGCTGTACGGTGCGCTCCTCCGGCTGCCGTTGCCAGCCAGCGAACGCGCTACCGTCATACTCGATCTTGAGGGCGATACGCATGATCGAACGACCGTCGCGGGGAGCACCATGCTGTGGCCGCTCCTACGAGCCAGACTCGAGGAGCAGCTGAGTCACGTGCCGGCCTGAGCTCCCGGTCAGTTCCCGGGACAGCGCTCGAGCAGTTCCCTTGCCTGCTGCTGCTGGGCCTCGTTGCCCTCCGCCAGCACCTCGTCGATGATCGACTTGGCTCCGTCGAAGTCTTCCATGTCGAAGTAGGTCTGCGCCAATTCGAGCTTGGTGGCGACCATGTCACCGCCAATATCGAAACCGCCCAGGTCACCACCGGCAAGCGTTTCATCGAGATCACCCAAATCACTGTCGGAAAGCGTCTCACCGAGATCGGGTTCATCACCGGAGAGCGCCTCGTCGAGATTGAGGTCACCGCCGTTTTCGGCGCTGGGTTGCGCCTCCGCAACAGCCGGTTCGTCACCCAGATCAAGGTCGAGATCCAACGCGGCATCATCATCGGCGAGTAACTCGCCAGGTTAGTGGGGAGAGGTCTCTGCCAAGGCTTCAGATGTCGCGGGGGCCTCGCCCTCCTCAGCTCCCAAATCGAGATCAAGGCCCGTAAGATCCACATCGGTGGGCTCACCGGCGTCATCGCTACCGCCTTCGAGGTCGATATCGCCCAAGCCACTTTCGACAGGCATCGACGGTTCGGTTTCGATATCGAAGTCGAGGTCAAGCATCTCCTCGCCTTCGGTCTCGGGTGTGCTCTCGACTGCAGACTCGGATTCGGCCCCGGCCTCGATCGCCGCCTCCATGGCACCCTCATCGGCCAGGTCGGCCAAGCCATCGTCAGAGAACTCCTGAGTGATGTCGAGCGGTTCCTCTGCGGCCTCGTCACCGAACACCGGCTCGAAGTCGAGATCGATATCGAGCTCACCATCGTCAAGCGCCACTTCCTCATCCATGTCGGCGGTTTCCGGACCCGTGCCCAGACCTGCAACCAGGCGATGATCAGGGGCAATCCCCTGGGCCAGCTCGACGGCGCGGTCCCAGTGCGGGCCGGTCTCACCGGCGAGAGTCTCATTCAGGTCTTCAAGCTGGCGCTCGAAGCTCGCCCGATCCTGGTTCCCGCCATAGATTTCGAGCAGCTTGACCATCACATCGAGCCGACCTGGATCGTTTGTGAGGGCGTTACGCAACAGCTCCTCGGCCTGATCACTGCGGCCGTAAGCAAGAAAGACGTCCGCCTGCTCGAGGGGGTCCTCCCCTGCCTTCTCTTCACCGAGCCCGGCCGGCGCGAACTCATTGAGCACGTCCTTGCCCGTCGCCTCACCTGGTTCGAATGACGGACCCGACTCTTCGTCGTCTGGTACCTGCTCCGCATCGCCTGCCTCGGGCTCCGCGGCCGACTCTGCACCAACCAGGGCCACCGCCGTTGACGCTGCCGGCTGTGACTGGCCATCGGCCTCGGGCTCGCCAGCCGCGGTGCGACGCTTGGCCACGATCACGCCGATCAGTGCCAGCACGATGATCGCGACACCGCCGAGAATCCAGGGGTCCTCTAGTAACTCGGGTTCAGGGGCCGGTGGTGGCGGTGGGGGCACCGCCGCGGCCTTCTCCTGCCCGTGTTTAGTGGAATCATCATGCGCGGCTTCGCCATCAGTATGCGCAGCCTGGCCATCATCGGTGTGCTCGCCTTCAGTCTTCGCGGCCTCTTCGTCGTGGGTCACACCTTCGGCCGGCATCGTGGTCGCGGCATCCTGGGCCGCCACCTCGGCACTGTGGTCGCCTGTTTCGGCGACGGTCCCGGTAACCGCTTCGTCCGGTTCCGAGTCGGCGGGCAGCGCACTTTCTGTCTGGTCACCCTCTGCCTGCTCGCCCTCGACGACCACCGGCATGCTCTCTTCAGCCTCGTCGCGCGCCTTCAGGTTCTCCTGCAACGCCGCCATCTCGTCGACGTTGAACGCGATCAGCTTTTCCAGTGCAATGACTTGCTCCTCGAGTTCGAGAATCTGGTTGTTGAGCTCATCATTCTGCAGCCGGCGTGCCACGGCCTCCTCACTGGCGAGATCCAGCTGGCGTCGCAGTTCGGCCAACTCGCCGTCACCAGCGGGTGCTCCGGCACCTTCGGGCGCCGTGCTCGCCTCGGCCTCGGCCTGCTTGTCGGGCACAACCAGTTTCAGGCGGGCATCTTCCGGGGCCTCCGCCGGCGCACCCTCGGCAGCCGTCTCCGTACGCGGCGCCGGGGTCGTACTCATCGCCGCCTGGCCTCGATAGGCGTCCCATTCGGCAGCCTGGGCGCGCGCGCTGGCCCGGGCTTCATCGGCGGCCAACCCCGCCATTTCATCGCGGCTCGGCACCCGCAGCACCACGCCTGCCTTGAGCAGGTTGATGTTGTTGCGGATGAAGGCCTCGGGGTTCGCCTGCTGCAGGGCAAGCATCACCTGGGGAATGGTCAGGCTGGGGTCCGGGCGCACCGTCCCAGCGATCACCCAAAGGGTTTCGCCACTGGCAACCGGGCCGTACTCGCCACCCGATGGCGGCACAATTGAGGGGCCAGAAACTGACGGCGGCCTCGCGGCCGCCGGATCTGAAACTGTGGGGAGTTGGCTGACGGGTGGACCCCCACGCATCAATACCGGTGGATCGAGCAAGACCGTGTACTCACGTATCACGCGCCCCGTAGGCGAATTAACTTCGATGAGGAAGTTCAGGAACGGCTCACCGATGGCCTCAAACGTGGTCACCTTGATCGCCGGCCGGCCATCGACGCCGGTGACAGTCTCGAAACGGAGCTGGCGCAATTCCGGCACCTGTTCGATGCCAGCCTTCACATACTGGTCACGTGAGGCAAGGCGAATGCTCAGGAACTCGGCATCTTCGCCACTGACCGAGATCAGTGGGATTTCGGCACTGAGCGGCTCGTTGAGTGCGGAACTGAGGCGGATCTCACCGAGCCCGAGCGCCGATACGGCGATCGGAAGCAGCATCCCTAAAGCGGCCACCCGCAGCGAGATTCGTTTCAACATGGTAGTTCCCGGTTCTTATGTATAAAACGACATCATCCATGGCATGGGCCTTCCTTGACTCCACCGTGGTGCGGCCTGCATTAAGACCTGACCATGGCGACAACACCGAGACTAGCCCAAATCAATCCACATTCAAACAAGGCACTAGACCGGATAGTTCACCAAGGCGGTCAACGGCAGCGTAATCGACCTGCATTTTTCATGACCGTTATCCATCCGCAAGTGCTCCATGGAGGCTGCTACACGCGACTTGCCGCACCCCTGGACCGGTCCTGGGAAACCACCCTGGCTGGCGTCAGGCTACCGCTCCAGCAGGATGTGGAGCATGCGTCGCAACGGTTCGGCGGCACCCCACAGCAACTGATCGCCCACCGTGAACGCGCCCAGGTACTCGCCGCCCATGGCCAGCTTGCGCAGACGACCGACTGGCACCTGCAGAGTCCCGGTCACCGCCGCCGGGGTCAGCTCGCGCATGGTGATGTCGCGATCATTGGGCACCACCCGGACCCAGTCGTTGGCACCGGCGAGCAGCGCCTCGATCTCATCTAACGGTACATCCTGAGTCAGCTTGATGGTCAGTGCCTGGCTGTGGCTGCGCATGGCGCCGATGCGCACGCAGAGGCCGTCGAGCGGGATCGGGTCAGCCTCGCGCCCGAGGATCTTGTTGGTCTCGACCGAGCCCTTCCACTCCTCCTTGCTCTGACCGTTGTCCAGCTGGACGTCGATCCACGGGATCAGGCTGCCGGCCAGCGGCACGCCGAAGTTGTCGACCGGGAAATCACCGCCACGCATGGCCGCCGTGACCTCGCGGTCGATCTCGAGGATGCCCGAGGCCGGATCGTTGAGCGCGGCGCCGCTACTGTCACGCAGGTGCCCCATCTGGGCCAGCAGTTCACGCATGTGGCGTGCTCCACCGCCAGAGGCCGCCTGGTAGGTCATGGCGGTAGCCCACTCCACCAGCCCGGCCCGGAACAGCCCACCCAGGGCCATCAGCATCAGGCTGACGGTGCAGTTGCCACCGATGTAGTCCTTGATGCCGGAGGCCAGTGCGGCGTCGATGACATCACGGTTGACCGGGTCGAGGACGATGACGGAGTCAGGCTGCATGCGCAGCGCGGAGGCGGCGTCGATCCAGTAGCCGTTCCAGCCGGTCGCGCGCAGATCACTGTAGACCGCCCTGGTGTAGTCACCACCCTGACACGAGACGATGACGTCCATGGCCTTGAGCTGATCGATGTCATTGGCATCCCCGAGCGGCGCCGTCGGGCGGCCGACGTCGGGCCCGACCTGGCCGGCCTGCGAGGTCGAGAAAAAGACCGGCTCGGTTATGGCGGCGAAATCGTTCTCAGCCCGCATCCGGTCCATCAGGACCGAACCGACCATCCCGCGCCACCCAACAAAACCCACGCGATTCATGACATTACTCCAGGAAAAAACACGGCCCGCGCGAGATCGCGCGGGCCGTTCATTATAAAACGGGGTGCCCCCCGCTGTCTGCGGGTCAGCTCAGCTAGCGTCGGCACGCAGCGCGGTGATCACCGCATCGCCCATTTCTGCGCTACCAACCTGGCGCATGCCGGTCGACATGATGTCACCGGTACGCAGTCCCTGGTCTAGCACCACGCTGACCGCCCGGTCGATACGCTCGGCCAACGCCGGTTCGCCGAGCGAGTAGCGCAGCATCATCGCCACCGATAACAGCGTGGCCAGCGGGTTGGCCACCCCCTGGCCGGCGATATCCGGGGCCGAGCCGTGAATCGGCTCGTACATGCCGCGGTTCTGCGCATTCAACGATGCCGAGGGCAGCATGCCGATCGAGCCGGTGAGCATGGCCGCGCAGTCGGAGAGGATGTCACCGAACATGTTGGTGGTAACCATGACGTCGAACTGCTTGGGCGCGCGCACCAGCTGCATGGCGGCATTGTCGACGTACATGTGCGACAGCTCGACATCCGGGTAGTCGGCGCTGACCTCGGTCATCACCTCGCGCCACATCTCGGTGCACTCGAGTACGTTGGCCTTGTCGACCGAGCAGAGCCGTCCGCCGCGCTTTTGCGCAATCTCGAACGCCACCCGGCCGATGCGCTCGACCTCGGAGCTGGTGTAGACCAGCGTGTTGTAGCCACGGCGCTGGCCGTCGGCCAGTTTTTCGACCCCGCGCGGCTGGCCAAAATAGATGCCGCCGGTCAGCTCGCGCACGATCAGGATATCGAGGCCGGCGACCACGTCGCTACGCAACGTCGAGGCGTCGGCCAGTTGCGGGTAGAGAATCGCCGGGCGCAGGTTGGCAAACAGCTCGAGCTCGGCACGCAAGCCCAGCAAACCGCGCTCGGGCCGTACGCTGATGTCGAGCGACTCCCACTTCGGGCCGCCAACGGCACCGAGCAGCACCGAGTCGGCTTCCCGTGCCAGGGTCAGGGTCGCCTCGGGCAGCGGCGTGCCCGTGGCATCGTAGGCACAACCCCCGACCAGCGCCTCCTCGGTCTCTACGGCGAAACCGAAGTCGTCACGCAGGCAGTCGAGCAGCTTGCGCGCCTCGACTATGATCTCGACGCCGATGCCGTCGCCGGGCAGGATCGCAATCTTGTGGGTCATGTCATGGTCTCCGTGATGAGCCGGCGGCTCAGCTGAACAGCCAGGGGTTGGCGTCGCGGTGACGTGCCTCGAAGGCGCGAATGGCATCGACATGCTGCATCGTCAGGCCGATGTCATCGAGCCCCTCGAGCAGGCAGTGCTTGCGGAAATCGTCGACCTCGAAAGCGATCGTCTCGCCGTCTGGCGTGGTCAGGGTCTGCGCCACCAGGTCGAGGGCCAGCGTGTAGCCTTCAGTCGCTTCGGTGGCAACAAACAGACGGTCGACGGTGGCCCCGTCGAGCACCACCGGCAGGATTCCGTTCTTGAAGCAGTTGTTGTAGAAAATATCGGCAAAGCTCGGCGCGATAATGACCCGGAAGCCGTAGTCGAGCAGTGCCCACGGGGCGTGCTCACGGCTGGAGCCACAACCGAAGTTGGCGCGTGCCAACAGCACCGAGGCACCAGCATAGCGCGGCTGGTTGAGCAGGAACGATTCATTCAGCGGCCGGCCACTGCAGTCCATGCCGGGCTCGCCGTGGTCGAGGTAGCGCCATTCATCGAACAGGAATGGGCCGAAGCCGGTGCGCTCGATCGACTTCAGGAACTGCTTGGGGATGATGGCGTCGGTATCGACGTTGGCACGGTCCAGTGGAGCCACCACGCCGGTGAAGGTAACCAGTTTATCCATTGCTCTCTCCTCCGCTGGCGCTCAACGCGCGGTGACGTCGACAAAATGACCGGCCAGGGCGGCGGCGGCGGCCATTGCCGGGCTGACCAGGTGGGTGCGTCCACCCGGCCCCTGGCGTCCCTCGAAGTTGCGGTTCGAGGTCGAGGCGCAGCGCTCGCCGGCCTCGAGACGGTCGGCGTTCATCGCCAGGCACATCGAGCAGCCCGGGTCGCGCCACTCGAATCCGGCATCACGGAACACCTGGTCGAGCCCCTCCTTCTCGGCCTGCACCTTGACCAGGCCGGAGCCGGGCACCACCAGGGCCAGCTTGACGTTGCCGGCCACACGGCCGCCGCGCGCGACCTCGGCGGCGGCCCGCAGGTCCTCGATGCGGCCGTTGGTGCAGGAGCCGATGAATACCTTGTCGATGACGATTTCACCGATTGGTGTGTTGGCCACGAGGCCCATGTAATCCAGGGCCCGGCGAATACCATCGGCGCGGGTCGCGTCACCCTCGAGCGCCGGGTCGGGTACCCGGCCATCAATCGGCAGGACCATCTCCGGTGAAGTACCCCAGGTCACTTGCGGGCGCAGGGAGCCACCGTCAATCTCGATCACGGCATCAAACGTGGCCTCGGCATCACTGTGCAGGTCGCGCCAACTGGCGACGGCCTGGTCCCAGGTTTCGGCCTGCGGTGCGAACGGCCGCCCCCCAAGATAGTCGATAGTGGTGTCGTCGACGGCGGCCATACCGGCACGGGCGCCGGCCTCGATGGCCATGTTGCAGACCGTCATGCGGCCTTCCATGCTCATCGCCCGCATCACCTCGCCACCGAACTCGATGGCATAACCGGTGCCACCGGCGGTGCCGATACGGCCGATTACCGCCAATACCACGTCCTTCGGTCCGACTCCCGACGGCAGCTGGCCGTCGATCCGTACCAGCATGTTTTTCGACTTCTTCTGGATCAGGCACTGGGTCGCCAGCACGTGTTCGACCTCGGACGTGCCGATGCCGAAAGCGAGGGCACCAAACGCACCGTGGGTCGCCGTGTGTGAATCGCCACAGACCACGGTCATGCCCGGCAACGTCGCCCCCTGCTCGGGACCGATGACGTGGACGACGCCCTGGCGCGGGTCGTCCATGGTGAATTCGGTGATGCCGAACTCGCTGCAGTTGCGGTCGAGGGTCTCGACCTGCAGCCGCGACACCGGATCGGCGATGCCGGCGGCACGGTCGGTGGTCGGCACGTTGTGGTCGGCCACCGCGAGGACGCTTTCCGTGCGCCAAGGCGTGCGCCCAGCCAGGCGCAATCCCTCGAAGGCCTGTGGCGAGGTCACCTCATGGACCAGGTGACGATCGATGTAGAGCAGCGCCGCGCCGCTGTCATCGACACGCACCACGTGGGCATCCCAGAGCTTGTCGTGCAGAGTCCTGGCGGTCATCGGCTTATCTCCCGTGGGCAGGTTGCAGAGGATACCGGGGCCCGCATCTATTACACAAATTCATCTTTTTCATACTTTCTATTACAATATGTAATATCTAATCACTCCACCCGGAGTCGTACATGAATCTGGCTCACCTGCAGGCTTTCGCCAGCGTCGCCCAACACGCCTCGTTTTCCACTGCCGCCGAGGCGCTGCATCTGACCCAGCCAGCGGTCAGCAAGCGCATTGTGGCGCTCGAGCAGTCACTCGACACGCGTCTGTTTGACCGGACCGGGCGCCAAGTGCTGTTGACCGAGGCCGGCCAGGTGTTGCTCGAACACGCCACCCGCGTCCTCGAGGAACTCGACGCCGCACGCCGACGCATCCACGACCTTTCCGGCAACATCCGTGGCCGACTGATAATCGCCACCTCACACCACGTCGGCCTGCGCCGCCTGCCACCGGTGCTGCAGGCCTTCAAGCACCGTTTCCCTGAGGTGCGACTCGAGTTGAGATTCCTCGAATCCGAAGAGGCACTCGCCGTCGTCGCCGCCGGCGACCTCGAACTGGCGGTGGTGACGCTGCCGCAGACCACCCCACCACGCCTGATCGCCAAGCCGTTGTGGCGTGACGAGTTGCAGGTGGTTTGCGGCCGTGACCACCCGCTCGCCACCGTGGCCGAGCCGTCGCTGGCCGATCTTGCAGCGCACCCGGCGATCCTTCCCGAAGTCGAGACCGTCACCCGGCAGATTGTCCAGCAGGCATTCAGCCGGCACGACATCGAGCTCAGTGTGGAGATGTCGACCAACCACCTCGAGACCATCCGCATGATGGTGATCCTCGGCCTCGGCTGGAGCGTGCTCCCGGCCACCCTGGTCGACACACGACTGTGCATCCTCCCGGTTGCCGGAGTTCCCATGCAGCGCGACCTGGGTGCCGTACGCCAGCATGGACGCACGCTATCGAATGCCGCCCAGGCCCTGCTCGCAACCCTCGGCGAACACGCCGAGTCGCCGATCGAGGCAGCGATTGTATAAACTGTGGTCAATAGCTGGCGGCCCCTCCCCCACCGCCCGGGCGACAGCGACCTCCCGAAACCAGATCCATGACGGCTGAACCGACCAATCCCCGCACCGTAGTGCGCAACCGTGAAGAGCCGCAAAAGGCGGTTCTCGGCAGTGGGCCACTCCGCTCGCTGGGCACGCTGGTCTTCGCTATCGGCGTGGCGATCTTCTGTGCCGAAGTGCTTGTCATGCTGATCCTGCAGGTGCTGCCTGAGCTGAGTCCGTACACGGAGGCCGTGATCGACTCGGTGCTGCTGATCATCCTGCTGATCCCCGCCTTCTATTACCTGATCTATGTGCCGCTGCGTGGCCAGCTCCTGAGACTCGAATCGACCCAGCAGGCACTGACCATCTCCGAGCAGCGCTTCAGCGACGTGGCCGCGCACATCGGCGAATGGATCTGGGAGGTCGATGCCGAAGGGTGCTACACCTATGCCAGCCCGATGATCGAGGAGATCATCGGCTACCGCCCCGATGAGGTAGTCGGCAAATACTTTTTTGACTTCTTCCTGCCCGAGGAGCAGGAGGAGCTGAGGATGGCGGCCTTCCAGGTCTTTTCCGCCAAACAATCATTCAACGGCTTTATCAACCGCAACCGCCACCGCGACGGCCACACGGTCACGCTCGAGACCAGCGGCCTGCCACTGCTCGACAGCGAGGGTCGGCTGATCGGCTACCGGGGCGCAGACCGCGACATCAGCGAACAGGTCATCGCCCAACAGCGGCTGCTTGCGGCTAAAGCCGGGGCCGAGGCCGCCAATCGCGCAAAAAGCACCTTCCTCGCCAACATGAGTCACGAACTGCGCACGCCACTCAACGGCACGCTGGGTATGCTCGAACTGCTGGGCGACAGCCCGCTCGATGCGAGCCAGCGCGACCAGATCAGCATGGCGCAGGACTCGGCCCAGCGGCTTCTCAAGCTGATCGACCAGCTGCTCGAGTACTCACGCCTGGAAACCAGCCAACTGCCGATCCGCACCCAGACCTTCGATCCCCACGACCTGGTGGCCACCATCAGCTCAACCATGAGCCCGGCCGCCAAGAACAAGGGGCTGCACTTCGAAGTCAACTGCCACCAGATGATGCCCCACCGCCTGATCGGTGATCCCGGTCACCTCGGCGCCATCCTCGAACACCTGGTCAACAACGCGATCAAGTTCACTCACCACGGCCATGTACGCATCGAGGCCGACTACCAGGCCGGCAAGGGCCACGACGGCACGCTGCACCTCAATGTCCTCGACACCGGCATTGGGCTACCCCAGGGCACGCTCGATCACATGTTCACCGAGTTCACCCAGGCTGAAGACCACTCGGCGCGCCGCTTCGGCGGGACCGGCCTCGGCCTCGCCCTGTGCCGCCGCCTGGTCGAAGCGATGAACGGACGCATCGGCGCGGAACGCCGCAGCAGCGGCGGCTCGCTGTTCTGGGTATCGATCCCCCTCGTCCACCCAAGCACCAAGGAAAACCTCTGAGCCCGTCATAAACGTGAAGGAACCTCTGATCAAATCATGAACTCGTATCTGGCGCCCAGAATGTCCAGCTTTTTCGTTGCAAAGCTTCGCAATAGCTAGCTATTACGTGCATTTTGCGCCTCAAATCTGAACATTCTGAAGCACAATTTACTTCGTCCAGACTTAATCAGAGGTTCCCGAAATCCTGCTCCTGGAGATCAGCAGTACTAACAGGCTGTTGAAATTCGCTCAGATGAGTGCGAGACAAGGAAAAATAGGCCGATAAAGCGCAGTTCACTGCAGTAAATGAGCATTTTGAGGCCCATTTTGACGTCGGATGGTGCCAGCTGAGTAGAATTTCAACAGCCTGCTAACGACGGTCGGGCTGCCAGCTCAAGCACGCAACCAGCGCCAGCAGACCGCCGCTCCAGCCAGCGCCAGCGCGGAAGCCAAGACAAAAGTCGCGGGCGCCCCCAGCGAAATCCAGGCATAGCCACCGAGCAGACTTCCCAGGGCCCCACCGGCACCGAAGCTGAGACTGCTGTAGAGCGCCTGACCACGCCCTTGGTGTGGAGCCGGAAAATAGCGGTGAACCAGCTGGATCGCGGCCGCGTGATAGATACCGAACGAGGCCGCGTGCAGCAACTGCGCCACCAGCAACCAGCCGATCTGGTCAACCAGACCACCGACCAGCAACCAACGCAGTGCCGTCAACAGCAGGCTGACGAACAACAACGTACGCGGGCTAAAACGGCGCAGCAGCGGCGCGGCACCCAGGAAGATGCCGATCTCGGCGACCACACCGAGCGCCCAGAGAGCCCCGATCAACTGCTGCCCGTAACCGGCGTTGTCGAGATGGATGCTGAAAAAGGCGTAGTAGGGCCCATGGCTCGCCTGCATCAACAGGCAGGCCGCGAACAGGGCCGCCACCTCCGGGCGCGCCAACACCTGGAGCAAGGGTGTCCGCTCAGCGTTGGTAACCGGTGCACCGGCGTCCGGCACGCTCAGACTGACGCCCCAGACCAGTACAAACACGACCACGACAACCCATGGTAGCCAGCCGCGACCGACCTGGTCGAACAACACGCCAAGTGCCAGCACGCTGACGATGAAACCAACCGAGCCCCAGACCCTGACCAGGCCGTAACGGTGTGGATCGGTGGCGAGGTGGGAGAGTGTCAACGCCTCGAACTGCGGCAATGAAGCGTTCCAGAAGAAGCTGAAGGCGACCATCACCAGCGCCAGCCAGGCGTAGCTGCCACTAACGAAAACCCCGGTAAAGCAGACCATGGCGGCGAACGAGGCAACGCGCACGATGCGTATGCGCTGACCATGCCGGTCGGCGAGCCAGGCCCAGAGGTTCGGGGCGATGATCTTGGTCGCCAGCAGCAGCGCCATCAACTCGCCGATGGCGGCCGCATCGTGGCCGAGATCCTGCAGGTAGAGGCCCCAGAACGGGATCAGGGCCCCGAGGGAAGCGAAGTAGCAGAGATAGAAGCCCGACAACCGCCAGTAAGGCGTGGCGGCCGTGGCCGACATCGGTTAGTCGTGTCCGGCGGGAAGTACCGGTGGGGCGGAGACGACATCCCCGTTCTGGCCGCGATGGCGCAGCAGGTGGTCTGCAAGAACAATCGCCAGCATCGCCTCGGCAATCGGCACGGCGCGGATACCCACACAGGGATCATGACGCCCGGTGGTCACGACCTCGACCGGGTTGCCTTCGTGATCAATGCTGCGTGCCGGGATTCGCAGGCTCGAGGTCGGCTTCAGCGCCATGCTGGCGCGAATCACCTGGCCACTGGAGATACCACCGAGAATGCCACCGGCCTGGTTGCCAAGGAAGCCTTCCGGGTCCATCTCGTCGCGGTGCTCGGTGCCCTTCTGCTCGACTGCAGCAAAACCGGCGCCGACCTCGACGCCCTTGGCCGCATTGATGCCCATCAGGGCATGGGCGATATCGGCGTCGAGACGGTCGAAAACCGGTTCGCCGAGACCGGGCGGGACGCCGGTCGCTTCGACGTTTACCCGGGCACCGATCGAATCACCCGACTTGCGCAGGGCGTCCATGTAGGCCTCGAGTTCGGGCACCTTGGCCGCATCGGGAAAGAAGAACGGATTGGCTGGTACTGCGTCCCAGTCATGTTCCTCGGCATGGATTGGCCCGAGTTGGGCCAGGTAGCCACGCACCTGGATACCGCAACCGGCCAGGAATGCCTTGGCCACCCCGCCCGCGGCAACCCGTACCGCGGTCTCGCGGGCTGACGACCGACCGCCACCACGGTAGTCACGCAGGCCATATTTTTGCTGGTAGACGTAGTCGGCGTGGCCTGGGCGGAAACGGTCGCGCAGGTTCGAGTAGTCCTTCGAACGGGCATCGGTGTTACGGATCAGCAGGCCAATCGGTGCCCCGGTGGTGCGGCCTTCGAACACCCCGGAGAGAATTTCGACCTGGTCGGCCTCGCGGCGCTGGGTGGTGTGCCGGCTCTGGCCTGGCCGACGCCGGTCCAGGTCCTGCTGCAGGCGCGCCTCGTCGAGCTCGATTCCCGGCGGACAACCGTCGACGACACCGCCGATTGCCGGGCCGTGGCTCTCACCAAAGTCGGTGACGACGAAGAGCTTACCGATGCTGCTGCCGGACATGGTTTCTATTCTATCCTGATCCGTCCCGAGGACAGGGTCAGATCACCTTTGAGAAGCGCGGCGTCTCCGCTTCGCGCAGGTAACAGTCGAACACCATGCAGATGTTACGGATCAGGAAACGACCGGCCGGCGTGACGTCGATACGCCCGGGTGCCAGTCGCAGCAGGCCGTCATCCTGCATCGGCTTGAGTTCCTCGAGTTCGCGTGCGAAATAGTCGCTAAAGGTGATGCCGTAGGCGGTGCTGACGTTATCGAAGTCGAGCTGGAAGTGGCAGATCAGCCCGGTGATAACGGCGCGCCGCAAGCGGTCGTCAGCGTTCAGCTCAACACCGCGGAAAACCGCCAGCTCGCCGGCATCGATGGCCGCATAGTAGGCCTCGATCTCACGCAGGTTCTGGGCGTAGCTGTCACCAACACTGCCGATCGACGTGGCACCGAGCCCGATCAGATCGCACTCGGCGTGGGTCGAGTAGCCCTGGAAATTTCGGTACAGCGTCCCCTCGCGCTGGGCGACCGCTAACTCGTCATCGGGACGAGCGAAGTGGTCCATACCGATGTAGACGTAGCCGGCCGCGGCCAGGCGCTCGGTGGTCAGCTGCAGGATGTCGAGCTTCTCGGCCGCCGACGGCAACTCGTCCGGATTGATGCGCCGCTGCGGTTTGAACAGCTCGGGCAGGTGCGCGTAATTGAATACCGACAGCCGGTCGGGTGCCAGGTCGATGATCTTGTCCAGCGTGGTGGCGAAGGCCGTCACCGACTGCTTGGGCAAGCCATAGATCAGGTCCAGGCTGATGGAGCGGAAGCCGCACTCGCGCGCCGCCTCGAGCGAGGCCAGCGTGGTCGCCTCGGACTGCAGCCGGTTGACCGCCTTCTGCACCGCCGGGTCGAAGTCCTGCACGCCCATGCTCAGGCGGTTGAAACCGATCTCGCGCAGCAGCCGGATGGTCTCCGGTGGCGCCTCACGTGGATCGACCTCGACCGAGTACTCGCCGACCGCGTCGTCGGCCATGCGGAAATGCTTGCGGGTGTAATCCATCAAGGCCCGCATCTGGTCGGCACTGATGAAGGTTGGCGTACCACCACCCCAGTGCAACTGCTCGACGACCCGCTCATCCGGGAACAGCACGGCCTGCATGGCGATCTCGTGATGCAGGCGGTCGAGATAGGGCTGGGCCAGGCCGCGGTCCTTGGTCACGTGCTTGTTGCAGGCGCAGTAGAAACAGACGGTGTCGCAGAACGGGATGTGGAAATAGAGCGACAACGGACGGTCGGGCCGCTCGGCGACACTGGCTGCCGCCAACTCGCGATAGCGTGCCGCGTCGAAAGTATCGACGAACTGCACCGCCGTCGGGTAGGAGGTGTAGCGTGGGCCGGAACGGTCGTAACGACGGATCAGGTCCGGATCGAAGGTGATTTTTTCACTCATGGTGTCAATTGCATGATGGCCGGTCAGTCACCATCGACATCGAGGCCCTCACGGTGGGTGGCATTGATTCTCTCGAGCAGTTGTGCGAATGGCAGCTGGTCGGGGTAGCTCCGCAGCAGTTCCATATACGGCAGTTCGCCGGTGGCGAACTGGTAGTTGCCATCGGCCATCGACTGGTGCAGTTCACGGACCATCCTGGTCAGCGGCTCAAGGAACGGCATGGTGCGCTGGATCTGGGTTGCGTCATCACCATAGTCCCATTCGAGGCAGGCGTAGAGATCCTCCACCTCGAACAAGGCCTGCTTGACCAGGTCGACGTACTCATCGGCGGTACGGGCGCGCGGTAGCTGGTTCATGGAAAAGGTTCAGCCGATGGCAAAGGCGGTACGGTAGTCCTTCAGGTGTTCAGCGGTCAGCAGGAAGACACCGTGGCCGCCGCGCTCGAACTCGAGCCACAGGAACGGAATCTGGGGAAAACGCTCGATCAGGGCCGACTCCGCCTCGCCGACCTCGACGACGATGATACCACCCGGGCGCAGGTGCGCTGAAGCCTGGAGCAGCAGGCGCATGACCACCGACAGGCCGTCGTCACCGGCGGCGAGGCCCAGGAGCGGTTCATGGCGGTACTCCTCCGGCAACGCCTCAAGGCTCTTGGCCGAAACGTAGGGCGGATTGCTGACGATCAGGTCGTAGTGCTCACCCTCGAGGGCAGCGAAAAGGTCGGACTCGATAGCATGAACCCGGTCACCGACATGGTGGCGCTCGATATTGATGCCCACCACCTCGAGAGCGTCGGTGGATATATCGACGGCATCAACCTCGGCTTCAGGAAAAGCCAACGCGCTGGCGATCGCGATGCAACCGCAGCCGGTACACAGGTCGAGCACGTGCCCGACCCGCTCGTGTTCGAGCCAGGGCTCGAAGCCCTTCTCGATCAGCTCGGCGATCGGAGAGCGGGGAATCAACACGCGCTCATCGACGTAGAAACCGAGCCCGGCAAACCACGCCTCATGGGTCAGGTAGGCTGCCGGCACCCGCTCGCGAACCCGGCGTTCGAGCAACTCGAGCACGGCCGCCCTTTCGGTGCGGGCCAGCGTAGCGTCGAGGTAGCCCGGCGCCAGATCGGGCGGCAGGTGGAGAGCGTGCAACACGAGTGCCGCCGCCTCGTCGAGGGCATTGTCGGTGCCGTGACCGTAAAACAGCCCGGCGGCACCGAAATGGCTCGCACCCCAGCGTATCCAGTCGCGTAGGGTGGCCAGTTCCTGCAGCTTCTCTTCGTCGCCTGCCATGTCCGTACTCCTCCGGGGCGCCGCGCCCCCTTGTCAAGCTAGAATGGACCAGCGCATGACCTACGGCAACGCCACGCCCTCTGCCGCGACCGCTCCCGAGTTCGCCGGCCTTACCCATGCTGGCCGTAAACGAGCCGGTAACGAGGATGCATTCGCCCTGCTACCCGAGGCTGGTATCGCCCTGCTCGCCGACGGCATAGGTGGTCACGCCCGCGGGGAACTGGCCAGCGCCCTGGCCATCAGCACCGCACTGCGTGGACTCCTCGACACGACACCCACACTGGAAGCGGCCTCACTACCTCCTGGCCAGCGACTGGAAGATGCGTTTACTGCTGCCAACCGGGTCGTCCTTGATCTAGCCGCGGCCGATCCAGGGGCCGAGGGCATGGGCACAACCCTGCTCGCTGCCCTGTTCACCGGGCAGCGATTGCATGCCGCCCACGTTGGTGACTCGCGCCTGTACCGGTTGCGGGCGGACAGACTCGAACTGCTGACCCTTGATCAAACCGTCGGTCAGCTGCTCGCCTCCCGAAGTGGTCGGCCACCCGACGGACGACGCGCAAGGCCGTTCAGCAACGTCCTGACCCAGGCGATTGGTACCGACCAGAGTGTGCAGCCGGAAATGCTCGACCACGACTGCGCTCCTGGCGACCTCTTCCTGCTATGCAGTGACGGGCTCCATACCATGCTCGACAATGAAGAGATCCGGTTAACGCTGCATAATTTTGGTGCTAATCTTGACGGGGCAGCGCGCGAGCTCATTCGCCTCGCCAACGAAAGCGGCGGCTTCGACAACATCACCGTGGTGTTGGCACGACCGCCCAAACCAACAGAAGCGAATAGTGGAGAACGGGCGGTCAAACAGGACAATCCGCCCAGAGGCGCATAGGAACATGGCAAAACTGACCCTCACCTTTCACGGCAACCCGATCGGTGAAACCGAGCTCAGCAAGGAATACACGAGCATCGGACGCAAATCTGACAATGACATCCAGGTCGACAACCTGGCCGTCAGCGGTCATCACGCCCGCATCATTCGCATCATGAACGACTATTTCCTCGAGGATCTGGAGAGCACCAACGGGACCTCGGTCAACGGTTCACCGGTACGCAAGCACGCGCTGGTGGACGGTGACCGGATCGATATCGGTAAGCACCAGCTCCAGTTCGTCAACGAGGAACAGGAAGAACAGGCTGACGACCTCGAAAAAACGGTCGTCA
>Ga0164320_10000124_pt1 | contig 21246 bp, 19 predicted proteins | sample GuaBasSediGuay11_FD_113736 | JGI IMG/M metagenome (GOLD analysis project Ga0164320, IMG submission 113736) | Subseafloor sediment microbial communities from Guaymas Basin, Gulf of California, Mexico - Guay11, Core 4567-28, 0-3 cm | ecosystem: Environmental > Aquatic > Marine > Hydrothermal...
AACGACTCAGCGCCAGCGTCGGACAGACGCGCCTGAATACCGACCTCGCCGGCGATGCCGAGGCGGTCCAGTCAACCGGGGTGAGTCAGCAGATCCTGGTCAAAACACCCTGGTACGAGAGCGACGATGTATTTTACGAAGCACGCGGCGCAGCCTGGGCGCTGTTGCATTTTCTCAAGGCTGTCGAGCTGGACTTTGCACCCACCCTGAAAAAGAAGAACGCGCTGATCAGTTTGCGCCAAATCATTCGCGAGCTGGAAGCAACCCAGCAAACTCTATGGAGTCCTATTATCATGAATGGCAGCGGATTTGGCATGTTTGCCAATCACTCGCTGGTGATGGCCTCGTATATTTCCCGCGCGAATGCCGCGATAATCGATTTGCGCAACCTGTTGGAACAAGGCTGATACTAGATGGCGGCCAAGCCCAACAATATTCTGGACCAGAGAAAACGATGACAGATTTCGACTCGGACGCGGTCGGCAAGATACACCGCCACCTGCACAGTCAATTACCTTCGGAGTCGGCCCTGCGGGTCAAGGCGCTGGAAAGCCTGCTGGTCGAAAAGGGCCTGGTAAACAGCGCGACTATCGATGCCTGGGTGGAAGCCTACTCGGAGGAAGTGGGGCCCAAACGCGGCGCACAGGTGGTTGCCAAAGCCTGGACCGACCCCGAATTCAAGTCACGGCTGATGCAGGACGCGGTATCGGCAATCGACGAACTGGGCTACCTGGGCAAGGCAACCGCCCACCTGAAGGTGGTCGAAAATACAGCAACTATCCACAACCTGGTGGTTTGCACACTGTGTTCGTGTTACCCGTTTTCTATCCTCGGGATCGCACCTAACTGGTATAAGACAGCGGCCTATCGTTCGCGCGCGGTACGCGACCCGCGTGGCGTGTTGCAGGAGTTCGAGGTCGAGCTGGATGACGACATCGAGGTTCGCGTCTGGGACAGTACCGCCGAGCTGCGCTACCTGGTGTTACCGCAACAGCCCGAAGCGACCCGGGATTTCAGCGAAGCGGCGCTCGCAAAACTGGTCACACGCAACTCGATGATTGGCACCGATCGGGTATTGTCACCGGAACCAAAAGACTGACTGTTATGGACGGCGTGCATGATCTGGGTGGTAAACAGGGTTTTGGTCCGATCGATGTCAACGAGGTCGAAATCCCGTTTCACGCCGACTGGGAAGGCCGTATGTGGGCCATCGCGCAATGCGCCCGCTCGCCCGACTGGACCATCGACTGGTGGCGTCATGTGCGCGAGTTGATCGATCCGGTCGATTACCTGTCGCGCCCTTATTTCGATTCCTGGGCGCAGACCCATATCGCGGCCTTCATCGACTCGGGTGAATTCACGCTCGATGAAATTCTCTCTGGCCAATCGGTTAATCCTGCTGTCGATCCGGTAGCCTCGCAGGAATACGACGATATTATCGCTGCGGTCGGGGCGCAGGCGGACCGATTCGACCGTGAAATTGAAGCACAGCCGGCCTACCAGGTGGGTGATAAAATCTTCACCCGGCAACTGTTACCGGGCCACCATACCCGCCTGCCCGCCTACGCACGCGGTAAATCGGGCGTGATCCATGCCCAACATGGCGCATACGTATTTGCCGATACCAGCGCACAGGGTAACGAGATTGCACAACATCTCTACTCGGTTGTATTCGAAGCGGGCGACCTGTGGATTGAAGCTGGAAACAGAAAGGATCGTGTGTTTATCGACCTGTGGGAGAGTTACCTTGACCCGGCCCGAAATTAAGCCGTTCAAGCGCATGGATGGTGAACCGGTGTTCGACGAGCCATGGCAGGCCCAGGTATTGGCGATGGTCGATACACTGATCAGCAATGGCGTGATCGAGGCTACGGCCTGGTCGGACAGCCTCGGTAGCGAGTTAAAAAAAGCACAGCGACTCGGTGCCAGTGACGATATCACGACCTATTACAAGGCGGTGCTACAGGCGCTCGAGCAGTTACTCGATCAGAATACCGATATCTCCGTGAGTGAAGTTTCAAACAAACGCGATGCCTGGGAACAGGCTTACCTGGCGACGCCGCACGGCCAGCCGGTGAAATTAAAATAAATAAACTCGCGGGGGAGGCGGGCTAGTCAGCCAGGCGCGTTCCAGTGCCCGGACTTGCCACCCGATTTTTCGATCAGGCGAATATCGCCGATCACCATGCCACGGTCTACCGCCTTGCACATATCGTAAATCGTCAACAGCGAGATCTGGGCCCCGGTCAGCGCCTCCATTTCGACACCGGTTTGTCCATGCGTCTCGGTGATTACCGTGCATTCGATACTGTTGTTCGCCTCGTCAATGGCAAAATCGACCGAGACATGGGTGAGTGCTAACGGGTGGCAAAGCGGGATCAAATCAGCGGTGCGTTTGGTTGCCATGATACCAGCGGTTCGAGCGATTCCGAGTACATCGCCTTTCTTGTGCTTACCCTCGATAATCAATGCCAGGGTCTCAGTTTTCATGCTGATCTGGCCCTTCACCACGGCCCGGCGGGCGGTCGACTGCTTGTCACCGATATCGACCATGTGGGCTTCGCCAGATTCGTTGAAGTGCGTCAGTTTAGTCATGTCATTTTATATTATTTAAGGACTATTATTTAAGGAGCAGGTATAACTCGCGCCCACCCCTCTGGATATTCAGTATTATACCGTCCAGGTTACGCCCGATTATCTCCAGCGCCTCCTCGTGGTTACGAATCAGTTGCTTGTTGATCGAATAGAGTATATCGCCTTTTCGAATGCCTGCCTTCCAGGCGTTCGAATCGGGCTCGACCTCTACTACCTGTAAATAAGACACCTGTCCCCTTTGCAAACTGGATTCGCTAATTTCGCCAATTTTTGCACCGGCCAGCTTTTTATTCCACCGTATCCCGGCAACCACCGGAATCTCAATCTCCTGGATCACCACGTTCAAATTTAACTTTTCACCCCGGCGAAACAGCTCCAGGTCAATCGACTGACCGATGCGTAATAATCCGACCAGGTTATGCATATCACTGGCGCTACGAATCTTTTTGCCATTGGCCGACACGATGACATCGCTGACCAGCAGACCAGCCTTGTGCGCCGGTGAGCCGTTTTCGACCTGGGTAATGATAACACCGCTGCTCAGGTCCAGGTCAAACGCCTGCGCAAGCTGTGGCGTCAAATCCTGGCCCTGTGCACCGAGGCGACCACGCCGCACTTCGCCGTGTTCGATCAGTTGCTGCATGATGTCGTAGGCCATGTTGATCGGAATCGCAAAACCGATCCCGATACTGCCACTGTTGCTGCCACCGGTGCCGAAGATGGCGGTATTGATACCGACCAGTTCGCCACCCAGGTCTACCAGCGCACCACCCGAATTACCCAGGTTGATCGAGGCATCGGTTTGAATGAAGTCCTCGTAGGATTCGATGCCGAGGCCGGAACGGCCCAACGCCGATACGATGCCCGAGGTTACCGTTTGTCCGAGACCAAAGGGATTGCCGATCGCGACCACAAAATCGCCCACGCGTAGTCGGCTCGAGTCGGCCATCGGTACCTGGGTCAACTTATCCGGCTGCACCCGCAGTACAGCGATGTCGGTATCCGGGTCACGCCCGAGAATTTCAGCCAGCATTTCGCGCCCGTCCGACAGGGTAATGGTAATTTCAAACGCGTCTTTGATGACATGGTTGTTGGTCAGTATGTAGCCATTTTTAGCGTCTACTATAACGCCCGAACCCAGGCTCTGGGTCTCCTGTATTCTCTCGATACTGGGGCGACCAAAAAAGCGCTCGAACAGCGGGTGATTGGGCAGGGACAGTCCAATGCGTCGTTTAATGTGACCGCGTGTTGCAATATTAACCACCGCCGGGGTAACTTTTTCCAGCATCGGCGCCAGGCTTGGCAACTGCTGCCCATCGATCGCAACCGGCAATGCCGCCCAGGTCGGTGCACAAAAAACCATTATCAATAACAGGGCGGGAAGTCTCATTCGCGTCATATTAGTGCCAGGCCGGTCAAAAGGATCGTGGATTGAAATCAAACTGTTCTTGCATGTCGCTATAAAACTTTTTCGCCTTTGCGTTATCCGCGGGTGGCGTGTGGATCAGGATTTCGACGAACTGATCGCCATTTGTTCGCCCCGGCATGCCTTTACCCCTGAGCCGCATTTTTTGACCGGATTGCACCCCGGCCTTGACCTTGAGCTCGACATCACCATTCAGCGTCGGCACTTTAAGCGTCGCACCTTTGGCGGCCTCCCAGGGTGTCACCGGCAAACGCAGGTTGACGTCCTGGTTATCCAGCCGGAAATACCGATGTGGCAATATATTCATTTCAAGGTAGAGATCACCGGCCTTGCCACCATTAGCCGCGGGCTGGCCCTGCCCGGCGAGGCGAATTTTTTGACCGCCGGTGACGCCTTTGGGAATGTTGATTTTCAGCTTTTTCATTGTCGCGCTGGCAGGCTGGCCACCAGTGGCCGGCTTTTGTGAAAATTGAATTGTCTTGGGGCCACCCTGGTAGGCTTCTTCCAGCGTGATATCGAGCTTCAACTGATAGTCAGCGCCTTTTTGCGGGGCCTGGCGAAACGGCGAACCCTGCTGGAACCCACCGCCACCGCTAAATATCGATTCGAAGAAATCACTGAAATCACCACCGGGGATTCCGCTACTCGCATAACCACCGGGATTAAATTCATGGCCGTGCTTCCAGTCGCTGCCAAAGCGATCATAAGCCTGGCGTTTCTCTTCGTCCTTGAGCACATCGTAGGCTTCGTTGACTTCCTTGAATTTATCCTCGGCCGCGGCGTCTTTGCTGACATCGGGATGATACTTTCGCGCCAGCTTGCGGTAAGATTTTTTGATCTCCGCAGAGGAAGCCTCCCGCGGGACGCCTAGAATTTGATAATAATCCTGATATTTCATTGATGCTTAATTTTCCAGAACCCGTTACTGCGGACAACCTGCAGCAATACGAAGTGTAATAGTCGTGCAGTATTGATCCTGCCCATACACCACTGAAAAGCCTGAATAGATCAGGCTTTCCTCAGCCTCTAAATTGGGTTAATAATATAAAATTCAAGCACATAGATTGCTAAAACGAGTTCACTGAGGACAATTATTCGACTTCGGCGCTGAGCTTGACTTCCGCTTCCGGCTCCTCAGTTTCCACCTCAATCTCCGCCCTGTCCGCTTCGGGCTCTTCGACCGGCTCGATGATCAGCTCAAGACGGCCCTGATCTAAATCTTTATGCAACGGCTCCAGCACCGGCATCGCTTTGCTGACCCTGGTCGACAACTTGCTAAAGCGCTCGACCTTACCATGCAAACCCTGTCGGCCTGCCAGCGAAGTCAGGGTATCGTTATAGTGATTCGACGCCGCGGTCAGGCTGCCGCCCAGTTTTTGCAGTCGGATTGCTACCTCGCAAACCTGGTTAAATATGTCTCCCGCCTTTTCACTGATTTCCCTGGCTTCCTCGTTACTGCGCTCCATCATCCACAGGTTCGCCACGGTTCGCAAAATAGGTATCAGCGTGGTATGCGAGACCAGCACAATATTTCTTTCATAGCCATAGGAGAATAAGTCCTTCTCGTATTTCAGCGCTTCGATATACGCGGGCTCGATCGGCATAAACATCAATACGAAACTCGGGCTACGCACGCCAATTAAATTGGTATAGTCTTTACTCGACAAATCGTCTATATGCCGCTTGACCGAATTGGCATGTTCGTTCAGCGCCAGCGCCTGTGCTTCCTCAGTGTCTGCCGCTACCACCCTGTCGTACGCTACCAGCGACACCTTGCTGTCGATAATCATCTGCTTGCCACCGGGCACATTGATCAGGTAATCGGTTTGCTTGCGTCGCCCATCCGCGTCTTTGAACGAGGACTGCTTCTCAAAATGGGTGCCCGCCACCAGGCCACTCATTTCCAGGGTTCGTTCGAGCTGGGCCTCGCCCCAGCCACCTCTTTTCTGCGAATCCCCCTTCAGCGCAGTGGTCAGGTTATCGGCGTCCTTACTCATTTTCAGGCCAATGTCGAGCACCTTCTTGATTTCACTCTCCAGCGAAGCGTTACCCTTCACCGATTCGGTATGCACGTCATTGACCCGCTTTTGAAAACCTTCGATCTGTTCGCGAAACGGCTTGAGCATTGAATCGATAGAAGACCGGCTACTTTCACCGAGCACTTTTGCTTTTTGGTCGAGGATTTTTCCGGCCAGGTTTTCAAATTCAATTTTGAGCTGCTTTTTACTCTCCTCAAATTGCTGCAGTCTTTTTTCGTTGAATTCAAGATCCTTTTGTTGCTCGATTTTCAGCGCCTGGATGGTTTTCTCGGCACTGTGAACCGTTTCGTTAAAATCACGGTTGCTCGCTTGCTCGTCGGCGAGGCTGATTTTAAGTTCTTCGTTGAGATTGTGCGACTGTTCCTGGCTTTGGCGGGCAAGCGCCAGGTCGGTTGCAAGATCACTATTTGCCTCGGTTAGAATATATAAATCGCGGCTGCTTTGCCTTTGCAACGACCAGAAATAAACCGCTATCGCTAACAGGACCAGGCCGCTAATCGCGAGGCCCAGTATTACAGGGTTATTGAGATCGAGAATTTCCACCGTTAACTCGCAAAGTTAAGATGGGGGTATTATAACAGCTTAATAAGCTCTTCTTCAGTCACGGCCCTTGAGAAATAAAATCCCTGCCCATATTCGGCATTATACTGTTCTAAAAGATCGGCTTCACGATCGGTTTCGATACCCTCGGCAACCACGTCCATGCCCAGGTCGTGCGACAGGTTGACCAGTGTTTTGATTATTTCGTTGCTCTTTTCGTTGCGCAACATCGCGCTTACAAATGCGCGGTCGACTTTCAAGGTGTCAAATGGAAAACGGTGCAGGTAACTGAAACTTGAATAGCCGGTACCGAAATCGTCGATTGCGAGCTTAGCCCCTGTTTCCTTTAATTCGTTAAGCGACTTGTTCGCAAGTTCCGGGTTGGCCACCAGCAGGGTCTCGGTGATCTCGAATTTGATCTGCTCACGCGCGGCGCCAGTCCTGTCCATGATATTGGCAAGCGTTGGAATCAATAACTGGTCTTCGAACTGTTTTCCGGAAAGATTAATGCTGACAAACAGGGGCTGTTTGAATTTATCGTTCAGCCGTTTTTGAAAGCTGCAGGCCTGCTCGGCGATCCAGTAGCCGAGATTAATGATCAGACCGGTATTTTCAGCCTGCGCTATAAAACGAGACGGCGGGAACAACTTCCCGGAGGGGTGTTGCCAGCGCACCAGGGCCTCACACCCGACAATTTTTTTACTCGCCAACTCGATTATCGGCTGATAGTGCAGGCGGAATTCTTCATTCCTCAACGCTGTTTTTAGCCTCTTTTCTTCGATCACCAAAATCTTGGTATCTTGCAGTGTTGATTCACCGATAGAGATCTTTTCTGGTTTGGAAGAGGGTTTATTGACCGCGGTACTAATGCGTTTTTGCATTTCCAGGTATTGCGCCATAACACTCTTGAGCTCGAGGGTGGTGTTGTCTTCCGAATCCCCCCTTGGTGCATCGAGCTCAAACGGTGACATGCCTTCAAATACATGTGACAGGCGGCTGAGTAGATCGCGGTAACGTTCCATGATGAGCAGCAGAAACAGGCGTACTGTCGGGTCGGCATTTTCAATTTTCTGACCCACATAATCGAGTGGTATCGCTGTTACCTTGGTACGTTCTGTCGCGCGAGCGGTGGCTGTACGGGGAAAATTATCGATGATCGCCATCTCACCGAGTACTTCTCCGGCACCGAGAGTCGCGATGACCAGCTTCCTGCCACCTTTATCGAGCGATACCTCGACCGAACCGGATTCGATGATATAAGCACACTCTCCAGGATCGCCTTCTTCAAACAAGAATTCGTCGGGGTCGAAATAGGTGGAAAACTCTTTAAATTCCATAGGTATCTAGTCAAGGGTTATAAAGCACAATTCTTTTGTTATTAATGCGGCGCATGGCCACACCCGACTCTCATCCTGGAACGCCCCTTTTCCAGTCTATTAACCAGGTATCGTGTTACATGTCGGTTAATGCAAGTCGGCAAAATTCCAGTCAGACTGAAACTTTCTCCTTATATATAGACCAATACCAATCATAATCAATAGATTACATGGAGTTGCGTATGCCCCGTGCTAACTAATAATTCAGTAATATTATCAATAGATTTCTGCACCGGGTTGATATTATCGAATATCGATGATTATTACTGTGAACTGGTTGGTCAGGGATTGAGTGGATGCAGCCCATTTAATACAGAAATCTTATCATCTGGAATATGGTCATCCGCTATTTCTTTGCAGGTTCGCCAGAGCGACTCACCTTGCCAGTCCCCGGCTGATTCACTGTAAATGCTGCGGTTCAACAAATCTAACTGCTGTTTTAACGGATTCCCGAAATGGCGCGCTACCTGGTTCAGGTTAACCAACTGGCGATTTTTTACCAGGGCATTGGCCCAGCTCAGTACCGCTTCGCGCGCGTCGCCAGCATTATTATCGGCGCAGGCTTGACGCAACTGTTTTATTGCCCCGGGCAGATCATTCTTCACCGCGTCATCCGACCTGGTAGAACCCAGCCTGGAACCGCTGCGGAAAAACCACCAGGCTATAAAACTCGCGAGCCAGCCTGCCCCCAGGACTATACTCACCCACAGCCAGAACCAGTCGGGTTCGGATTGCAACGGCGCAACATCGCCGGGGCTCTCGGCTACCAGGGGTAAGTCCCCGGAGCCGGGTGTCGATGCCAGGGTACTGTTGGCGCCCTGCTGCACCTCGATTGTGCGCGAAGGAATGCGTGCCACTTCCTGTTGCCCGGTGCTTATATTCCACCAGGGTATAGTAATTTCCGGCAGGTTATAGCGGCCCGCAGCGGTCGGAATTATCGCGATTCTCCGTTGTAGAACCGCGTCAATACCCCTGGAGGAGCGCTGATTCTCAAATACCGGTTTGTCCGGATACTGCTTAATTCCGGCAACCTCAGCCTGTACCAGGTCGGGTAACTGGGCAGCGGTAAGTCCTTCAGCAGTTAAAGTAATGATGCGAGTCACCGGTTCTCCTGCGGCGAGCTGGTTTAAGTCGCCCTGCCATTCATCGTCCAGCTGAACATCAGTCGATGGAAGCCAGTGGGCTGCGTTGAATGTCTCGGGTGTGGCAAGTACCTGCAGGGCCAGGGATTTTGAACGCACCCTTTTTATTTTACTGGGGTTCTTGAACACATCGAAAATTGATCGCGAACGACCCCCGAATTGAACTTCGGCGCGAACCGGCCCGATCTTCAGAGTCCCACTTTGTTGCGGAAACAGGGCAAACTGCTGTTCCAGCACCAGGTAAGATTTTTTATCCAGCCGGGTCTGGTATTGCTTAACATCGTCGAGTGATTCAATCACGACATCCATATCCTCGATCGCCAGATCACCCATCTGGTACCCCGTCACGTTGGAACCGCCTATCAGCAACCGTAGAGTCACAATTACCTGGCTTTGCACATACAACGAAGATTCGTCGCTGCTTAGTTCCAGAATTAAACCTTCATTATCCGGCGCACTGGTCTGGCTTGCAGGTTTTACGGTTACCAGAAATGATTTACTATTTTGATTGCCAAAATCGATTGCCGGTAAGACGAAATCGCCTTCCTGCGTGGGCATCACCTGCAATGTCCACTTCAAATTTCGCTGATATTTTCCATTAATAATGCTGATGTTATTGCTCTGGCTGCTGTTCAGAATCTGGAAGTTCTGTTCGAGCGGAGAAAAATCGGGCTCGGCATCAACAGCTTCATCGGTTTCAAAAATTAACTGAAATGATTCGTTGATATGTACCGGATTACGATCGATCGATATAGTCACTTCCGCCTGTACCGGGCCGCTGAAAAATACCAGCGCTGGGAGTAATATCCAGAATAAGCAGTTAGGCCTATCATTTTTAAGAGGTGCTCTTACCATTGATTTAGCTCGGTGGCATTCGAGCCCCGACTCTTGTACTGGTAGAGAAATTTACGCCGCAATAACCCACCCGGGTCATCAGGAATTTTGCGTAACCACTGGTTAGCGGCCTGTTCCGACATTTCATCGCCATCTTCACCACCGATTTCGGTGGCATCAGTACCTGGGCTACTTTCCTGGTTGGATTCGGGCTGCTGAGCCTGTGATGCCTGCGCTTCGGTTCCATCCTGTTGCTCGCTGCGCGGTTTCTGAATAGTCGAATCCTGTTCGTTTTGCTGGTCGGCCTGGCTCGAATCTGATTCGGATTGCGCTTGCTGCTGACTTCCACCCGTAGGTTGGTCCTGGCTCGAATCGCCCGATTCCTGTGGGTTCTTATCATCCTGGTTTTGCTGCTGTTGTTGCTGTTGTTGCTGCAAGAGTTCTTCGATCAACCGTTTGTTGTAGCTCGCATCCCGGTGTTGCGGATTCGCATCCAGCACCTGCTGGTAAGCCCTGATTGCATCTTCATAGCGACCCAGCCTAGCCAACGCGTTACCGCGATTATACTGAGAATCTCCGGTATCATCCTCGGCCCAGAACTGGAGCGCCTGGTCATATTTCCCGGCACGGTACAGAGACGACGCCTTCCATTGTGCGTCATCAAATAGAATAGCCGCGGCATCGTGAGCGCCCTGGTCGAATAACAGGCTGCCACGCTGATTTCGATTTTGCCACAATTCATCCCAACTCATTGCATCGGCATCGGGAGGATACGGCAGTAGTAATAATGGCAATATCAATAATACACCACGCCTGAAAGCCAGTGACATCAAGGGTAATAACGCCAGTATCAGTAATGGCCCCTGCTCGCGCCAGATATCCGCGCGCTGATCAGCCGCCAATAGCCCTGCATCGATCGGATTACTTTTTATATGATTCAATATGGCCAGGATATCACTATCATCGGCACTGATCGGGCTGAATACTCCGGAAGCTTTTCGGGTAAGTTCTCGCATCACTTCGATTTGCATTCGTGCAATTACGATCGAACCCTGGTTATCTTTCAAAAACCCTCCACTAGCTAATGATATCGGTCCGCCTGACTCGGTGCCGATGCCCAGTACCGAAATACGAAACCCGGGGTATTCACGCACCAGGCGCTCTATTTCTACAACTTCGATGGTTGAAAAGCCATCGGTCACTATTAATACATCGCCATGGGTCACACCGGTGTTGTTGAACAAGTCGAGGGCCTGCCCGACTGCGCGATCGGCGCGCCCTCCCTGAGCCGGCATTATATCGGTACTCAGGCTCGGCAATAACGCGTTGATCGTTGCCACATCCTCGGTTAAAGGAGTAACCACAAAAGCGTCCGCCGCGTAAGCGATCAACGCTGTTTGCCCGTCGCGTCGTTGTGACAAAATATCGGCTATCTTGTGCCGTGCCCGTGTCAGGCGGCTCGGTTTAATATCGTTGACATCCATTGACCTGGATAAATCGAGCGCAATTACGAGGCCAGCCCGCTGTTTATAAACCGGCTGTGGGACCTTCTCCCAGGTCGGTCCAGCGAGGGCAATCACCGCAACGATTCCGACCAGTGCCACCGGCACCAGCAGCCGCTTATGTCCAGTCCTGGCCTTAGCCGTCAACAGGTGATGCAATAACTCGCGATCGACCAGGGTGCGCCAGCTGCCGCTGGCATATTTACTTTTCATTAATTGCCAGATCAGGGCTGTCAGCGGCAGTAACGCGAATAGCCAGAAAGGGCGTAAAAAATGGAATTGCTCGAACATCAGCGGCGCACCCGCAGCAGACAAACGACTACCGCCAGTACCAGGGCAAATGCGAGTGGCCAGTAAAACAGGGCACTGATGGGTCGAAATAACTGTTTTTCCCGGTCTATCGGTTCGAGCTCATCGAGCAATGCATATATTTCCGCCAGCTCCTGCGTATCATTGGCGCGAAAGTAACGCCCCCCGGTTAGTTTGGCTATCTCGCGCAAAGATTTTTCATCGAGTTGCGCCGCCCGATTCGGGCTGCGTAAACCAAACCAGGAGCGTTGTGCCTCCTTGTCACCACCAATGCCGATGGTATAAATTTTCAATCCACGCTGTGCCGCCAGTTGCGCGGCTTTATGCGGTGCGACTTCACCCGCGGTATTGGCTCCATCGGTCATTAAAATCAACACCTGTTTTCCCTGCGGATTGACATCGAGACGTTTTAGCGCGAGGCCAATGGCGTCACCAATTGCGGTACGCTCACCGGCGAGGCCAATCGCTGACTCCAGCAGCAATTGATTAATGATCCTGGTATCGAATGTGAGCGGGGTCTGCAAATAAGCCCTGCTGCCGAATAAAATTAATCCGAGGCGATCGCCACGGCGATTTTCGATGAATGCAGTGGCCACCGATTTGGCCGCATTGAGGCGATTCACCGGTGTATTGTTTATTTCAAAATCTTCGGCTCGCATGCTGTCTGACAAATCAACCGCGATCATCAGGTCACGCCCACTGATATTGATATCGATAGTATCTCCCAGCCATTGTGGCCTGCTCGCAGCGAGCACCACCAGACACCAGGCCAGAAGACTCAACCAGGTCAGCAACCGAAGCTTGAACCGGTACCGATGTGGTTGCTGAGAAAACCTGAAATCATCGATGAACGGTACTCGCAGGGCCGCTTCCCTGCCTGCTTCCTGCACCGGTAAACCATAATAAACCGCTAGTGGCAGCGGCAATAATAGTAATACCCAGGGCCAGTCAAGCTGTAGCATCGGGAGATCTCCGCGGCAGGGACCTGATCCATTTTTCACAACTGTGCAGCATCGCCGGTAAATCACACTGGCTCGACGGTTGGTACTGACCAATGCGAAGCCATTCGTTTTGATCGGCAGTAAAACATTCCCTGCCTGAGAGTTGCCTGAGTTGTTCCACCCAGATTTTACCGGTGATACTGGCGCCGAATGCCCGGCTGCAATAGCTGATCACGGTTCGACGCAGCAAAATCGAGATTTCCCGCAACGCCCGCTGTTCGTCGAGACCATTAACAATGCCAACACGGATACGGGCCAATTCCCCGAGCGAGACAGATTTGACCGGCTTCCAGCGCAGCCAGCGTAACAGGCGCGGCAAGCAATAAATGATCAGAACGATCAGAACCAACAAAATCCACCAGCCAGGCGCCAGCGGCCACCACAACCCGGTATCGGGCAGGTGTATATCTTTTAACGCCAGCTGGTTCATTTTTTGAAACCGAATCCCGATTGCAGGGTGTCGAGCAAATTCGAGGTAGTGGAAACATCAAGTAAATACAAATGCAGTTGATTGGACAGGTTTACCAGCGCTTCGAAATGGGCGCTAAAGCGTTGTTGATACTGCTCGCGACTCGCCACATTGGTACTGTCGAGGCTGATTTCAATGTCACCGTCACTGAGACGATAGTTGCCCGATGGGGGTAAGGACTGTTCGAACGGGTCGTGCGTGAACAGCAATACCACGTCGTTATGTTTCGCGAGCTGGCTCAGATGAACGCGACAGGAGTCGTCCAGAAAACGAAAATCGCTTACCAGTATGACCAGGCTGCCGGGCCGGACTACATGGCGCAGTCGGTTCAATGCCTCGGAACCTGCTTCGAGCCCATTGGTGGTTTTATGTTGCTGGCTCCAGGCCGGATGCGAAGCAAGTTGCTGGACCAGGTGCAAGGCCGCAGCCTTCCCCCGCCTGGGCCGTAATTCGAGATGATGTGCCTCGGAAAAAAATAGCCCACCCACCCGATCGCCATGATGCACACTGCTCCAGGCCAGTAGTGCTGCAAGCTTTGCTGCCAGCACAGACTTAAAGCAGTTCCGCGTACCGAAGAACATGGTTCTGCACAGATCCACCAACAGGAGTACCGGTCGCTCGCGTTCTTCGCGATAGGTCTTGGTGTGGGTTCGACCAGTTCGTGCTGTCACGCGCCAGTCGATTGCACGAATATCATCGCCTGACTGGTAGGGTCTGGATTCGTAGTATTCCATACCGCGACCCCGAAAAGCAGATAGATGCCCGCCCGCCATTTGCGCTTTCACCTGGTTCGCGAGTAGCGGGATATTGCGGGCATCGCGATGCAATCCAATCAACGTGGATAGCTTGACCCTGGCAATATCATCGCCTGTTTCCGAAATATTTGTCATATATTGTGGGGGCCGTTAGGGAACAGCTATCCTTTTTATAAGCTCCTCGACACATTGATCGGTGGTCACGCCTTCGGCCTCGGCTTCGAAACTGAGAATAATACGATGCCTTAACACATCGGGTGCGATGATCTGGATATCTTCGGGAGTGACAAAATCGCGATCATTGAGCCACGCATAAGCTCGCGCGCAACGATCCAGTGCCATGCTGGCGCGCGGGCTTCCACCATACTGGATCCAGCCCGATATATCCTCGCCATAGCGTGAAGTTTCTCGCGTTGCCAGCACGATTTCGATCAGATACGCCTCCAGGTTATCGGCCAGATGGGTATCGAGTACCGCCAGACGCGCTTCTAACAGCGACGCCTGGCTTAACGGGTTTACCATCGCCATCGTGTCACCCGGGTTGCTGCGGGCTTCGCCACGAGTCAATTGCAGTATGGCCCGCTCATCGTCGGCCCTGGGATAGTCGACCCTGACATGCATCAAAAACCGGTCGAGCTGGGCTTCGGGTAACGGGTAGGTGCCTTCCTGCTCGAGCGGATTTTGAGTCGCCATGACGAGAAAGACCTCGGGCAACACGTAGGTCTCCGAGCCGACCGTAATCTGCCGTTCGGCCATCGCTTCGAGCAACGCCGATTGCACCTTGGCCGGGGCACGATTGATTTCGTCGGCGAGGATTAAGTTGTGAAACAACGGGCCGGGCTGAAATTTGAAACTACCATCCTGGGGTCGGTATATATCGGTACCGGTTAAATCAGCCGGTAACAGATCGGGGGTAAACTGAACGCGGTGGAAGTCACCTTCGATGCCCTCGCCAATAACCTTGATCGCACGTGTCTTTGCCAGACCGGGCGCACCTTCGACGAGCAGATGACCATCGGCCAGAATTGCTATCAGTAATCGGTCCACGAGCTCTTCCTGGCCGATTATCTTCTCGGTAGCATATTGTTTAAGTCGTAATATTTCTTCTCGTAACAAGAAAAATTCCTCGGAGATTGTTTACAGATTAATACGATTAATCGCTGCCGTTATTCTAAATCCCTGGGCGCAAATACACGATCACTCAGACAACAAATCAGGTCGGAAGCTTTCCCGCTGGATGGCCGAATTATGTTGGCAAGTGTCCTGCCTTGATCCAGATGACTGTTTCGTCCTCAACATAGGGACAATGTTCACTATTGTGCGGGTTGCGAATCCAGGTGCCCGCGGGATAACATCCAAATTCATCCATCAGGGTTCCGCTCAGTACGTAGACTTCTTCGCCGCCAAAATGCTGGTGCGGCGGAATTTTAGTGTTTTCCGGGAGTTTCATCAAGGCTACACTCTCATTTTCGAAGTCGTGCAGTGGCATAACCTTGGATTTACCTTCACCGTCGAGCCAATCAACCCCTCCGGTATCAATACACACCGGCTCAAGATCCCCGGCATCGAACTGATCGAGCTTGACCAATAATACACAGCCTTCCTTGCTGTGGGGAACATGGCTTGATCCCGGTGGATTGCGTATATAAGACCCGGCTGGATAATTACCGTGTTGATCAGAGAATACCCCCTCGAGTACCAGAATTTCTTCACCCAGCGGATGCTGGTGCGACGAAAATGATGATCCGGGATCAAAACGCACGATGCTCGTGGTATGCCCATGCTCGGCAGCCTCGCGAGCCAGCGGTTTGCGCCAGACACCCGCCATTGGACTCGCCTCCCATTCCTGCTCATTGGTATCGATAACAACAGCCTTGTCGAATTGCATGTTCAACATGAAACTAACTACCTTTTTGGTAAAATATGCTGGTTACGACCCTTATCTCGGGTGTAGCCAGTCCGGCAAAAAGCTGTAAGGGTCGCGCTTAATCGTTTCGTTATACGGAATTTTGCGCGATGTTAATAATTTCTCAAGATCTCCGGCCTTGCCAAAATCGAACAGGTCCGTCGCACCCCCGACAAACTTGTCGCCGACATAAATTTGTGGAATGGTCGGCCAGTCATTTCTTTGCTTGAGTACTTCCAGAATTTTTCCACCACGGTCATTTTCCTGGTAGGCAACTGAATCGAGATCGACGGTAATGTATGGAATATCACAGGTGCTCATCATCTTGCGCACCGACCAGCAAAACTCACACCATTCCAGTGCAAACATGACCACCTTGTCTGTGTTTTGTTTTAATACGGTATCTACTTCATCGACAGCCGCCGGGTCTAGCTCTACTGCGGCCGCGGCCACATCGGGTTCGGCTTCATCGGCTTCGGGTTCGCTAATGTCGAATCGACAGGCGGGTGTCGAGCACGAAATTGCTAACTCCTCCTCGTTCATATCGGTGCTGATATCGTCGAACAGCGGGGTCGATAAATAGCGTTCACCGGTATCGGGCAACATGCACAAAATATTGCTACCCTCGGGCGCGGTTTCAGCGAGTTTCAACGCGCCCGCAAATGTCGCTCCGGAGCTGGTACCGACAAAAATACCTTCTTTTTGTGCCAGGTCCCTGGCGCACTGCAGGGCAAAATTACCATCGATGGCAAGAAAATCGTCCACGTGGTTTGCGTCGGTAACCTGTTCTGCCAGTGTCGGTATGAAATCCGGTGACCAGCCCTGCATCAAATGCGGCCTGAAATTCGGGTGGCTCGCACTCTGCGAACCGTCGGCATTGCGGGGTTGCGCGATACCGCTGCCCAGGGTCTGCGAATTATCGGGCTCGCAGACGATGACTTTAGTCTGCGGACTCTTCTCCTTGAGCACCCGCGATACACCGTTGATGGTGCCACCTGTACCGAAACCGCTGACCCAGTAGTCGAGCGATACATCGTCAAAGTCGGCAAGAATTTCGACCGCGGTGGTGCGCGCGTGTATATCGGCGTTGGCGGGGTTTTCAAACTGGCGTGATCGCCACCAGCCATGTGCCGCCGCCAGCTCATCGACCTTCCTTACCATGCCGGAACCCATCTCCGAGGATGGCGTCAGTACAACTTTGGCGCCGAGGAAACGCATCATGCGGCGGCGTTCGAGACTGAAATTTTCGGCCATGATGACTACCAGTGGGTAGCCTTTCTGCGCACACACCATGGCCAGGCCGATGCCGGTGTTACCACTGGTGCCTTCTATGATGGTTTGACCGGGTTTCAGTTCACCCCGGGCTTCGGCGTCTTCGATGACACCGAGTGCCAGCCTGTCCTTGACCGATCCCATCGGGTTAAAAGATTCGACCTTCACATAGATGTTGACATGCTTCGGGCCCAGGTTGTTGATACGCACCGCCGGCGTATTGCCAATGGTGTCAAGAATACTGTCGAATCGGTTACTCATCGTGGTTCATCTCTAATGGTTTTATGCCCTGTCAACCTCTGGCCACCAGTCCATAAAATAACACGTTAGGCCGTAAAAAGGTTCAAAATCAGACACTGTTTGGCCGATCGTTGTGCAGGAATGCGATTGTATTTTTAGCAGAGACGCAAGAGCCATCCGAAAGGTTCCCTGGAGAAACCCGGTATATTTGTATAACATCGAATCGAATCTACTCAAGGTCATTCGCGGGGGGCAGAATTAACTGGTCGGTCTACATCATCGAGGCGAGCGATCACTCTTATTACACCGGCATCAGCACCGATGTTGAACGACGTTTTGATCAACACTGTTCTGGCCCGCTCGGTGCAAAATTCTTCAATGGCAGAACGCCACTCAAGGTCGTTTACCGCGAAGACGGCCATACACGAAGTACTGCGAGTAAGCGCGAGATCGAAATCAAGAAACTAACTCGATTGCAAAAACAGGCGCTACTAGCTGCCCGCACGGGCGATTAATTTCAGTCTATGGATTTACCGCTGGCTATCATTATTATCCTGACTGTCTGCTCGATTTTTGGCGGTGTTCTGAACGCTATCTCCGGCGGCGCAGGCATGATAATAGTACCCCTGATGCTGGTCATGGGTATTCCTCCTATCAATGCCATAGCCGTGAACAAGTTCCAGAACACGCTGGGCAGCACTACCGTGGCATACCAGTACCTGCGTAAAGGATTTCTCGATATCAAGTCGAACTGGCCGTTACTGATATACGCATTGGCCGGTTCGTGTACTGGTGTTGTGATTCTGCAATGGTTTTCGGCGACGGGTAATCTCGAAGTAATCATCCCCTATGTGCTGATTTTTATAGCCCTGTATATAGCCGTCGCTCCCGTGGCTGCAGGCAGTGCAGGTACGCCAAAAATGTCAAAGTCTCGATTCAACGCGATTGTAGGATCCGGTGCCGGACTCTACGGCGGGTTTTTCGGCATGGGAACCGGGCCCAGCCTGGTACTCGCCTTTTCGGTACTGCGTGGTTACGAACTTCGCATGGCGGTAAGCAATAGCAGGCTGGTAATGATGGTGATCCACACATCTTCCCTGCTTTTTTTGATCGCAGGTGGCCACGTCTGGTGGTTGATTGCGATCTGCATGGCGCTGGGCAATATCGCCGGATCTTATCTCGGTTCACAACTGTTGATAAAATCCGACCATCGATTAATTAAAGCACTGTTGGTTATCGTGCCCCTGGCGAGCGCGATAAAATTATTATTTTTCAGCTAGGAATCGAAGCATGACTCTCGTCATTCCGGAACAAGCAGCGGTCCGGCGTCCCGGAATCTATTGATACATGAAACTGACCGGCCACATAGGGTACAGATTCCGGCGCGGTGGCCGGAATGACGATTGTTAATTTCGATGGTATAGACACCCGAGTACAATCTTTAAGTTCGTCATTCCTGCACAAGCAGGAATCTGGCCGCTCAAACCTAAACCAGGCTCGGAATATCTGCGGCAAAAGTGGGAAATGCAAACATCTCACCACCGAGATCATCGGCGCTGATATTATGACGCATCGCCAGTGCGAACAGGTGGATTAGTTCTTCGCCGTGATGACCAACCAGATGCGCACCGACAATTCGCCTCGATCCTTTTTCCACCAACAGCTTGGCCCAGGCGACAGTTTCGGCATAGAAACGCGCGGAAAACCACTGCGACATGTCCGAGGTTTTGACCTCGACGTCGAGGCCAGCTTTTTCAGCTTCAGCCTCGGTCATTCCGACGCTGCTCAATGCCGGAACGGTATAGACCGCGCTCGGAACAATCGAATAATCAGGTGATTGCTGCGCGCTGTTGACAATGTTTTTGCCGACAAGACGTCCCTCGTAGGTAGCCAGTGGCGAAAGCTGCGCAGAGTGGACCAGCGCATCGCCGGCCACCCAGACTGATGGGTTGCTAACCGAGCGCAGGTACTCATCAACCTCGATGCGGATACCATCGTGCTGAACATTGGCTGCATCGAGATCCAGATCGCCAACATTGGCAATACGGCCGGTACCATTCACCACGCGGCTTGCGTCGATACTGTGCGCCTTGCCCTCGTGAAGATAATTAACGCGCAACTTGCCGTCGATTTTTTCGATACCCTGGACCTCGACGCCTGTTTTCAAGGTGATGCCTATGCGTTCGCTTTCCACACTGATGGCTGCCACTGCGTCGCTATCGAGTCGGGGTAACAACTGCGGCATCATTTCGAGAATAGTGACCTTCGCACCGGCACGTGCGTATACATGGCTGAATTCCATCGCGATAACACCGCCGCCGATAAACACGACTTCATCGGGTAACTCTCGTTCCGAGAGTACATCATCGGAGGTAATCAGGTACTCTGCACCCGGCATCGAAAGTGGACGCGTAATAGAACCGGTAGCGATAACGAAATTATCGGCTTCAATTTTTGTGCCGTTGACCTCGACCAGGTTAGGGCCCAGGAACTTTGCCATTCCCGTATACACGGTACCACGCCCTTCGGCAGTTTCTTTCATTGCGGCCGGGATAAAGTCGATCATATCGCTCTTTCGATCGATCAGAGCGGTCCAGTCGAGTTTAGCCGGACCGACCTTGATGCCATGGTGATGCGCAATCTCGATCTCATGCATCGCATGGGCCGCAGCAACCAGCACTTTTTTGGGCGTACAACCTCGGTTAGGGCAGGTGCCACCAAATTGATCGGACTCGATAAACGCAATCGACTTGCCCGCTGCGTGGGCTATTTGTGAAACGCCGAAACCGGCATTTCCGCCACCTATGATGACAATATCGTAACGATCAGACATGGGTTGAATCCCCTTCATGTTGCATTATTGACCAATTGGTCATAAACTAGGTTAAATTTTGGCCACTTCGTTAAAAAAGCGGCCACTGTGTGATATATTAGATGTTATTGACCGATTAGTCAATAATTGTTTTAAACTAATTTTAAACATGGAATCAAGATGGCCAGACCACGTGAATTTGATGAAGACCAGGTGAAGGAAGCGCTGATGAATGTATTCTGGGAAAAGGGTTACGAGGCAACATCGATGCAAGACCTGGTTGACGCCACCGGCCTGCTAAAGGGCAGCCTGTACGGGGCCTTTGGTGGCAAGCAGGCGCTCTATATGATAGCGCTCGCACATTATGATCATACCCGTATACAGGCGGGTATCGATATGCTGAATGGGGAAGGTAGTGCGAAAGAAAAGGTCGCCCGCCTGTTCGATGCTGTGATCGAGGCAGCCAAAACAGGTGTGTTTGCCGGGGGGTGCCTACTGTGCAACGCCAGTGTCGAGATGGCCCCGGTAGATACGAAAATTGAAAATTCGGTAAAAAGCATTATTCGCCGTTTACAGGCGGCGGTAAAAAGCGCGGTTGAACCGGCAGTCAAATCGCCAGGTGATTCAACAGCGCTGTCCGGAGTCATTATTTGTGCCTATTTCGGTGCGCGCGTGTTGGCGAAGGCGGGTGCACCGCTGCAAATGATCGTTGATACGCGTGAGCAATGCCTGAAGGATCTGGATTGACATTGTCCTGATACAATGTCACCCGGGTTAGTCTGCTATATTTCTGGTCGTACCGCCGACCGTTACGCTTGCTCCCTTTGTCGGGCTGTAATCAACCAGTAGCCGCGAAGGCGTACCCATGTCAAATCCCTGTAAAATCTCGAATTTATCTTCGCCAGGCCATTCAATATCTCTCAGGTAACCAGCCAGGGCCGCGGCAGCCGCACCGGTTGCCGGGTCTTCGACCACACCGCCGAAGGCAAAGGCATTGCGCGAATGGAATAAATTACCCGACTCGTTGA
>Ga0164320_10000125_pt1 | contig 21057 bp, 20 predicted proteins | sample GuaBasSediGuay11_FD_113736 | JGI IMG/M metagenome (GOLD analysis project Ga0164320, IMG submission 113736) | Subseafloor sediment microbial communities from Guaymas Basin, Gulf of California, Mexico - Guay11, Core 4567-28, 0-3 cm | ecosystem: Environmental > Aquatic > Marine > Hydrothermal...
CTACTTGGATGATTTGGTTAGGCAATAGCAAGTCGCTGCGATCCCTCATCGGGAGCGGCAATATAATAGGCTCTTTGCCAGAATGACTCGTCGCTTAGCGACGAAGACCGAGCTTTGCTATCAGCTCGCGATACCGTGACGGGTCCTTGGCTTTCAGATAGTCGAGCAGCTTGCGCCGCTTGTTGACCATTTTCAGCAAACCCTGACGGCTATGGTGATCTTTTTTGTGCTCGCCGAAGTGCTCGGAGAGCTCTGAAATACGCGCAGACAGCAAGGCTACCTGCACTTCGGGAGATCCCGTGTCCGCGTCGCCGCGGGAATTATCAGCAACAATGCTGCTTTTTTGCTCACTAGACAGTGACATTTCTCAAATACCTCAATCTTTCTCTATTCTGGGCCCTTTTTGCAGCGCGCATTCTAGCGCCTGTGTGGGCCTATTAACAGTCAAAAATCAAATATCTACGGGTTTTTTTCACCCGTCCTGAATACCCGTTTAGGGGCCAGCTGGCCATCATCAGACAGCTCACCAACTCCCAGGAACTCATTCGCCCCGCCGTACACCCGGACAAGGCCAGCCGTGGCGGGCGCGGACACCGAATTCACCTGCCCGACCGCGAACCTGTCGCTGGCATCATTATCCAGCTCAACAGCAGCCAGACCCTCCAGCGCCGTGTCTGGCGGTAACAAGCGGGCCTTGAGACCCTCCGAGCCGGAAGCTGCGACCTCCTCAAGACCTGTCAAGTCCAGCATATCGTCAGCCCGAAAGTGGCCGACCGATTCCCGGTGCAATCGTGCCGTGTGGGCCAACGTGCCAGCTTCCTTGGCAATATCCTCGACCAGGGTCCGCACGTACGTGCCTTTGGAGCAATGCACCCAAAAAACCAGCCGTGTCCCGGCAATTTCGAGCAGTGAAATCTCGTCGATCCGAATCGGACGCGGCTCGCGCTCCACCGTCACGCCCTTTCGGGCCAGCTCGTACAGGCGCTTGCCATCCTTTTTCAATGCCGAGTACATTGGTGGCACCTGCAAACTCTCGCCCAGGAAGCTCTCCAGGATCCCCCGCCACTCGTCGGCAGCCAACTCCGGCACAGCTGCTGTCGCTATTTCTGCCCCATCTGCGTCCCCGGTATCCGTTGCGATACCCAGGCGCGCCGTGACCCTGTAGGTCTTGTCGGCATCGAGCAGGAAAGCACATACCTTGGTCGCCTCGCCGAAACACAGGGGTAACATGCCGGTCGCGGCCGGATCAAGACTGCCGGTGTGACCCGCTTTCTTGGCATTCAGGAGCCGTTTGACGCGCTGTAAGGCCTGGTTGGACGTCAACCCTGCCGGCTTATTCAGCAGTAACAGGCCGTCAATTGTTTCGTAGCGCGCCATCAATTAGCTCGCTGATCTTGACACTCTGCTCAGCACTATCATCGTGAACGAAGCGTAGTTCCGGTATATGCCGCACTTTCAGCGCACCGCCAAGCTTGCCTCGCAGGAATCCACCTGCCTTTTTCAGGCCCTCGAGAGCCGCCTCGGCACTATCGTCAGGGCTCAAAAGGCTGAAATAGACCCGTGCAACGCTGAGGTCACGAGACAGATCCACCGACGTCAGCGATACACCCTTCAACCTGGGATCCTTGGTCTCGAAACGCAGCAATTCACTCAGTGTGCGCAGGATTTGCGCACCGAGACGTTGATTTCTTGAAAACTCGCGCGGCATCAGTCCAGCGTACGCGCGACTTCAACACGCTCGAAGCATTCGATTTGATCGCCAACCTGGACGTTGTCGTAGTTCTTCACACCGATGCCGCATTCGGTACCCGACTTGACCTCATTGACGTCGTCCTTGAAGCGACGCAACGATTCCAGCTCGCCTTCGTAAATCACGACGTTTTCGCGCAGTACACGAATCGGGAGAGCGCGTTTCACGTAACCTTCGGTCACGATGGAGCCAGCAATATCGCCAAGCTTCGGCGACGAAAACACCTCTTTGACCTCGGCAAGACCCACGATCTGCTCCCGAATCTCCGGCGAAAGCAGTCCACTGAGGGCCGCCTTCACGTCGTCGATCGCCTCGTAGATGATGCTGTAGTAACGAACGTCGACGCCCGACTCCTTAATCGCAGAACGTGCAGCGGCGTCTGCGCGCACGTTGAAACCAATAATCACTGCATTGGAAGCTGCTGCAAGGTTGGCATCGGTTTCGGTAATACCGCCGACTCCCGAGCCCAGTACCTTGACCTTGACCTCATCGGTCGAGAGTTTTATCAGTGCGTCGCGAAGTGCCTCTGCACTGCCGTGCACATCGGACTTGATGATGACCGAGATAAACTCAGCACTACCTTCAGCCATCTGGCTGAACATATCTTCAAGCTTCGAGGCCTGCTGCGAAGCAAGCTTCGCTTCGCGCGTCTTGGTCTGGCGGAATTCCGCGACCTCGCGCGCCTTGCGCTCGTTCTTGACAACCAGGAAGTCGTCGCCCGCGCTCGGCGTTTTGGACAGTCCGAGTACGACGGCAGGACTGGATGGTCCCGCCTCCTTAATAGACTGCTGCTTCTCGTCGAACATATTCCGGATGCGACCGTATTCTTCGCCCGCGATAATCATGTCGCCCTGCTTTAGCGTACCGCCCTGAACCAGCAAAGTGGCCACTGCGCCACGACCTTTTTCGAGGCTCGATTCAATAACGAGGCCCTGGGCCGGCCCGTCTGCGACAGCCTTCAAGTCCATCAGTTCTGCCTGTAGCAAAATAGACTCGAGCAGCTTGTCGACGCCTTCCCCGGTTTTCGCCGAGACATTGACGAACAACTGTTCACCACCCCAATCCTCAGAGATGACTTCGTGTTGCGAAAGTTCGTTTCTAACGCGTTCCACGTCCGAGTTTTCGCGGTCAATTTTGTTGACAGCAACGACGATCGGTACGCCCGCAGCCTTGGAGTGCAAGATCGCCTCGATTGTCTGCGGCATGACACCGTCATCGGCTGCAACCACAAGCACAACAATGTCCGTTGCCTGTGCACCACGCGCACGCATGGCCGTGAAGGCAGCGTGTCCCGGTGTATCCAGGAAGGTGACTATGCCCTTCTCCGTTTCAACCGAATACGCACCAATGTGCTGCGTAATGCCACCTGCCTCGCCGTCTGCGACATGCGTACGGCGAATGTAATCGAGCAAAGAGGTCTTGCCGTGGTCGACGTGCCCCATGATTGTCACGACAGGTGGGCGACCGACTTCGTCGCCCGTGAGCTGCTCTTCCGACGCGAGCAATTGCTCATCGACGTCGGCTTCGATCGTGGGCTTGGCGACGTGGCCAAGTTCTTCTACGACCAGCGACGCCGTGTCCTGGTCAATAACCTGGTTGATGGTGACCATCGCGCCCATATTGAACAGGACCTTGACCACCTCATTGCCCTTGATCGCCAGGCGTTTCGCAAGTTCCGAAACAGCGATGTTTTCCGGTATCTCTACTTCATGAATAACCGGCGCAGTTGGTCTTTCAAAACCATGCTGCGCATCGCCACTCAGTGAGACCGGGCGACGACGCATAGGCGTCTTGCGTTTGCGCCGGCCACTCTTGTTGCCGGCGACGTGCAATTCTTTACGACCATAACGGGTGTCCACCGCTTTAGTCTTTGGCTTGGCCTTTTCTTTGGTTCGGCGTGCGCGAGCATCTTGCTCCGCTTTCTCGAGCCGTGCTTTTTCTTCAGCTTCAGCAGCGGCCACTTGATCGGCCGCCTTCCGTGCGTCCTCTTCCGCGCTCAGTCGAGCCTGCTCAGCCTGCTGTTGCGCTTCAACCTCCTTCTTGGCCGCCTCTTCCTTCTCTGCTTCGAGTCGCTCTTGTGCGCGCTTCGCTGCCTCTACGAGTTCTTCCTCTTCCTTGCGTTTGCGGTCCAGCTCTTCCTGTTCCTCCTGGGCCTGCTGTTCGAGGACATCACGCTTGATGTACGTGCGCTTCTTGCGAACTTCGACACTAACCGTCCGCGACCGCCCCTGAGCGCCAGATAAACGGAGTTCCGATTGCGATTTGCGCTTCAGCGTTATGCGGCGAGGGGCCGCATTGCCTGATGTCGGCTCCTCCTGCCCGTGGGCACGGCGCAAGTGCGTCAACAATTCGAGCTTCGCGTCGTCGCTTATCGTATCGTCAGAGCCGCCCACTTTAATACCGGCTTCATCAAGTTGCGAAAGCAACTTATCGACCGGTACTTTCAGAACCTCCGCAAATTGTGCAATTGTCACATCAGCCATTCTTTAACTCCGCGTTTTGCAGGCCTCAGGCCTGCTGCTCCGCTTCAAACCAGTGCGCGCGCGCCTTCATAATCAAGGCAGCCGCTTCTTCCTGATCCATTTCGTGGATTTCGAGCAAGTCATCGGTAGCAAGCTCGGCGAGATCCTCTCGTGTGACTACACCTTTGCTTGCCAGAATGAACGCGAGGCCCTTGTCCATGCCCTCGAGGCTAAGCAGATCTTCGGCGGGCTCCACCTCGTCCATCTTTTCTTCCTGCACGATCGCCTGGGTCAAAAGCACGTCACGAGCTCGATTGCGCAATTCCTCGACGATGTCCTCGTCAAACTCTTCGATCTCAACCAGTTCGGCTGCTGGCACATAGGCAACTTCTTCGACCGTCGAAAATCCTTCCTGAACGAGGATCAGTGCGACTTCTTCGTCAACATCGAGCTGCTTCGAGAACAAGCTGATCAGCTTTTTCATCTCCGTGTCGCTCTTTTCTTCAGCATCTGCAGCCGTCATGACGTTGAGTTCCCAGCCCGACAACTCACTGGCCAGGCGGATATTCTGTCCACCACGCCCGATCGCTTGTGAGAGTTTGTCTTCCTCAACCGCGATATCCATGCTGTGCGCATCCTCGTCGACGACAATCGATACAACCTCCGCCGGCGACATGGCATTGACGACGAACTGGGCCGGATTGTCGTCCCAGAGGATGATGTCGACACGCTCACCGGCAAGTTCGTTCGACACGGCCTGCACACGTGAACCACGCATGCCAACACAGGCACCAACAGCGTCGATGCGACTGTCATTGCTCTTTACAGCGATCTTTGCACGCAGCCCCGGGTCGCGGGCCGCAGCGAGAATATCAATCAGGCCCTGGCCAACTTCGGGAACCTCGATCTTGAACAATTCGATCAGGAACTTAGGTGAGGTACGGGTCATGAACAGCTGTGGACCGCGCAGTTCAGAACGAACCTCGGTTAGCAGCGCCTTGATGCGATCCTGCGGGCGGACAGGCTCACGAGGGACCATCTGATCGCGCGATACGAAGCCCTCGGCGTTGCCGCCGAGGTCAATAAAGACACCGTTACGATCGACGCGTTTGACCAGGCCGGACAGGAGTTCGCCTTCGCGTTCCTGGTATTCCTCGACAACCTGCTCGCGTTCAGCCTCGCGAACCTTCTGCACGATGACCTGCTTGGCGGTCTGTGCGGCGATTCGACCAAACTCGACCGACTCCATCGGCACTTCGACAAAACCGCCTGGTTCGGCATTCTCATCGACGTCGACAGCATCAATCATGCGCAGTTCACGATCAGGCACCTCGAGTTCCGTCGACTCATCCTCAAACACGAGCCAGCGACGGAACGTGTCATACTCGCCCGTCTCGCGGTCGATGGCGACGCGAACCTCGATATCCTCGCCGTGCTTTCTGCGGGTAGCAGATGCCAGCGCGGCTTCAATGGCCTCGAAGATAATGTCCTTCTCTACGCCCTTTTCGTTCGAAACGGCGTCGACAACCATCAGAATCTCTTTGCTCATTACCAAAAACTCCAAAAAATGCCTGGATCGTCAGGTCCCTGTCGGAACCAGGCGGGCGGTATCGATCGTTGCCATCGGCAACGAGTGCGACTCACCGTCCACATCGACCACTATGTTCTTGTCATCCGAAGACACCAAAGTGCCCCGAAATCGCTTGCGCCCCTCAATTGGGAAGCGCATCTGCACTTTCACGACCTCTCCTGCAAACCGTTGAAAATGCGCTACTTTTGTCAACTTCCTGTCCAGCCCTGGCGACGACACTTCAAGGTTGTACTTCCCCGGTACTGGATCCTCTATATCGAGCATCGCACTGACTGCCAAACTGACTTTTTCGCAGTCATCCAGACTGATACCGTCGGGATGATCAATGAAAATCCGTACCATACCGCCCTTGCCGCCCAAATTCGTTTCCAGGTCGGACAGTTCGTATCCCTGTCGTTCGATAGTCGGCCCCAGCAAGCTGGCTAGTTCATCACCTGTCATCGAAATACCTAACCCATTGTTCTAAAACAAAAAATGGGCTCATGGCCCATTATTTCTCGCATTAAAAAACCCCTTGTCGGGGCCTCTTGTTACGAAGACTCTCGCCCGGGACGTCGACCGCCCACCCCGGTGTTCGCGCGCGATTATACGGTAATCGCGACGCAACAAGCAACGCCGTTAGCGAGCGCTAACGCCCTGCGAACGGGTCCTCCAGCTTGTATCCGTCCGGCGCGGCAAAGACCGACGCCTCGAGTTCCTGCTCTTCTATCGACTCAAGCGAAACCTCGCCCGACGCTTGCCCGTACTGATACTCGACTGAATGAACGGGAAATCCGTCAATTTGCTCCATGACCGCGCCCGGATTATCGCTGATGCTGGCAGCAAGCGGACCTGGCAGCGACTCGGTGAGCTTCTTCACGAATTTGGCCATACCGTGAAATGCCTCCATCATGTCTGCGGCACCATCCACCTGGTCGAGCGGCGCGGCACAAACGTCCTGGGACTTCTCCGGTCCAACAAATACAGCGTAGCGAGTACAATTCCTGCCCCGCCATTCACCCGGGCCGATCGTTTCCACGCGCATTGGCGACGGCTCCTGATCGCCCATCATTCCTGGCATTTGGCTTTGCATCATCTGTTCAGCCATCGCGCGCTGCTCAGGAGGCATGCTCGCGAGCTGGGCTTCCATCTGCTTCATGGCTTCGCTGATCTTGGATGACACCGCGTCCAGCATTGCCTCGTCCATGATGATGTAGCTCTTCTCGTCGTGATCCACCACGAGGAACTTGTCGCCCAGGAAGATCATCGATACATCAGAACTGAACGGCCCGCCACCGCTGTCGATCCGCAGCATACCGGATTGAGCAAAAATCTCGTTGCGTTCAATTTCTTCGCCTGATGGGTCAGTCCTGACCATATCAAGAGCGACGCCGGCGTACAGGGGCGTGGAAAGCACCAATAGTCCAATCGCGATAATCAGTTTGTTCACTCTATACTCCGGATCACTCAGTTGATGACAGTATCGCCAGATAATATAACGCCTGCTGACCGGGGGGCGCTATCTGATTCCATTAATGAACAGCCTGCTGAAGATCGCGCTCCAGGGCCTCCGCATCGGCAGGCGCGATCTCGAGCGAGTCGCGCAAATGATTTAGTAGTGACCGCTCCTTCTCAGAAATGCCGCCCGGCAACGCATCATCGAGCGCCGCCTCGTAGACCTGCATCTTCCGATATGCCGCATACTCGGGCGTGTTCTGCGTGTTCTGCGTGTTCTGCGTGTACGGCATTGCGACAGTGGCGACTCGCTCTGCAAATCTCTGTAAGGGCGTCAGAAAAAACATCAACAGTGCGGATGCCAGCAAACCGATCCAGCTACCGAGTTCAGATGCCAATAGTCGGTCAGCCCCTTCAGTTACTAAAAATAGAAAACCGCGACGAACACTCCGGCGTGTACGCGAAATTGCAGTAGACCGCCTTTAAGTGATATTTTGGTGCGGTAGAGAATGTCATGGATTTAATAATAACTAATAAAGGTGTTCATAAATGACAGTACTATCCAAAGCTCGCTTACTGGGTTCTTCTGCCCTAACGCTAACTGCCTGTCTGTTTTTCTTCTCAGTATCTGTTGCTGAGGAAGAAGAATCGAAAGACGCAAAAATTGCACGCGCCATATCAGCAGCACCAAGCAGCATTTCTGCAGAAGCCACGATCATGGACGTCGATGGAACGATTCTGCGCGAAGGATCAAATGGCTGGACCTGCATACCGGGTGTTGGCCTTATTCCTGGCGATAATCACCCCATGTGTAACGACGCGACGTGGATGGCGTGGATGAAGGCAGCCGGCGAAGGAACTCCTTTCACAACGGATGTGGTCGGCTATTCGTACATGTTGCAGGGTGATGCCATGGTCAACAATGACAATCCAGCAGCAACGGATCCGAATGATGGCGGAGTTTGGGTGCAGGAAGGACCGCACCTGATGTTGCTATTGCCATCGGGCATGTTAGACGGAGTGAGTCGCGACCCGTCTGCCGGTGGCCCCTATGTCATGTGGGGTGATACACCATTGATACACGTAATGGTTCCGGTCGGTGACCGCTCTGAATAAGGGCTGACAGACCGTTAACACAACCGAAAAGCCCTGCCGTTCTGGCGGGGCTTTTTTCTAGTCAAGCCGCGCATGGGTCGCCTTTTCGCTCAAAACTACCAGGTCGGTAGCGATTTCCACATGTTCATGAATTCGTCTTTCTGAACCCTTTGCTGCACAGAGGCAAACTTAACCAATTGTCTGCCAATGTTGAGCAGACGCTCTTCAAGCGCCGGATCCTTAACGGACCCGTCATCGCCAAATGCTCGCGCCGACTCTGCGATCGACACTTCCTGAGGCAAGACCCAACAATGCAAATTGCGACAAATCGTCTTCATCGTATTCAGTGAGTTGATCGCTCCAACATGACCGCCAGCTACGCCGATCAGCCCAACGATCTTCGTTTCAAGATCCTCGATACTCATTAGGTCGAGCATATTCTTGAGCACACCAGTCAGGCTGCCATGGTATTCGGGTGTTGCCAGAATGATGCCCTGGGAATCTCTGAGGATTTTGCGAAGTGCGAATACATCAGGCGGATATTCATCTTCCGGAACACTTCCACAGAAAACGAGATCAAAGTTCCGCAACTCCAATAGAGAGGTTTCCGCGTTATATTCGGCGGCGCCTTGCAGTGCTAACGCGAGGGCGTTTTTTGTGGCGCCATGCGGGTTCAGACTCCCACATACACCGGTAATGCGGATCGGATCGGTAAGCGAAGACATGACGAGCTCCCTAGCGTCGTGTGAACGCAGAGTTTTGAACCTGGGTCGATTTACCGTCAACATGTGCATACGTTATCGCTTCCCATGCATTCCGATTAAGCGAACGAATTTCGAGTCGCACCGATATGCGGTCAACTCCAGTTGCGGTTTGACCGCCTGCACCACCAATAAGGTAGAAGATATATTTGTCAGAGTCCGCCTGGTAGCCGCCGGTCAATCTCAGTACTTCGTCCGAATACCCAAGGTTGGTCTCGAGGACAAATCCCTTTCCCGACTCATGAGAAATCGTAACTCGTCCTCCGCCGATCGCCTCTGGAAATTCTGCCGACTCGAACTGCGGGATATCAATTCGGATCGAGTTGTCGCCTTCAATGGTACCTGTTGCGACGCCACTGCCTGCCAACTTGCGGCCATCGGAAGCTAACGACCATATTTCAAGATTCCAGTCACCCGCGAAATTCATTAGCCCGAGTCTTCCGGCGTCATCAGCACTCATAGCCGGTCGATTGTTGGCCGCAACAGGCGCGGAAGTCGGTGCGGCAACTACCGTGGCCGTCGGAGGCGCGCTAGCGGATGGCATGTCAGCTGGTTGCGCCGCCACCCCAGACTCGGAAACACTGCCAAACTTGGGGCGGCCTGCCGGCCAACCCCACAGAATCTCGCCCTCTATGCTGTAGGTCTTGCCCGCTTCAACGTTCAAGGTGAGGTAGTCCATGCCGTCAATAGACGGTGCGCGCACGGTGAATGTGTAATTGCCGGGCGCTAACGGCACTTCTATCGTGGTGCCAGCCCGCAATTGGCCTATGGGTCGACCGTCCTGTTCAATATTGAAAAGAATAGCCTTGCCTTTCATCACATTGGCGCGATGGAAAACGACAAGCCCTTCATCGGGTCCAGCCTGGGCCGCGTGAACTGTCGAACCATACGGAGACCAGAACAAAAGCCCGATCACAAATGGTGCGGATAGAACAAGAAATATCTTGCGTGCCATTGCAGCTTCACCCTGTGATAAACCGTTACACCTGTTTGGCTTTTTCGCACATTAGCTGGTTTTCGTCAATTCAGAGACTGCCGCATGCGTAGATCTGCGGATAGGAGGGCCCGACTCAGGCCAATAAGCTCTTACCTTAAAGGAGATGAAAGATGCCACTGACTTCCCGGGAACGTGTGTTGACCGCCATCAATCACGAGCAGCCTGATCGTGTTCCTTTGGTCATTGGAGTCAGCAATGCCACCGGCATCAAAATGAAGCCTTATCAGGCAATCAAAAAGACCATCGGAGTTCAAGCTCCCGACGACTACATCTACGACTGGCCTGAACTCGGAACGGCCGACATTGACGAAGACACGATGCGTCGGCTGCACGGCGACGTTCGCGGTGTACTGGACCTGGAGCCAGAGACGACGAGAAAACGAAATCGTGAGCGCGATCCGCACAGTGATTGTATCGACTCCTGGGGTAGCGGCCAGACAGAAATCGTTCCAGGGGACTGGTTCCCCAGCGTCCACCCTCTTCCGGAAGCTCAAACAGTAGAAGACCTCGATTCGTATTTGGGTTGGCCAGACATGACTGACCCAACTCGTATTGCCCACGTGCGTGAAACCGCCAAGCGACTTGCTGATGAGAATCAGTATGCAATCCTGGCAACTCCCTGGCTCCTGTTTCCCTTTGAGCGAGCTAATGCCATGCAGGGGATGGAGCCATTCCTGATGAATATGGCCAGGAGTCCGGACTTCGCACGTGCCCTAATGGAAAGAATTGCCGTGTACTGCAAGCAGCTGATGGAACGATTCCTGGAGGAGCTTGGGGATAACGTCGATATCATAAAAATCGGCGATGATTTAGGAACGCAAGATAGTCTTATTATTTCGCCGAAAATGTATCGCGAGATTCTCAAACCAATTCATGCTGACTTCATCAGCTTCATCAAGGCTCGGACGAAAGCCAAAGTACTGTTTCACTCCTGCGGTGATGTTGCACCATTGATCGACGACTTTGTTGAGATCGGTGTCGACATCTTGAATCCCATACAAACCTCCGGACGGTGTATGTCCGACCTCCCTTCCCTCAAGAAACGATTTGGGAAGAACATAACTTTTTGTGGTGGCATAGATGCGCACCGAATCCTCCCGTTTGGCACTGCAGAAGAGGTCCGCGACGAAGTGCGACGAGTAATGCAGATTCTGGGCCCTGGAGGTGGTTGCATGATCAGCGCTGTGCACACCGTGATGAATGATGTCCCGCCTGAAAACGTTCTGGCCATGGTTGATGCCGTGGAAGAATTTGGCCACTACCCGCTCCATTGAGCTTTCACCTAGATTTAGTCGGAATCTACTTATTCGGGAATCCGTCGGAAATATCTATAATTCGAGTCGCTAAATCACTCCTCGTATAAGCACGCATGGACGTAAGCGCGGGCGAGAGATCACCCGCGGGTGATGCAATGATAGAGATCCGAATTCACGGGCGTGGCGGCCAGGGTGGTGTAACCCTGGCGAAGCTCATAGCCACGTCGCGATTCCTGCAAGGCCTGTCAGTTCAAGCATTCGGCCTGTATGCCGCTGAACGATCTGGCGCACCGATCCAGGCCTTCTGCCGCTACTCCGACGACCCCATTACCAATCGCAACCTGATCTACGAGCCGGATCACGTCATTGTGCTGGACCCGACACTGGTTGGAACAGCAATCATGGCAGGGCTTAAAGCAGGCGGCTGGATACTGATAAACTCGCCGCAACAGCCCGACGAGCTTGCAGAGCAGTTTCCCCGTAATCGTCTTGCGACTGTCGATGCGACCACGATTGCGCGAGACAACAACCTGGGTACTCGAAGTGTGCCCATCGTCAATACTGCACTCGCCGGAGCAGTGGCCAGGATGTTGGCATTTCCACTTGACGATGTTTGCGCTGCGCTCGAGCATCTTGGCTTCAAAGGTGCAAACCTGACTGCTGCCGCGCGTGCCTACGAGGAAGTCGCGCTTCTTGAATCGCCTAGCGACATTGGAGCCGCCGCAGAGCAGGTCGCACAGCCCAGCATGGGTCGCGGCCCCAGCTTGCTGGAAGGAGCAGGCGCGGCAATGCCGGCTATCAAGACCGGACAATGGGCGAGCGAGCAGCCACACCGTCAGCAGATGATCCCACCCTGCAATCACATCTGCCCTGCAGGCAACGATGTGCAGGGATTTCTCAATGCCCTGGCACAGAAAGAAACAGACAAGGCGCTGGAAATCCTGCTGCGCAGCACTCCGTTCCCATCGATCTGCGGGAGGGCCTGCCCCGCTCCGTGCATGGAATCCTGCAATCGCATCGAGCTCGACGGCGCAGTTAACGTGCGGCAGATGGAACGTTTCGCCGGTGATCACGGACAGGTAACACTTGAGCCCATCGCGGAACGCGACGAGCGCGTTGCAGTTGTGGGATCAGGACCTGCCGGACTAACTGCAGCATATCATCTCGCGCGCTTTGGCTATCAGGTCAAAGTGTTCGAGTCAGGGTCCGAGATCGGCGGGCTGTTGCGAAGCGGTATTCCTGAATTCCGACTGCCGGAAAAGGTGGTCGCACATGAGATCGACCGCATACTAGGTCTTGGCGTAGATGTTGAGACCGACCATCGGATCGATCGACAGATTTTGCTCAACCTTGCGCGAGAACACGATGCCGTGTTGGTGGCAACCGGCTTGCAGGAGCAACGAGATCTGCGACTTGGATTAGACGGTACTGAGGCCGTGGTCCAGGGCATTGATTTTCTCGATCATGTACATCGTGAAAGCGTACGCGTTGACGGCGAGGATGTTGTCGTCATCGGCGGCGGCAATACTGCCATGGATGCCGCCCGTTCCGCATTGCGCCTGGGTGCCGCGAGCGTGCGTGTGGTGTATCGACGGACGCGCCGGGAAATGCCCGCCATTGCCGAAGAGATCGATGAGACCATCGAGGAAGGCATTGCCATCGACTTCCTGACACAGCCCATTGCCTTGCACGACGACCCCAGTGACGGCATTCGGCGCCACTATCGACTGGTTTGCCGTCGCATGGAACTTGGCGAACCGGATGAGTCCGGACGTCGTTCACCGGTAGAGATTCCGGACTCTGATTTTGAACTCGCCTGCCACCGGGTCATACTCGCGCTCGGCCAGTCACCCGATGTATCGGTGTTTCCGGAAGGCACGGAGGTCAGGGAAGGAAGCCAGCTCCTCGGACTGCTGGAGACGCCTGTGTTTGCCGTCGGTGATCTTGCCACCGGTGACGGAACGGTAGCCGGCGCGATTGGCAGCGGCCGGCGCTCAGCCGCACACATCCACAACGTGTTAAGTGGCGAGCACGTGAGCATCACCGAGCATGCGGCGGCACTGCGCGACGTTGACGTCTGGCATGACGAAGTCATTCGGGCAGACGCAATGAAGTTACACCTGTTCGAGCGCCAGCCTGCATCTGAGGGCGAGTCGCTCGGAGTCGCCGAACGACGCTCGACATTCGATGAAGTGCATATGGGACTCGATGACACGGCCGAGGCTGCCCGTTGCCTGTCCTGCGGTGTCTGTAACGAGTGCGACTATTGCGCCACCTACTGTCCGGAAGGTGTATTAAAGCGCGTAGGCCACCGCCTCGAGTTCGACTATTCGTATTGCAAGGGCTGCGGCGTTTGCGTGGCAGAATGCCCACGCAACGTCATCTTCATGAGTCACCTGTAGCCGGGGCGGAGATTGGCAATGTCTGTACAAGTCATCACTGGAAACCAAGCTGCCGGCTACGCATTGAGTACCGCCGGTGAAGCAAATCGAACGGCCCGTGGCACTGCATGCGGAATTTACCCGATTACGCCTCAGACCGAGATCGTAGAGTACGTCGCGAAGTTTCCGTTCAGTAAAGGACGCGTCGTTCCGGTTGAGAGCGAACACAGTGCGATGGCCGTCTCCATGGGCGCATCGATGAGTGGCGCCCGAGCCTTCACGGCAAGCTCAGCCAATGGCCTGGCCTACATGGCGGAAAACATCATGGTGACTGGCTACTACCGGCTACCCATCGTCATGGTCGCGGTCAATCGAACACTCGGCCCGCCATGGAATATCTGGGCGGACCAGGGTGACACACTCATGCTCAGGGACTTTGCCTGGCTACAGTTCTATTGCGAGAACAACCAGGAAATACTGGATACCACCCTGCTTGCCTTCCGACTGGCCGAAGACCGGCGCATCCTGTTGCCGGTGATGACCTGCATGGACGCGTTCATTGTCTCTCATACACAGATGGAGACATCGCTTCCCGAGCAGGCAGAAGTCGATCGCTATCTGCCGGACCTCGACCTGCCGCATCAAGTGCATCGTGATGAAGCACGTACGATAGGCGGCCTCGCGTGGCCACATGAAGGCCTATCGATGCGTTTTGAAATCGACGAGGCAATGAAGCGCGTACCAGGCGTCTACCAGGAATGCCGGGAGAGTTTTAAAGAGGTTTTCGGCCGCGATCCCGGGGACGTGATCCAGACATTTGCGACTGACGATGCAGATGTGGTCCTCGTCGTGAGCGGCACGATGGCTACAACGGCTCGCGAAGTCGTACGCAAGCGGCGCGCGGCGGGCGAGAAAATCGGTCTTGTGAAGTTGAAGATGTTCCGCCCGTATCCCGAAGCGGCACTACGCAAGGCCTGTCAATCGGCGGCGAAGATCGCCGTGTTGGATCGCAACTATGCGGCCGGCGCCGGTGGTGTGTTCTGGCAGGATACGCGAGCCGCTTTTCAGGGACATCGCGACGACCTGCTGATTCAAAACTACCTTACCGGACTGTGCGGCGGTGACGTCACACCGGCTGTGATCGACGACATACTGGCCGACCTTGCTGTGCGCGACGAGGCCGGTGATCCGGTATGGATGGGTATCGATACCGGCGAGGAGACACCGCAATGAACGCGACTGCAGCAACGAACCTCCACCCCGATGAATGCCTGCTTCGCCCTGGCAATACCAACTGCGGCGGTTGCGGGATGAGCATTGGCCTGACTATGTTGGGTCGCGCGCTCGCTGACGCCGGCGACACCTGCACTCTCGTGATCCCGGCTTGCTGCGCGGTCGTCACCGCTGGTGCGTTTCCAACAACCAGCTATGGCGTACCGATGATCTCAACGACGTTCGCATCGTCGCCGGCCGTGGCGTCGGGCGTTGCATCGATTCGTGATCTCAATGACGAGTCTGGCCAGGTCATTTGCTGGGCAGGCGATGGAGGAACTTACGACATTGGTCTCGGAACCCTGTCGGCGGCGGCAGAGCGTAACGAGAACATCATCTACATCTGTTACGACAACGAGATCTACGGCAACACGGGCGGACAGCGCTCGTCTGCCACGCCGGCCGGCGCCCGTACGACAACCACGCCGTGGGGAAAGATCGAGGGCAAGAAAGACATCATGTCAATCATGGCCGCGCACAGGATTCCCTATGCGGCGACGATGTCGGTTGCGCACCCCGACGATTTCGCCCGCAAGATGTCAACAGCACTGTCACTACAGGGAATGCGCTTTCTGTTACTGCACTCCCCCTGCCCCACAGGCTGGAAATCCGAACCTCAGGACTCCGTTGAACTCGTACGTCTCGCAGTGGCAAGCGGATTGTTTCCCGTTTACGAGGTTTACGACGGTGCTACCTATCGAGTCAACATTGAACCCGATGGGACGGACCCAGCGGAGTACTTCCATCGGCAGCGCCGCTTCAAGGACGAGGAGATTGACCTGGATGTCACGCGCCGAGATTGCACAGACCGTATGCAACGGCTGCGGGCGCTTGCGGAGCTATACCCCTGTACCACCTAGGTCCCTTTGCTCCTTCATTCGCTCGGAGATCGCATCTATGATTTTTTTTGTCTCTTTGGGACCGATGCGGTCCACAGCTTTGCCGATGGAATTGTAGTAAGCCACTAACAGGTTATGCAAATTGCGGAAACTGCGTTCGTTCGTTCGTCCGCACACCGATGCATCATTCTTCAGAATCCGCTCGATGACGCCGGGCTCACGCAATCGTACATCGCAAGAAATAGCCAGGTGCAGGAGTTCATCGGCGATGCCTTCGAAGTGCCGTTCCCATTGTGGGTTCAGGTTGTCTGCCATTACCATACACGCGCGTAGGCTAGACTGAACGTGTTGTAGTCACCACCTGCGCTGGTGGCAATTCCAGTGCTGGCACTCACACGAATTGCGTGGTGGCCCCTCACTGGAAAAAGTAGGGTTGCACCAAATCTTGAATTACGCTGCCGGTCGAAGCGCGCATCGTTGTCGATAGTGGTACGGCCTCCAGAATAATAATTCAGGTCCAGAGAAGCCCAAAATCCGGGCCTGATCCTCTTCACCAGATGAAACTGGGCGGAGTAGATGGGATCTTGCTGACGCGTGGTGCCCACGAACTCGTCGTTTTCGCCGAAAAACCATATACCGACGTCGGCTTCGAGCAACCAGGTAGGACGTATTGGCCAGATGCCACCCAATGCAAGCTTGGTTGACCAACGATTTGAGCCGACGTTAATGTACTTGTCAGGATCGTAACCGCCGGTCGGTGCCTGGATCAAAATACTAGCGCCCAGAATTGGGCGCGGTTTGCTGCGCAACGCCTGCAACCCCTTCGCGTCCATGCTTGGCGCACCAAGTATGTTGACCGAAAGCAGAACGCGTGCGTCGGAAAATGCGGATAGCTCCCTATCCACGAACTCACCTTCGAATTCACCTTCAGTCACTCCCCAAGAGTAAGGAAGATTAAATTGAATGTTGGCCGACCGGTCGAAAAGACTAAACGTGCGTTGATACGTAATCTGCGCGAAGTGGAGCTTCGAATCGACGCCGTCGACCGGCAGGGTCTGGTCAGTCACAACGTCCCCTGAAGAATGCTGGTAGCTGACAACGATTAGATTGGTTCCTTTCGGCGCAGGCCAGTAGGCCCTGGGCACGAGTTCCTGCGCAGCGACAGAGGACGTAACGACGCTGAGCACAACAACGATAACTGTGCGATACAAAATGGAATTCCGCAGACCAAAAAGCACCGTAATTCTCCTTTAAATCAGAATAAGATCGTGCCCGAATTCAGTCAAGCAGTATCGTTCTGGGCTCATCTTGCGCGCGCTACGGCTTCGCTCAGCCAATCACCATGCAGGAATCAAATCAATCTTTCACAGGAAATTCGTACGGTGTAGACTTACTTCAGGCATCGGCAATCCAGGAGATACAGTGAAGACCGGACCTGGAGACTTGATGCTTGTTAACAACCTAACCCGGGTGTCGGCCCGAACAAGTCCCAACGAATTTCATCCGACACGACCGGCTCCGGAGTTTGAGAACAACGGATTCAAATTGGCTGGCGGGATTCTCGGGGCAATAGGCGAAACGCCTCTTGTTCCCCTTCAAAAAATCTTTGCGCCCTCACCTTTTGACTGTTTCGCGAAGCTGGAAAGCTTGAATCCAGGCGGAAGTTCCAAGGATCGTCCCAGCGTCGCCATCATAGAAAGGGCATTGCAGACCGGCGAGATTGATTCCGACACGCTCGTTGTAGAAAGCAGTTCCGGCAATACCGGTATCGGCCTGGCGCAGGTCTGCGCTTACCATGGCCTGCGTTTCCGCTGCCTTATCGACCCCAAGGTTACGCAGCAGAACATCGATATCCTAATGGCCTATGGGGCCGAAATAGAGATGATTGAACATCCTGATCCGGAGACAGGAGAAGTTTTGCCCACCAAGCTGAAACGCATTGACGAGATTCTAAGAACGGTCAAGAACAGCTTTTGGGTCGATCAATATGCGAGCCCGGAGAATTCAGGCGCGCACTACCGATCTACGGTCAAGGAAATCCTGCGCGACCTGGATGGCCGCATGCTCGATTATCTTTTTATCGCCACCGCGACCTGCGGCACCATCAGAGGGTGCATCGACTATCTGCTGGATCATGGCTTTCCAACCAAGGTGATCGCGGTCGATGCGCTCGGCAGCCAGATTTTTTCGAATGCCAAACACGCCCGTGTGATTCCCGGTCTTGGGTCCGGGATCTGCCCAAAGCTAACTCCAACAGATGGTGTACACAAGGTCCTGCACGTCACCGCCCTTGACTGCGTTGTGGGTTGCCGGCGGCTTGCACGGACAGAGGCCATCCTGGCTGGTGGATCATCCGGCGGCGTTATCAGTGCGATCGAGCGAATGAGAAACGAGATTCCGGAGGGGTCCACTGCAGTTGCGCTGCTGCCCGATCGAGGTGAGCGTTATCTCGATAGCATTTATTCCGACGAGTGGGTGCGGAATAATCTCGGCGACATCGCTCATCACTGGACGAAGGCCGAAGAGAAGGCCTGATGTCCGTCGACGATTTAACTGTAATCGGCGCTGCCGACGTTGAAGCCGCCCTCAAGGGTCGTGAGAATCTTGTTCTCGACGCAGTTCGGAAAGCCTATGAAACGCATGCCCGCGGCGCGAGTTCCCTTCCGCATTCCAGTTTTCTGCGTTTTCCCGACAGCGACAAAGACCGGATCATTTGCCTTCCGGCGTACCTGGGTGACGATTACCAGCTTGCTGGAGTCAAGTGGATCGCATCTATGCCGGACAATGTTGCCAGGGGTATAGAAAGGGCTTCGGCGGTTGTCATACTGAACGATCGGGTCACCGGCCAGCCAAGAGCTGTCATGGAGGGTTCGATCATCAGCAAGCAGCGAACGGCTGCATCTGCCGCACTGGCAGCAAAGGTGCTTGCTCCGGGTAAACCCGATGCGATCGGCTTTGTCGGATGCGGCCCGATCAACACCACCGTGGCTCAGTTTCTTACTACCACCTGGCCCAATGTCAGGCGTTTCATGGCATTTGACCTCGACCCGCTCCGTGCCGAAGTTTTTGGTGAGAATTTGCTTACGGAGACACACGGAGCAGAATTCACGGTAGCCGCAAGTGTTGAAGAATTACTAAGCAAATGCCCGATGGTGGCATTTGGAACCACGGCCATTAGGCCTTACCTGGATGATCTCAATGCTTGTCCTGCCGGTGCGACCATACTCCATGTATCGCTGCGGGACCTGAGTGCCGACGCAATTCTTTCGAATCATAATATCGTCGATGACCTTGACCACGTGAACAGGGCCGACACATCTATTCACCTTGCATCCGAACAGGCAGGAAATACCGATTTCGTCCACAGTTCGCTGGGAGACCTTCTGCTTGGCAATGTCGATTTGCCCGAGCGCGACGAACGCAAGATAATTTTTTCACCCTTCGGTTTGGGTGTGCTTGACCTGGCCGTTGCAGACCTCGTTCAAAACAAGATAGCGAATGACGGTGGCGGAACACTTGTCGAGTCATTCCTGCCCAAGTCATTCACCAGGGTCGTTCAGAGGGGGAAATAATTCGTATGTCAGTTGTCTGGAGTTGCAATGAGTGGGATCAACTGGAAGAAGTGATTGTCGGAAATCCGCTGCGCGCGAGATTTCCCACAGCAGATCGAAGTACCCAACTGGCCGAGTTTCCCGACCGATCGCTCGGAGATATTCCACAGGGTCCTTTCCCGGAGCAAATCATTGAAGAGACGGAAGAGGACCTCAACGCATTTGTTGCTGTGCTCGAAGGTCTGAACGTAACCGTCAAGCGCCCGGAAACATGGCCGCATGAAGCTAAATTTTCCACCATTAACTGGGAATCTGAGGGCTACTACAATTATTGTCCCCGCGACATCATGCTGGTCATCGGAGACCAGGTGATCGAAACGCCCAACGTCATCCGCAGCCGCTATCAGGAATCGTTTAGCTACCGTGCGATGATGGTTGACTATTTAAAGTCAGGCGCAAGATGGTACAGCGCTCCCAAACCCATGTTGTTGGATTCGCTGTTTGATGTTGAGATGAGCAAACCCACTCCACGCAACGATGAGCCGGCCTTTGATGCAGCAAACGTCCTTCGCCTGGGCCGCGATTTGATCTACCTGGTTAGCGGCACGGGTAACGATATGGGTGGGCAATGGCTGCAGACCATTCTGGGGGACGATTTTCGGGTTCACTTTCTGAAAGATGTTTATTACGGCAGCCATATTGACTCGACCTTCGTCGCTCTGCGTCCTGGCCTGGTACTTTGCAACCCAGGACGGATAAACGACAATACCCTGCCTGAAATTCTGAAACAGTGGGAAGTCATTTACAGCCCACCGATGGAAAGCACAGATAGATTTGACGCTGACTATTTGTCCAAGAGCATTGGCAGTAAGTGGATCGATATGAACCTGTTCAGCATCAACCCGGATCTGGCTGTGGTAGACCGTGATCAAACGGCTTTGATCAAGCTGCTGGAGGAGCACCGCATTGACGTAATTCCCCTCAAACTGCGGCACTCAAAAATGTTAGGTGGTGGATTTCATTGCATCACCCTGGACATTCGCCGCACCGGAACGCTCCAGCGATACTTCGATTGATCACCAGCTTATGGCAGTAGCTATTTTCGCAGCGGCCTTCTCTGTCTTCTTCATACTCACTTTCGTGGCATGGAGGCGGTACCTTTGGGCGGCAGAAAAAGTGCAGTACGAGCAGGAGGACACCTGCCCATACAGCCTGACGGATGTCTTTGGCGACCGCCATCTGGTGAACGTGCCTCACCAGGAAGGTGTCCAGTGGCTTACAGAAATATTCAGCCGTAGTGCCCGAAGGTTCCCGAATCTCACTGCCCTGCAAATTCCACACACCGGTGAGTCCCTGACTTTTGCTGAACTCGACGCACAAGCTGAAAAAATTGCTGCGGCTATTTCTCGGTTCCTGACAGGCCCGGACCAGGTGGTGGCCGTGGCCATGTCGCAGGATAACTGGCAAATCGTGGCCTCTCACCTGGGCATTCTCAAGGCGGGCGGCACCTTGATGTTTCTGGACACTAGTTTGCCAGACTCCCTGGTCACCCACATGCTCAATTACGCACAGCCGGCGGTCATTCTGACCCGGGGGAAAAACAGGCTTCGCGACTTGTCGACGATTGACGTCCTGGCACTGCCCGAGGAGGTACCAGCACGTGAGCCA
>Ga0164320_10000126_pt1 | contig 21048 bp, 20 predicted proteins | sample GuaBasSediGuay11_FD_113736 | JGI IMG/M metagenome (GOLD analysis project Ga0164320, IMG submission 113736) | Subseafloor sediment microbial communities from Guaymas Basin, Gulf of California, Mexico - Guay11, Core 4567-28, 0-3 cm | ecosystem: Environmental > Aquatic > Marine > Hydrothermal...
AGGCAAGACCGAGCGCAAAGGTGGAAATACGACGAACAAGCTCCTCGTCAGCGCCTGCCTGCTGGGCGACCCGGTACGTTACGACGGTCGCTCGAAACCACTGTGTGACGAGGGCCTCGAGCGCCTGATTGCACAGGGACGTGTCGTCCGTTTTTGCCCGGAAGTTGCCGGTGGTTTGCCGGTGCCCCGCCCTGCCGCCGAAATTCAGGGTGGTGACGGTGACGCCGTTATTGCCGGCGTGGCGAGGGTGCGGACCCGTGCAGGAGAAGATGTCAGCGACTGCTTCATCGCCGGCGCCGAACGAACACTCGAGTTCTGCCGTCAACAGCGGGTAAGCGCGGCAGTGTTATCCGAAGCGAGCCCTTCCTGCGGTAGCGGGCGTATCTACGATGGCAGCTTCACACGCCGCTCGATCGCGGCAAGCGGTGTTACGACCGCGCTGCTGCGCCAACATGGAATCGAAGTGTTCAGCCAGCACCAGCTGGCGGCCGCGATCAGCTACCTCGCCTGAATATTGCACCCGTCGTGCTGGTGCAATATTCAGGCTAGCGTCTTGTAAGCAACGATGACTTCATCGCTGTCGTCGGCATCGACGTTTTCAGTTTTTGATTTACTCGCTGTGCTTTCTACTTCAAAATCGGCCCTCAGCCAACACCATCACAGAGTCGGGAAATGAACGCTGATACTGCAGACCCCGAGACCACAATCGATTTCATCTTCGACCTGTTCGCCAAACAGGGCGCCAGCGAATACATGGGCGAGGCGGTGACCATGTCGCAACACATGGAACGAAGCGCAGCCTGTGCCACCGCCGACGGCGCCCCGGACAGCCTGGTCATTTCGGCGCTGCTGCACGACATCGGGCACTTCATCGGCGAACACCCGATCGAAGCGCTGGAAAACGGTATCGACAACAATCACGAGGAAGTCGGCGCAAGATACCTGGCGGCTCACTTCCCGGCCTCGGTCAGTGAACCCGTACGCCTGCACGTAGCCGCCAAGCGTTACCTCTGCGCCACCGACGACGATGGCAAGGTTGCCGGCCTGACCATAAAACCGGTTACGGCTTACCGCGAAACCCTGACATCACTGATACCGCAATGAAGTATCACGGAGTGGTATTCGACAAGGACGGCACCCTGCTCGACTTCAACCGCACCTGGCTGCCGATTTATCGTTACGCGGTGCGCGAGTTCGCCGCCGGCGACGCGCTGCTTGCCGAGCAATTACTGGTACAGCATGGCTTCGACGCGCAACGCAACCAGTTCCAGGGCGGAAGCCTGCTGGCCGCGGGCAACAATCGACAAATAGCCGACGAATGGGCACGGCAACTCGACAAGCCGGAGCAAATCGAAGCCATAAGCCTGCGCCTGAATGAAATCTTCCATGAGCGCGGTGCGATAGAAGCGACCCCGGTCGCCAACCTGGCGAGCACGCTCAGGCGGTTAAAAGCAGCGGGCCTCAAGCTCGGCGTGGCGACGGCCGACAGTCACCAGGGTATCCTCAATACCCTGCAATCCTTCGATGTGTTGCAGGAGTTCGATTTTCTCGCCGGTTATGACAGCGGCCACGGGGTCAAGCCGGAGGCCGGCATGGTGCAGGCATTCTGCCAGCAATTGTCGCTGCAAAGCGATGCCGTGGTTGTCGTTGGCGACAATTGCCACGATATCGAAATGGGCAGAAATGCCAACGCCGGCCTTTGCGTCGGCGTGCTCACCGGAACCAGCAGCCGCGCCGACCTCGAAACCATCGCCGATATCGTGCTCGACGACATCAGCGCACTACCCGACTACCTCTAACTCGCATTTCTCACCGATTTCCCTCCGTGGATACTTTCCCGGAAAGCGCCCGTAGCGGCATATCGCCAGAAAATTCGGGCTAGTCGTCAACGACAACCGGCAGATCGCGGTCGGGCAGGAACCATTCGCACCAGGAACCGTCATAAACCGCGGCGCGCTCATCGCCGATGTAATGCAGGGCGAAGGCGATAATACAGGCGGTCACGCCCGAACCGCAGCTGCATATACTCGCACTGGAGTCGCCGAGCAGCGGCTTGAGCATTTGCTCGAGTTCGGATTTTGATTTGAACAGCCCGTGATGGAACAGGTCCGGGAAGGGTAAATTAAGCGCGCCCGGCATATGCCCGCGCCGCAGGCCCGGGCGGGGCTCTTCCGCGCTACCGCGAAAACGGGGTTCGGGGCGTGCATCCAGTACGCAGATCGAATCATCGTCAAGCGCGGCCAGCACCGCTGCCGCGTCGGCAACATGCTCGGGATTGAAGCGTGCACTGAAATCACCGCTGGCGTAGTGTGGCACCTCCTGGCAGCTTTCGATCGGGTAGTCCGCTTCGTCCCAGGCCACCAGCCCACCATCGAGCAACGCCAGCTTTTCACAGCCCATGGCGCGCAACATCCACCAGGCACGCGGACTCGAAAACATTCCCATCGCATCGTAAACCACGACGCAACTGCGCTGGTTCAGCCCTAGCGCCCGAAGTTCACGCGTAAAGGTTTCCTCGTCCGGCATCATGTGCGGCAGGCTTGCGTCCGGGTCACTGATTTTGCCGTCGAAATCAAAAAGCCTGGCCCCGGGAATATGCTCCTGTTGCCACTCCTTGAAACCGTCGCGGCCGGTCGCCGGCATATGCCAGCTGGCGTCGAAGATGACAAGATCCTCGTGCCCAAGCTGCTGCCGCAGCCATGCCACACTCACCAGTGAAGCGGGGAGTTCCAGGTTCGCCATAGAATAATTCCGTTGATTTTCGAGTCCCGCAACATATCGAATTGTGCCGCCTCTGGCAAGCCAGCAACTCTATCGCTATAGTGCGATCGCGATGATAACACTGATGAAAGCACATGCTGGAATGCTGTTTGCGCTGGTGACCGCCTGTGGTCTCGGCGCGATCACCACCCAGGCAAAAATATTCTATGCCGATGACGGCAATGCGCTGACATTGATGCTCGCCCGCTTCGCCGCTTCGACCCTCATTTTCGGCCTGCTCCTGCTGTTCAAGCGCGGCAGTTTCAGGGTCGATAGCGGGCTGCGCCGACCCCTGTTTCTTCTCGGAATAGTCTGGTCTGGCGCAATGATTTGCTACCTCGTCGCGGTCGAAACTATTTCGGTAAGCCTGGCGGTTCTAATCCTCTACTTCTATCCATTGCTGGTACTCGCCTACTCGGTTATCAAGCGGCAGTTGAAAGCTTCGCCCGCGGTGATTGCACTATTTTGCGCCGCATTTTTCGGACTTTACCTGGCGCTATCGGGGGGCGAAATCAAGGTTGACCTGAACGGGATATTGTTCGCGGCTATGGCAAGCCTTGGCGCCGCCTTTACGTTCCTTTGCGGCGCCCGGGTTGCGCCATCCATGTCGCCGTTGCTGATGACCTTCTGGATCAACGCCATCGGCTTGCTGATGATCCTGCCGATGATGGCCGGCAAACTCGCCTTGCCGACGGCAAGCGCGGGCAGCCTGGCGCTGGGCCTGGCCACGGTATTTTACCTGGTCGCGATCCTCAGCCAGTTCGAGGCACTGGCGCGGTTAACGGCGGCGCGGGCCGCTTTCCTGTTGAATCTCGAGCCGGTCGTTTCGATTTTGCTGGCGGGCCTGATATTGAACGAAAAACTCAGTATCATTCAGACCAGTGGCGTCATACTGGTCATTTCGGTCGTCATCCTTTCACTGCGATTTAAACCCGCGGAGGCTTGATCCCGGGCCCGGTTTAAGGCATGGTTTCTTTTTTTCAGCGGGAGTCAGACCATGATCAGGGCTATTCGAATTCACCAGACCGGCGGACCCGAAGTACTCAAATGGGATGAAATTGAAGTGGGTGATCCCGGCCCGGGCCAGGTGCGCTTGCGGCAGTCAGCCTGTGGTCTCAACTACATCGACGTCTACGGCCGCAGCGGAATGTATCCGATCGGTGACCTGCCCGCGGTACTGGGCATGGAGGCCGTCGGCAGTGTCATCGCGGTTGGCGCGGACGTTGACGGTCTTGCCATCGGAGATCGGGTCGCCTACCCGATGACCCTCGGCGCCTATGCCGAGGAACGCCTTATCGACGCCGACAAGCTCGTCAAGATCCCGGATTCGATCGACGATGAAAGCGCCGCGGCAATGATGCTCAAGGGACTCACCGCGCACTACCTGTTGTTCAGAACCTACCCGGTACAGGCAGGCGACAGCATTCTTGTCTACGCCGCCGCCGGTGGTGTGGGGCTGATTCTATGCCAATGGGCAAACCAGCTCGGCGCCAATGTCATTGGTTGCGTCGGCTCAGAGGAAAAGGCCCAGCTTGCGAGGGACAACGGCTGTCATCACACCATATTGTATCGGCACGAGGATATCGCCAAACGAGTCAGCAACATCACCGACGGCGGCGGCGTGGCCGCGGCCTACGACTCGATCGGCAAGGCGACTTTTACCGCGTCACTCGATTCACTGCGCCCCTTCGGGGTAATGGCGACCTACGGTAACGCCAGTGGTCCGGTCGAGCCGTTCAGTCCGCTCATTCTTGCCGGCAAGGGATCGCTGTACGTTACCCGTCCGACGCTGGCGACTCATATTGCAACCCCTGAACTGCTGCGGGAAGGCGCCGACCGCCTGATCGGCGCGGTCGAAAGCGGCAAGGTACGCATCCATGTCAACCAGAGTCTTGCCCTGGCTGATTGCGCGGAGGCGCACCGGCAATTGGAGGCTCGCACTACGACCGGCTCAACCGTATTGAAAACATAGTTAAAAACTGTTAGACCGGTACAGTTTCAAAATAAAACCCATTCTTTCCTGAGCGGTCCAATTACGGCGTTTCCGGGCTTGCGTTCGGGGTCGAGAAAGAGCTTTGTTAACTCTATTTTTATTGTTATTTTTCAATCACTTATACTTAACTCGAAAATCCCGAAAAAAGCACCGAAAAAAACCTGTGAGCTACTTCACAATTTGCCTGTGATCTGGTTCTCAAATGCTATTTGAAAGAAAATCTGTTACTTAAAACTGTTATGATCATATTTCAAATAAACTGAATCTGTTGCTATTTACATCCCCCCCTATAATTCCTGTCATGAACTTACCCCGCTGTCGGTTACCCCCCCGAGAGCATTTTTACAGGAGCAATACCATGAGTACTTTGAAAGCGAAACATTTCCACCTGATCGAAGATCTGGACATCGCCGCCCTGACTTTCGCAGCAGTTGAACGCGTCGAAGGCTTTGCGGTTAAAGTAAACAAGCTGGCCAGGCTCTGGCTGCGTCGCTCGAACGAGCGTCACCAGCTGGCACAGATGAACGATCACATTCTCAACGACATCGGTCTGACACGCGCCGACGTTGAAATCGAAACTGGCAAACATTTCTGGCAGCATTAACAGGCCTTAAAGCCGGTGTGGATCAACGGGTCCACACCGGTCTTGCGTCACAGCCCCAGGTTACTGCTTCAGTCGGTAGCCGGTTTTAAACATCCACCACACCAGCACCAGGCAAGCCAACAGGAACAGGCTGATCATCGCCAGGCTCACCCCTACGCTGACATCGGCGACTTCGAAAAAACTCCAGCGAAAACCGCTTATCAGGTAGAGCACCGGGTTGAACAGCGTTACCGTCTGCCATGCTGGCGGCAACATGCTGACCGAGTAAAAGCTGCCGCCGAGGAACACCAGCGGCGTAATCACCAGCATCGGGATCAACTGTAACTTCTCGAAGTTCGTCGCCCACAGGCCGATAATGAAACCGAACAGCGCGAACGAGATGCAGGTCAGCACCAGAAACAAAGCCATTACAAACGGGTGGGCGATATTGAGATCGACGAAGAGATTCGCCGTAATTAGGATAATAACACCCAGAATCAATGACTTGGATGCCGCCGCGCCAACGTAGCCGACCACGATCTCAAAAAAGGAAATCGGCGCCGACATGACTTCGTAAATACTGCCGGTAAACTTTGGAAAGAAAATACCGAAGGATGCATTGGAGATACTCTGTGTCAGCAGCGATAGCATTACCAGTCCAGGCACGATGAAAACGCCATAGGAGACTCCGTCAATTTCTTCGATTCGCGAACCGATGGCGGCGCCAAAGACGACAAAGTACAGCGAAGTCGAGATAACCGGTGAAGCGATGGTCTGCAGCAGCGTATACCAGGCGCGCAGCATTTCGTACTTGTATATGACCCGGATGGCCTGGTAGTTGATCATTTCGCACTCACCAAACTGACAAAAATTTCTTCCAGCGAACTCTGGCTGGACTTGAGATCCTTGAGCGACAAACCGGTACCGTACAGGGCCTGCAACAACGAGGTAATTCCGGTTCGCTCACTCTGCGTATCATAGGTGTAAACCAGGTGACAACGGTCTTCAGAAAGCTCCAGGTTGTAATCGGTAAGCGCCTCGGGAACGGCGTCTATCGCCTGGCGCAACTCGATCAGCAATTGCTTTTTTCCGAGTTTTTGCATCAGGCATTGCTTGTCTTCGACCAGCAATAACCGGCCCTCGCTGATGACGCCGACGCGGTCGGCGATTTCCTCGGCTTCTTCGATATAGTGCGTGGTGAGGATGATGGTCACGCCTGAATCATTCAACTTGCGCACCATCTTCCACATATCCTGGCGCAACTCAACATCCACCCCTGCTGTCGGTTCGTCGAGAAACAGGATACGCGGCTCGTGCGAGAGTGCCTTGGCAATTAGCACACGGCGCTTCATACCGCCCGAGAGTTCGCGCAACTCGCTGTCGCGCTTGTCCCACAGGGACAAGTCCTTGAGCAACTGTTCGAGATAAACGGGATCCGCAGATTTGCCGAACAAACCACGGCTGAAGTTGACCGTATTCCAGACCGTATCGAAGGCGCCGAGGGTAAGCTCTTGCGGCACCAGGCCGATCAGGTCGCGCGTCTGCCGGTAATCGCGCACGATATCGTGACCGGCAACGCTGACCGATCCCGTGCTCGCCGAGACGATGCCACAGATGATCGAAATCAGGGTTGTTTTACCCGCACCGTTGGGGCCCAACAGGGCGAGAATCTCGCCTTGCTGAATCTCGAGATCAACCCTGCTCAGCGCCTGGTGCCCGCTAGCGTACACCTTCGACAGCGCTTCAATTTTGACTATGGATTTCATCGCGCGATTCTACTATCAGATGCCGGCCTTGGACATCCCCATTGCAGGTTGATTTAGCCCGCATATCTCACCGGTGGGTCCCACGACGCAGAACTACCCAGGAAAGGTTCTCGCAGAGGGAAAAATGGTGAGATATGCGAGTAAATGGACCATAGGTTATACTCGCCGCGATTCGACAATGGAGATAGCGATGACGGTTTTCAGGTTTCACTCGGAGCCGCTTCAGGATAGCTGGCTCGATCTTTACGGTCATCTCAACGAAGCTTATTACCTGGTTCCCTTGAGTAACACCACCTGGGTCATGCAGGACCATTTCGGCATTGGCAGCGAATACTTCGACGCCACCGGCTGCGCCCTGTACACGGTTGAAACCCACCTGCGCTATCTCAATGACGTACGCGCACCCGCAACCATGGACATCGAAACCCTGGTTCTCGGCAGCGATGCGAAGAAAATCTGGTTCGCCCACCGCATGCTGGTCAACGACGAACTCTGTGCAACCGCCGAGTTCATGGGCCTGCACTACAACACTCGCGAAGGACGTACCATGGAAATGCCGCAAACAGTTCAGGCGGAGCTCGCAGCCGCCGCGGTTGAGCAAGCGCCCGACTGGGCCGGCCGGCAGATAAGCCTGGTCAGGAAGTAGTCCTCGCCACTCAGCGGTCGGTCTAACGCAATTAGAAGGCTAAGCCGGGCGCAGGGGCACGTTCAGAAATACGCCGAACTCCTGCGCGATGTTACAGCTGACGCGCGCATGCACCTTGCCCTGGCGATCGCGAAACGACTGCGCGGGCGTCGCCGGGAAAACACCCTCGTGCCAGATACCGGGGTGTATATACAGGCCCTGGCTGCCATCGCACCACAAGGCGACAATATTTTCGAGCGCGAGATCGTCACCCGGCAGCGCCGCCGGAACCACGAACGGTTGATTGTCCAGCGGGTAAAACATCTGCCCGCCATCCGGGTGGTAGTTCATGTGCCACAGCAGTACGCTTGGCGGCATATCGATGGCGGCCTCGGCGCTGGCGCTGGCGGGGTTGTCGGACCAGCCCAGGATGTACTTGCCGTCGACCGCGTCGTTATGGCCATGCAGCACTTCGCCCTGCCATTCGCTGTAAAAGATGCCTTCGACCGTGCCACCCTCGTCGCCGGTGTCGGCGTCGATCGGTCGCCAGCCCTGTGCCGGCCACTGTACGATTTCGATAGCGAAAGCATCCGGGTCCGAGACCAGGCAGCCATAGCCCTCGACGCTGGCGTCACTGGCGACAACCAGGGGCACGTCATACCAGGGCAATTGCCCGGGAACATCGGGTGACAGGTAATCGACAGGCTGCAACACGTTAGAAGTTCTCCAGCCAGGGTCGCAGATCGATTTCATGGGTCCAGGCGCTGCGATGTTGCTTGAGAACAGCCATGTAGGTATGCGCGATTGCATCGGGCTCAAGCTCGGCGTCATCGGCATTGCTGTCAGCCTCGGCCTTTTGCAAATCCCGTCCCGGGGCGGCGATGCCGCCATCGATGATGAAGTGTGCGACATGAATATTCTCGGGCCCGAGTTCTCGCGCCAGGCTTTGCGCCAGCCCGCGTAGCGCGAACTTGCCCATCGCAAAGGGTGCAAAGTTGGGAAAGCCCTTGATGCTGGCGGTCGCGCCGGTGAAGAAAAGCGCTCCGCCGCCTAGTTGCTTCATCGCGATAGTCGCCTGCTGTGCCACCAGGAAAGCGCCATACGCGGTCTGCATCAACGAATCCAGCACCAGCCCTGGATTGAGATCGGTAATCGACCCGGCGGTATAGGCGCTCGCGTTATAGAGCACCACGTCGGCCTTGCCAACAGACTGCTCGACCGATTTGAACAGATCGGCAACCGATTCGACCGAGGTCGCATCGCAGCTCACGGCCTGCGCATCGATTTGCGCACACAGGGATTCGAGCTTGGAAATATTACGCGCCGCCAACACCACGCGGTAGCCATCGGCGGCGAGCGCGCGTGCGAATGCGGCGCTGTTGCCACTACCCGCACCGACGATTAAAGCATTTTTTGACATGACGCCCCCCGCTAGCCTGTCGTTAATCGTAGGCTATTAAAGCGCCGGGGCGGCAATTTGTATAGTGGAATTTAAAGCAGCGTCTTTTTGATGAAAGTGTATGAAGCCAGCAGGCCGAGCAGCAGCAACCAGGTCGTCGGCGCCAGCGAATTCCATAACTCCATTGTCATCGAGATCAGAAAGTCCATATTTACCTCAGCTTTCTCTAAATAAGATTAACTATGGTATGTAAATATATGTTATTTAACAATAAAGTCAACTGATAAATATTTCACTTTTGTGGTCTCGAAGCAATTGGTTCAAGCAGCTCGGTACAATACCTACGCGATCACGGCGCTTCAATGACCCGTCTCCCGGTAGCGTTTCCAGATTAAACGGACCGCCTCGGTAAGTTGCGATTCGCCCTCGGCGACCCATTGATCCATGCTCGCGGCATCGATCCACTGGCCGTCGTCGATCTCCTCTGCCTGCAATACCAGCGGGCCGTCGAAACAGTAGCGATAGACCACGCAATGTTCATTGCCGGTCAGCATTGAAGCCACCAGCCTGAACAGTTCCTGCAGCGGCTGCTCGGCGACGATACCGAGCTCTTCGCCGATTTCACGACGTGCGCAGTCGGCATAATCCTCGCCACTATCGACATGGCCCGCCGCCGAAGAATCCCATTTACCGGGCTGCTCGTCCTTCGCCAGCGAACGCTTCTGCAGAAACAATTCGCCTTTGCTGTTAAACAGCAGGATATGAACGGCCCGATGCATCAGTCCCCTGGCATGGATCTCGCCGCGTGTTTTCACCGCGACAACATTGTCATTTTCATCGACGACATCGAGTAATTCGTGACTGACCGACACGCTTGTTCTCCGCAATGGTGGATATCGACAAGTCTACCCCGAGCGATCGAAAAATCGAATTGCGATTCGCTCAACCTCGGCGAATTTTACTCGCGCGCGCGAATTCTGTACGCTGAGCGCCAGGATCCACGCCGCTGGATGACTTTTACAAAAGAATAGCCTGGAGTTCTTCGATCGAAACCGAATTGTTTATCTCATTCGTTATTTTCGGCATCATCGCCGCGGTAACGCCGGGCCCCAATAACGTCATGTTGACAACAACCGGATTGAATTTCGGCGTGCGCCGCGGAATTCCGCACCTGCTTGGAATCTGTATCGGTTTCCCGGTCATGCTGGCGCTGGTCGGTGTCGGCTTCGGCACCCTGTTCCAGCTGTTTCCGGTGCTGCATGAAATCATCAAGGTCGTCGGTATCGTCTACCTGGTTTACCTGGCCTGGAAGATCGCCAACGCCAAGGGAAGCACCGACGAGGCCAGCCCGTCAAAGCCGATCAATTTCTGGCAGTCCGCCGCGTTTCAATGGATCAACCCGAAGGCCTGGGTCATGGGCAGCAGCGCGCTCGCGGCCTATACCTCGCTGGACGACAATTTTTTCCTACAGGTGGTTATCATCTGCACCAGCTTCGCCGTCATCACCTTCCCCTGCGCCGGCGCCTGGCTCGTGTTCGGCGCGGGCCTGCAGCATTTCCTCAAGGACCCGCGGCACCGCAAAATCTTCAACGTCGTCATGGCGCTGCTGCTTATCGCATCCATTCTTCCCGTCGTCTGGGACATGCTGCAATAAAACCTCGGGGACAGATTTTAATCTGTCCCCCTCGAAGCAGTAAGCCTAGTCAGAATCGGGGTAAGCTTCACCATCCGCGTAGGGGAACCACCAGAAGTCCTGCGTGCCACAATTGGGATCGAGCCAGACGAACTTGGTCTTGCGGAAGGTCTCGAGGCCCTCGGTACCGAGCTGTCGTCCCATACCGCTCATTTTGGTGCCGCCGAAAGGACCGGCATCGTTGTCGAGCAACGGCGCGTTGACCCAGACCATGCCGCCATCGAGCTCTTCGGATGCACGAATGCTTTCGCGCATATCCATGGTGTAGAGGCAAGCGCCGAGCCCGTACTGGGAGTCGTTGGCATATTCGAGCGCCTGGTCGAAACTCTCGACCTTGCAGATCGGCGCGACCGGACCAAAACTCTCGTTGTTCAAAATATCCATATCGGGATTGCAGTCGGTTAAAATAGTGGGCTCGACAAACCAGCCCCTGTCTTCCAGCCCGGCGGGGCGTCCGCCACCGTGCACCAGGCGTGCGCCCTGCCCTTGCGCATGCTCGAGCACAGCCTCGTAGCGAGTGCGTTCCTTTTCCGCGACCATCGGCCCCATTTCAACCTTGTCGAGTCCGTTGCCGATGCGGATTGCGCGCGCATGCTCGGTCAGCTTTTCGACGAATTCATCGTGCACGGCTTCATGCACGAAGAAGCGCTCGGCGGAGACGCAGATTTGCCCACAGTTCATGTAGGCGGAAAACGCGGCGCCGCGCGCGACCACGTCGAGCGGCGCCGACGGCATGACGATGAACGGATCGTTACCCGATGTTTCGATTAGCGTGGGCTTCATCATTTCACCGCACTTGGCCGCGATCGCCTTACCGGTGGGTACGCTGCCGGTAAACGCGATCATGTTGGTGCGCGGGTGCTCGACCAACTGGCGGCCGGCATCGCCGGCGCCGGTCAGCACCTGGAACAGCCCGGGCGGCAGGTGGCGGTTAAACGGTTCGGCGAACAACAAGGTCGTAATCGACGTGTACTCGGAGGGTTTGGCGATCACCGCGTTGCCACAGGCCAGCGCCGCCGCGCCCTCCCAGGCAAGCAGCGTCATCGGATAGTTGAACGGCTGAATCGATACCACCACCCCGAGCGGTAACTTCAGGGTGTAATTCAGGTGGCCTTCGACCGCGGGACCCACGACACGCCCGATATCGGTGCGCCCGGTTTCCGCGTAATAGCGAATCGCCGACACCGACCAGTCGACTTCATCGGCCGATTCCTTGTAGGGCTTGCCCATTTCACGGGTCAAGGCTTCCGCCAGAATCGGTTTCATCGCCAACAGGTCGTTGGCGACTTCGTGCATGATCTCTGCGCGTTCGAGAGCGCTTATACGCCACCACTTCTTTTGCGCGGCATGGCCGACTTCGATTGCGGCGTCGATCTCGGCCGCGCTGGTCTCCGCTATTTGGGAGATGACGTCACCGGTTGCCGGGTCGATGACGTCCCGGCTCTCGGTAGACTCGCTGCGACGATATTCCCCGTCCAGCAAAATCATATGACTCTTGCGATCAAATTCTTTAAGTGCGCCCACTGCAACCTCCATCATTAATGTCAATCTGAAAGTTGCTAATCCTATCATTAATAGCTGGCAAATTGGCGCATCAACAGGCCGAAAAAATTACCGCGCGGCTCCGGCTTGATGGCGACGCGTTGCTTGCTGGTCTTTTCTACTTCATCGTAGCGGCGCGGACTATCCAGATGCTCTCTGACGATGGATTCGACGCCGCTGGCAAACATTAAGGCGGGGCTGGCTGAATGAATGTTCTGGTTTCTGACTCTTCTCATTTTGGATTCCTCGTTACGGGTTTGTTGTTTCGATGGAGTCATTCTCGCCAGGGCGCGTTAATTCACTTGCCGAATGCCGTTAATTCACCCAAAATAAGCATTAAATAATCATTAAATTTTATAACTATTTGATTTTTAAGCATTTTATAGAATAAATAAAAGTAGGACGTCACCCTCAGAGGACCCAAGTGTCCAAGTTACAGCTGTTATTGCTGGGCCATTTCGAATGTTTGCTGCCGTCCGGCGAACGAATATTGCTGTCCATGCGCAAGGCCGAAGTGCTTCTGGCCTATCTCGCACTGGCGCCCGGGATACGACATCCACGCGAACGCCTGATTAACCTGCTGTGGAGCGACCGCGGCGAAGAGCAGGCGCGCAATTCCCTGCGACAGTGCCTGAGCGCGATCAAAAAGTCGCTCGGCGACGTCGCCGACCTGGTGATACAGGTCGATCGCACCACCGTGTGCCTGAAACCCGAGATGATCGATATCGACGCGCTCGAATTTGAGCGCCTTGCCACGATTGCCGAGTTTGAGTCACTGTCTGATGCGGCCGCGCTCTACCGCGGTGAGTTTCTCGAGGGTATATCGATTCGCGATGCCGCGAGCCAGGAATGGCTCGACAGCGAACGCAGCCGCTTCAAGCGCCAGCACATCGAAATACTCATCAATCTCGGCCACACCCTGCTGGCCTCTCACGACCACAGCGGGGCAACCCGAACCGCCGAACGCCTGGTCGCGGAGGATGCTCTGGGTGAGTCGGGCTGGCGCCTGTTAATGCGCGCCTATTCCGAAAACGGCGATCGCAGCCACGCACTACAGGCGTTCAAGCGTTGCCAGCAGGCTTTGCGCAGCGAACTCGATGTCGAACCTGAATCGGCCACGCTCGAACTGCGCGAGCAGATCGCCGCCAGCCAGGTGCAACCTACACAGGCGCCGGTTCGCGACATCGCCTCAGCAGCCAACGAGACTGAGGCGGCACCCACTGCCAGCAGCAGGGAAACACCAGTCGGCACTTCACAAACTGGCGGTCACAGAATCGCGGTACTGCCATTCGACAACCTGTCGGGCGATCCCGAGCAAGAGTATTTCAGCGACGGCATCACCGACAGCGTCATTCTGAACCTGTCACTGTTCGCGGAGCTGCAGGTCAAGTCGCGCTACTCGAGCTTCGCTTTCAAGCAGCAGATCAAGAGCCTCGGCGAAATTTCAACGGAATTGAACGTCGACTATCTGGTCGAGGGCAGCATACGCAAGTCCGCCGATCGCATCCGCATAACCGTGCAACTGATCGAGGCCGTCAACGGCAACCAGGTCTGGGGCAAGCGCTACGATGCCGATCTCGAGAACCTGTTCGATCTCGAGGAGGAGTTAAGCCGCAACATCGCCGCTACCGTTACCGGGCAGATCGAAACCGATCTGCAGCGCATCGCCATGGCCAAGGGTGCGGCGGGGCAGCAATCCTACGACCTGCTGCTCAGCGGTATCTTTCATAGCTACCGCTTCAATCGGCGCGACACCGTGATCGCGATCGAAAAACTGAACCAGTGCCTGGAACAGGACCCGGATAACGTGCGCGCGCACGTGTACCTGTACATCTGCCACGCGATGGACTACCTCGGCCGCTGGACCGTGGACTACCAGGCATCTTTCGATCTGGCGAAGTCGTATATCGACAGGGCGCTGCAACTGAACCCGGAACTCGGACTGGTGCAAACCTTTTATGCCGAGTACCTGTCGTTTAGCGGAAATCCCGCCGAGGCGATCAGGCACCTCGACAAGGCGCTTGAAATCAACCCCAACGATACCGATGCCCTAGCCATTCGCGCCAACTGCCTGGCCTTGCAGGGCGACTTCGAAGCCTCCCTGCGGGTAGCCGAACAGGTCTGCCGCATGGACCCCTACCATCCCTGGGCCGAATGGGAACTGGCCGGCGGGCAGTATAATTCCGGCGACTACGCAACCACCCTGGAAACCATTGCCAGGCACCGCACCGATCCGGGTTTCACGCGAATTTTCGCCATTGCCAGCCACGTAAAGCTCGGCCACATCGAAGCAGCCCGCGAGGCACTACAGGACTTCCTGCAGGCTTGCAGGGAAGACATGCTGTCGATGCCGCAAGGCTACGATGACTGGTTAATCTACCTTCACGATACCTACCCCTATGATGATCTGCGCTACAGCCGGGACCTGGCCGATTGCATGGCGCAGGCCGGGCTCGAGGAATTTCTCGGTGGCACGGCGCAACCGGTTCCCAATACCTCACACAGCATTGCCGTGTTGCCGTTCGACAACCTGTCCGGCGATCCGGCGCAGGAGTATTTCAGCGACGGCATTTCGGAAAGCATCATCCTGCACCTGAACCTGTTTCCCGGTCTCAACGTAAAGTCACGCAATTCCAGTTTTGCCTTCAAACAGCAAATCAAGGGCCTCGGCGAAATATCCGAGGAGCTCGGTGTCGACTACCTGGTCGAGGGCAGCCTGCGTAAATCCACCGATCAAATCCGTATCACGGTGCAACTCGTCGAGGCTGCCAGCGGCAACCAGGTCTGGGGCAAACGTTACGACGCCCCGCTTGCCGACCTGTTTAACCTCGAAGAAGAATTGAGCCGCAGCATCGCCGCGACAGTTACCGGGCAGATCGAGTCCGATCTGCAACGCGTGGCCCTGGCCAAGAGCGCCAGCGACCAGCAAGCCTATGACTTGCTGCTCTGTGGTATCTACCACAATCAAAGATACACCCGCGAGGACACGGTCATTGCGATAGACAAGCTAACCCAGTGCCTGCAAAAGGATCCGGACAACGTCATGGCGCATGTATGGCTGTACGTATCCCATTTGATGGACTACCTCGACCGCTGGTCCCGGGATCATCTGGATTCGTTCGAGTTGGGAGCGCAACACATAGGCAGGGCAAAGCGACTAGCCCCGGAAAACACCCAGGTACAGATATTTTTTGCCCAGTACCTCGTATTTTGCGGCGACTTCGACGAAGCCAAAAAGCAACTCGACAAATTAGTATCAAACAATCCGGACAATCCAACGGTGTTGACTACCATGGCATTGAACCTTGGCCTACAGGGCAAGGCAGAGGATGCACTACGATTCGCCGAACGCGCTTGCGAGCTCGACCCTTACCACCCCTGGGCCGAGTGGGAAGTGGTGGGTTCACAATACATCTCCGGGCAATACGAGGATGCCTTGCAGACCATCGTAAAATTGCGCACCACGCCGGGATTCATCCAGATCTTCGGCATCGCCGCAAACGTCAAACTCGGCCGGGAAAGCGAGGCACAACGAGCATTGCAATCGTTTCTCAATGAGTGTCGCGAAACCATGCATTCGGTACCACGAACGACCGATGAATGGCTGGCTTATACCCGGGAAAACTATCCGTTTGACGATCCGCAAGTTAACCAGGGCATCATCGACTGCCTGGTGCAGGCCGGGCTCACCGATGAAATTACCGAAGCCCACGGCGACACTCCGTCGATCGCGGTGCTGCCGTTCGCCAACCTGAGCGACGATCCCGAGCAGGAGTATTTCAGCGATGGTATTACTGCCAGCCTGATTCTGGGTCTCGGGCTGTTTAAGGGTTTGAACGTCAAATCGCGCGGTTCGAGTTTCGCCTTCAGGAATAGTGAAAAGTCCTCGAAGGAGATCGCGCGGGAACTGGCGGCGGATTTCCTCATCGAGGGTAGCATACGCAAATCGGGCAACAAGGTGCGTCTCGCGGTACAGCTAGTGGAGTCGGAAACCGATACCCAGGTCTGGGGCAAACAGTACGACGCCGAACTGGTCGACATTCTCGATCTCGAACAGGAGCTCAGCGCCACCATCGCCGCCACCATCAGCGGCCGCATCGGCCACCGGCTGCAGCAATCGGCGGTGCGCAAGCCCGCCGCGAGCCTGAAGAGTTACGACTACCTGTTACGTGGGCTTTATCACATGGGAAAGTTCACCGCCGCCGACATGAAAATTGCCCAACAGCAAATCGAAAAGTGTATCGAACTCGAGCCCGATAATGCAGAGGCGCATATGCAGCTCGGCATGATTCATTCCGTCAACTTTTATGAAAACTGGTCAAAGAGCCGAGAGCAGTCGTTAGAAATTTCCGGCGTACACCTGACGAAGGCGCTGGAGCTTGCACCCGATAACGCGCTGGTACAGGCCTATTACGGTGAGTACCTGTACACAAGGAGAGACTATGATCGAGCCCTTTTCCATGTCGACAAGGCCATCGAGCTGAATCCGACCGCCGCGGAGGGTTACACCATGAAAGCTGACATCCTGGCGGCTACGCGCCGCTACGACGAAGCACTTGAATGCGCCGACCGGTGTTTTCAACTCGACCCCAACGCCGTCGGCACCGGGTGGGTTGCCGGAGACGTCTACCGGATTACCGGTCACTACGAAAAATCGATTAAAACTCTGCGTTCGATATCCCACCCGCCGATTACCATCCACGCGTCGATCGCGGCCAGCCTCGTGGGCCTTGGCGATATCGAACAGGCGCGCAGTGAAATGGGCGTGTTTCACGATCGTGCCCGCGAACAAATGTCGCAAGTCCCCGAGACACGCGCCGACTGGCGTCAGTTCTGGAAAGAGACTTCGTCCTATAAGTACGAGGCGGATTTCGAGGACCTGTTCAGCATGTTGATGCAGGCCGGCCTGTGCGACGAGAGCGACCGGGCGCCACCAGCATCAAGGCCTGGGAGCTGACCATAACGGCGGTCGATTTAGCGGACACCTACATCCGCCAGAATATTCTCGAGACCCGCGGCATGGTGAGATGCGGGCTAGGACTGATGTACCTTGCCGCATGGTCCGAGGCGAACGCCACTGCGCAGGTTGTGATACACGAGGTCGTCGAGCTTGCAGGGGTGAATGCCCGGCGCGATCACGACCAGCGTTTCAGCCGCAATCGGGTCGAAGTCGGCGCGAAAATGCACCGTGCTTTTGACCGCGACGATTTTCTGTTCGGTCGGTTCGATGCCGAGATAGCGGATCATGGCGAGGTCGAGACACTGCGAGCGTGAGCTGCCGACCACCACGCGCACCTCGGAATCTTCATCGACGACACGCAGTAACGCCATGTTACCGAGCTGCGCCTTCGAATTCAGATTCATCGCGCCGGTGTAGGTAAAGCGTCCACCGCCGAGAACCTCGACTGCAAAACGCGCGGCATAAGGCTCGATGCCGTCGAGCCCCGATTTTCCACCCAGCCCAGTATCGAGCACCCCGCCAACACCGGCCCGGTGCGCCGCATCCGCGACTTCGGGGTCATAGATCACCGCGATCACCGCCTGGCGCGCGCCGTTGCGGACCATCGCAGCCAACAAGCCGGTCGTATCCGAGGTGCCACCGGCGCCGGGATTATCCTGCGCATCGGCGAGCACCACCGGGTTGTCCGAGTCGTTTGCCCTGGCGCGCATGACGGCCGTGTCAGGATCCAGTAATTCGAAATCGAAATCGGCTTCCGCAGCCAGCACCTGCCGGTAGACTTGCTCTGCCGCTGCCTCTGCCGCGTCAACATCCTTACCATAGGCGATAATCGCGGCGCCGCACTCGGCGATGTCGGCCGGCGGGAATCCGGTCGCGAAATCGACGCCGCTCATGCCCTCGGCTACACCCAGGCCGTCCAGTCTATCGTAGATCGCTTTACAGGGATCGAAGCTGGTGCACTGCGAAGTCAGCGGGAACAGGAACGGAATCTTGCGCATCGCCTTGTGCAACAACAGACCCGCCAGCAGTTGTTCGAGCAGGTCGCAGGCGCGCGCACCGGTGACGGCCATGTCGAGGTGCGGGTAGGTACGATAAATAGTCATCGCGTCACTGTACTCGAGCATCGCCTCGGTGACATTGGCGTGCAGGTCGAGGCTGATGACGATGGCGACATCGGGACCGACGACCCCGCGCACCCGGCGCAGCAATTCGCCTTCGCCATCCTCGTGGTGCTCGGTCACCATGGCGCCGTGCAGGTCCAGGTAAACCGCATCCAGCGGTCCGAGCTGGCGCAACTCAGAGCACATCATTTCGGCCACGCGTTCGAAGGCGTCACGCGTGACATAGCTGCTCGGCTCAGCCGAGCACCAGCACAATGGTCGCATTTGGTGGCCGCCCTCGCGTGCTCTTTCGATGAATCCCGCCAGCGGAATATTGAGTCCGGCCAGGGTTTCGAACAGGGCATCACCCGACGTCAAACCCGGCCAGCTGTCGGCGCGCTCGAAGGCCGCGAACGGCGCCAGGTGCGGGGCAAAGGTATTGGTTTCGTGCTGCATTCCGCCGACGGCGATTATTTTTGGATGCGACATGTATATCTCCTGTTATTGACGCTGTCGCATTAACCACTCGACGTTGCGGTAAGCGATGTTTGCAGCGACTACAGTTTTCAAGTTACTACTCCTGAACCTGTGCGTTATGCTCATCTGGCTTACTCCTCCCGACCAGGTACAGTGAAGCGATCAGCAAGGCAGCGCTCACCCACATTAGCGGGCTCGGACGTTCGGAGAAAATCACCATACCCCAGAGCACGCCGCTGACCACCATGACGTAATTGGCGTGTGACGTGTAAATCGGCCCCTTGATACGAATCAGTTCAAAGTAAATATAAATGTCGATCAATGAAATCGCGGCCATGAACAATATCGCGCTATGCCCCCGGTTCCAGACCTCGACATCCTGCCACTGCCAGTTGAAACTGGCAAAAACGACCAGCAAGGTCCCGGCAAACAACGCTTCGCCGCAGGCCACCTGGTAGGAATCGGAACCCGACGGCCAGCAACGCGCGGTGAAATTGTGATGGATGGCGTAACAGACCGGCACTACCAGGGTTAACAGCAGCCAACGCCAGGCGACCGCTTCGCTAACGTGTACGTCGGGGAGCAGGATTGCAAAAATCGCGAATGCGCCAACCAGGATTCCAGCCACCCTTGGCAGGTTTATGGTGTCGGTCTTCATCATCCACGCCAGCAGCAAGGTCGCCAGCGGAGCCATGCTCACAATCAGCGCGAGCACGCCGGCCGGCATGTGCGCAATCACCAGCAGTTCGACGATCATCGGCAGCAGGTAGCCGGTCAGCGCGCAGACCAGGTAAAAGATATTATGACGCAGCCTGAATTCGGGTTTACGCCTGCGCAGCAACGCGATCGCGCTCATGCCTACGGCCACCCCGACGGTCGACAGCGTGAGGATGCCGGTGTAGGAAATTCCCGACAGCACGGCAATTTTCAACATGGAAAAGTACAGCCCCCAGCTGCCGCCCAGGAAAAGCAGCAGGAATATCGGACGCAGTCCTGATGTCAACCCCATGTTATCAGTCGAACAGCAACCCAGGCGGTAAGCCCGGCGCATGTCTGCGATCCACCAACCTCATTTTCAGCTTTCAGTTTTCGGTCCCGACCTTGATAAAGTCCCCGTCAAGGCTGAGCCTGGCTACGAGTTTCTCACCACCGTGCTGAAACTGAACTCCGAAGATTTTCTCGCCCTTGTAGATTTCCGTTTCGACTACGACAATCCTGGCGCCGGGATAAGCCTCCAGAACCACATTTCTGATTTCGATCTCGTCCATAGCAAGCGCAGACCCGAAAACCAGCGCCAGACCCATTAATCCGTGACATAGTTTAATCATCATTTGTAGCGCTCCTGCATCGCGACCAGGCTCGAGCGCATGATACAACAAACCGCCATGGACGGTAGTCTTCCGGGTTAGCGCCGTGCGTGACTAGTGCTCTTTCAATGTGATAATTACGGATTCAGCGTGATCGGTACGTAACTGTCGCCGTCGTCGGCGGACACTTGCGGCGTCACCACGAAGTTGGGGGCCGCCCACAGCGGTGAATCGGGTGGCAGCGGCTCTTCGTCGAAAACATCGATAACCGCGCCGGACAAATGCCCGCTCGCCAACAGCTCGGCAAGCGCATCGTAATCGAAGGTCGAAACGCGACCGACGTTGATCACACCGGCGCCCGGCTTCAGCGATTGCAGGCGCTCGCGGCCGAACAGCCCACGGGTTTCTGGTGTCGATGGCAGGAAGGTGGTATGAATCGGATCCAGGATTGCATCCAGCACCTGCAGCCAGTTGCAGCTGTAATCGGCACGGTAAGGCTCCAGTATCTGGCCTTCGATCTCGAGCGTATCGTAAACCGGGAACTCGGGCATCTGTTCGATCGGCCCGAGATAGGCAAAGATCAATCCACGATACTCTTTTACCGGGTAGGCCCCGAGGCTGGTCTTGCCTTTGACCAGTTGCTGAATGTTTTCCGGCTGGCCGGGAATCTCGACAATGCTGCCATCGATATCGAACAGCCAGCCATGATAACAGCAACGAATTCCGTTATCCTCGCAGACACCGAACTCCATCGACGCGCGCCGGTGCGGGCACTGCTTGTGCACCAGGCCGTGGCGCCCCGATTTATCACGAAACAGGACCAGTTCCTCGCCGAGCACCCGG
>Ga0164320_10000127_pt1 | contig 21019 bp, 21 predicted proteins | sample GuaBasSediGuay11_FD_113736 | JGI IMG/M metagenome (GOLD analysis project Ga0164320, IMG submission 113736) | Subseafloor sediment microbial communities from Guaymas Basin, Gulf of California, Mexico - Guay11, Core 4567-28, 0-3 cm | ecosystem: Environmental > Aquatic > Marine > Hydrothermal...
CTACGGAGGGCAAGGCGCACTGACAAGGATACTGATGTGGATACGGAGCGAATCGGCGACAAAGGGAAGGGCGCATGTTGCCAACGATGTCTATAGCAGTTCGGATCGACGCGTACTCGACGAGGTACTTGCGGCGAATAAGCCCGCAAGCGAGGTCCATTTTTACATCGGGCATTCCGGGTGGGCGGCTGGTCAGCTCGACTCTGAGCTCGAGCGTGGCAGCTGGCATGTCGTCGCAGTCGACACTGACGTAATCTTCTCCGGCGAAACGGACTCGCTGTGGAAGCGGTTGATCGAACGATTGGAGCCGCATGGTATACAGGTAGATAATCGACCCTCCTTGCCAATGCTCGCTTTTGGGGCAAGTCCCCTGTGAACAATAGGAACAAAAGGGAACAAAAGGACACACACTGTAACTCCGGTTCCTATCGATCCAGCGACCCAAGTGCTCTTACCCAATAACAAGATTCAGTAACTCATCTTCACCCGAAAATTTGTACGTTTGCACTATATCTCTTGTGCATTGCTTGTTTCATAATTGGTTCCACAATATAAGACACAATCAAGTTGATGCGGGGAAATAAAATGAGTGAAGATATCAAAGGCAGTTGTTTTTGTGGAAAGCTGAAATTTCATTACGATCTACCTACCAGATACGTTGCACATTGCCATTGCACTGACTGTCGACAATCGCATGGCGCGGGTTTTGTTACCTGGGCAGGCATCAATGTCGAGCAGTTTCATCTGGATGGTGATTCGACACTCAAATGGTATGGACAAATTGAAACAGGCAGACGTGGGTTCTGTAATGAATGCGGAAGTACTGTACTTTTCGAGTCGAAGGCCTGGGGTGGTGATATGGCAATCACACGCGCCAATCTGCAAGAGGATATAGATGTGGCACCGAGCCAGCATGGCTTCTACGACCACCGTGCTCACTGGATTCCCACAATTAGTGATGATTTAGAGCAGTTAACTGCGGCAAACTCTTTTCCTGACAGTTAACATCGTTTGTTACAGGGCTGACCTTTAAGTTTGCAGGTGGGTACGACAGGCGTTAAATGGATCGACTCCTGCCTATCGGTAATGTTAGTCGGATGTCGGTTATGTCAATACCGAGTTGATAAAACGGCCAGTAATCTATTTCAGGAGGTGGGAAAATGATAGTAAAAACCAAGCAGGATGTGGTTGGCACCAGGGGTGAAAAGCACGGGGACAAATGGCACAGTCTGCGTTTCCTTCACGACGAGGACGGTATGGGTGTTACCTTAACCGACTCCTTCCTCGAGCCGGGCTTTCAAATGGTCCTGTGGCAAAAGAATCATTTCGAAGCTTGCTACTGCCTGGAAGGTGAAGGCACTGTAGAGGAATTGGACAACGGTAAGGTTCACGAAATAAGGCCCGGAACTCTGTATGCCATGAACGACCATGATCGCCATCGCATTCGGGCGATAACTCGTATGCGGATAGTTTGTACTTTCTTTCCAGCGCTCACCGGCAATGAGGTGCACGACGCTGATGGATCGCTGTGAAACAAGATGCAAAAAGTAAAACAAAAAAAGGGGTCGGTGACACTACGGATGAGAATCATTTGTCACCGACCCTTTTAAAGATTAAACGGATTATCCATTGCCTGGCTGGGTTCGGTAAACCAGCGTGGCCCGTCATAGGCGATGTAGGCATGGTCTTCCAGGCGCACGCCAAATTCGCCATAACAGCAAATCATCGGTTCTAAGGAAAAGCACATGCCGGACTCAAATGGTAAGTCGTTGCCCCTGACGATGTAGGGGTGTTCGTGCACATCGAGACCGACGCCATGACCGGTGCGATGCGGAAGTCCAGGTACATTGTAGTCGGGGCCGTAACCCGCGGCTTCTATCACCTTACGCGCGGCCAGGTCCGGCGCCGAACAGGGGGCGCCGATTTGTGCCGCCGCAAACGCCGCTAACTGGGCCGCCTGTTCCAGTTCCCAGATCTCGCGCTGGCGGGCGCTTGCTTCACCAAAAACATAGCTGCGGGTAATATCGGAGTTATAACCATGCAGGGTTGCCCCGGTATCGATCAGCACCATATCACCTTCGACCAGCGTTTGTGAGTAAGGCACGCCATGAGGGTAGGCGGTCGGTTCACCGAATAAAACTATCTTGAAGGTGGAGCGTCCGTCCATGCCAGAGGCAACATGGGCATCGTCAAGAAATTGTTGTACATCACGAGTATCGATTCCCGCGTGGAGAATTCGCGCCACTGCCTGCTGAATTTTCAGGGTGATCGTCTTGGCCTGCGACAGCAATGCCAGTTCATTTTCAGACTTGATCCTGCGGCATTCGGCAATCAAATCTTCACCATTAACTACGGTCAGTTTAGAAACGGAATTTTGCAGGCGGCTGGCGGTGAAAAACGGTGTCTGCGGATCAATTGCCAGCCTGCAGTCAGTTTTACCAGAGCATTTCAATGCACTGTTTGTGACCGCCGCGGTTGGCTCCTCATGCTCCTCCCACAATACAAAGTCACCTTCAACCACCATGCCGGCGCGGGTTTTTTGCTCTTCGAAGGCGGGGCAAACATAGACCAGCTCGCCGTTGGCAGACACAATCGCACCATGCAGGCGTTCACTCGCATAACACTGCATTCCCGTAAAATAACGCAGACTGGTAGTTGCATCGAGATAAAGTGCGTCTATACCGGCAAGCTTCATCAATTCGCGGGCCTGGTGAAGACGCTGGTGATACTCGTCCGCACTGATCGGAATCGCCGAATCACGTATGGAGGAAAGTAGAGAAAGTTCTTTCCGGGCGGTAGAACCACCAACACCATTGGTCATTTTGTGACTCCCCGATTACAGCCTGGCATGAGCGTATCCATCCTTTTATTCAGGTGGTAGAATCACCCCTTGCCATAACCACCTTGCCGGTGCGCACCAGCTCGATCACTTCAAATTTGGATAGAACTTCCATCAACGCGTCTATTTTCTGGCTGCTGCCGGTTATCATCAATATCATCGAGGTCTTGGTCAAGTCCACGGTTTTACAACCGAAGTGTTCGGCTATTTGCAGTGCCTCGCTGCGCTCCTGCGGGGAGCAGAGCATTTTTACCAGTCCCAGTTCCTTGACTACCGAGTCATCGAAAGTGTGGTCTATGCAGTGAACCACATCGATTAATTTCATCAACTGTTTGATGATTTGTTCAAGCATGTCGGGGTCGCCACTGACGCCGATGGTCATGCGGGAAAATTGCTCATTGCGACCAGAGGATACGACCAGGGACTCGATGTTGTATCCTCGTCGGGCAAAGGTTTGGGCAATACGCGACAGCACGCCAGGCTTGTTGGCGACGTAAACGCTCAGCGTGTGTTGAGAGACAGGATTTTTTTGTGTCATATTAGTTTCATCCCTGGGATTGTCGCGGACGCTACAAGCCCCTTGATCAGAGGTTCTGCGGATTGGGTTATCATGTTGACCCCGTTGGTTTGGCCAATTTGGTTTTGGGTGGCTCGATCAACATATCTTCCAACGCGGCACCGGCCGGAATCATCGGGAATACGTTGGAGGTCTTGACCACCTCGGCATTAATCAAAACCGGGCCGCCCTTGTGCGCCAGCGCCTTGCTCAGGATTTTGCGTACGTCAGCGGCGCGTTTGAGATTGTATCCAGTGGCGCCATAGGCTTCCGCCAGCTTGACGCAATCGGGATTTCCATCCAGGTCTACACCGCTTTCCCGATTATCAAAAAACAGTTCCTGCCATTGCCGCACCATGCCCAGGTAGTGATTATTAAGGACCAGGATAATTATCGGTAGTTTCTCCAGGACCGCTGTTGACAGTTCGAACAATGTCATCTGGAACCCGCCATCGCCGACAACCGCGACCACGACGTCATCCGGGCACCCCAGTTGCGCGCCGATCGCCGCGGGGAAACCGAATCCCATGGTGCCGGCACCGCCGGAGGTGAGCCACTGCCAGGGCTTGTCGCATTTATAAAACTGCGCGGCCCACATCTGGTGTTGTCCTACGTCGGTGGCCATGATCGCCTTGCCATCGGTCAGGTCGTAGAGTTCGTCCAGTACGTGTTGCATTTTCAAACCGCCATGAACCTGGTAAGAGAGCGGATATTTTTGCTTATACTGATCGAGGTGTTCGATCCAGGGGTCGCTATCGAGTCGACTGATATGCTGGTTCAACTCGGCCAGAATCGCCTTTGCATCACCGATACATTGAAAGTCGACCTTGATCATTTTGTTTAATTCGGCCGGGTCTATGTCGATGTGGATAATGGTTGCATTGCGTCCAAATTTATCGGCCTGTCCGATAATACGGTCGTCAAATCGCGACCCGATTGCGATAATCAGGTCGGCTTCCACCAGGGCCTTGTTGGCATAGGCGGTACCGTGCATTCCGGGCATTCCCAACGCCAGCGCGTGGCTCTCCGGAAACACGCCTTTGCCGAGCAGGGTACCGGTGACCGGCGCATTCAGGGTTTCGGCAAATTGCAGTAATTCCCGTTCAGCATGGGCTAGTACCGCACCGTGGCCGGCCAGTATCAGCGGGCGTGTCGATAATTTCAGGGCTGCGGCAATTTGTTTAATGGCTTCATGGTCGATATCGAAGGCCGATTCCGGTTTATACCCGGGCAAATCCATGGGCTGGTCCATCGAACCCGTGAACGGGCCCTGGCTTATATCCTTGGGGATGTCGATTAGTACCGGACCGGGTCGACCGGTAGTGGCGATATAGAAGGCTTCGCTGGCTATGCGGGGAATCTCGTTGGTTTCCTTTACCAGGTAGCTATGTTTTACGATCGGCATGGAGATGCCGAGGATATCCGCTTCCTGGAAGGCGTCTTTTCCCAGCATCCAGGTAACCTGTTGCCCGGTAATAACGATCATCGGCACCGAGTCCATGTGCGCGGTCAGAATGCCGCTGATGGTATTGGCTGCGCCGGGTCCGCTGGTCACTAGTACGCAGGCCGGTTTTCCGGTAGAGCGAGCATAGCCGTCGGCCATGTGCACCGCGCCCTGCTCGTGCCTGACCAGAACAAACTTGATGTTGGTTTCCAGGGTCTCCAGCGCGTCGAAGATGGGCAGCACCGCACCCCCGGAATAACCGAATATAATTTCAATGCCTTCCTTGTCCAGGCATTTTAGCAGGGCCTGGGCGCCGTCCAGTTCCGGAGTGGTCATATCAAAATTTCCTGGTAATGATAAAAATGGAGGAGAAGTTTAATAATAAAATGCTTTTACATCCAGTGAAATGAATGAAAATGTGTAAAGATTGCTTAGAATTTGTGGCTTTTTTCGTTAATACCGAAAAATCACAGACAAAAGACGGAATAAACTCAAGTTTGGTTCTAGAATAACGGCATTTTACCCGCAAGTTTGGAATTCCCTCTGATCTCATCAGCGGGTATCACCCGCTACATTCAGATTAGAACCATTTAATCTTGAAATAGGCGCTTAGCGGGTACTCGTAAATTTTTTTCCCGGGCAGGTAATCTGTCGACTTGTAGGTTCCGAATACTCGATCCCAGAAATCGACCAGGATGCCAAAGTTGTGGTGCCACATCTTGTCCTGGTGGTGGGTAAAATGTACGGGTTGTGGCAGCCAGAAGCACAGATCCGGATTATCATGCTGAAGTTGATGCGCGTAGGCGGCCAGAGATCCATAAATGACAACACCGGCTGCGAATGATGCCGCCGCAACAGGTAACTCGAAATACCACAGCAGGGCCGAAACGCCGACTATAGCCGGTATGGGTGGCACAATATAATCTTTAAACTCCAAAAACCATCCTTGAGCGCCGCCTTCTTTATGATGATCGGCATGGATATTGGCGTTAATAAGTCCAGTGTGCATCAGCCGGTGCACGACGTATTCCGCGAGCGAGCTGATAAAAAACGCGAGCACAAATGCTGCTGAGAGTTCCACAAAAACCAGCCACGACATAGTCCAAAATTCCCTGTAATAGTGTCAGGTCAAATTTATACACTCCCTGGCCCCGAGTATCAAACAAGATTATCGAAAATTGCGGGCTAGTACCTCATGCGTAGCGAGTCCAGGGCTGTAATCCTGCTTGCCTCGCCTTACTTCATATCTTTTGCTATCACCAGTTCGTTTAATTGTATAAGTCATCGTTCGACTCCTTTTCAGTAGTTGTATGAAGAGGATAGTAGTCGGGAAAATAACACCCTGGTAACGCATCCCGGCGATTGGCGTGCAGGGATAATCGAAAGGCGGGCAAAGACACCTTCAGGGCCCGAACGCGCGCAAAAGCAGTCAATTGATCGATACAGGCAAGCTTTCTGCTTGATGTTATCTCCTGTTAGTCGCGATAAACCCTCGCCAGCGCCCAGACTTCGACAAATTCGACCCCCTGGCGATGTAATACTTTGGTGATTTCATTCACGGTCGAGCCAGTGGTAACTATGTCGTCGACAATTGCCACATGCCGGTATGCCACGGCCGGGGCATAGCTGAAAGCCTGGCGCGTGTTTTGCTCGCGCTGGTTTGCGCTGAGTCCGGATTGACTCGGGGTATGACGGCGACGCAACAGTGCATGGCGGTCAACTGGAATGCCAAATTCCCGCGACCATATACGCGCGATTTCAGCGGCCTGGTTATAGCCACGTTCGACTAGCCGGCGTGGGTGCAGGGGAACCGGCAATAATATTTCGGGCTTCGGCTGACCCTGGCGGAAATGCTCGATACTGTGCATGCAGATACTGTTGGCCAGGTATAACGCTTCCGCATACTTGAGCTGGATCAGGTAGTCGCGCACCAGTCCCCGATATTTCAGGGGTGCGATCATTTTTTGCCAGCGTGGCGGGTTGAGCATGCAGGCCGGACAAACCGGGCCGTCACATACATTGATCTGCGCACAATACTGGCAGGGGGTTGGCACGGCTTCCAGGCGCTTGCTGCAGGCGTTACAGAAAGAATGCGACTGCCCGGTCTCGTGGCCGCAGGCAAGACAGACTTCTATGGCGAAGATTTTGCCGAAGAGTCGCTTTAACCCGGTGAGTAGCTGCCTTTCTGACATTGACTATTCCCTGTCTTGCAATAGACTTGGCGTTCCATTTAATTGCGGCCGGAGTTCCAATGACCGATTCAGTACAAGCCGTCCGCCACGACTGGACGCTAGACCAGATTAAAGCGCTTTTTGATAAACCTTTCAATGATTTGTTGTTTCAGGCGCAAACCACGCACCGCCAGCACTTTGACGCGAACGCGGTGCAGATCAGTACCCTGCTGAGCATCAAGACCGGCGCCTGCCCCGAAGACTGTTCCTATTGCCCGCAAAGCGCGAAATACGATACCGGGCTGGAACGCGAACGCCTGTTACCCATCGAGGAAGTTCGTGATGCGGCAAGGAAGGCTAAACAAAACGGCGCCAGTCGTTTTTGTATGGGCGCCGCCTGGCGTAATCCCACCGACAAGAATCTCGACAGGGTCATCGAAATGATTGCCGTGGTCAGGGACCTGGGCATGGAGTCCTGTGTCACCCTGGGTATGCTGACCCGCGAGCAAAGCCGGAAACTCAAGCTTGCCGGGCTTGATTACTATAACCACAACCTCGATACCTCGCCCGAGTACTACCGGGAAATTATAACCACCAGAACTTACCAGGACCGGCTCGATACCCTGGAAAACGTGCGTGAGCAGGATATCAATGTCTGTAGTGGCGGCATAATCGGAATGGGTGAAACCGCAAGGGACAGGTCGGCCCTGTTGCAACAACTGGCAAACCTGCCCCAACATCCACAAAGCGTGCCCATCAATTTACTGGTGCAGGTCGAGAACACACCGCTTTATGGTACCGAGGAACTCGATCCGATTGAATTTGTACGTACCATTGCGGTCGCTCGAATCATGATGCCAAAATCCGTGGTGCGGTTGTCGGCAGGCCGAACCGGGATGAGCGAAGCAACCCAGGCGCTTTGTTTTCTCGCAGGCGCCAATTCTATTTTTTATGGTGAGGTGTTGTTGACCACGCCAAACCCGGACGAAAATACCGATATGGCGCTGTTTGAAAAATTGGGCATTGTTGCCAATGGCGAACAGGTGCGGGAAGCGGATAGCGACGCTGCCTGATTTCTGGTGATCAATGGGGTCGGGTTGGATCGATTTTACTGATTAACCAAACCCTGGATTTCCTTGCAAGCCATCTGGCCGAATGAATTCGGCCCTACAGAACTGTAGGGTCGAATTCATTCGACCAGGGTACGATATTACTATCGATTGAGCCTGACCCCATTGATAAAAAAAGGCCCCGCGGTAGCGGGGCCAGGTCTTGAGGAGAGCGGAGGACGCTCTCGTGCTGGTACATCAGTTAGTAGCTGGCGCTATCGCTGTCGTAGGTTAAACCAATCGAAGCCGCCTGATCCTTGACCGCGCGATATATCTTTTCATCGAGTGAATCTTCCGCGCCACCCTCGGCGACCAGTCTTTCCTTAATGAAGTCGCTGCGTGATGCGGATAGCTTGTCGATTTCCTGCTTCAACTGGTCACGACGCCGGGCCTGTTCGTTGATCACTTCCATTTGTTCGGCGGGCGCTAGCGCTTGCATGCTGGCCGGCAGGTCTTCCTGTTCGATCTCATTGAGTTCGACCCGGCCGGAAGTAATCGCGTCTACCAGTTCGCCTTTGCCGAGCAGGTTCCTCTTGCCGCTGGCGGTTGCGTTGTAGGTGTCACGTCGCGCCAGTGCCGTGGATGAAAGTTCTTTACGTAGCTTGGCATTGGCGTCGAGTTTACTTTTTTGAGCTTTCTTTTCCTCCTCGTCACCGTAGAACAGGCGTGTATCTTCCAGCTTAGCGGCCAGCGCGGAAAGTTTTTCATCAAACGGTGTTGCCACCGCAACCGCGTTACCCGAATTTTCCACCTGGAAATACTCACCCTGGCCGAGCATGGCTATTTCCTGCCAGGCGGGTTTGGTCGACATATGCTGTCCACTCTGGATGGTGTTGATAACGATGCCTTTGCTGGTCGCTGCTGTTAACGTCACCGGGTATTTAACATCGTTGCGATAATCCATATGTGGCGGTGCGTCGCCAACCAGGAAGGCGACCTTGTAAACATTACTGTCGCTGCTCCAGGAAATTTTATGGACCGCGTCATATAAGGCCTGGTTAACACTTTCAGGCCCATCACCACCGCCCTGGGCCTTAAACTCCATCAAACTGACATACATCGAATCGAGATCATCCGAGAGGTCGTAGACCCTGGTGATGTAAGCGTCGCCACGGTCACGAAAGGCAACCAGCCCGATCTTGATATCGGGGTTTTCCTGGGCCGATGCCATGGTGGTCGCAATCGACCAGATTTTTTCTTTCGCCGCCTGGATTAGTCCACTCATGCTGCTGGTGGTATCGAGGATAAACACCACTTCGATGCGGTGACTTTGTGCTGGCACGACATGGTTGTTGTTGGTGGTAATTGCATTTGCCTGTTGTAGGGACGGGAACAGGGCAATGCCCGTGGCGGTGGCTACGAAAAGTACCAGTGCCATTATTTTTGAAGCTTTGTTCATGTTTTTCATCAGTTATCTCCTGGTTCAGGGTTGGGTGAGTTTAGTCACCGCGTCGACGGCGACACGGTGAGCGGATTGAAATGGTGCCGGCCCCGGGCGTGGGCTATAGGCGTCGTCGGACTGCGTTTTAGCCAGATCCGGGATCCAGCCAAACAGGGACTGGATGAGGAAGAAACTCCATATCGCGGTGGCGGGGCTGCCAGTATTCACTATTGCCCAGGCACTCGCCGCCAGTCCGATCGAGACCAGTCCAAAATCGAGCAACGCGGCAAAAATCGAAGTGTGGAAATAGAGCGAGCGCACCAGCCAGATGATGCCGGCCTGGATGAACACCTGCTCGAACAGGGGGAGATCGAATAACCAGCAGGCGACACTAGTGACAGCCCAGCCACTGATAACGACGATTCGACCAACCCGCGCGTCACTGTTTTTTAACAGGTAGATCAGGTAAGCGAGCGTGGAAGCGCATAGAATCAGGCTGAACAGGGTGGCGTCTGCGACCAGACCGCCGAAGAGAAAATTGGCAATGCCAGCGGCGAGACTGATGAAAAAGGCAATAATAACGCCCTTGATCATTCCGGGTGATTTCATGACTGCGCCCTCCGTTGTTTCTCCCGCAGCAGGGCGATTTCGATTTCTTCGTTACGGATGTTCTCTGTGTGGTTGAATTCATTCGGGCCAGAAAAGTCTTCATTTGCCACCAGTAATTCCAGTTTTTGTTTCATGCTGGTCAACTGCTGGCGCTGCTCGTCGATTTGCCGGTCGAGGCGCTTGTGTTGTGAATCGATTGCCTGTGACTGTTGCCTGATTGAAAGCAAACGCTTTTCGCTGCTGAGCTTGCGCCGGATCAAATCACGCGCGAGATCGTCTTTTTTGGCGCCTAAGCAGATATCCAGTTCTTCGTCGAATGCCGACAGTGCCTGCCCGGTTTCGTTATCAGCCTTTAAAAGCTGCTCGGACTCATGTTGTAACAGGCCCAGGCGTTGTTCATCCTGGTCCAGCGCCAGTTGCATTTCACGCACCGCCTGTTTGAGCTGGATGTCGGGTTCCTCGATGCGATCGAGTACCGCGTGAAAGTCGGCCTGAAACAATCTTGATAGTCGGGTTACCAGTGCCATCGGTTTTCTCCGTTGTTTGTGAAAGGTGAGATAATTCTGGTTCAGCAGACCCCTTTTAAACAGGCAGAGTTTGGTAAAACCTCGGCTGCCGGGTTTACAAAAAATTTACATAGCTAGCTGGTCGGGATGCTAGGATTGAGTTGTTTAACCAGAGTAAGACGACCCCATGGCGCAAAAAGCGCGACTATTAATTGTTGAAGACGAAGCAGCGATTCGTACCGGCCTGGTCGACCTGTTCGTCTATCATGGCTACGATGTGGATACGGCTGCGCATGGCGATGAAGGCCTGCGCAAGGCATTGAGCGGGCAATACGATTTGATCCTGCTCGATGTAATGCTACCCGGGACCGATGGTTTTGAAATCTGTAACCAGGTTCGCCAGCAGGATCGACAGCAACCGGTCATCATGCTGACCGCGAAATCCAGCGATGAAGATATCGTGCAGGGGCTGACCCTCGGCGCCGACGATTATGTCGCCAAGCCCTTCTCGGTGACGCAACTGCTGTTGCGCGTGCAAGCCGTGCTGCGTCGTTCGGGCATTGGCGAAGATGCCAGTCGCGAAATAAGGCTGGGCAACGGGCTGGTCATCGACACGGAGAATTTATGCGCCGGCGAGGTCGTCTTCACGCGGCGTGAAATGGACGTATTGCTGTATCTATCACAGCAGTCGGAGCGGCCGGTGTCGCGCGAGGAATTGCTGGCACGGGTCTGGGGCTATGCCAGGCATATGGAAATAGAGACCCGTACCGTCGATATCCACATTGCCAAACTACGCCGTAAAATCGAAGCCAACGCGGCCAGTCCGGAGGCCATAGTCACGGTACGCGGCGCCGGTTATCGCCTGATGATCGCAGCGCAATGAATCAGCGTCGGCTTGCCCTGCTGTTGCTGCTGTTTTTCCTGGCGCTGGCCGTACCGACTTCCATCCTGGTCTACCAGGCCTATGGGCAACTGAAATGGGAGGCCTTCCACCAACATCAGCAACTCGCGCGTGAATTGACCCTGCGCATCGATGCCGGATTCAGCAAATTAATAGAGCGCGAGGAAAACCGCCCCTTCACCGATTACGAGTTTTTAAATGTGACCGGTTCTAGCGACACCGCTTTCCTGCAACGTTCGCCGCTATCGGTTTTTCCCCCAAAGTCCGATGTGCCCGGGTTACTGGGATATTTCCAGGTCGACGCGTCGGGGCAGCTACGCACCCCGACCCTGCCCGAGACTAGCGCGTCGAATTACGGACTGTCTGTGGAAGATCTACAACAGCGCCGCCAACAGGAAGGTCGCATCCGCGGGATTCTCGATAAAAATCGCCTGGTCGGGAAAAGCGATGCCCTGGCAGGCCTGGTCGTTGAACCTGCCAGAAACGATGCTGCAGCCGGGGAGGGAATGCGCGATAGCCCGGTTGTTCTCTCTGAATCTCAAAGCCTGCCTTCGAGTATTGCCCCTGAGGATAGCGATGCCCAGGGGCAGTTTGTTTTTGATGAGCTTAGTGCGAGGAAAGTGCAATCATCCGCGGACAGTCGAATCGAGGCCGAGCAGGTCAAAGACCTGAAGCTGGAAGACAGTTACCAGGTTGCTGCGGCACCAGTTGAAGCAGCGAAAACAAAGGCGAAAAAGCAGGCCGAGGCGAAGCGTTCGCGCAAGGAAACGGGAAATCTACCCGAGGCCGTAATGGCGCAGGAGCGGGTGCCGGCTCTGGAAAAGAGCAACGAGGATGTTGTCGAGTATGAACTCGATTTATCCGCACAGCTGCTGAACCAGCAGGCGATTCGAATCCAGACCTTTGAAAGCGAGGTCGAGCCGATGGAATTTTCGTTGCTGGATAGCGGGCATTTCGTGCTCTTCCGGCGCGTCTGGCACAACAATGAACGCTATATCCAGGGATTGCTGATCGATCAGAAGAGCTTCGTCGAACAATTGATTGCGCCGGCCTTTCGCCAATCGAGTCTGTCGTCGATGAGCCAGTTAATCGTCGCCTACCAGGGCAGGATTTTGCGGAATTTTGCGGCGCAGTACAGTCGTCTTTACAGCCCCAGTTCCGAACAGAGTGTAAACGAGCTGCTCTACCAGAGCCGTTTGATAACGCCCTTTGGCGATATCGAATTGATTTATACGCTGGCGCGTTTACCCGTCGGCGCGGGCGGACAGATTATCATCTGGTCGGCGCTGGTGCTGTCGATAGTGTTGGTCGGTGGGTTTTTCATGCTGTATCGCCTGGGGATTCGACAGATATCACTGGTGCGACAGCAGCAGGATTTTGTCTCGGCGGTAAGCCATGAATTGAAAACGCCGTTAACCTCGATTCGAATGTATGGTGAAATGCTGCGCGAGGGCTGGGCCGACGAGGGCAAGAAGAAAACCTATTACGATTTTATCTTTCATGAAGCCGAACGTTTGACGCGACTGATCAATAACGTTTTGCAGCTCGCGCGCATGTCACGTAACGAGCAGACTTCAAGCCTGGTTAACAGCAGGGTCGCGTCGGTGCTGGCTGAATTAAAACCCCGGCTTGAATCACAGCTCGAACCCTCGAGTTTCAAGTTATCGATCGAGGGCGATTCCGCTGTCGAGGAAAGACAGATCAAAATCGACATCGACTGGTTTATGCAGATTTTCATCAACCTGGTCGATAACGCGGTCAAGTTCTCCGCCAATGCAGAGGCGAAGCGCATCGATATTCGCTACCAGTTAATGCAGGACGGGAAAATTCAATTCTCGGTGCGCGACTACGGACCCGGCATCGCGGCCGATCAGATGAAACAAATTTTCAAATTGTTTTATCGCAGCGAAAACGAACTTACCCGCGAGACCGTCGGCACCGGTATCGGTCTGGCGCTGGTACGACAGTTGACAGGCGCAATGCATGGCGATGTCGATGTGGTGAATTGCGAACCGGGTGCCGAGTTTCGCATACGTTTTCCATCAATTTAAATAAAAAGTATCTGACCCCATTGAATATATGAGTACCCTGGCGGAAAGCGTTATCCTGTTGCACGGTCTCGCGCGCAGCAACCTTTCCATGCGCAAGCTGGGAGCAGCGTTACGCAAACAAGGCTATGCTGTGCACAACGTCAGTTATGCGTCTACCCGTAACAAGATCGAAATACTCGCCGAGCGAGCGATTGCCCCTGCACTGGAAAAATGTCCCGCAGAGCAAAAGGTAAACTTTGTAACCCATTCACTGGGCGGCATCCTGGTAAGGCAATACCTGCTCCAGCACGAAATCAATAACCTGGGCCGCGTGGTCATGCTGGGACCACCCAACCAGGGTAGCGAAATCATTGATAAGCTAGCCGACTTCCCGGGATTTCACTTCATCAACGGCGATGCCGGCCTGCAGCTGGGGACCGGCGCCAGTTGCCTCCCCAAACAACTCGGCAAGGCCGATTTCGATCTTGGTATCATTGCCGGTACGCGCAGTATCAACCTGATTTTGTCGAGCATGATTCCGGGCATAGACGACGGCAAGGTATCGGTCGATAATACCCGGCTGGAAGGCATGAATGACCACCTCGAGATGGCGGTAACCCACCCGTTTATGATGAAAAATAGCAAGGTAATCGAACAGGTTGTCCACTACCTCGAAAACGGAAAATTCAAACGACAGGCAGGGCATTGACATGTTAGATATCAAAGCGGTTAATCACATAGTCATCCGTATCTCTGATAAATCCCGCGCGGTCGCGTTTTACCAGTCACCCCTGATCTTCTGATAAAGCCAGGCTAAATCAGCCGTCATTGCGTAGGTTGGGGTGAGGAACGAATCTCAACAAATGAAGAGGCTACCATCTTCGGGTTTGAAAACAATAATCGGTGCATGTGTTGGGGTTCGTGCCTCACCCCAACCTACATAAAGACAAGCTTAAATAGATGCCATTGAATCACGATGCCGCTACTTTGAATATTTTCATCGAAGCGACTTTGGTAGTGGAAACACCACGTCCTCGGTAAATCCCAGCGAAGAGACCTGGCCGGCGCAATTCTTCTTTAGAAAATCGACCACATTTAGCACCAGTAACTCCGGCGCCGAAGCGCCCGCGGTGACACCGATACAGGTTTTACCGTCCAGCCATACGGGTTGAATATCGTCTTCGCTATCGATCAGGTAACCCTCGATGTTCTTGTTCTCGGCGATTTCGCGCAGTCGATTCGAATTCGAGCTGTTTCTGGATCCCACTACCAGGATTAAATCGCATGTTTCCGCCAGTTGCTTTACAGCGTCCTGACGATTTTGCGTGGCATAGCAAATATCTTCTTTCTTCGGACCCTTTATGTCAGGGAATTGCCGGTAAAGGCTGTCGATTACGATTGCGGTATCGTCTTTCGATAAGGTAGTCTGGGTGACGAAACGTAGGCTTTCGGGATTGCGTACTTTCAATTTCTCCACATCGGCGGAAGACTCGACCAGGTAAATATCACCACCTGCCGATTTATCATACTGGCCCATGGTGCCCTCGACTTCCGGGTGTCCCCGGTGCCCGATGAGGATGGTTTCCATGCCCTTGCGGCTATAGCGGCTCACTTCCATGTGCACCTTGGTCACCAGCGGACAGGTGGCATCGAACACCTTGAGTTTGCGGCGCTCGGCTTCATCGCGAACCGCCCGGGAAACGCCGTGAGCGCTGAAAATAACGTAGTTGTCATCGGGCACCTGGTCGAGCTCATCGACGAATATGGCGCCCTTTTGCTTGAGATTATCGACCACGTAACGGTTGTGCACGACTTCATGGCGCACATATATGGGCGCGCCAAACAACCGGATTGCGCGTTCGACAATCTCGATGGCGCGGTCGACACCGGCACAGAAACCACGGGGATTGGCGAGTAGTATATCCACTAGTGAATTATGAAAGGGCAGTTTTCAACAGCAATCATTTTAACGCTGTAACGGATGATTTGGCCAGCGAGGGGGTGAATCAGGTCGACTTCGACCTCATCAAACTCGGAGATGGGGCCGGTCAGGGTCTCATCGTCAAAATTGTCTTCTATGACCTGTGTATCCGCTAATCCTAGCCGGTAGTGGAAAGTAACCCGGCTGTTTCGTTCGATGACGATCATTTGTCAGCCTCGGAGCCGTTTTTCCCGATACCTCCGAAACTACTGATGATCAGGATTGCCGCACCGACGCTGATTGCGGCGTCGGCAATATTGAAAGCCGGCCAGGGATAGTCGCCAAGCCAGACCTGGATGTAATCGATAACATGACCGAGGTAAATTCGATCGATCAGGTTGCCGATAGCGCCACCCAGGATCAGGCTCAGGGAAATAGCGGTAGTGGTGTCTTCAGCTGGAAGCTTCTTAATCCAGAAGAAGATAATGGCGCTGATCACGATCGCGGTTATGGTGAAAAGCCAGCGTTGCCAGCCACCGGCGTTTGCCAGGAAACTGAACGCGGCTCCGGTATTATAGGTCAGATACCAGTCGAAGTAGGGGAACAGGTTAACCGCCTGGTGCGGGTTTAACAGCGACTCGGCAATCTGCTTGGCTAGCTGATCCAGCAAGATTACCAGTGCACTGATCCAGAGCCATTTTAGGGGAGATTTTGGGAACATTTTCGATCCAGCGAACCTGGTAGCCGCAATCAGGCGTAGCGGCGTTGTTCACCACTACCGTCGATATTGTCAATACAACGCGCACAGAGTTCCGGGTGCCGCTGACTACTGCCGACATCGTCGCGATGGTGCCAGCAGCGAACGCATTTGGCGTGCTCACTGGGGCTGGCCTGCACCTGAAGGCGATGGCCGTTACGCAGGGTAGTCGCTGATTCCGTGGCGGAATCATCGAGTAGCGCAAGCGTCGCGGAAGAAGTGATCAGTACGAAGTGCAATTCATCGCTAATCCCCTGTATTAGATCGATCAGCCCCTGGTCGGCGAATATTCTGACCTCGGCATCGAGACTGGATCCGATTTTACTATCCTGGCGCAGGATTTCGAGGGACCTGGAAACTTCGGCGCGAACCTGTTCGAGCGCATCCCAGGTACTGGATTCGACCTGACCGGAATACTCGAACAGGCCATCGTACCATTCGCTGGTAAAGACGCCGAGGTCTTCTCTTTTGCCCGGCATGTTTTCCCAGACCTCGTCCGCGGTGAAACTTAAAATCGGCGCAATCCAGCGCGTCATCGCTTCGGTGACGTGAAACATCGCGGTCTGGCAGGAACGACGCGCCAGGGAATCGTTCTGGGTTGTGTACTGGCGGTCCTTGATCACATCCAGGTAAAATCCACCGAGTGTCTCCGAACAGAAATTATGTATTTTCTGAATTGCCAGGTGAAACTGGTAAGACTCGTAGAATTCCTGCAATTCGATCTGCAGACTCAGGGTCTCCGCCACGATCCACTGATCGAGGGCGAGCAGGTCATCCGCGGGCACGATGTGCAGTACCGGATCGAATCCATTGGTGTTGGCCAGCAGGAATCTCAGCGTGTTACGAATGCGGCGATAGGAGTCGGCGGTGCGTTTCAGTATCTCGTCTGAAATCGACATTTCACCGGAATAGTCGGTAGCGGCCACCCACAGGCGCAAAATATCGGCGCCGAGGGTGTTGGTTATCTTGATCGGCGCTATAACATTGCCGATGGACTTGGACATCTTCATACCCTTTGAGTCGACGGTAAAGCCATGGGTGAGTACCTGGCGGTAGGGCGCCTGGCCGTGCATCGCGCAGGATGCCAGCAATGACGATTGAAACCAGCCACGGTGCTGGTCCGAGCCTTCCAGGTACATGTCGGCGGGAAAATTAAAACGGCTATCCTGCTGCAATACGCTGTAATGCGTGGTACCCGAATCAAACCAGACATCGAGCGTGTCACTGAGTTTGATGTAATTTTCGGCATCATCACCGAGCAATTCGGCGGCTTCGAGCGAAAACCAGGCCTGGATCCCATCCACCTCGATTAGTTTCGCGACCTGCTCGATCAATGCCGCGGTGTCAGGGTGCATTGCCCCGGTTTCGCGATGTACAAACAATGGAATGGGTACACCCCAGTAGCGCTGCCTTGAAATACACCAGTCCGGCCGATTCTCGATCATGCTTTCGATGCGCGCCTGGCCCCAACCGGGAACCCAGCGCACCTTCCTGATTTCATCCATGGCAAGATCGCGCAACCCGGCATTTTCCATACTTATGAACCATTGCGGTGTGGCGCGAAAGATTATCGGCGTCTTGTGTCGCCAGCAGTGCGGATAGCTGTGCAGGTACTTTTCTACATGGATCAGCGCGTTGTTTTCCTTCAATACCTCGATGACGTGGTCGTTGGCGTTAAAAACATGTTCACCGGCAAAAAATTCGGTACTGGGCAGGAAGCAACCGTTGCCACCGACTGGATTATATATTTCCAGACCATATTTCCTGCCGATGATAAAGTCATCCTGGCCATGGCCGGGAGCGGTATGGACTGCGCCGGTGCCTGCCTCGAGGGTGACGTGATCTCCAATGACAAGCAACGATTCACGGTCATAAAACGGATGTTGCAGGCGCTGTTTGTCGAGCAGCTCGCCTGGTCCATAGGCCAGCACCTTGTAGTCCTCGATACCGTAGCGCGCCATCGAATCCTTTATCAGGTCTTCGGCGAGCAGCAGGCGTTCTTTACCGTCTTTGCCATTGACTTCGAGCAGCGCATACTCGATGGTCGGATTGAGCGAAACCGCGAGATTTGCCGGCAGTGTCCAGGGAGTGGTGGTCCAGATGACGACTGACATCGGTCCTTCCCCGGGATGGTCGGGCGCGCTGTGCAAGGCGCCGATAAACGCATCTTCGTCGATGACCCGGAAACGCACGTCGATCGCTGGCGAAGTTTTATCCTTGTAATCCACTTCGGCCTCAGCCAGTGCCGAACCGCAGTCGGTACACCAGTGCACCGGTTTATCGCCCTTGATGACATGGCCGTTTTCAATGATTTTACCGACCGAGCGTACGATATTGGCCTCGGTATCAAAATTCATCGTCAGGTAAGGTTTTTCCCAGTCACCGAGTACTCCGAGCCTGATAAAGTCAACTTTCTGTTTGTCGATTTGCTTGTTGGCGTAGTCCCGACAGGCCTGGCGAAATACGTCGACGTCGACCTTGACGCCGGCCTTGCCGATGTTTTTTTCCACCTGGTGCTCGATCGGCAGTCCGTGGCAATCCCAGCCGGGTACATAGGGGGCATCCTCGCCATTGAGGGTGCGCGTCTTGACGATCATGTCCTTGAGGATTTTATTGACCGCGTGACCGATGTGTATATCGCCGTTGGCATAGGGCGGCCCATCGTGCAGGACGTAACGTTTGCGGCCAGCGCGGGCCTCGCGAATCTTGTGGTAGAGATTATTGTCCTGCCATTTCTGCAGACGCTCGGGCTCTCGATTGGCGAGGTTGCCGCGCATCGGAAAATCGGTTTGGGGTAAATTTAATGTGGATTTATAATCAGCCAACTGTTGGGTCTCTTTTAAAATACGCAATCGCCTTATCGATATCCCGACCGATATAGACGGATAATTCGTCTAGTGAATCAAATTTCTGTTCGTCGCGAATCTTGTGCAAAAACTCAATCTCGACGCTATAGCCATACACGTCCTGGTTGAAATCCAGGATAAATACCTCGAGGATAGTGTCGACGCCATTCACCGTCGGGCGGGTGCCGATGCTGGCAACGCCCCGTAGCACGCGATTATCTATACCTTTCACCAGAACCGCAAATATTCCTTTAACAATCAGGGTTTTGTCGCCCATTTGGATGTTAATTGTTGGAAATCCAAGCTCGCGACCGAGTTTTTGCCCATGTGTGACCTTGCCGGAGAGGGAGTAGCGTCGTCCGAGTAATTCGGCAGCCCGGTCGAAATCGTCCCGCTGGATGCATTCGCGGATGCTGGTACTGCTGACCCGCTCGCCATCGATCACCAGGGTTTTGGTGCGTTCGACACAGAAACCCCGATGTTCGGCCTGTTGTTGAAGGAAGGCGAAATCACCCTGGCGATTCTTGCCGAAGCGAAAATCATCGCCGATTACCAGCTGTCGGGTGTTTAACGAATCGACCAGGATGTTACCGATGAAATCATCGGCGCTCTGGTTTGCGAGTTGTTGATCAAACTTGAGGCACAGCAAATAATCGAGTTGCTGGGCCTTCAGGCAGGCGATTTTCTCGCGGAATCGAGCCAGCCTTTTCGGCGCCCTGTCGGGCGCAAAATACTCGATCGGCTGCGGCTCGAAGATAATTACCACGGTCGGCAGGGACTCGTTTTCGGCGACTCGTTTTAGCTGGGTTAGTACCTGTTGATGTCCGCGGTGAACACCGTCGAAGTTACCGATAGTGACCGCGCTCGCGGGCAGGGCTCGGGTCAGGTTATAAAGTCCACGGATAAGTTGCATGCGGTTTGTTCAGGTGACGAGATTTTTTTGACGAAAACCCATTATCCAAAGCATCGCGGCGTAACACAAGATGGCGGGCAGGATAATCCGCACAAGCTGCAGTAGCCGGTCATGCCAGCGCCATTCATTCCAGCTCTCGATTTCCGGCAGCATCAGGTAAATCAGCACTCCCATGGCAACGCTGGCCAGCAGAATCCTCAATAACGAACGAGTGAATTCGTCGACCTGGTCCAGTATTCCTTCCCCATGTAATTTAAGCGCCAGTCGCAGGGCGTTGAAATACGCTGAAGCGGTAGTTGCCAGCGCCAGCCCCACGTGCGGAGCCAGAAAATCCGTCTGTACCATGTAGGTAACCAAAACGACGTTTAGCAGCATGTTTAAAATCATCGACTGGATCCCGATTCGGACCGGCGTTTTGGTGTCCTGGCGTGCGTAGAATCCATTCGCCAGGATTTTGATCAGTATGAATGCCGGCAGGCCCAGGCTATAGGCCATCAGGCTGCAGGCCGCCATCAGCGAGTCGTTGGCGTCGAAGGCGCCATATTCGAACAGGGTTGACAGAATTGGCTGCGCTAACAGAAACAAGCCGAGTGTTGCCGGCAATGCGATCAGTAGCGATAGCTTTACCGCCCAGCGCAGGGTTTCATTGAAATGACTGGCGCCTTTTTTGTAGTGCGCTTCAGACAGGTTTGGTAATACCACTGTCGCAAGTGCGATACCAAATACACCGAGCGGAAACTCCAGCAGTCGATCTGAATAATAAAGCCAGGCGACGCTCCCGGAGACCAGGAAAGAGGCGATAAAGGTATCGAATAACAGGTTGATCTGGGCTACCGAGGAACCGAAAATGGCTGGGATCATCAACTTGATGATTTTTTGTACGCCTTCGTGTCGCCAGCCCCATTTAGGTCTCGGTAATAAACCCTCGTGGTAAAGAAAGGGCAGTTGGAACAATAGTTGAATTACGCCGGCGATGAGCACACCCCAGGCCAGTGCGGTAATTGGAACATCGAGCCGTGGGGAGAGCCACAGTGCA
>Ga0164320_10000128_pt1 | contig 21006 bp, 23 predicted proteins | sample GuaBasSediGuay11_FD_113736 | JGI IMG/M metagenome (GOLD analysis project Ga0164320, IMG submission 113736) | Subseafloor sediment microbial communities from Guaymas Basin, Gulf of California, Mexico - Guay11, Core 4567-28, 0-3 cm | ecosystem: Environmental > Aquatic > Marine > Hydrothermal...
CCATGCCATCGAATACGAGCATGAGCGCGGCATTGTCAGACACCACAACCGCAGCGCGATCCTGATTGTCCTGGCGATCACCGAGGGCTGAGACTTTAGCGTATTCGATTTGCATATTGATTAGAGCGAGAAGTGACCATACTGGCGGTTCAACAAGTTAGAATATTGTCCCCTCAAAAAACGTGACCTGTACAGCACATTTGCTGTACATCTCTGGAGAACACCGCTGATGTTACACAGTATGACAGGCTTCGCGCGCGAGTCCGTGGAAACGGCTCTCGGCACGCTGACCTGGGAGATACGCGCAGTCAACCATCGCTACCTCGATGTGCAGTTCAAATTGCCCGAGGATTTGCGGCCAAAAGAACAGGCCTTCCGGCAGCAGGCAAGTGCCGTACTCGGCCGCGGCAAAGTTGAGTGCGGACTGTATTTCCGGCGGGCTGTTGATCAACAGACAGAAATGCAGATCGACACGGATCTCGTCGAGCTACTCGGTCATCGCATTTCCGAACTGTCTTCGAAACTGCCAGCGACGGCTGCTATTAACCCGGTTGAGATCTTGCGGTGGCCGGGTGTAATGAAACAACCGGAGATCGACTCCGAGCCGCTGTTTGATGAAGCATCCGCATTACTTGAAACCGCGTTACAGGCAATGAACGGCATGCGCCAGAGTGAAGGCTTGCGAATCGAAGACATGCTCGAATCGCGCTGCGCCGACATTGAAGGGATCGCCAGGTCGGTGCGAAAGCGCATGCCTGAAGTTCTCGCTGCGTCGCGCAGCAAACAGCAGGAACGCATCGAGAAACTCGACGTGGAAGCCGATCCTGCGAGGCTCGAAGTGGAACTGGCATTGATCGCTCAGAAGATCGATGTTGACGAGGAACTCGACCGCCTTGAAAGTCACCTGGTCGAGATTCGCGATGCAATCGCAGGTGAAAAAGCGGTTGGCAGGCGCCTCGACTTTCTTATGCAGGAACTCAATCGTGAGGCGAATACGTTGGGTTCAAAGTCCGCGGATACAGAAACGACAAAGGCGGCTGTGGACCTTAAGGTTCTTATAGAGCAGATGCGAGAGCAGATCCAGAATGTTGAGTAACGATCCGAAAGCAAAACTTTTTGTTTTCGCTGCGCCCTCGGGAGCGGGTAAAACCACGCTTGTTCACGCAATCGTAACGAAACACCCCGAACTGCGGTTTTCGATTTCCTACACGACCCGTGAACCGCGCATCAATGAGGCCAACGAAGTCGATTACATCTTCATCGATGAAATCGAGTTCATGCGGTTGCGCGACAAGGGCGAGATGCTTGAGTACGCGCAGGTCTTCGACAATTACTACGCGACCAGCCGCAGCCAGGTGGAGAAGCATCTGGGCGACAATCGCAATGTTGTTCTGGAAATCGACTGGCAGGGCGCACAGCAGGTTCGAGAGTCCATGCCGGGCTGCGTCACGATCTTTATTTTTCCGCCGTCGCTGGCCGAGCTTGAGCGCCGGCTGCGTGACCGACGCACCGACAGCCCTGAAGTCATAGAGCGACGCCTTAAAGATGCCCAGAGCGACATGTCGCACTGGGATGAATTCGATCACGTCATTATCAATGACGATCTCGACGAAGCGATCGCCGCACTGGAGGCCGTTCTGGAAGGCCGGGGTGATGAGTCATCGACCAGCAATGCTGCGCTTCGCGAGGCCGTCCTCTGCATAATGAAGTAATCGCTTATAGCATATAGTTATATGGGCTCGTAATTCCACACCAGCCTCACTTAGACTCCCCATCCTTCATTCAAATGGGCTCGCCCCAGCTAACAGGACACAGGACACATGGCCAGAATTACGGTTGAAGATTGCCTCGACAATATCGAAAACATTTTTGAAATGGTGCTGGTAGCCGCAAAACGTGCTCGCCGCGTCGCTCACGGTGCCGACCCAATGGTCGATCTCGAGAATGACAAACCTACCGTAATCGCACTTCGTGAAATCGCCGAGGGTCTCGTAACCCCGTCGATTCTCGAAGAAATCGAAGAGCCGGTTACTGAAGATCTACTGCAGGCAGAGTCCATCGAAGACATCTTGCCGGTACGTGGCTTGCCGGTACGTGGCATCTCGATTGGTGACTAGAGATTCACTGAATTGATCAGAGCTTCCCTGGGCGCGATTAACGCGCACCGGGACGGCAACAGCGACACCGTCCCCGATCCGCGGGTATGATCGGGGCATGGATTACGCCGCAACAATCTTGTCAAAATTGCCGGGTGCGCATAAGCGCGACCACGGTGTACGGCGGCTTGTCGAAACGCTCCAGTCCTACCTCCCTGAAGAACAGCTCGCTGAAATTACTGCCGCCTACGCGTTTGGCGCAGAGGCGCATGCCGGCCAGTCTCGCAAAACCGGTGAGCCGTACATAACCCATCCTGTCGCCGTTGCCCAGGAGCTTGCCGAGATGCATCTCGACGCGCAGGCCATCACCGCGGCAATATTGCATGACACGGTTGAGGACACGTCGGCATCTCTTGATGACATAGCCGAACGATTTGGCAGCGAAGTGGCGCTCATCGTCGACGGCGTTAGCAAACTCGATCAAATTCAATTCCGCAGCCGCGCCGAAGCACAGGCGGAGAGTTTTCGCAAAATGATGCTCGCGATGATCGAAGACATTCGCGTCATCCTTGTGAAGCTCGCCGACCGTCTGCACAACATGCAAACGCTCGGTGCGATGCCGATCGAAAAAAAGAAACGCATCGCCCGGGAAACACTCGACATTTACGCACCGATCGCGAATCGCCTCGGCATCAACCGGCTGAAAGTACAGCTCGAGGATCTCGGCTTCAGGCACCTCCATCCTTTTCGTTACCGCGTACTCGAAACTGCACTGAGGAAAAGCCAGGGCAGTCAGAGGCAGATCGTCAAGAAGATCTCGGAAGAGTTCAGTACGGCAATGACCGACGAAGGAATCACAGGTGAGGTGATCGGTCGCCAAAAGCACCTGTACAGCATTTACAACAAGATGGCGGAAAAGAAGCGTCTGCTATCGGATGTCGTTGATGTTTACGGCTTTCGCGTTGTTTGCGAGGACGTTAATAGCTGCTATCAAGTGCTGGGCATTGTGCACGGCCTGTACAAGCCCATGCCCGGGCGCTTTAAGGACTACATCGCCATCCCGCGAATCAACGGCTATCAGTCATTGCACACGACTTTGTTCGGTCCGAAAGGATTGCCGCTTGAAGTACAGATTCGGACGCGCGATATGGACCGCCTTGCTGAATCAGGTGTCGCATCACACTGGATCTACAAGGCGGATGACAAGGCGGACGCAAACCCCCAGCGCCGCACGCGTGAGTGGCTGTCAAACCTCGAAGAGCTGCATCAGTCGGGAACGTCAGAAGAGTTTCTCGAAAGTGTCAAAGTCGACCTCTTCCCCGACAAGATTTATGTCTTTACACCCAAGGGTGACATCATGCCGTTGCCGAAGGGATCAACGACCGTTGATTTTGCTTACGCCGTGCACACGGACGTCGGTGATCGTTGCGTCGCCGCGAAGGTCAACCGCGGACTCGTGCCTTTGCGCTCCGAACTGCACAACAGCCAGACCGTTGAAATCGTCACAGCCAGAGGCGCGAAACCGAACCCGAACTGGTTGACGTTCGTACGAACAGCGAAAGCCAGAACAGCGATACGGCAGCACATGAAGAACCTGCGCGCGTCCGAGTCGGTTGACCTGGGTAAACGACTGCTTGATCGCTCCCTGAAGGACCTGGGCTCTTCGCTGCGCAAGGTCGGCAAGGTTCGGATGGCCGCGGCACTGGAAGAGCTGGGCCTGACCAACAACACCGAACTCTTTGAGCAGGTCGGGCTGGGCGAACGGCTCGCCCCGTTAACGGCGCGTTTCCTTGCGGGGGTCAGCGAGGATGGGGAGGATGAAGAAAACACAGCAAGCCTGATCATCGCCGGCACGGAGGGCATGGTAGTCAGCTACGGCAAGTGCTGCTATCCCATCCCGGGCGACGACGTCATGGGATATCTGACCGCCGGGCGTGGCGTTGTCATACACCGCAACCAATGCGGCAACCTGTCAAACTTCCGCAAGCAGCCTGAGAAGTGGATTTCAGTAAACTGGCAGAAGGATATCGATCGGGAATTCGCCTGCCAGATACAGACTGACACCAAGAACAAGCCCGGCGTACTGGCGGAAGTTGCCGCGACTATTGGTGATTGCGGCTCAAACATCGAACAGGTAGAAGTACTGGGACGTCACGATGACTGCTCGGTTCTCTCGTTCCTGTTGCAGGTAAAGGACCGCGTGCATCTTGCAAAAATAATGCGCAGCGTACGCAACATGAAAAATGTCATCCGTGTATCGCGCGACTGCGCGTGAAAAACAGGAACTTACAATGAGCAAAAAAGCCATTCATACAAACGACGCGCCAGCTGCGATCGGCACCTACTCGCAAGCTATTCAGGCCGGGAATCTCGTGTTTTTGTCAGGACAGATTCCGCTTGTACCGGAGACAATGGAGATCGTCGAAGGCGACTTTGAGGCGCGTGCCAGACAGGTGTTTGAGAACCTCCAGGCTGTTGCCGCGGCGGCAGGCGGAAGTTTGAACGACGTCGTTAAGCTCACGATATTCTTGACTGACCTTGATAATTTCGCAACGGTGAACTCTGTGATGGAGAGCTTCTTTGACCAGCCGTTCCCGGCACGGGCGGTCGTCGGGGTCGTGTCGCTGCCAAAAGGGGTCGACGTCGAGGCAGATGCAATCCTTGTAGTTTGACTCGCGGGCAGGCGCGGACATAAAGCCGCTTATCCATGGAACACAATACGTCGCTAACCAGTCTCAAGGGTGTAGGACCGGCGCTCGCAAAAACACTCAAAAAGCTGGGCCTGTACCGGGTTGATGATCTGCTCTTCCTGTTGCCTTTACGGTACGAGGACCGCACACAGTTCGTCAAAATTGGCGCCCTGGAAGCGGGTACTCGTTGCCTGGTCAGCGGTGAGGTGTTGCTCGCCGAAACGGTATTTCGCGGACGGCGGAACCTGCTGGTTCGAGTGAGCGATGGCAGCGGGCAACTGACGCTTCGCTTCTTTCATTTTTCCCGTCAGCAGCAGGCACAATTTCAACCCGAAGTAAACGTTACCTGTTTCGGTGAGGTTCGCCGGGGCCAGTCCGGTTTCGAGATGATTCACCCGGAATATCGTGTATTGCGTAAGGGTCAGGATGCGATAACCGATGATTCTTTGACCGCAATCTACCCGGCGACTGAGGGCGTTCAGCAAGGACGCTTGCGAAGCCTGACCGATCAGGCCCTCCAGCGAATGCGTGCGGCCCCCCCGGAAGAGCTGCTGCCCCCGGCTATTACCCGGAAACTCGGAATGCCGTCGCTTGCCGATGCAATCAATTATCTGCATCGCCCACCGCCGGATGCAGATACTCAGCAGTTGCTGTCAGGCACGCACCCCTGTCAGCAGCGGCTGGCCTTTGAAGAGTTGCTGGCGCACTACCTGAGCTTGCGGAACCTGCGGGTACTTGCCGCGGCAGAAGATGCCATCGCGTTAGTGGACGGAAATGAAGACGTCAGCGGCTTTATCAAAGAACTACCGTTTAAATTAACCCGCGCTCAGGACCGGGTCGTCAACGACATTCTGTCGGATCTGGCTGAGCCGCACCCAATGATGCGCCTGATTCAGGGCGATGTCGGTTCGGGCAAAACCGTGGTTGCGGCCATCGCCTGTGTCAAGGCAATCGCTTGCGGTGTGCAGGCAGCCATCATGGCTCCAACCGAGATTCTCGCCGAGCAACACTGGCGCAGCTTCTCAGACTGGTTTCGTCCACTTGGAATTGAGGTTGCCTGGCTCAGCGGCAGTCAGCGTGCAGCGGCGCGACGAGAATCACTGCAAGCAATCGGCAATGGAAGTGCGAAGCTGGTCGTTGGAACCCACGCGTTGTTTCAGGAAGGCGTTAGTTTCCACCAGCTCGGTCTCGTTGTTATCGATGAGCAACATCGATTCGGTGTTCATCAACGCATGGCGCTGCGTGACAAGGGCGTGTCGAGCGACGGGCATCCTCACCAATTGGTTATGACGGCCACACCGATACCGCGAACGCTCGCGATGGCAGCGTATGCCGATCTTGATACATCCGTCATTGATGAGTTACCGCCCGGTCGACAAGCGGTGTCAACAGTGGCCGTACCGGAGTCTCGCCGGAGCGAGGTCGTGGAGCGTGTCAGATCCGCATGCGAATCCGGTCAACAGGCCTACTGGGTATGCCCGTTGATCGAGGAATCGGAGGTATTGGATTATCAAGCGGCAGAAGCGAGTTATCAGATGCTGAGCGAATCACTCCCTGACCTTCGCATCGGTCTCGTGCATGGCCGAATGCGACCAGCCGAGAAAGAGCGTGGAATGAAGGCCTTCAAGGACGGCCTGATTCAGCTGTTGGTGGCGACAACCGTGGTCGAAGTCGGCGTCGATGTTCCGAACGCGAGCCTGATGATTATTGAGAACGCAGAGCGCATGGGGCTGTCGCAGCTGCATCAGCTACGTGGACGCGTTGGCCGTGGTGCGGCGCAAAGTCACTGCGTTTTGCTTTACAGGTCACCATTAGGTCGAATCGCAAAAGAACGCCTTGCTGTCTTACGGGACACGAATGATGGTTTCGTCGTCGCACAGCGAGATCTTGAGCTGCGTGGCCCCGGCGAGTTATTAGGGACCCGGCAAACCGGATTGCCGGACTACCGCATAGCGAACCTTGTCCGCGATGCCGAGTTAATGCCGCAGGTACAAATAACCGCAGAATCCATCCGCAAGAAATCCGAATCCCGGGCGGCGGCTATCGTTCGTCGCTGGTTGGGTGACGCCAGCCGATACGGGAAAGTGTAGAATTCGGGCCATGAGCAAACTCCTTGCCCCCAACTTCGCGCCGGAACTGGTCAGCCAGCTCCGCAACTACGGCAAGTTAATGCGCGTCGACAAACCGATCGGTATCTGGTTGCTGTTATGGCCGACGCTGTGGGGTCTTTGGCTGGCCGGGGAGGGCACGCCTAATCAGGGGTTGTTCGTGGTCTTTATGCTGGGCGTGATCGTGATGCGCTCTGCTGGCTGCGTTCTGAATGATTACGTCGATCGCAAGATCGATCCCTACGTCGAGCGCACAAGGACCCGTCCTATCGCCTCCGGTGCCGTAGCACCGATGGAGGCGTTGATTCTTTTTGCGGCATTAAGCCTGATAGCCATTGGCCTCGCATCCATGCTCAATCGACCCGCACAGTTACTCGCTATTGTTGCGGGTGCACTGACTGTCGCATACCCCTTCGTCAAGCGTTTTGTTTCTATTCCACAATTTATTCTTGGCGCAGCTTTCGGCTGGGCCGTTCCAATGGCGTTCGCCGCACAAACCGGTGAGACCCCCGAACTGGCCTGGCTGGTATTCGGCACCGCAATGATCTGGGCCGTAATCTACGATACGTTCTATGCGATGGTTGATCGCGAAGATGATCTCAAAGTCGGCATCAAATCAACCGCGATTTTGTTTGGCGAGGTTGATATTTTCGTCATCGCTGGCCTGCAACTACTCATGCTTGTCGCCCTTATTTTGATCGGTTATCGCGCGGACCTCAGCGCCTGGTACTACCTGTCGGTTTTGATCGCGGCGTTCATGATGGCCTATCACTTGTGGCTGGCACGTGATCGTCAGCCAGCGGGTTGTTTTTCCGCTTTCCTGCATAACCACTACATCGGTATGGCCGTCTTTATCGGCATCGTGTTGCATTACACGTTCAACCCGGTGACCGGGTAGAGACGTGGCGACCGCAGATGAACTGATTCGTGAGGCGCACTACGCGTTCCGCAATATCAGTCACGGCTCGACCGATGCGAGAAAGTATCGGGCGAGGGCGAAAAAATACGCTAAACAAATAATCAGGAAATACCCAACCAGCATGGAAGCCTCCCAAGCCAGAACGATTCTGCGGCAGCTGGACGAATACGTTGAAGTCGCGCCACCACCTTCAGTGGTGGTGGCACTGACTGCGTCAAAGCAATCAAACGCGGCGAATATTTTTGTCAAAGACCATGCCTCGAATTCCGGGCACACCGCGAAGGTCTCCCGCACGCCAGTAGTGTCCAATACTCTCTTTGAAAATGCGGCGGTCAGCGAGGACTGGAAAAGCCTCGCCCGGCGATTCATGCAGCTACCCAGCGCCAAGAAAAAGTTGCTGGGATTCGTCATCGCTATAGCGATCTTCTTCCCCGGTGGAATATTCGCTGTATCCGGGCTCGTGATTTTTTACGCAGTACAGCCTGCGTTGTTGAAAAAGCACGTGGACCAGTTGCTCACTAAGCTGGGTTCCTGATAGCCCGGGCATCTAGCCCGCTCGTGCAAGGGTAAGCAAGCTCACCTTCCGTACCCCATTATCGAGCACAATTCTCGCAATGGCCCGAGCCGTTGCTCCCGTTGTAAGAACGTCGTCAATAATCAGTACGTGGTTGTGCGTCAATGTCCGGGGCGCTTTAAATGCGTGCCGAAGATTGCGTACGCGGTCTTTCGCAGCCAAACCCGACTGGAACGGTGTTGCCTCATGGCGTTGAACACCCTGCAGCAAAGGAACGCAGAGCACATCGGCGAACGGTTTTGCGATTTCCGTCGCCTGATTGAATCCTCGGCGAGCTTTTCGACGCCAATGCAACGGTACGGGCAGAACAGCATCTATTCCCTCCGGCAGGAGTTCTTCTGCTCTGCAAAGCACCTCGGAAAAGGCGGGTACGTAGAAAAGTTTGCGGTTGAACTTCAGCGCCTTGATCGCGACATCAACCGGAAACGAGTAGTGCAGCATGGCAATGGCACACTCAAAAATGCCGGGCGTTGGCGAAACCGCCGGCTGGTTCCACGGCAGGTCCTCAAAACAGGCGCCGCAAATACTATTCTCGCCAGGCTCACTCAGGGTCCCACAGAATACACAGCTCTGTGGGGCTAACAGGTCAACGATTCTCACAGGTAAATAGTGGCAGGTGATTCTACTAACAGCGCGCCGCAAATCCGGGTATTCCTTTATGAAAGCATGCTAACGTCTCGCCGATGTTGAACACCAAGCATATTCGCCAGCGGTTCGAGCGCGCCGCGGACCGCTTTGACGAAGCCGACTTCGTCCACGCCACAACACGCGAAGGTCTGCTATCTCGACTCGACCCACTATTGATCGAAGCCAAAACCGTCATCGACCTGGGCGCTGCGACCGGCACTGCCAATCGTAGTCTTGCAAAACGATTCAGGGCGGCGCACGTGATCTCGGTCGATCTCGCCCGCAACATGCTGGTAAAGGCCCGCGCGAAGAAATCATGGCTGTCGAAAACGTCCTTCGCGCAAGCAGATGCCCGGGCATTGCCGTTCCCCGATGAAAGTATCGATGTCATCTTCTCGAATTTACTCCTGCCCTGGGTGAGCGAACCCGAGCGGGTCTTTTCGGAAATCGCTCGAGTATTGCGAAAAGGCGGCGTATTTGCGTTTGCGACCTTAGGTCCGGATAGCCTGCAGGAAATTGCTCGCGCCTGGAGCCAGGTCGACGGCGGCGTTCATGTGCACCGGTTTCCGGACATGCACGATCTGGGCGATGGGATGGTCACTGCCGGCCTGTCGGATCCTGTTCTGGACGTCGACCGCCTATCGGTGAGCTACACAAACGCCGACCGCCTGTTCGCCGACTTGACGGCAAGCGGCGCACGCAACGCTCTTCGAGACCGGTCAAAAGGTCTGACAGGCCGACGGCGTTTTGCGGCCATGGTTACGGCACTGGGCGAGGCGGCTGCCGAGGATAATATCGCCCTGGATCTCGAGCTCGTGTACGGCCATTGCTGGGGCGCCGCGCAAAAAAATGACCCCGGAAACTTCAAAATTGACGCCAGCCGGATACCAATCCGCCGTTCTTAGATTCCGGCCACAAATTCCGCCATCTCGTAAGCCTTTGTAAAACAAACAATTCATGCTTTAGCTGCGGTCTATTTGGCATTGCATGGCCGAACTGATTTGAGTACACTTCGCGAGCTTTTTGGCGGGTTGAGCCCGTCAGACCGGCCGACAGACGAATTCCGGGCGCTCCCGGGCCATACAGAACCTGCCGGTTCGAACTTTCGTCACATCCGGAAAACATAGGTAGTGCGGCCGCAAATCGGCTCGCAAGGTGGACAATTTTAATGATACGAAACACGATTTTGAGCTTGCTCGGCTTGTCTTTGGCTGGCGCGGCGAAGGCCGACTGGGTGCTCAATATGCCCATGGGCATCACAGATCTCAGCCTCGAAACATACAACCTGCACATGATGGTGTTCTGGTGGTGTGTCGCGATCGGCATTGTTGTATTCGCTGTAATGATCATCTCGTTGGTCAGGCACCGCAAATCAAAGGGCGCTGAGCCCGCGACGTTCTCGCACAGCACAACCGCTGAAGTCATCTGGACCGCTATTCCGGTCATCATCCTTGTACTTATGGCGGTTCCGACCGCTGAGACGATGGTGAAGATGGAGGATTCCAGGAATCCGGATATGTCGATCGTGGTCACCGCCTACCAGTGGAAATGGCATTACAAATATCAGGACTCGAACATCGAGTTCTATTCGAGCCTGGCGCGCCCAAGCCTTGAGGCTCGCCGCAAGCAGTCTGGCGTCGACCCTTATGCAGTCGAAAACTACCTCCGTGAGGTAGACAACCCTGTAGTTGTCCCGCGGGGCGCGAAAGTCCGGCTACTATTTACGTCAAATGATGTCATCCATTCCTGGTGGGTTATCGATCTGGCGATCAAGAAAGATGCAATACCGGGCATCGTCAATGAAGCCTGGTTTCTCGCAAACGAAATCGGCACCTACCGCGGCCAGTGCGCCGAGTTGTGCGGCAAGGATCACGGCTACATGCCGATCGTTGTTGAGGTCGTCGAGCCCGAGGCGTATGAGGCCTGGGTAAACAGCCATGACGTGGAGCAATAAGAAAATGAATACCGAAGCACATAGCTCTCACGACGAGCACGAAGATCACGGCCCGGCCAAGGGTATCAAGCGTTGGCTGTTCTCGACCAACCACAAGGACATCGGCACGATGTATCTTGTTCTGAGCCTGGTCATGTTCTTCGTTGGCGGCGCGATGGCAATGATTATTCGCTCCGAGCTGGCAATACCGGGGCTGCAGTTTGTACACCCTGAGTTTTTCAACCAGATGACGACAATGCATGCGTTGATCATGGTCTTCGGTGCTGTTATGCCGGCATTCGTTGGCCTGGCCAACTGGATGATCCCGCTCATGATCGGTGCGCCTGATATGGCGCTTCCAAGAATGAACAACTGGTCATTCTGGATCTTGCCGATCGCTTTCGGGATGCTGGTGTCGACGCTGTTCATGCCGGGTGGTGCTCCTGCTGGCGGCTGGACCATGTACCCACCGCTCGTACTACAGACCGGCGACGCGTTTCCGTTTCTGATTTTCTCCGTACACCTTCTGGGTGTGTCCTCGATTATGGGCGCGATCAACATAATCGTTACGGTCATCAACTTGCGCGCTCCGGATATGTCGCTCCTGAAGATGCCGATGTTTGTCTGGACCTGGCTGATCACGGCGTACCTTCTGATTGCCGTCATGCCGGTTTTTGCCGGTGCGGTAACCATGCTGCTGACGGACCAGTTCTTCGGCACCAGTTTCTTCCTCGCGGCCGGTGGTGGCGACCCCGTCATGTTCCAGCACATCTTCTGGTTCTTCGGTCACCCCGAGGTTTACATCATGATTCTGCCGGCCTTCGGTGTTGTCTCGGAAATTATTCCGACGTTCGCGCGCAAGAAGCTGTTCGGACACGACTCGATGGTTTACGCGGCCTCTTGCATTGCGTTCCTGTCGTTTATCGTCTGGGCACACCACATGTTTACAGTCGGCATGCCGTTGACCGGCCAACTGTTCTTCATGTTTGCCACGATGCTGATTGCCATACCGACCGGCGTGAAGATCTTTAACTGGGTGGCAACAATGTGGCGCGGCGCCATGACCTTCGAAACGCCCATGCTATTTTCGCTGGCCTTTGTCTTCTTGTTCACCATCGGGGGGTTTTCCGGCCTGATGCTCGCGGTTGCGCCAGCTGATGTGCAGTATCACGACACCTATTTCGTAGTCGCGCATTTTCACTACACGCTGGTACCCGGGTCTGTCTTCGCCATCATGGCGGGGGCCTACTATTGGCTGCCGAAGTGGACCGGACATATGTACAACGAGGCACTGGGCAAGGTGCACTTCTGGGCCTCAGCGATCTTCGTGAATCTCACGTTTTTCCCGATGCACTTTTTGGGATTGGCGGGCATGCCGCGCCGTATCCCTGACTACTCAACACAATTTGCCGACTTCAATACGATCGCCAGTATTGGTGCGTTCGGCTTTGGTCTGTCACAGCTGTTGTTTGTCTGGGTAATCCTGACCGCGAAAAAGGGCGAAAAGGCAACAGATCGCGTTTGGGAAGGTTCGCACGGCCTTGAATGGACCGTGCCGTCGCCGGCTCCATACCACACGTTTGACACGCCACCACAAGCACGTATTGCGAACGAGGCTTTCGAGTAAGCATGTCAGACGCTGAGCGTAAGAAGAACATTCGCCGTACGACGTTGATCGTAGCGGCGATTGCGCTCGCGTTCTACATTGGTTTCATCATGATCGGTGTCGCACGTGCCTGAGAAGAACGAAAACCGGACCCTGATTCGGCAGCTGCTGATCGTCACTGCAGGTAGCTTTGCCTTCGGCGTGTTCCTGTTACCACCGCTTTACAACGTCTTCTGCGAAATCACCGGTTTTGGTGGTCGCACGAATACAGAAGCCGCGGTTGTGCAAGAAGCCCCTGACATGACACGCGAAGTTCGGATCGAATTCGTGACCACCGTGAACTCCTACGCTCAATTCGAATTTGCAGCCGATACCGACAGCATGGTCGTGAATCCGGGCAAGATGTATTACGCAACTTTCACTGCGAAGAATCTCGCGGGTGAACACAAGATTGCGCAGGCGGTTCCCAGTGTCGCTCCGACGACGGCGGCGGAATACTTCACCAAGATCGAGTGTTTTTGTTTTACGAGCCAGGAGTTCGTGGCCGATGAAGAACGGGTTATGCCTCTGCAGTTCATTGTCGATCCGGACCTGCCCGACTTCGTCGACACCATTACTTTGCAATACACATTTTTTGATACCGCTCGTGCAGCGGCGAATTTCGAGAATTAACATGACCTCACACTCAGACGAACGTTACTACGTCCCTCATGGCAGCCATTGGCCCGTTGTTGGCTCACTTGGTCTGCTGTTCCTGATGGTTGGCGTATCGACCTGGCTGAACGGTGTGGATGCCGGTTTCTACGTCATGCTCGCCGGGTTCGCGATCCTTATTTTCATGATTACCGGCTGGTTTGGCACGGTGATCGGAGAAAGTGCCAGCGGTTTGTACAACGCCCAGGTTGATAAGTCATTCCGCCAGGGTATGTTCTGGTTCATCTTCTCCGAAGTCATGTTCTTCGCGGCCTTTTTTGGTGCGTTGTTCTACGCCCGCAATATGTCCATTCCCTGGCTTGGCGGCGATAGCAATAACTTTTTTACGAACCTGTTGCTGTGGGAAGGCTATGAAAGCACCTGGCCCAGCAATGGACCGGGCAACGTAGGCGGCGACTACCAGGCAATGGCGCCTTTTGGCCTGCCACTGATCAATACGGTCCTGCTGCTAACCAGCTCCATCACTGTCACGATCGCTCATCATGCATTAATCGCCGGCAAGCGCGCTCAGCTGACCGCCTTTCTTGGCGCAACGTTCGTACTTGGATTTATCTTCGTGTACCTGCAGGGCGTTGAGTACATCGAGGCGTATCAGCACCTGAACCTGAAGATGACCTCTGGCATCTACGGATCAACATTCTTCATGCTGACCGGATTCCACGGCATGCACGTGACCATCGGTGCAATCATGCTGACGGTCATCTGGTTCCGGGTATTGAAGGGTCACTTTACAGCGGACAAGCATTTCGCCTTCGAGGCTGTTGCCTGGTATTGGCACTTTGTAGACGTCGTATGGGTTGGCCTGTACGTCTTCGTCTACTGGATGTAACAATTAAGGTGACAGTGACCTTATCTCGAGAGATAAGGTCACTGTCACCTTAATTAAGCCGCTCCTACAGGGCGCTCGGTGGTTGTATCCAGCCCAAAAAGTAGGATGCAAGCATAAAAAGGATCAGGACGGCGGACAGCGCCACCCTGATTTTCAGGGATTTAAGGACCTTGGGTGAATCCGCATCGTCGCGTGATAGATAGTAAAGTCCTGTACCAAGGCTGATCAGGATTGCGGCCAACAGCGTAAAGACAACGTATTTCATGGAATTCGCCATGCAGAGTCGAGCGGAGATTATAACGTGAACGACAAACCCAGAAAGCCACTGCCGACCTGGCTACCGCTGGTTGTTGGCACGATTCTCGTGATTCAATTCGCCGGTCTTGGTGCCTGGCAGATCTCTCGCGGCCTTGAGAAACGAGCGACCCAGCAGATTTTTCAGGCGGAATCCGTCTACACCCCCTGGCACGACGGAATGGAAGTTCGTTCTTTCCAGAACCTCAGCGCGACCGGTAGCTTTGACGCCGATCATCAGCTGGTGCTCGACAACATCATTATCAACAGTCGCTACGGTCACTATGTCCTTACGCCGCTGGAGATTGCCAGGGATCAACCGCTGCTGCTCATCAATCGTGGCTGGATAGAGAAGAATGCCAGCGGAATCGACGCCAGCCGCCTGGCGTTACCGGCAGGCGAGGTAACGGTAAGAGGTCGTGCGGGTTCATTGCCGAAAGCCGGCTACAAGATGGGTGACGCGATTCTCGCAACCGACGTCTGGCCGAAACACGCGGTCTATCCGTCGCCCGAAGAGGTGTCGGCGGCGCTGGGGCGCGAGCTGCAGCCATTTATCCTGCTCATGGATCATAACGAAAAGAATGGTTTTCTCCGGCACTGGGTGCCGTCCGAATTCGGACCCGGCAAGCACTTCGGTTACGCCTTGCAGTGGTTGGCCATGGGGGCTGTTCTTTCCGGTTTGCTCGCCTGGAACTACCGCAAGAAGCGATTCGACTCTTGACACAGAAGAAGACAACCTGGGCGCGGGTACAGATGCTATTGATCGCATCCGTGTTTTTTGGGCCGCTGGCCGTTGCCACGTGGATGTATTACGGCGGCTACTTTCAGCCTGAGGGCCGCACCAATCACGGCGCCTTGCTTGAACCAATCATCAACGTGGTCGCGGAAGCGCCCGGCTCGATGGTGGCAACAAGCGGCGATGGTTACTGGGTGCTCATTTACACAGATGATGGTGAGTGTGCCGAGAGCTGTAAGAAAGCCCTCTACACGATTCGCCAGTCGCAGAAAATGCTGGGCAAAGAAATGGACCGCTTGTTGAGGGTCTTCTTGCACGGCGAATCGTCCCCGGATACAGTGTTTCTCGCTGATGAGCATGCGGGGCTCATATCATTGAGAGACGAGGATCTATCAGTGCTCCTGAATAACAAGAAACCTGCAGAACTATCGGCTGGCGGGTACTTCCTGATGGACCCTTTGGGTAACCTCGTGATGTATTTCGAGCCGGATATGGACCCCAGTGACATGGTTGACGACATTAAACGTCTTCTGAAGTTATCCCGCATAGGCTGAACGAATAAAGACGTGAATACGAACGTAGAGAAAACTGTTGACTGGCGCGACTACTACGAGTTGACAAAGCCGCGGGTGATCTTCTTGATTGTGTTCACCTCAATCGTCGGAATGTTCCTGTCGGTCCCCGGCTGGCCGGGCATCGAAGCGCTCGTGTACGGCACACTGGGTATCGGCATGGCCTCATCATCGGCCGCCGTTTTTAATCATGTCCTCGATCATCGCACTGACATTCTGATGATGCGAACGCGCGGCCGGCCATTGCCGCAAGGCAAGTTAACCGAAAAGGCTGCATTGATGTTCGCGTCCAGCCTTTGCGTGATGTCGATGATCATTTTGTGGTTTCTTGTCAATCCGCTGACGGCTGTTCTGACGTTTTTCTCGCTGATCGGTTATGCCGTCATTTACACCGTGTGGCTTAAACGGGCCACGCCACAAAATATTGTGATTGGTGGTGCCGCCGGGGCGGCACCGCCGATACTTGGCTGGACCGCCGTGACCAACGAAGTCACCAGCGGCGCATTACTGCTGTTTCTGATTATCTTCGTCTGGACGCCACCACATTTCTGGGCACTGGCGATCGCGCGGCTGGAAGAGTACCGCAAAGTAGAGATCCCGATGTTGCCGGTTACCCACGGCGTGCCTTACACAAGGCTTAATATTCTTCTTTATTCAATTCTGCTGTTGCTGGTCACGATCATGCCCTACCTGATTGGCATGAGTGGGCTGATCTATCTCATGGCGGCCCTGGGACTCGGCGCTTATTTCCTGTACTACGCAATTCGGATGTACCGGGATCATGAGGATGAAGAACTACCGATGCAGATGTTCAAGTACTCAATCAGCTATCTCGGCTACCTGTTCCTCGCTCTTCTGGTCGATCATTACTTGTTCTATCAGATAAGCTTTTAACTGGCTTTAAGGCCCGCCAACTGATTTCCAATAGGCAGTGACCGTATACGAATCCCGGTTGCAGCGAATATCGCATTGGTCAGCGCCGGTGCCGCTGGCGGCAAACCAATCTCACCCACACCGGTCGGCTTGTCGTTGTATGGAAGAATATGTGTTTCAAACTTCGCCGGAATTGCGGCGATTTTGGCCAACGGGTAGTCGTGAAAGTTTGACTGCTGAATTTGTCCGTTCCTGACTGTTATCTCCAACCCGAGCGCAGTACTCAAGCCGTCAATGGTTCCACCCTGCAATTGCGCATCGACCGCGTTCGGATGTACCGCAAGACCGCAGTCGATTGCTGCGACAATTCGTTCTATCGTCAGTTTGCCGCTCTCAACCGTTACCTCTATGGCGTGCGCTGCGTAACCGCCAAAAGTAAAGTGCGACGCCAGACCGATGCCGCGTCCATGAGGCACCACTTTGCCGTAGCCAATTTCTTTGGCAACAAATTTCAGCAGTCGTGACAGCCTCCCGGGGTTGAAGGTATCAGCACCGTGATTGGTGTATTCGAGCTCGCGTTCCTGACCGTACAGATCGAGGCGCAATTGCAGCGGGTCCTGTCCCGTCTCATGTGCTATTTCGTCGACAAAGCTCTGAATGACGAAAGCGTTCGCCGTATGTGCAGGAGCACGCCAGGATCCTCTCGGTATGCCAATCGGGTTGTGGAAATACTCCAGTCGCAGGTTGTCGACAATGCGACGTGGAAAGTCGTCAATGTAGAGTTCTGCTCCGAATAAGTCTTCGTCCGGCATGTTGGGACGCCGGTAGTACTTACTGGCGCTCGCCAGTCGTTGCGTCCAGGCGACCACCTTGTCGTTGCCATCCAGTCCGACCTGCATTTGGTGTGTGCCGGCCGGTCGATAGAAATCATTCTTTATGTCATCTTCGCGCGACCACTGCAGCTTGATTGGCCAGCCGGTCTTTTTGGAAATCATCGTCGCTTCGGCAACGTAGTCGTTCGTCAATCTACGCCCGAAACCGCCGCCTATCCGCGTCATTTCGACGTCAATGTTCTCTCTGGGCAAGCCCGTTATTGCCGCCGCCGCTCTCGACGCGCCGCTTGGAGATTGCGTCGGCGCGATGATGAGACAGTGATCTTCTTTGACCTGCGCGAAACAGTTTTGCGGTTCCAGCGGCGCGTGCGATACAAAAGGTACCTGATAGTCGCGGACAATGACCTTCTGTGCGTCGGCCATGGCACCTGTGACGTCGCCGTCATCGATGACAATCTGGCCCTCACCTTTTAACAGCTGTTTGTTATCTGCCCAAAACCGCTCGCTACTGTCATTCGCGCTGGGGCTTTCGTCCCACTCAATCTTCAACGCCTTGCGCCCTTTCATCGCTGCCCAGGTGGACGTCGCGACGACGGCAACGCCGCTGGCCAGAATAATGTAGGGCTCACCCATTGCCGGGCCTTCAATCTCGAAAACGTCGAGTACGCCGTTTATCTTGCGTGATTCGATGTCGTCGAAACTCTTGACCGTTGCGTTCAGCGTTGGCGCTCTGGCGATCACCGCATAACGCATATCAGGCTGGATCGTATCGATTCCGTACTTTGATTGTCCCGTAACAATTTCACGGGCATCGACAGTCTTTCGTTTCGTACCAATTATTCGGTACTGATCCGAATCCTTTAGCGGAGGACTTTCATCAGGAAGCAGCAGGGCCGCCGCGTCCGCTACCAGCTCGCCATAGGGGATTTCAGTGTCCATGGCGTCGCACACGACAACGCCCGGGCGAGTTCTGCAGTCGGTCACAGCGACACCCAGACGATTGGCCGCCGCAAGAACCAGCTGCGCCCTCGCTGTCGCGCCAACCTCACGCATGAAGACCCAATTGTCGGTTACGCCCGTGCTGCCGCCCGCACCCTGGCTGCCATGCTTCCACGCGAACCCCTCGGCCGTCTTCACAATGGCCAGCGGCATCTGGCGGACGCTTACCATTGACCATTCGACGTCCAGCTCCTCGGCCACCATCATCGGTAATCCTGTCCTGATACCCTGCCCGATTTCCGGTTGATTGCTGCCAATGATGACGCGTCCGTCGGGCAGTATCTCCACAAAGAATCCGATCATGCGATCCTCGTCCGCCGACGCGCTGCCGACCAACGGAAGCCCGATCATCAGTCCTCCAGCGGCACTCGCACCTGCGATAAGAAACCCTCGTCGGCTGAGATCGACGCTCGGAGCGGTGGCGCTCATTCTTGCGCTCCCGCTGCGCTTAGTTCAGCCGCTCGATGGATCGCTTTTCGAATTCGAACGTAAGTGCCGCAACGACAAATGTTTGTCATGTTAGTGTCGATGTCATCGTCACTCGGCTTCGGATATTTCTTGAGAAAGTCGACGGTGGCCATAATCTGGCCTGCCTGGCAGAACCCGCATTGCGGTACATCGTGTTCTATCCACGCCTGTTGCACGGGATGGAGCTTGTCCTCTGACGGCGCAAGACCCTCGATTGTCGTGACATTTTCGCCCTCGACCGTGGCAACCGGTGTAATGCAGGCGCGGCGCGCCTTTCCGTCTATGTGCACAGTACAGGCGCCACACTGGCCAATCCCGCAGCCGTACTTGGTGCCCGTCATGTTGAGCTCATCACGGATGACCCAGAGCAGGGGCGTATCACCCTCACCATCAAATGTGACCGCTTTCGAGTTAATTTTGAATGACACCATGTGAAACATCTCTCCCATAAAATGTCTGTTGATCTTTGATGCCACACCTGCAGAAAAGGTGTCAGGGCTTGCGTCAAAGCGTGCCTCACATGCGACGAACCGATTGAAATGGGTATCACGCACTTGCGACATGCTGACAACATTCTAAACTGCCCGTGTAATGAGTTCGATAAATCACCAACAAACGTTCGAGAAACTGGTACGGCCGCACTTTGATCGTCTGTACCGTCTTGCCTGGCGCCTTACCAGTCAGAAGGCCGAAGCTGAGGATCTGTTTCAGGAACTCCTTATCAAGGCCTATGGAAAACTCGATGACCTCGTCAAAATTGACGAGCCAGGATCCTGGCTGTCACGCGTTATGTACAACCTGTTCATCGACGAAAGGCGGCGCTTCGCCCGCCGTCGCATGCATACGGTTGAAGAGGGTGAGATGTCCGGTGACGGGCTCGCGGGGCTGCCCGGGATCGATAATCCAGTCAGGGATCACGAGCGCCTGGAACAACTGATAAAGCTCGACGCAGCATTGTCAAAGCTCAGCGACGAACACCGCCTGATCGTGCTTCTGCATGACACTGAAGGTTATAAACTCACGGAAATTCAAGAGCTTATCGGGGTTCCGGTCGGCACGGTCAAATCTCGACTGCACCGCGCCCGTGCCCGCTTGCGTGAGATTCTCATCGAAAACGGAACCTTTTCCTGAAGCGCATCGTGTAAGGGATCAAGCAGGACATATTTATGCAAACCAAAGACCTAGAAACAGAATTGGACAAACAGGATCAGGAGATCCTGGCACTCTTAAAGGACTATCCGATGCCACAGGCCTCAGCCGCTTATTTTGACCAGGCGCTGATGCGAGCAACGCACGAAGGCTCGCGTCGACAACGCAACCGCTGGTTGGTGACGGGTTTCGGATCTGCGCTCGCGGCTGGGCTGGTCCTCTGGATGATCGGCGGCTTCTTCCTGACTACACCTGATTTGCCTCTGGCCGATCCGACGATTCCCGGCATCACCATGACACTGGAAGAGCCTCGCACAATCAATCTCGTCTTTGCGTCCGCGGAACCTCTCGACGCAGCAACTTTGACCGTACAGTTGCCCCCGGGTATCGAAATGTCCGGTTTTCCCGGTCAACGTGAAGTTACCTGGGAAACGAGCCTGAACGCAGGCAAGAACCTGCTGCCACTCAAATTGATTGCCACGTCGCCCCTGGGCGGCGAGGTTTTTGCAATCTTAAGACACGACGACCGCGGGCGAACTTTTCGTCTTCGGATAGACGTCAGCTAACGGAGTAGAACGATGAAACAGCTCAATATCTTTATGGCCGTACTGGCTCTGACCGTGACGGCTTTCTTCCCGGCGGCCGCCCGAGCGGATGAGGGACTGGATGGCCTTGATGTGACGATGATCGTTCTCGACGACGCAGACGACCTCATGGAAACCATGAGTGAGATGGACGGCCCGGATGACGATGACGTCAATGACGACGACTGGGAAGACGAAGAGGAAGATGATTCTGACGACAAGTCGGACGATGAAATGGCTGACGAATCTGAAGACGAGTCCGAGAACGAGATGGATGATGAGTCTGAAGACGAGTCTGAAGACGAGTCCGACCACGAGTCCGACCACGAGTCCGACGACGAGATGGATGATGAGTCTGAAGACGAGTCCGACCACGAGTCCGACGACGAGATGGATGATGAG
>Ga0164320_10000129_pt1 | contig 21004 bp, 22 predicted proteins | sample GuaBasSediGuay11_FD_113736 | JGI IMG/M metagenome (GOLD analysis project Ga0164320, IMG submission 113736) | Subseafloor sediment microbial communities from Guaymas Basin, Gulf of California, Mexico - Guay11, Core 4567-28, 0-3 cm | ecosystem: Environmental > Aquatic > Marine > Hydrothermal...
AAATAGATGTTAATCCAGAATATGTCCTTGGTTAGCAGGGCGGCTTTTTAGCACATCCAATGCGCGAACAGCAGCGCTTGACCGACGCCTACGAAGCAGGCTTCGAGGACGGATCTGCGAAATCTACTGACAAGTTCGACAACTGGGTTACTGGATAGGCCTTAAGCTTCAAATTTTACCAGCCCGTCCACTGTTTGTCGTAGTGAGGTTTCGATCTCAGGCGCCTCGCGACCAATAATATAGTCGGGAATCCATTTGCCGTCACGCTCGCCCATCACCTCCATCACATGCCTGCCCAATAAACATCGCATCGCAAAACTGGCACCCGATTCTGACGAATACTTGTACTCACAGTATTCGGCAGTGCGACTATTGGATTTTTCGATGAAACTGGCTCGGTGATCGCCCGGCTGCTCTACCTCATTGCGGCTTTCTTCGAGCATTCGAGCCAGGTCTTTTACCAGAATCGAGACAAACTGCTCTCGATTCCCGGTACCGGTCTGTTCAAATATTTGCCGATCTGCCATATGTGCCAGGAAGATAATCAGCTCGTCCATGATATCGAGCCGCTGGCCTTGCGTAGCAGTTTCAAAATTTTCGTTTTCGAGGTTAAGAACTACCTGCGCCGATAGCTTCCAGATGGCGCCGGCGACTGCGTTAGACATCTGTTCAATACTTCTAGGCCGGGAATTTTGATTCCAGCGTCTATTGACTCGCATTAGATTTAATCATGTTATAAATTCCGCAGTCGATTCCAGCCCGAATATTTTATAAATTAACGGAAGTGGTGTATTTAACGATGTGAACCTTTATCCTCATGTGCCAGGTCAACGAGACGCATAGCGAGTTCATTGAATTTACTTTTATATTTTGCCAACTCACTTTCACCATCTATATCGTAATACTCATCAGCTCTAAATTCGCCGTTACGCTCCAACTTTATAAATTGCTTCTGCATTTCGAGCATCTGCTGAATAATTTTCTGTTTTTCGGCCATCCTGTCGCTTCCTCTAGGTTAAACTGTCTGAAAATAATACATCATACGATTCATTTGCTTCGCTTTGCTGGTGCCAATACACGGAGTACTCCCTAAATCTATTTGGCAGGATCATCGGATCTATCTCGGTTCATCGATTTTAATCGGTCTCCGGGTAATCCGGAATAGTTACCGAATCGTAGTAACGCGCCCGATAATACAATCGCGATAATTCGCCCGACGGTTTATCAACAAAGGCCTTTCGACCATGGAGCACGTTATTGCAGACTATGCCCTGCCCGTTTTTCAGTTTCAGCCTGGCAATATACTCACTATCGACCAATAATTCACGCACCCGGTTAACGGCACGCTTGCTTAATGCATCGGTTTTCCAACTGATATTCCGGGGTCGAGACGAATAACGCATATTGAGACGACCGGTAATTCTGTCGACGAGAAATACCGGCCCCGACTCCGCCCGCCTGAGTACCTGTTGATTGCGAATATTTTCCGGAACGACCATGACGCCAGGATCCATCAATGCGACTAGCAAATCTGGATCAGTATCCCGAATTTGCAGGTATACCATTTCGTGATCAAGCAAGAAGTTATCTCCTCCCTGCACGGCCTGGTTGACACAGTAGAGCGAAAAGGCGTCAATTCGTGAGCCTGGTGGATTGTAGTAACCGTCGGTATGCCAGTTCAAGGCCCGGTTCGTATAGGGAATATAACGCGATTGCAACTGTGAAGATTCAAGCACGGATAACAGGGTTACGCCATCCGTTTTCGCACCCGGACTCGCTTCGAAACGGTTCAGGCCAAGCTGTCGACCAAGCGTCAGGAAATTACCAGTTGAAAACCCACTAGCTGCTGTATCGATCTCAAAAAAGGCAAAATTACAGGCTTGCAGCTGGACGGCTAATTCACCCAGCGTTGTTGGTGATAAATTAGCATGATCGTTAATTCTAATGACTTTCTGTGGATTGAAGCGATGGTAGTGTTCGAGTTTAATTTTCCTCCAATGCCGATATCCAGTCTCGTTATCGAGTAAAAATGGCGAGCCCGAGGACGAAAAATCGTCCCGGGTATCAAAATTGGTGTTTTTACCGGGATTTACCAAGACTCTTATCATTCCTGAAATAAAGCTTCATTATAAGCCAAAATTTTATTACATAGACTCAACGATTGGAGTACCCAATCAGCAGGAGAACAACGATTATTTGGAACTAATTTAACTACTTGTTTTAGCTCGATTATTACCATCAGGGTTAGAAATACGCTTAACCTGGGTCTGACCAGTCCAGTCAACCTATCCATTTGGGGGTAAGTAAATATTAACTAGCATCCCAATCGGGGAATAGCCCAGATATCAATCTTCAACCAAACTTGCAACTAGTCACTGTAAAGGTATCGATACACGAAAATTAATGGCATATTCCTGTAACCGGGAAAGCTAATGTATTCTACGCCATCAATATCCTGGCAAATGGTTCTGTTGGAGGAGTTACTCTATGACTAAAAAAGTACATGAAACTCCAATGCTCGACGAGCTAGAGGGCGGCCCCTGGCCTAGTTTTGTCGATGGAATAAAGCAACTTCGCGACAATCATCCACAAAAACGCATCAAGGGCGTCGCCAATTCACTACTCGGCCAGCTCGAGCACTCTTACGAAACGCGTAAAGGCTACTGGAAAGGCGGTACCGTTAGTGTCTATGGCTATGGCAGTGGCGTTATTCCGCGTTTTTCCGAGGTCGCCAGCCAGTTCGAAGAATCGAAAGAGTTCCATACGCTGCGCGTACAGCCTCCGGCGGGCAATTATTACACTACCGATATGCTACGCACGCTGGCTGACAGCTGGGAAAAATTTGGATCGGGCCTGGTCACCTTTCATGGCCAAACCGGTAATATAATGTTTATCGGTGCCACTACTGAGAATACACAGCTTTTTTTCAATGAAATCAACGAGTACGGGTTCGACCTAGGCGGTGCCGGGCCCTGCGTGAGGACCGGCATGTCCTGCGTTGGTGCCGGCCGTTGTGAGCAGTCCTGCGCTGACGAAATGAAGATTCATCGTACCCTGCTGAATAATTTTACCGATGATGTTCACCGCCCTGCACTACCCTACAAATTCAAATTCAAGGTATCGGGTTGTAGCAACGATTGCATGAGCTCGATCGAGCGATCTGATTTCGCCATAATTGGTACCTGGCGTGATGACATGAAGGTAGATCAACAGGAATTTAAAGCCTATGTCGCCAAAAAAGGCAGGCGGCACACCATCGACAACATCATAACGCGCTGTCCGACCAAAGCCCTGTCGTTAAACGACGATGACACACTCGAAGTGGACAATCGCAATTGCGTACGCTGCATGCATTGCCTCAATGTCATCCCAAAAGCACTTTCACCCGGTGATGACAAGGGCGTGACGATCTTAATGGGTGGTAAGCGTACTCTGAAAGTTGGTGATCTGATGGGTACGGTAATTGTGCCATTCATGAAGCTGGAAAACGATGACGATTACGAGAAACTGACTGATCTGGCCGAGGAAGTGATTGACTTCTGGGCTGAGAATGGACTCGAACACGAACGATGCGGAGAGATGGTCGAGCGCATCGGCCTGGTCAATTTTCTCGACGGTATTGGCGTTGAGGTCGACCCCAGAATGGTATCGGATACCCGGACCAGTTCCTACGTACGTATGGATGACTGGGATATCGAAGCGAAAAAGTGGTTCGACCGCAAGGCCGAACAGAATCCTGCACCGTGACTGTCCCCGTAATTCAGACTAGAGGAAGCTAACAATGGCTAGAACCCAGGCACAACGCACAGCAATCGAATCAGGCTGTCCCGATGGATTTCAATACATGCATCCAACGATGCGTAAGAATTTTGGTGACTGGGCCTACCACGAAGACCCTCGTCCCGGCGTGTTAGTTCATACTGCGCGTGGGGGTGACAAGATATATACGGTGCGGGCTGGTACCCAACGGATTCTCGACCTGTTTAGCTTACGAAAACTATGCGAAATTGGTGATGAATTCGCCGAAGGATACGTTAGATTCACGATTCGCAGTAACATCGAGTATATGTTTTCTGATGGAACAAAGGTCGAAGCTTTAATCGAGGCACTGGAAGCAGCCGGATTTGTCGTCGGTGGCACCAAAAATTCTGTCGCGATGATCTCCCACACCCAGGGCTGGTTACACTGCGACATCCCGGCGACAGATGCATCCGGTATCGTTAAATCAATGATGGACGAACTCATTGATGAGTTTAAAAACTGGAATATGCCCAATCGTGTACACATTACGACATCGTGTTGCCAGATAAACTGTGGCGGCCAGGGCGATATAGCGATCAACATTCAACATACCAAGCCACCAAAAATAAATCACGACCTGGTGGCCAATATTTGTGAAAGGCCTTCGGTGGTTGCGCGCTGTCCTGTCGCCGCGATTCGTCCCGCGCTGGTCAATGGCAAACCATCGCTCGAAGTCGATGAAAAAAAATGTATCTGCTGCGGTGCCTGTTATCCACCCTGCACGCCGATGCAAATTAACGATCCGGAACACTCCAAGCTGGCGATCTGGGTAGGCGGCAATCACTCAAACGCACGCGGTAAACCGACCTTTCAGAAGCTGGTAGCAGCTGGCATACCTAACAATCCGCCTCGCTGGCCGGAAGCCACCGCGATAGTTAAGAGTATCCTCCAGACTTACAAGGACAATGCCCGCGACTGGGAACGTATGAATGACTGGATTGAACGTATAGGCTGGCCGCAGTTTTTTGAACTGACAGGCTTACCCTTTACCAAGTTTCATGTGGATAACTGGCGCGGTGCACGGCACTCGCTTAACGCCTCAACCCATATTCGCTTCTAGCACTGGTTTAAGCAGATGATACGAGTAAGCTGTCGATGAAATTTGGCATACTAGTCAACGAGGGGCCCTATACCCATCAAGCATCGGACACGGCCTATCACTTTACCGCTGCTGCACTGGGCAGTGGACACGAAATAGTTCGTATATTTTTTTACCATGACGGCGTAAACAACGGCACCAGTCTAGGTGTTCCGCCACAGGATGACCGCAACATTACGACACGCTGGCGCGAGTTGGCAGAAAAGCACGACCTCGATATGGTGCTATGCATCGCTGCAGCCCAACGTCGCGGACTACTGGATCCGGACGCGGCCAGGCGTGCGGGTAAAGATACCAGTAACATGGCCCAGGGATTTAATATTTCCGGCCTGGGACAGCTCATCGATGCCGGCATTCAGGCAGATAGGCTACTGGTTTTTGGGGATTAACCCAAATATCGCACCAGGGCGGTGGCAATTTATGAATTTTATCAATAATTTCAACAAGCAATATATGAATTACGTGAAATATGGAAGATACAGTTTGCACCTGAACAACCCTGCTGGTCCGAAGGACGAAGGGCAATATGCCCGTAGTAACCTGGTCCCCTCCAGGCGACATACGGGCTAACCTCCATGCCTCAAATTAAAAAGTTTCTTTATATTAATCGAAAGGCTCCGCACGGCTCTATTTACGCACTCGAGTCCCTTGAAGTGGTACTAGTGGGTGCCGCATCAGAACAGGACGTCTCGCTCGCCTTCATCGATGACGGGGTTCACCAGTTAATGCTTAACCAGAATACCAGCGGCATTGGCGTCAAAAATTTTTCCCCAACTTACCGGGCGCTCGGTGATTACGATATCACCCAGATTTACGTTGAGAAGGAATCCCTCGAACTCCGGGGGCTAAAGCAGGAAAACTTGCTACCGCTAACCTGGGAAGACGAGGACGAGGACGAGGACTGGGCAGAAAAAGATTCCATAAAGGTTGTCAGTAGTGAAGAACTCGGCGATATAATTGATAATCAGGACGTTATTTTTAACTTTTAGTTATCGCTTAAATATTTAGCAAAATGTCAATATTACACATCATCAATAAATCCCCGTTTGAGAAGAATTCGCTCGACACTTGTTTGAGACTTGCAAAAAAGGGATCGGCAATATTGCTGATCGAAGACGCGATCTACGCGGTGCAGAAAAATACTGCCGTCGCGGACAAGATCATTGCCGCTGTAGCCAGGCACCCGGTCTTCGCGCTGGCACCTGATCTGGAGGCCAGAGGTATTGACGAAAACACAATAGTGGACGGAATATCGCTAGTGGATTACGAGGGATTCGTGCAACTAGCCACGGAATATAACGCGGTGCAATCATGGCTTTAGGGCACAATATAACTACACATTAATATTCAACTACAGAGGTCAACAATGAGTATTGAGTTAGACGGTAAATCTTACGAAACCGATGAGGAAGGTTACCTCGTCAACCTGGGTGACTGGAATGATGCGCTAGCATCGGCCATGGCCAGGGAAGACGGTGCTGAACTCGACAGTAATCACTGGGAAGTAATCAATTTTCTGCGGGATTATTACGAGGAATATCAGATTGCGCCTGCGGTACGCGTTTTAACCAAGGCCATCGGTAAACGAATGGGTAAGGAAAAAGGCACCAGTAAATATCTTTACGAGCTATTCCCTTATGGACCAGCGAAACAGGCCTGCAAATATGCTGGATTGCCCAAGCCTACTGGTTGCGTGTAATAGTAGCCGGGAGATGACGATTAAGTGTCATTACTGACCCTTATATTTATCCTGCTGTTTTATGCCGCTATCGCAATCATGCTCGTTGGCCTGGTGTATAAAATTCGCTTATACGCAATTACCCCGACGCCTCTGCGGATTCCTACTACGCCGGCGCCCACCACGCGCTCGGGCGTCATAGCCCGGCTGTTTTTCGAAATCGTTTTATTCAATAGCCTGTTCAAGGCGAATAAATGGACCTGGTTGTTCGGCTGGTTGTTTCATGCTGCCATGCTATTTGTGTTACTCCGGCATCTGCGTTATTTCACCGACCCGGTGTGGGGTTGGGTCAGCTTCGTCCAGCCCTACGGGAAATATGGTGCGTTCATTATGCTGTTTGGACTGTGCGGCTTATGGGCGCGACGATTCCTGGTAGATCGGGTTCGCTATGTATCGTCTCCTTCCGACCATTTAATGTTGGCGCTGCTGATAGGCATCGGATCAACCGGCATAGGCATCAAGTTTGTCACTGGTACCGATATCGTTGCGATCAAGGCATTTTTTCTCGGATTAATTTATTTCGACTGGCAGCCTTTGCCCACTGACTGGTTACTCGGTATTCACCTGGTGCTGGTAGTCCTGCTTATGATTATATTTCCGTTTAGTAAATTGCTCCACGCACCCGGCTTATTTTTCAGCCCGACGCGCAATCAAATCGACAATCCACGCGAAAAGCGACACAGCAGTAACGCCAGTGCCACCCCGGCTGGTAGAAATTGGTAACGGCGGCCAGGGGTATACACAGTGATCGATTTTGAAACTCCTGTTCTAAAAGAATATCCGATTATTCCACTCATCCAGCCGGGCGCGATGGCGCACAGCAAACCCTATGTCGCCAGGCAGGATCTTCAGGAAAAGATAGGCTTTCCGGGAGAATTAATCGATGACTGGCAAGACATTGCTATCAAAAAGATGGGCGAGCTGGTCAGCAAATCCCGCGCTCTGCTAGTTTTTCTCGATAGCTGCGTAAAATGTGGTGCCTGTACCGATAAATGCCACTATTTTTTGGGTACCGCCGATCCTGTCAACATGCCTGTCGCGCGCCAGGACTTGTTTCGCGATGTCTATCGACGCTACTACACCTTTGCCGGTAGGAATTTTCCAAAACTGGTCGGCGCCAGGGAATTTGACAGGGAAATGCTCGATCTCTGGTATAGCTACTTTCACCAGTGTTCACAGTGCAGGCGTTGTTCTGTTTATTGCCCTTTTGGTATCGACACCGCGGAGATCTCGATGGCGGCAAGGGAGATACTCGATACCATAGGTGTCGGGCAAAAATATTGTAACGAAATCATCGGCAAGGCACAGACTATCGGGAACAATCTCGGTCTGCCAAAACCTGCACTGAAAGACACACTCGAAGGCCTGGAAGAAGACATCGAAGATGAAACAGGCGTTAAAGTTCGCCTGCCACTCGACCAAAAAAATGCCGACATATTACTGGTAACGCCGTCGGCTGATTTCTTCGCTGAACCGCAGGTGGATGGATTGATCGGTTATGCAAAGGTATTCCACGCAGCGGACCTCAGCTGGACACTCAGTAGCCACGCCAGTGAAGCGGCGAATTTCGGCATGTTTATCGGTTCCTATGAAAATATGCAGAAAATCTCGATGCGTATCCGCGATGCCGCGCTGGAGCTTGGTGTCAAGCGTATTGTATTTGGTGAATGTGGGCACGCCTGGCGAGTCGCTTATAGCTTTATGAACACCCTGGCGGGACCCTTCGACTTTCTCGATCAAAGCTATCCGGTTCCACAACATATCTGCGAGGTTACCCACGACCTGATTCAGCGCAATGCACTGACGCTGGATAAATCGACCAATGATGACAGGGTGCTGACCTTCCACGATTCGTGCAACATTTCACGGGGTTCACGTATGGGGAATATCCCGGGGGGTCAGTTTGTTATCCCACGTGAAATCATCAAGGCCACCTGCAACCATTTTTATGATATGGCCGACGATACCATCAAGGAAGCGACATTTTGCTGCGGCGGAGGTGGCGGACTACTTGCCGATGATTTGATTGAACTGCGGGTCAAGGGCGCTCTACCACGTATGGAAGCATTGAAACAGGTGGTGGAAAACCATAGTGTCACCCACATGGTGGCGATATGCGCAATTTGTAAAAGCCAGTTCAGCAGGGTATTGCCCTACTATGGACTTGAAATGGATCAGGTGATCAGCCTGCATCAACTGGTCGGTAACGCAATTGTGCTAGGCGGCAGTAAACAAAATTCATTATCGGCGAATAGCGATGTTAAGACATAAAGAAAGAATCGGGTAACCAATATGGCAGCATCAAAAAATGGAATTAACCAGAAACTAACTTTCAGAATGTATGAAGACGGGGTTCATCGTTGGCGCTCGCATGGCGAAAATATATTTCAGGAAGACACTTCGCATAAATGCCCTACTTACGTCCACCGTACCCCGCCTTGCCAGGGTAGCTGCCCGTCCGGTGAGGATATCCGTGGATGGCTGGATATCATTCGTGGTATCGAGAAACCACCCGAGGGTGTCAGCATGCAGGAATATGCCTTCCAGCGGTCTACCGATGCGAATCCCTTCCCTTCGATGATGGGACGGGTATGCCCTGCCCCCTGCGAACAGGGTTGTAATCGAAATAAAGTCGAGGACTTTGTCGGCATCAATTCGGTCGAGCAGTACATCGGTGATACCGCAAGAAATGAGTCGTTCGAGTTTGCCAAATCTCCATTAACCAGTAACAAGATTGTAGCCATCGTAGGCGGTGGTCCGGCCGGTATGGCGGCAGCCTATCATCTTCGCAGGAAAGGAATCGCCAGCACTATTTTTGACGATCACGACGAGTTAGGTGGTATGTTCCGTTATGGAATTCCAGGCTACCGAACACCACGAGAATTTCTCGACCACGAAATTAAACGCATATTAGATCTGGGCGATATCAAATTCCGCATGAATACCCGAATTGGCCGTGACGTTTCGATCAAACAGCTAGATACAGACTATGATGCAGTGCTATGGGCTATAGGCTGCCAGTCAGGCCGGACACTGCCACTGGAAAATTCCGATGCGCCAAATTGTATTTCGGGCGTCGCATTCCTGGAAGCGTTCAACAAGGGTGACCTTAAGGTGGCCGCTAATCGGGTTATCTGCGTCGGCGGTGGTGACACCTCAATCGACGTGGTTTCGGTGGCACGCCGACTCGGCAAAATAGATTCACTGCCTCATGACCAGCAGGCGGAATACGTCGTCGGTGGTTTTACTGCCCACGATGCGGCGTTTGCTGCGGCTCGTGAAGGTGCCAGGGTAACCCTGACATCGTTATTCGAAAAATCACAGATGACTGCTTCCGAGCATGAAGTTGAAGACGCCTTAAAGGAAGGCGTAAATATTTTTGATGGCGTCATACCGGTAGAAATTATTCTCAACGATGATGGTCGAGCCACTGCATTGAAACTGGCTAAATGTACCATTGAAGATGGCAAACCCGTTGCCGTTGAAGGCTCCGAATTCGTGATCGAATGCGATCTTATTGTTTCTGCTATCGGCCAGAGCGGAGACCTCACGGGCATCGAAGAACTGGGTAACGACAATGGCATGATGGATGCCGATAATTTTTATGCACATCCGAGCCGGCCAGGACATTTTGTGGCCGGCGATATAATTAGGCCCCACCTGCTCACTACCGCTATCGGCCACGCATCGGTAGCCGCTGATAGCATCGAAAAATACCTCGGTGGCAACGATATGGTCAAACGCCCCAAAGTAGACGTACATCACTTCGATTTATTAAATAAGCTCAAGGAAGCCGCTCTCTCGCCCGGGGAATACAATCACCAGGGGAACTGGGGTACCGATGACGCCGATTACGCGGTACATAATTACGAAAACCGGTCAGGGCAGGAAATTATTTCATCTGATCGATTATATCTTGGTCATTTTAGCTACCAGGAACGTAATTTACGTGAAACGCAGGGTCCGGATGCCGACGCAGTACTGGGTCACTTCGAAGAACGATCGAGATGCCTGAGCGAAGAACAGGCTATCAAGGAAGCGGGTCGTTGCATGAGTTGCGGTATGTGCTTCGAGTGTGACAACTGTGTGATTTATTGCCCACAAGATGCAGTATATCGGGTTAAAAAAGATGAAAAAACCATGGGACGATATGTTGCCACCGACTATGACAAATGTATCGGCTGCCATATCTGTGCCGATGTTTGTCCAACCGGGTATATCGATATGGCACTCGGCGACCACTAGTATCAACTTGATTAATATGAATTTTTTTAGTCAATTTGCAATTACAAGGACGCTGCTGGTAGCGATGCTAATTTTTTTAATCTCGCCGGACCTGTTAGCGGCTGGAACTGAAGCTTCAAGTATCGGAAATGTTGTTCTCCCCAGGGTGATTACACCGGAGAATGTGCAGCAATGTGTCGAACCAACCGATATCATGCGCCGCGATCACATGAAATTCCTGCTGCAGCAACGCGACGCAACGGTTCTCGACGGCAATCGAAACGGAAAATATAGCCTGACCGGTTGCATCAATTGCCATGCCCAGACCCCGGAAAACGGTAAGTTAGTACGATCCGGGGACCCCGAATATTTTTGCACCGCCTGCCACCAGTACACATCGGTCAAAATCGATTGCTTCGAATGCCATTCCGATCGTCCCACCGTCCCGGCAGAACAGTTGGGGCACAGCCTGGATACCCAGCAGTCACTGGCCAGAATTGTTTCGACAAACCATGACGGCGTACATAAAAAGCTACTGCAACAGGTGACACTTGGTGACTAATAATCAAATCAGCCAACCCGGCTCTATACCATCAAGTGATTCGCGACGCAGCTTTCTAAAAAACAGCGCAGCAATTGCATCGGTATTCGTTGCACCCGGCGTCATTCTCTACAAAGCCAGTCATGCAACCTCGTCTAAGGGGGCAGCGGCCAGGACAATTCGCTGGGGCATGCTGATCGATACTAACGCGATGACTGAGGCTGATGTAGACAATTGCGTGAGTGCCTGTCAGCGTGAACACGGCTGGAAATCTAACGGCCAGCCTACCGATACCCAATGGATCCGCAAGCTTAATTTGCTTGACTCCGAAACCGGTTATAAAAAATCACTGCCAATGATGTGCCAACACTGTGAAGATCCTCCCTGTGTCGATGTCTGTCCGACTGGTGCGTCGTTTAAACGTGCGGACGGCATTGTGCTGGTCGACAGGCATATTTGTATCGGGTGCCGTTATTGCATGATGGCCTGTCCTTACAAAGCACGATCGTTCATTCACGAAAATATCAAAAACCAGACGGCAGTTGCCCCGCGTGGCAAGGGAACGGTAGAGTCCTGCACATTATGCGTGCATCGCATAGACAGCGATGGCGCAAACGCAGTACCCGCCTGTGCCGAAGCGGTTAATAGCGCTGCAAAAAAACCAATGGTATTCGGTGATCTGAATGACCCGGACAGTGAAATTTCAAAGCGCCTGGCAAAACTCGGTGCTCTAAAAGTGCGTGCGGACCTGGACTTGAATCCGGGCATTCGCTACCAGGGTTTGTAGCCGGTTTATCACTATGCGCTACTCAGAATTAAAAACGAATTCATCACCCTACTGGCTGATACTCGGTGTTCTCGCTGTTTTGATAGGCGCCGGGCTGGCTGCAGCCCATTACATGGATGTCGAAGGTCATCATGTCAGCGGTATGAACAATCAGATTGTCTGGGGATTGCCGCATGTATTTGCAATATTCTTGATTATTGCGGCGTCAGGTGCGCTTAACATCGCTTCGCTCTCATCGGTTTTCGGTATTTCACAATACCAGCCCCTGTCCAGGCTCTCAGCCATTTTGTCAATCTCCTTACTGGCCGGTGGATTGATAATCCTTATACTCGACCTCGGCAGACCCGACCGCCTGATAGTAGCCATCACCTATTACAATTTTAAATCGATATTCGCCTGGAATATGATTCTCTACTCGGGATTTGTGGTAGTAGTTGGCGTTTATCTCTGGCTCATGATGGAGCGACGTATGCTTGCCTACAGCAAACCAGCCGGGTTCGTCGCCCTGATCTGGCGACTGGTTCTTACCACCGGGACCGGTTCAATATTTGGCTTCCTGGTAGCCAGGGAAGCCTACGATACAGCGCTATTGGCACCGATGTTTATCGTCATGTCTTTTGCCTTTGGCCTGGCAGTCTTTATTCTTCTGCTGTTATCGAGCTTTAGTCTCGACAATCGCGTCGTTAATGACTGCCATCTGCAACGGCTGCGCAGACTACTCGGGCTATTTACCGCTGCAATTTTTTATTTCGTGGTGCTGTTTCACATCACCAAACTGTATGGCACGCAAAACCACGGGGTCGAGTATTTTTTACTCGTCGAAGGCGGTATTTATAGCGCTCTGTTCTGGCTGTTACAAATCGGCGTTGGTAACCTGCTACCGCTGCTATTGATATATTTGCCATCATTAAACCGGTCCAGGACCTCCCTGGTATTGGCCTGCTGCCTGGTGATTATCGGCGCAATCGCCCAGTTATACGTTATTATCATCGGTGGTCAGGCTTACCCGCTCAATATCTTTCCCGGCTACGAGGTTAGCAGTAGCTTCTATGACGGTGTCATCGGCGACTATATGCCCAGCATTTGGGAATTAATGTTAGGTCTTGGAGGGGTCGCTACGTCGATTCTGATGGTGTTCCTGATCATGCGTATATTACCGCTAACACCAGAAATATTGCCTGACGATCAACTTAACTGAAATATCACGATAGAATCAGACCATGCCCTCCCTGTTCATCTCCGCTGCGCATAAATCTTCAGGCAAAACGACTGTATCTATCGGGCTGTGTACCGCTTTTCGAAAGCGCGGGCTGGAAATTCAGCCGTTCAAAAAGGGCCCCGACTACATTGATCCAATTTGGCTGGGAATGGCCGCCGGTAGGCCCTGTTATAACCTGGATTTTTTTACGGCTGGCAAACAGGAGACCATCGAAGATTTCGCTCGACTGGGTCAGTTTGCGGATATCTCGATAATCGAAGGCAATAAGGGACTGTACGACGGTCTCGATCTGGACGGCAGCAATAGTAATGCCGCATTGGCCAAATCACTCAAGTCACCCGTCATTCTGGTGGTCGATGCTCGCGGTACGATGCGCGGTATAGCCCCGCTGCTAATTGGCTACCAGGTTTTTGACAAAAACGTCAATATTGCCGGTGTTATCGCAAATATGACCGGCGGCAGTCGGCACGAATCGAAATTGCGTGCCGCGGTGGAACACTACACCGACATCCCTTTTCTCGGAGCATTAGGCTCGGACAGCTCGATATCGCTCGATGAACAGCATATAGGATTGATTCCGGGTTATGAAGACCCGTTTTCAGATAACAAAATAACCAACATCACTAAGGCGATAGTCAATCATATAGAGCTTGATAAAATCATCGAAATAGCTGCCACAGCACCGCAAATACCACCGGTATTAGCAAACCCAGCCAGGGTCTCAAATTATAACGGCCTGAAAATTGGAATTGCGCAGGACCCGGCATTTGGATTTTACTACCCGGGTGATCTCGATGCTATGCGCACCTCGGGGGTTGAAGTTATCCCAATCAACACATTGACAGATAGCCAGCTTCCGCCCATCGACGGTCTTTTCATTGGCGGAGGGTTTCCTGAACGTTATGCGTCGGAATTACAGTCCAACACAAAACTGCGTGCTTCGATTAAATCCACGATCGACAACGGGCTACCTACCTACGCCGAATGCGGTGGCTTGATGTATCTTTCAAGGGAATTGAATTGGCAGGGTAAAACATTTGAAATGGTCGGTATTATCCCGGCAGATACCACGATGCACGAAAAATCCTGCGGACGCGGTTACGTCAAGCTCGAAGAAAATAGTGAAATCTCACCCTGGGGTTTGAGTCCTGATTCAAGCACAATGATTCACGCGCACGAGTTTCATTATTCTACACTCGATGGCTTACCCGAAAATTCAGAATTTGCCTACACTGTCAAACGTGGCAGTGGCATCAATCAGAAATACGACGGCCTGGTCTATAAAAACCTGCTGGCTTCGTATAGTCACCTGAGAAATACAAACTCTACTCCCTGGGTCGAGCGATTCCTGTCATTTGTTAGCAGTAAAAAAACAGCTAATCAATCCAGTAAACCGTTGTTGGCTCATTCCAGTTAGAGAAACCTGACCATGATCAAGCTCACCACCGAGGCTGCCAATCAAATAATGTTTTCTGCTGAGCGAAACGACCTGCCCTCGATGCCGCTCAGAATCGCTATCAAGGAGCAGGATGACGGTAGCTTTCACTATGCAATGGGATTCGACGAGCAGCGATTACCGGGGGACGTGTTTGTCAATATTGAAAAAATCAACATGGTGATATCCGACAAAAGCAAGGCCCTGGCTGAAGGGATGACTATTGACTATGTCGAGCTGGAACCCGGTAAACAAGCGTTTATCTTTCTCAATCCCAACGACCCGACCTACAGCGCCCCCGACAAAAATAGCTTTTCTGAAAAACTTTTCGAGCCCTGACATAGCCTGTATATTGACTTTACTGGAGGCGAGCAGCAGTAATAACAGAATGACTGAGTCCCGATTCAAGACTGGCGACCATCCGCCGAATCTTTTCAATGCCTGGTTCATTCGACTGGACAAACGCAATCGGGGCCTACTCAATAGCGGTCGCTTCAGGATAATTTCGCTGTTAATCCTGTTAATTACGCTGCTAACCCTGATCGCATTTATCTCATTTTCAAACCAGGCTGACAGTATGTTAAGAAGCCTGTCGCCTTATCTGCCCTGGTTTTCCACCACTGCCGTTGTGATTGTGATATTACTTACCTACACCGTCTGGCGAGTGCTCCTCGATCCATTATTACGTTTATCAAACTGGGCCGATTTAATGCGTGGAGTCAACCTCGACGCCACGGTAGAGGTCGATTCCAATAGTGATTTTAATGAACTCAGCAACGATATTAATATGCTCGGCAGAATGATTAATCAGCTGTCGCAAAGAACCGAGGTACAACTACAGAAACACACCGATTATATATCGCGAGAATCCCAATCATTGGCGATATTGTACGAGGTCGCTTCAAACATAAACTTATCCAGGGATATCAACGAGTTATTTCAGAGATCGCTTGATTCACTGTGCCAGAACCTTAACGCTCGCGCCGGGGTGATTCGCCAAATTATGGATAGTAATAAGCTCGAAGTGGTAGCGATTTCAGGGGACTTAAATAAATCCTGCCTCGACAATTTGAATGACCTGCTTCCGTTTCAAGCCAGCCAGGGGCTTAAAATTTACCCACCCGAAAAACTCTCTTCGTATGCCTGCCTGGATCCCGATAAAACCAGTGATGAGGACCAGTTTCTGGTCGTTTCAGTGCCAATAATTTACCGGGACAAGCCCTCCGGCGTAATTAATATATTCTTTCCGCAATCCTTAAGTACTGAGTTGGACAATTATAATGAGCTCTTGCTCAGTATTGGTCAGCATCTGGGTACGGCCGTAGACAAGTACCGACAGGACTCAGATGAAAGTCAGCTACTGGTGATTCAGGAACGTACCCGCCTATCGCATGAGTTGCATGATTCGTTGGCACAAACCATGGTCAGCTTACGAATTCAGGTCGGAATTCTCGACGAAATTATACACTCCAGTGACGAAGCTGGAATCAGGGACCAAATGGAGCGTGTTGAATTTACAATCGAGCAGGCCAACAATGAATTGCGAGAGCTTATCGCGCATTTTCGGATTCCGATGAACAAGAGCGGATTCATATCCTCGATTGAGGAATCGATCCAGCAACTGCGCGAGGGGACTGACATCCAGGTCTATTTGCAAAATGAATGGACCTCTCAGGGCCTGCCGGCAAACATAGAGTTACAGGTATTAAGAGTCGTGCAAGAATGCCTGGCCAATATCCGCAACCACAGTCAGGCCAGAAGTGTGAGGATAATCCTGCGCGCCCCCGGTTCAGGTGGTGGCCATTATCTGCTGATAGAAGATGACGGTATAGGATTCGACGAGACTAAAAGTAAACCCGTTGGCGGTGAACACCTCGGCCTGAGTATTTTGCGTGATCGGGCCGGGCAGATAAACGGTAATATTACCATCGATAGTGAACCCGGTGACGGTACACGCGTAACACTACAATTTGATTATCCCGGCCAACAGCAGGTAGATGAATGAAACTGAAGATATTAGTAATAGACGATCACAGGTTGTTCCGCGAAGGACTGCAAAGCCTGTTGCAAAGACGAGAAATAGAGGTGGTGGCAGCTGTCGGCGATGGTTATGAGGGCATCAGGCTAGCGAAAGAACTGAGTCCAGATATAATTTTACTCGATATGCGCATGCCTATAATCGACGGCATTAGTGTATTAATTCAATTAAATAAATTAGAGCTGAATTTGCCGATAGTGATGCTGACTACCAGCTCCAACGAACAGGATCTACTCGAAGCGCTGAAAAATGGTGCTAGTGGTTATCTACTCAAGGACATGGAACCCGATGCTCTGGTGACAGCGCTACGTGACATCAGTGCTGGTAAAACCGTGGTAGCCCCGCACCTGACATCGGTGCTGGTACGCCTGATCCAGGGCGATACGACTACGACCGAAAAACAGGGTCCCTTTAGCGATTTGACTCCGCGCGAGAGCGAAATACTGAAATTAATAGCTGACGGCCAGGGCAACAAGCTAATAGCCCGTAATTTGGGAATTTCAGATGGCACGGTTAAATTGCACGTCAAGGCCGTGCTTAGAAAACTTGAAGTCCACTCTCGAGTCGAAGCGGCAGTAATGTATGTAGAGCACTATTACCAGTCCAAGGAACAAATGCAGTCAGATTATTAATCCGCCATCCGTTGTCCCGCCGGGTAGATTACTATCGGTATACCGTCAAAATTTTACGCGCATAGTGGGTCAGGTACTCACTACCGGTTTCAGTGATGACGATAGAATCACCGATGCGCCCGCCCAGCTCACCATCGATTGAAATACCGCCATCCACGGCAAATGTCATTCCTGCCTGCAGGATTGTCTTATCTCCTATTTTGAGTTCGGGTGATTCCAGGTACGCCATACCGATTGAACGACCGGTACGATAGCCTGTTTTGTAACCCCGTTGCTGATAGATATCATTGGCCACCTCGGCAATGGACTCGGCGGTAACTCCCGGACGGATAGCAGCGATTGCTGCCTGTTGAGCATCAATCGCGATTTGCTGGATCTCGGTGGCCTTATCAGACATGTCCCCGATGAAGAACATGCGGTCAAATCCGAGTTTGTACAGCTTGAACTGCGCCATATTGCAAAAACAGAAATAAACCGGGTCCCCCTTCTGTACGGTTTTAACACTGGCCCGGCGATGTACCATTGATGTATCGCGCCCCGATTGCATAATTTGTAAGTTATGAATCATTGGCGAAATAAATGCCTCCCAGCCCCTGTCGGTCAGAAACCCGGCCGCCTTGCGTGTACCTGCTGCAATTATTGCCAGAGCGACTTCATACTCGGCAACTCCCGCGGCCAGTGCATCCTCGGCTGACTGCATCATTGCCCCTGCAATTTCCCCGGCCTGGCGCATTACCTGGATTTCTTCAGCCGACTTGATCATACGCATCTCGCCGAGCAGGTCCGAGATACCAGTTAATTCAATACCCGCCATTTGATCATCGAACCAGTGGCGCACGATTGACGGCAAGGCAGCCGACTCCACCCCGATGCGGCCTGGATTCGTACCCAGCACACGGGCCAGTACATTTTCCCATCGATTGCTACCCGAATCCTCCCAGCTCTCAATATGATCGACCCAGGTCATCGCCGAAACCATTTCACTCTCCATCGATGGAGTAATGACAACCGGCGGCTCGTCCGTGCGAACCAGCAGAAATGTCGGGCGCCCGAATTCGACCGAAAGATAGCCCCAAAATCCCGCAAGATAGCCGATAGAACTCTCGTCCGTAATGATTGCAATATCGATACCGGAGTCCCTGAGACGGGATTGAAACTCGGTGGTGCGTTGCCGGGCCTGATCAAGCATGGAAGTTAATTTTGTTGCTGGATGAAAACACTAATTTTATACCTCAGCAGATATCCTAACTCAAGCTTAGCTCCCTGATTTCAGCAGACTCCCGTGCTCGCCTGAAGTCCGAACTGACGATCAACAGACTCGATTCGAGCCGGGGATTGGATTGCACCGACTCCCTCACCTGGATCATCCCTGCTCAGTAATATTAGGCATGTGCAATCCCTCCCATGTCTTTGATGACATCAGCCGCAATGGAATTTCTTCGTTGATAACGCGCACATCGTCACAGCCCCTCCAGCGCATCACTCAAGAATGTCGCCAGTTCAGCAAAACCGGCTCCACTCTTGTTATTGGTGATATAAGCAGGGGCAATTTTTAGGCGGTCTTCAAAATCGCGTACGTTGGCCACGCCGACCGCATGAGAAAAGAAGGCAAACATCGACGCGTCGTTCGGCGAATCCCCGATAAAAATAAAATTGCCCTCGGCATCGTCAAGGTCAACGCCAAGACAGTCCGCGGCAAATTGCTTGGTCATCGACAGTTTATCGTAGGTGCCAAACCACGCGTTGACGTGAATGGAAGCAACTTTGACAGTCGCACCAGCCTCATCGAGAAGAGCAACAATGCGATCAACACTGGTCATTGGTAACGGCGCTACATCCTCGCAATAATCGATGGCAAGGTCTGTCTCACGGTAAAGTTGGTCAGAGGCGAAGGCCGCGCCCGGAACCTGTTCTAGAATTTTCTGCCCCAATGCTGCCAACCGTTCTCGATTGGCGGTGCGCTGTTTATCTCCATCCATATAGTGCCGCTCCATTCGCCGTTTTTCTCGGTCATAGCGAAAATAAAAGGCACCGTTTTCGCCGATTATTCCGTCCACTGGCCACATCCGCGCTATGTGATCGCACCAACCCGCTGGCCGCCCCGTAACGGGCACCACAATCAACCCCAGACTGCGCAATCGTTCCATCGCCGTGTAGGCTTCCGCCGTTAACTGACCATCTGTGGTTAGAGTATCGTCAATATCAGTAAATACCCCCCGGATAGTGTGGAGCTCAGCACGAGGAAAAGCTGAAAGCGGCTTCATGCACCACCTCTTAACGCGTAATTTTTGAGCATATCCTCGTTTGCTTTCGCCCCCAGCCAATTTCGCAAGAGAGCTCGCTGGCTGTCGGACACTAACCTCATGCCGGCCAGCATGTTCTTCCAGGCCGGCACGCAATCGGTATCTGTCAAAGTGTGATTTAGCTCGATAAATACGATGTCCGGATTATCCATCTCGTACCTCCAGGTTATCAATTACAGCGCTCCGCCTGTTGCTCATCGGGACCGCCAGGCTTGGGTTCTGCCTACAATGCCGCGGGTCACGACCATATGCAGGATGCGCGCCCCGCCGCAGGTATAGGCGATCATCATCGCCATGGCCGCAGCAAAGGCCAAATCGCCCTGGTCGTCCATATTGAGGACGGCGACGGAGGCCAAAGTCGTTTTCGCCGAATAGAGAAACACCACCGCCGAGACCGTGGTCATGGCGTTAAGGAACAGATACATGGAGATGTCAAGAATGGCCGGCACACAGACGGGCACGGTGATCTTGAAGAAGGTCCGGTAGAAAGGCGTCTTCAGCGAAGCGGACACGGACTCGAACTCTGGATCCATCTGTTTTAGCGCCGTCGTCGCCGTCAGGTGCGACACTGTATAGAAATGGGTGACCGTGACCAGCACCAGTATTCCCATGGTGCCGTAAAGGAAATTGAACGGATTGGCAGGGTTGTTGAAGAAGAAGATGTAGGCGAGGCCAAGGGCCATCCCGGGCACCCCCAGGGGTATCATGGCTGCAGCGTGGAAGACATTGCGCCCGAACGCGAAGCCACGCCCTTTTTCAACCAGATAGGCGCCGACGAAGATCAGCAAACTGCCGGTGATGGCCGTGTAGATGGACATGCGAATGGAGTTGAAGTAAGACGTCCAACCGCCGCCTTCGGCCAGATCGAAATCGTAGTAGCCGAGCGTGAGTTCCAGGTTATAGGGCCAGAACTTTACCAACGCCGCGAACTGGGCCATGCCGATCATGCACAGGATCAACAGCGCCACGAAAGAGCAGAATGCCAGCATGACCATGTCCCGTGTGCGGTCCGGTTTCGGCTCGAAGGGCACCGCCCGCGCTGACAATAGCGCCACCTGCTTGCGTTGCACGATGCGGTCGACGGAGAAGGCCACCACGGCAGGAATCAGCAGGATGATTGAGACCACGGCGCCCATGTGGAAATTCTGCTGGCCGATGACCTGCTTGTAGATGTCCGTGGCCAGCAT
>Ga0164320_10000130_pt1 | contig 20992 bp, 17 predicted proteins | sample GuaBasSediGuay11_FD_113736 | JGI IMG/M metagenome (GOLD analysis project Ga0164320, IMG submission 113736) | Subseafloor sediment microbial communities from Guaymas Basin, Gulf of California, Mexico - Guay11, Core 4567-28, 0-3 cm | ecosystem: Environmental > Aquatic > Marine > Hydrothermal...
TAAAATTGAAACTGCAAAAGCTAATGGTTCATGGTCAGCATTAGACGATGTAGAGAATGAAATAATTCCTAATGAGTTACAGGTTGCATTCAACAATAACCAACAGGCTTTTGAAAATTACAAAAATTTTGCACCAAGCTATAGAAAGTCATATTTGCATTGGTTAAAACAAGCCAAAAGAGAAGAAACACGATTAAAAAGAATTGAGAAAATTATTAAACTCTGCATAAACAATAAGAAAACTCCATAATAGTTAACATGCTTTTAAGAAATTTTTCGCTTTAAATTTCATATTTTCGGCAGCTAAATCAAACTTCATAAATGCGTAAAGACATTCGGAAATTAGCTAAACAAACACGCTTTTATAGAAGGTTTCATAAGTTTATTGCTGTTCCTATGTTGTTCTTCATGCTTTTATTGGGTACTACAGGTTTGCTGTTAACATGGAAAGCAGAATTAAAACTGCAACCACCCTCACTACAAAGTGCTTTTACAAATCAATCATTAGTTTCATTATCTATAATTGAGAAAAATGCCATACGATATGCAGATTCTCTTCAATTATCATCTACAATAAATAGAATAGACTATCGTCCAGCTAAAGGCATAGCAAAAATACGTTTTGAAAATCATTTTACAGAACTTCAAATAGATTGCTATACAGGTAAAATTATTTCAGTAAAACAACGTCCAGATACTGTTATAGAAATGATTCATGATGGTTCTATTATGGATTATCTCTTTAAAAGCAAGTCCGAAAATGTCAAACTCTTTTATTCTACTATAACTTCGTTTGGTCTAATTTTACTAGCCTTTAGTGGATTTTGGTTATGGTTAAAACCAAAACAAATAAAAAAGCACAAAATAAAAAAGCATTAACATCGCATTAAGAGATTTATGAGTGCTTTTCACTAACTTTAGAACTTTAAATAACCAACTTAACTCAAAATGAAAAAAGTCATTTCCCTTGTAATGCTGTTTTGCATTACATTCCTTTCTGCACAAGAATTCTCAATGGATTTAGTCAAAAATATGAAACCTCGTAACATTGGTCCTGGAGGAATGTCTGGACGTGTTACAGCAATTGATGTTGTACATAGCAACCCAGATATTATGTATGTTGGAACTGCTTCTGGTGGTTTATGGAAATCAAATTCTGGAGGTATAACATGGAAACCTATTTTTGATAAAGAAGTTACTGCATCCATTGGGGCAGTTGCAATTCAACAATCAAACCCAAGTGTGATTTGGGTAGGAACTGGAGAAGGAAATCCACGCAATAGTTTAAATGGTGGTTATGGTATTTATAAAACTTTAGATGGTGGCAAAAACTGGATAGCAATGGGATTGGAAAAAACGCGACACATTCATCGTGTTATAATTGATCCTACAAATCCAGATGTTGTTTATGTAGGTGCAATAGGTTCGCCTTGGGGAATTCATCCAGAACGTGGTGTTTACAAAACTACAAATGGTGGAGAAACTTGGGAAAAGATACTCTTTGTAAATAATAAAACTGGAGTAGGCGATTTGGTTATGGATCCAACAAACCCGAATAAATTAATTGCTGCCATGTGGGAGCACAAACGTGACCCTTGGTTTTTTAAATCTGGTGGTGAAGGTTCTGGATTACATATAACTCACGATGGTGGAAGCACTTGGAAAAAAATTACTGATGAAGATGGTTTTCCAAAAGGAGATTTAGGACGTATTGGTGTTGCTATTGCTCCTAATAAACCCAATATAATTTACGCTTTGGTTGAGGCTAAAAAAAATGGACTCTACAAAAGTGTAGATGGTGGCGTAAAATGGAAAAAGGTCAACGACAAAATGAGTGAAATTGGTAACAGACCTTTCTATTATGCCGAAATTTATGTAGATCCAGAAAATGAAAATCGTGTATATTCAATTTACACTTATGTAAACGTTAGTGAAGATGCAGGCAAAAAATTCACTCGATTAATGCCTGCTTATGGTGTAAGCAATGGTATTCATCCCGATCATCATGCTTGGTGGATTCATCCAACAAATGGTCAATTTATGATTGATGGAAATGATGGTGGATTAAATATTACTAAAGATGGTGGCAAAACTTGGCGTTTTATTGGCAACTTGCCAGTGGCTCAATTTTATCATATTAGTGTAGATAACGAATATCCTTATAACGTGTATGGAGGTATGCAAGATAATGGGTCTTGGCGTGGTCCTGCGTATGTGTGGAGAGCACAAGGTATTCGTAATTCGTATTGGCAAGAAATTTCGTTTGGAGATGGTTTTGATGTTGTACCTGACAGAGATGATTCTCGTTATGGATGGACAATGAGTCAACAAGGATTTGTTAGTCGATATGACTGGCAAACAGGAAACAATTATATTGTAAGACCTACGCATCCAGATGCTAATGTAAAATTGCGTTTCAACTGGAATTCTGCAATTAATATCGATCCCTTTAATAATAGCACCATTTACTTCGGAAGTCAATTTGTACACAAATCGACAGACAAAGGCTTAACATGGCAAATTATTTCAGAAGATTTAACAACCAACGACCCAGAAAAATTAAAACAAAGTGAAAGTGGTGGTTTAACAATGGATGCTACTGGAGCAGAAAACCATTGTACCATATTAGTGATTGAACCTTCACCTTTAGAAAAAGATATGTTTTGGATTAGCACAGATGATGGTCGAGTTCATATAACTCAAAACGGAGGCGCAACCTATACAGATGTTTCAAAAAATATAAAAGGATTGCCTACTGGCAGTTGGATTCCACAAATAAAAGCGTCAAATAAAAATAAAGGAGAAGCCTTATTAATTGCTAACGATTACAGACGTTTTAATTACACACCTTATGCATATAGAACTAAAGATTATGGTAAAACTTGGAAACGTATTGTAAATGCAAATGATGTAGAAAGTTTTGCTTTATCAATTGTTGAAGACATTGAAGAACCTAACCTCATGTTTTTAGGAACAGACGATGGATTATATATTTCTATTAACGCAGGACAAAAATGGACAAAATGGACTGAAGGATTTCCTACAGTTTCGGTAAAAGATTTAGTTATTCAAGCTCGTGAACACGATTTGGTTATTGGTACTTTTGGACGTGCTGCTTGGGTTTTGGATGATATTAGACCATTAAGAGCTATTGCAAAAAACAGCCAAGTGCTTAACGCTAAATTAGAATTATTCTCTCCTCCAACAGCCTATCAAGCAGCTTACCAACAACCAACAGGAAGCCGTTTTGGTGGTGATGCACTTTATAATGGAAAGAATCGTGGTCGTGGTGCTCAACTCTCTTATTATGTAACAATTGATAAGAAAGAAGAAGATAAAAAGAAAGATGATGATGATGAAAAAGATAAAGATGACTCTGAAAAAGATGAGAACAAAGTGAAATGGGATTCGCTTACCATGAAAATTTATGATGGCGAACGATTAATAAGAACCTTGAAGCAAAAAGCTCCTAAAGAAAATGGTGTACATAAATGGACTTGGAGAATGAATGAAAAAGGCGGAGATAGACCTTCAAGAACCATTAGAAAACGCACTCGAGAACCCAGTGGAGCAAGAGTTAAACCAGGAACTTACAAAGTCGTTATAAATTTTGGGGATCAAACTTCAGAAGAAATGATTACCGTAAAATCTGATCCTCGTTTTACTATTTCTACTTCAGCAATAAACGAAACTTATGATGTTTCAAAGGAAATTCAAAGTTTAAGACAAGCTGCTGCAGATGCTGTGAAGCAACTAGTAGAAAGCAAAAATATCGCAACAGATTACAGTAAAAAACTGGCTAAATTAGATAAGAAACAATATAAAGAGCAAATAAAAGCTTCAAAAGATATTGTTAAAAAAATTGATAAAGTTATTGCGATTTACTTAGGTAAAGAAGATAAACGTCAAGGCATAACACGTAATCCAGAAGTTAATGTTAATCAACGTATTAGAAATGCAAGTTTTTATGCAGGATCGAGACCATATGGTTTAACTACAACAGAAAAAACATTAATTAAGCATGCAAAAGATGCTGTAAAAGAGGCGCTAGATAAAACGAATACATTTTTTAATGAAGAATGGAAACCTTATCAAGCTACAATGGAAGAACTCAATACGAATCCATTTAAAGAAATTAAATCTTTTAAAATTGACTAACAAAAAAGGGTATAAAAATCAGCAATTTTTATATCCTTTTTAATTCTTTCAACGACAAATATTATTCTACACGTTTTAAACCTTCAAGGTCTTCTATTTTTATTTGCTTACCAACAGTAGAGATTAAACCTTCTCTTTTAAATTGAGACAACACTCTAATTGCCGATTCGGTTGCTGTGCCTACAATACTTGCAAAATCTTCACGAGAAAGCAGCACACTTAAAGTACCATCAGGATTGGTTCCAAAATTTTTATCAATATTTATTAAAGCTTCTGCCAAACGCTGTCTCACAGATTTTTGAGCCATATTAACAATAACATCGTCAGACTCTTTTAAATCATGAGCCATGTGTTTTAATACATCAAATGTAAATTCAGAGTTTTTGGTTAAGTTATTAATAATTTCATTTTTAGGAATAAAGCACAGTTCCATATCTTTTAAAGCTGTAGCACGTAAATTTGTGCGTTCATCACTCACCACAGAACGTTGCCCTAATAACTCCCCTTTTTCGACAAGCTTAATGATTTGATCTTTCCCATTAGCACTTAATTTTGTAAGCTTACAAATACCTTTTCTTACGCAATACACTCCATTTAACATTTCTCCTTCTTCAAAGATAACGTCTCCCTTTTTAACTACTCTTAATGTCTTTAAGTTTGTAATTCTAATCAATTCATCATTTGTCAAAGACTTAAGAGAATTAAATTGTCTTATTATACATTGTTCGCACTTACTCATACCAATTTTTTACATTGTGTAAAAATACTTAAAACACGACAATTATCATATTTTTTACATATATTATCTTTGACTTTTGTTGCAGGTATAAATGAGCAAATATTTATGAAATGAGTCTTTATAAAATTTTGATTCCATTTGGTTTATCTATTGACGAATTGCATCTGTCAGATAATAATCAAATAAATACCATCAGATGAAACATAAAACATGTTTCCACTGTGGATTAGATTGTGAATCTTCTCCTATTTCTTTTGATAGTAAATCGTTTTGTTGTAATGGTTGTAAAACCGTTTACGAAATCTTTTCTGTAAACGATCTAACAAGTTATTACGATTTACAAAATGCTCCAGGAGCAACGCCTAAAGAAATTGAAGGCAAATACGATTTTTTAGACAATGAAAAAATCTTAGAAAAGCTATTAGAATTTAACGATGATAAAACTCAAATTGTAACATTATTTATTCCACATATTCATTGTAGTTCTTGCATCTGGATTTTGGAGAATTTAAACAAACTACTTCCTGCAGTAATAACATCTCAAGTAAATTTTGGAAAAAAAACAGTTCGCATAACTTATAAAAATGAAACACTTTCTCTAAAGAATATAGTGGAATTTTTAAGCAGAATTGGTTACGAACCCTATATAAGTTTAGAAGATTTTAAAACTGATAAAACTAAAATTAATAGGTCTATAATCTACAAACTTGGTGTTGCTGGTTTTGCCTTTGGAAATGTTATGTTTTTATCGTTTCCCGAATACTTTCAGGTAGATGGCTTTTGGCTGGAAAAATACAAACCTGTTTTTAGATGGTTAATGTTTGCATTTTCGCTTCCTGTGGTATTCTACGCATCACAAGATTATTTTATTTCGGCTTACAAAGGATTGCGCTCCAGGATTTTAAACATAGATGTTCCATTAGCTTTAGGAATTGCTGTTTTATTTATAAGAAGTACTGTCGATATTATTTTCGATTTAGGAACTGGATTTTTTGATAGTTTAACAGGACTGGTTTTCTTTTTATTATTAGGAAAGTTTTTTCAGCAAAAAACCTATTCGTTTTTATCGTTTGAACGGGATTACAAATCGTATTTTCCAATAGGAATTACCAAAATTTCTTCGGAAGGTAAAGAAGAATCCATTCAGGTTTACGATATAAAAAAAGGAGACCGATTATTAATACGAAACGAAGAGCTCATTCCTGTTGATTGTATTTTAATAAACGGAAAAGCTCGTATAGATTATAGCTTTGTTACAGGAGAATCTGAAACGGTTTCAAAACAATCTGGCGACAAACTTTTTGCTGGAGGAAAACAACTTAATAGTATTATAGAAGTTGATGTGCTAAAATCTGTTGAACAAAGTTATTTAACCCAACTTTGGAGCAATGATGTTTTTAAAGGAAACAAAGATGACGCTTTTACTACTTTAACAAATAGAATAAGCAAACATTTTACGATAACTGTTTTATTAATTGCTTTTGTTAGCACAAATTTTTGGTTACTTACAGATGCAAGCAAAGCATTAAATGTATTTACTGCAGTTTTAATTATTGCATGTCCTTGTGCAATAGCTTTATCTGCTCCTTTTACTTTTGGGAATTTATTACGCATATTTGGGAAGAAAAAATTCTACTTAAAAAATGCTCGTGTTATAGAACAATTAGCCAAAATAAATACTGTAATTTTTGACAAAACCGGAACAATCACAGCTAATAAAGAGACGACAATTAACTACGAAGGATTAGAACTTTCTACTCACGAAGAGTCACTGTTAAAAAGTACATTAAGAGGCTCTAACCATCCATTAAGCAGAGCTTTATACACGCTTTTAGATAAGCATAACATTGTTACTTTAGACACATTTCAGGAACATACAGGTAAAGGTATAGAAGCTAGGCATAAATCAGACTATTTAAAAGTAGGCTCTGCACCTTTTGTTGGTCTTACAACAAATGTGGCAACCTTAAATACAACTGTACATATTAGCACAAATAATACCTATAAAGGAAAATTTACTTTCCACAATGCGTACAGAAAAGGATTATCTAAATTATTTAATGCTCTTAAAAAAGATTATGATATTGCAATTCTTTCAGGCGATAATGAAGGAGAAAAAGATAATTTAACAAAATTATTACCTACTAAAACCAAGTTGCTATTCAATCAGAAGCCAGAAGATAAATTAGAATATATAAAATATCACCAAAATGAAGGTGCAAATATTTTAATGGTTGGAGATGGTTTAAATGATGCTGGAGCATTAGCACAAAGCAATGTTGGTATTGCCCTTTCAGAAAATGTGAATGTTTTCTCTCCTGCATGTGATGCGATTTTAGACGCTTCAAAATTTAATCAATTATATCATTATATAAACGCTTCAAAATCGGCGATAAAAATTGTGAAATGGAGTTTTATGCTGTCATTTTTATACAATATTATAGGATTATATTTTGCAGTTACTGGTCAATTAGAACCTGTAATTGCAGCAATATTAATGCCTTTAAGTTCTATAAGTATTGTTATATTTACAACAATTGCTTCAAATATTTTAGGTAAAAAACTAAAATAAAAAAAACATGACAAATGTTATAATTTTAAAAACAAATAAAAGTATTTTTGAGCCTTAACTTCAGGTAGGTATGAGTGTCATTTATGTATTACTAATTATTAGTATAATTATTGCTGTTGCCTTTTTTATAGCTTTTATTATTGCTGTAAGAAAAGGACAGTTTGATGACAGTTATACACATTCCGTTCGTATGTTATTCGAAGACGAACTCATTAAAGAAAAATCCAAAAAATCAATACCAACCAAAAAAGATTAATAAAAACAACTATGGAAGTACAACAATTTCATTATGATAATAAAATCGTTAAAAATTTTATTTACGCCACTATGCTTTGGGGAGTTGTAGGTATGTTAGTAGGATTACTACTAGCATTCATGTTTATATTCCCTAATCTAACCGATGATATCTCTTGGTTAAGCTTTGGTCGTTTAAGACCCTTGCATACTAACGCAGTAATTTTCGCCTTTGTAGGGAATGCCATTTTTGCTGGCGTGTACTACTCAACTCAAAGATTGCTTAAAGCAAGAATGTTTAGCGATTTATTTAGTAAAATTAACTTTTGGGGATGGCAACTTATTATTGTTGGTGCTGCTATAACACTTCCGTTAGGCTTTACTACTTCTAAAGAATATGCCGAACTAGAATGGCCTTTTGATATTGCCATTGCATTAATTTGGGTAGTCTTTGGAGCAAACTTAATTGGTACTATTTTAAAAAGAAGACAACGTCATTTATATGTTGCTATTTGGTTTTATTTAGCAACATTTGTAACAGTTGCAGTACTTCATATTTTTAATAGTTTAGAACTTCCTGTAAGTGCACTAAAAAGTTATTCCGTTTATGCTGGTGTACAAGATGCTTTAGTACAATGGTGGTATGGTCATAATGCTGTAGCTTTCTTTTTAACCACACCTTTTTTAGGTTTGATGTATTATTTTGTACCAAAGGCAGCTAATAGACCTGTATATTCTTATAGATTATCCATCGTCCATTTTTGGTCATTAATTTTTATATACATCTGGGCTGGACCTCATCATTTATTATATACTGCATTACCAGAATGGGCTCAAAATTTAGGAGTTGCTTTTTCTATAATGTTAATATTGCCTTCTTGGGGTGGAATGATAAATGGCTTACTAACCTTAAGAGGAGCTTGGGATAAAGTACGTACAGATCCTGTTTTAAAATTCATGGTTGTGGCAATTACAGGTTATGGTATGGCAACTTTTGAAGGTCCTATGCTTGCTCTTAAAAACGTAAACGCAATAGCGCATTATACCGATTGGATTATTGCTCACGTTCATGTTGGTGCATTAGCTTGGAACGGATTTCTGACCTTTGGTATGATTTACTGGTTAGTACCAAGACTATTTAAATCAAAACTATTTTCTGTCAGACTGGCAAATATTCATTTTTGGATTGGCACTCTGGGTATTATCATATATACATTACCAATGTATGTTGCTGGATTTACTCAAGCAAGTATGTGGAAACAGTTTAATCCAGACGGAACTTTAGTTTACGGAAACTTTTTAGAAACAGTTACCGAAATTATGCCAATGTATTGGATGCGTGCCATTGGTGGAACATTATTCTTAACAGGAATGTTAATAATGGTTTATAACATAATAGTTACCATTAAACAAGGAAGTAAAGTAACTGACGAGTTAGCTGAAGCTCCTGCGTTACAACGTATTTCTAAAAAACGTCTCGCTGGAGAAGGATGGCATACTTGGATTGAAAGAAGACCAGTTCAATTAACACTTCTAGCTACTGTAACTATTTTAATTGGAGGAATAGTGCAAATTGTGCCAACCATAATGGTAAAATCAAATATTCCAACCATATCTAGTGTACAACCATATACACCTTTAGAATTAGAAGGAAGAGATATTTATATACGTGAAGGTTGTGTTGGTTGTCATTCACAAATGATTAGACCCTTTAGAAGTGAAGTAGAACGTTATGGCGAATACTCTAAAGCTGGAGAATTTGTGTACGACCATCCATTCCTTTGGGGAAGTAAGCGTACTGGACCAGATTTACATCGTATTGGTGGAAAATATTCCGATAGTTGGCATTTAAACCACATGTACGATCCTCAAAGTACCTCATCGGGTTCTATCATGCCTGCATATCAATGGTTGGTTAGAAATGAGTTAGACAAATCGAAAACCGAAGCTAAAATGAGAGTTATGGTAAAACTAGGTGTGCCATATACTGATGAAGAGATAGCCAATGCGCAAGACAATATGTTAGAACAAGGAACTCAAATAGAGAAAAACCTATATACAGATCCAGATTTTGCTTCAACTTATGAAGCCGACATACAATCAGGTGGTGAAGATTTTGTTGAAATGCGTAACAGAGAAATTGTTGCGCTTATCGCTTATTTACAGCGTTTAGGAACAGACATTAAAGTAGAAACTGTAGAAGAATAACCCTTAAAAAATAATACATCATGTTAAAATATGTAAAAAACCATATGGAGAGTATTACAGGAATCGAGATTTATCCTATGATTTCGTTACTCATCTTTTTTATATTTTTTGTAGTCTTATTTTGGTGGGTTTTTACTGCTAAAAAAGAATACATAGAAACCGTAAGTAACATTCCATTAGATAATAACTTAAACCAAGAAAAATCATGAAAAACTTAATTCCTTCATTTATAAGAGTCCCATTTGTATTCTTTATTATTTTTGGATTAATAGAGTATTTAATAGATTCTGGAGAAAATCCAGCATTTATAGAATATCCAATGATAATGCTATTTCTAGTATTAGTACTCATAATTTTAGTTGCAATAGAAGCTATTGTTGGAGCTTTAGAAAATCTAAAGCTACAAAATTTAGATGCAGAAGCTAAAGCACGCTTTTTGGCAGATAAAGAAAAGAGATTTGAGTTTACCTGGTGGAAGAATATCTATAAAAAACTTACAAAATCTAAACCCATTGAATCTGAAGGTGAAATTATAATTGATCATAATTATGATGGCATTAAAGAATTAGATAATGCGCTTCCGCCATGGTGGATATATGCTTTTTACATTACAATTATTTTTGCTGTAGTGTATTTAGTAAGATTTGAAATATTAGATGGTCCAAGCCAAATTGAAGAATATGAAACTGAATTGGCAGAAGCGAAAACTGCAATCGAAGAGTACAAAAAAACAGCTAAAGATTTGATAGATGAGAATACGGTAACTTTACTTACAGAAGCTTCAGACTTAAGTGCTGGTAAAACTGTTTTTGAGTTGAATTGTGTGGCTTGTCATATGGCTGATGGTGGCGGAGGTATTGGTCCAAATCTTACAGATGAACATTGGATTTTAGGTGGAGGAATTAAAAATGTATTTAAAGTTGTCTCTGATGGTGGTCGTGATGGAAAAGGAATGATTGCCTGGAAGCAGATTTTAAATCCTTCAGAAATAGTACAAGTATCGAGTTACTTATTAACTTTACAAGGCACAACACCAGCAAACCCAAAAGCAGCTGAAGGCGAAATAATTTGGGTTAATGAAACTGAAGCTACAATTGAAACTAACACTCAAGCAGTAGATTCAACTTCAGTTATTGAAAACTAAAAAGCGTCACTTTGAGCGATTCTAATATTTCGGAATTCATCAAAAACAAGTATTTAATATAATTAACTAATACACTTGGAAACGCCCAAAAACGAAATATTTAGAGACTCTATTGGAACAATAGATGAAAAAGGTAAACGTGCTTGGGTATTTCCTAAAAAACCCAGTGGAAGGTTTTATAATTATAGAAAATGGGTAAGCTACGGTTTATTAGCTTTCTTATTTTCTGCGCCATTTATTAAAATTAATGGAAATCAATTCTTAATGTTTAACGTTCTTGAAAGGCGTTTTAACATTTTTAGTTTTTCATTTTGGCCACAAGATTTTCATCTTTTCGTTATCTCGATGATTATTGGTCTAATATTCATTGCACTATTTACCGTCGCTTTTGGACGATTGTTTTGTGGTTGGATTTGTCCACAAACCATTTTTATGGAAATGGTGTTTAGGCGTATAGAATATTGGATTGAAGGCGATAGAGGGAAACAAATTAGGTTGGATAAACAACCTTGGAATGCAGAAAAAATTAGAAAAAAAGGTTTAAAGCAAATTGTTTTTGCATTTATATCTTTTCTAATAGCCAATGTTTTTTTAGCCTATTTAATTAGTGGAGATGAATTAATTAGGTACATAGTAGATGGTCCTTTAGAGCATGTAAATACACTAATTTCATTAATAATTTTTACAGCTGTATTTTATTTTGTGTTCGCTTGGTTTAGAGAACAAGTATGTATTATTGCTTGTCCTTACGGAAGGCTTCAAGGTGTATTATTAGATAACAAATCTGTTATTGTTGCCTACGATCATAAACGAGGTGAAGGTGAAAAAGGACGAAAGAAAATTAGAAAAAATGAAGACAGGCAAACTTTAGGTTATGGAGATTGTATAGATTGTTTTCAATGTGTACATGTTTGTCCTACAGGAATAGATATAAGAAATGGTACTCAACTAGAATGTGTAAACTGTACAGCTTGCATAGATAAATGTGATATCATTATGGAAAAGGTGAACTTACCAAAAGGGTTAATAAGGTACACCAGCGAAGATAATATAGAAAAGAAAACACCATTTAAACTTACAGCAAGACTTAAAGGATATATTACTGTGTTAATTATTTTAACTGGCCTTTTAACAGGAATGTTATTCTTAAGAAATGATGTTGAAGCCACAATCTTAAGATTACCTGGACAATTGTACGAACACAAGGACAATAATATTATTAGTAACGTTTTTACATATAAATTAGTTAATAAAACAACTGAAGATATTAAAGATGTTAGTTTTAAACTAATATCACATAAAGGAACTATAATAATAGTTTCTACTAAAGATAGTTTTATTGTTAAAAAGCAGGATATTACTGAAGGAACTATATTTATAGAAATAAATAATTCAGTCTTATCTAAAGACAGGAACACACTAAAAATAGGTGTTTATAGTGGCGATAAATTAATAGAAACAACTAAATCAAATTTTTTAGGACCTAGAGGTTATAATTAAAACGTCATTACGAGGAGTGAAACGACGTGGTACACTCATTAATTGACAGATTGCTACTTCATGCTAAAAGCATGACTCGCAATGCCAAAAAACAAGTATTAACTAAAAAGAGATTCCTGCCTACGCAGGAAAAAATTATGAAAATAAATTGGGGAACTGGAATCGTAATAGCGTTTATCGTCTTTATAGCCTTTATACTATATTTTGTTATATCTATGAATACTAACAAAAAATACGAACATGATTTAGTTACGGAAGAGTATTATAAAGAAGAATTAGAATATCAAAACGATATTGATAAACAAAATAATACAAAAACATTAAGCAAAAATATTACATATAGTAAAACTGCCGAAGGCATAGTTATTCAATTTCCAAAGGACTTTGATACAGAAAAAATTACAGGAAAAGTGTTCCTATATAGACCATCTAACAAACAATTAGATTTTGAAACTCTTATTTCATTATCTAATACATATTTGCTCATACCTGACAATCGTTTGGTAGATGGTCGTTGGAACATTATAATAGATTGGCAATATAATGGAAAATCTTATTTATTTAAAGAATCTATAGTTTATTAATCATGTTAATCTCTGCATTTGTTTTAGGATTATTAGGAAGTTTTCATTGTGTAGGCATGTGTGGACCTATAGCTTTTATGCTTCCTGTAGATCGAACAAATTCTGTTAAAAAAATTACTCAAATTACAATTTACCATATAGGTAGACTAATCTCTTATGGTAGTATTGGGCTTGTTTTTGGGTTAGTTGGGAAAAGCCTTTATATTTTTGGTTTTCAACAGCAATTATCTATTGTTATTGGAGTTTTAATGATTATTGCAGTTTTAATTCCTCATAAAACTTTTAGTAATTATAACTTCTCAAAACCCGTTTTTAAAATCATTTCTAAATTAAAAAGTACACTTGGAAAATCACTTAAGAAAAAAACACCAGATACTTTCCTTACCATTGGTTTCTTAAACGGTTTTTTACCTTGTGGATTAGTTTATATGGCTTTATTGGCTGCAATTGCAACAGGAAACACACTACAAGGAAGTCTTTATATGCTGATTTTTGGATTAGGAACAATCCCACTTATGACAACTGCTATTTATTTTAGCTCTTTTTTAAAAGGTTCGGTTCGGCAAAAGATTCAAAAAGTTATTCCAGTATTTGTAATCTTAATTGGCTTGCTTTTTATTTTGCGAGGTCTTGGTTTAGGTATTCCTTACATCTCTCCTGCTCCAGTTTTTGATGTAGCAAATTCTGCTATGGAATGTGCAACACGATAAAAGAAAATCACTTTAATAAACTCCCGTATTTATAATTGACCAAGATATTAGTTTGCTCTATATTTTAAATGTAATTACTGGTAACGAAGCGTGATTAACAATATCTTCTCCAATACTTCCTGCAAAAAAATGAGAAACACCTTTTCTGCCATGTGTTGGAATTGCAATTAAATCGGCACCTATTTTATTCGAATAATTAATTATACCATGTTCTACACTGTAATCTGCCTGATAAGCAACATCGTTTATTTTATTAAGGTTACCATCAGCTTTTTGTAAAAATACTGCTATCCTTTTTTCAATTTCTACAGAACTCCTAAAATGTTCATTGGGTAAGTTTATATAAAGCAATTTTAAAATTGCTCCAAATTTATCAAACAATTTAGTTGCTTTAATATAAGGATTGATACATTCTTCATCAAAATTGGTTGCAAAAACTACAGTTTCAAAATTTGGGTTTGCTATATCGTTTTTTACAACCAATACAGGAACATCTGCATTTCTAACAACTCTTTCTGTATTAGAGCCTACAAAAAATTCTTTAACTCCACTAGCACCATGAGAACCCATGACAATAAGGTCGGCATCATGTTCTTTAGCTACATCGTTTACTTCGCTAAACACTTTAAAATTCTTTACAATTGGTGTTATACTTACGCCTTTTAAATAATCTTTCTTAATAAAAGATTCAAATTTTTGTTCAGCTAATTTTAAAAAGTAAATAGCTTTTAGTTGTTGTTCAGAATCTGATTTAGTAAGTAATATATCAGATATTTCTAACATATGTAGTGCCAAAATTTGTGCATTATTCTTTTTAGCCAATTTTGCAGCAACCTTTATAGCATATTCCGAATGTTTTGAAAAATCTATAGGAACAATAATTTTTTTCATAACTAATGGGTTATGGTGTTTTAATACTAAATAGTCATTGAAAACAGTTGTGTTTCTGGACTATTTCTCTGCAATAATAAATCGAATGCCATACATATATTTCTAACAAAAGGATATCCTTTTTTAGTCACCTCGATAGCATTTGAATCTATATTAAGTAAACCATCTGCTTCCATTTCTTTTAATTTTATAAGTATTTCTGGAAGTTCTTTAACATACATAAAATCTTTACTCCATGACGTTTTAAAGTTACACATTAAATTAAGGATATGCTTTCTAATAATAAGGTCTTCATTATTTAAAATATGACCTCTATATACTGGCAAAATATTTTCGTTTAATAAATGATAATATTCTTCAATACCTTTTACATTTTGAGCAAAACCATACCAACTATCGCTTATTGAAGAAACACCTAACCCAATCATAGCTTGAGTTTTAGATGCAGTATAACCCATAAAATTTCTATGCAATGTTTTATTAGTCATGGCTTGATAAAGCGAATCTGTTGGTAATGCAAAATGATCCATACCAATATCATGATAACCAACTTCACTCAATAATTTTTTGCCCAATTCGTATTGTTGCCGTTTTAATTTTGGTGAGGGCAAATCCGATTCGTCAAAACCTCGTTGGCCACTCCCTTTTATCCAAGGCACATGTGCATAACTGTAAAACGCCAAACGGTCTGGAAGTAATTCTTTAGTTTTTAAAATGGTGTGCTCAACATGTTCTAAAGTTTGAAATGGCAATCCAAAAATTATATCGTGACTTACAGATGTATAGCCAATTTCTCTTGCTTTTTCAGTAGCTATTTTTACATTTTCAAACGGTTGAATTCTATGTATTGCTTTCTGTACAGTTTCGTTATAATCTTGTACTCCATAACTTGCACGTCTAAAGCCAACATCATAAAGTGATTGTAAATGTTCTTTTGTGGTATTATTAGGATGACCTTCAAAGCTAAATTCATAGTCTTCGGCTAGAATAGAACGCCTAGTAATTCCATTAATTAATCGCTTTAAATTTTCTGGACTAAAAAAGGTTGGTGTGCCTCCACCAAGATGCAATTCTTTAACTTTTGGCTTAGTTTCTAATAAATCGCAATATAAATCCCACTCTTTTAAAAGCGCACTTATGTAAGGAGATTCTACCTCATGCCTTTTAGTTATACGCTTGTTACAACCACAAAACGTACACAAACTCTCACAGTATGGCAAATGAATATAAATACTTATACCTTCGTCTTTATTACTTTCATTAAATGACTGTATTAAAGACGTTTTCCAGTGCTTTAAAGAAAAGGTATTATTATCCCAATAAGGTACAGTTGGGTAACTTGTGTACCTTGGACCAGCAACATTATATTTTTCTACTAATAAGTTGGACATACATAACAATAGTACGGCAAATTTAGTAGAAATTTTAATCATTTCCCATGATAATTATCATACTAAACTTATTAATAGAAAGGAATGTTGACAGGTTTCGACATAATCAATAAATATAACATTTATGAAAATTCAAAAAGTTACATTTTTAAATAATGAAGGTCAGCAATTATCTGGACGTTTAGAGCTTCCAATAAACCAACAACCACATAACTTTGCAATTTTTGCACACTGTTTTACCTGTAATAAAAATCTATCGGCAGTTAAAAACATTAGTCGTGCATTAACATCAAATGGATTTGGTGTACTGCGCTTTGATTTTACTGGTTTAGGTGAAAGTGATGGCGATTTTTCGGATACAAATTTTTCTGGTAATGTAGACGATTTGTTAAGTGCAGCAAAGCATTTATCAGAGAATTACAAATCGCCAACTCTTATTGTTGGACATTCGTTAGGAGGTGCTGCAGCTATTTTTGCAGCAGCCCAAATAGATTCTATAAAAGCAATAGCAACAATTGGTGCTCCATCTAATCCAAAACATGTACAGCATTTATTACATAGTAGCCTTGAAGAAATTCAAACTTATGGAAAAGCAATAGTAAATTTAAGCGGCCGCAATTTTACTATAAAAAAACAGTTTATAGATGATTTAGAAGATAATTCGCTTCCGGATATAGCGAAAAAATTACATAAAGCTATACTAGTTATGCATTCTCCACAGGATACAACTGTAACTGTTAATAATGCTGAAGCAATCTATAAAGCTGCACATCATCCTAAAAGTTTTGTTTCACTAGATGGTGCAGATCATTTATTAAGCAATAAAGCAGATTCTATTTATGCTGGTAACATTATTGCTAGCTGGGCCAAACGTTACATAGATTTACCAGAAATTGAACTATTAAAAACCAATCTTCAGGTTGTAGCAAGCTTAGATAGCGACGATGGATTTACAACTCAAATAAAGGTAGGAAATCATTATATGGTTGCCGACGAACCAATAAGTTATGGCGGAAACGATTTTGGACCTTCTCCCTACGAATATGTATCAGCAGGTCTATCAGCTTGTACAGCAATGACTATACAGATGTATGCAAAACGTAAGGGATGGTATATTGAAAACGTTGAAGTTCATACAAGCTACGGAAAGGTTCATGCCAAAGATTGTGAACTTTGCGATGAAAATGCTTCTAAAATTGATACATTTAATAGAGAGATAAAATTAGAAGGTAATTTGGACGATAAGCAAATAAAGCGAATTTTGCAGATTGCAGATAAATGTCCTGTACATAAAACATTACATAGCGATACACAAATAATTACAAATTTGATTCAGTAAAAGAAACTTGCAATTAGCGAATTATCTACTTAACTTTCAATCAAAATTCAATTAAAACACTAATTCTATGAAAAAAGCATCAATTTTTATTCTAATAATGACTATAGTTTTTGCAGTTGCTTGCAAAGGCGAAAAAAAAGAAAACGAAACAACTACTGATACTGAAGCTGAAATAACCGAAGAACAAACTGAAATCACAACTTCAGAAACAAAACATATTTCTGTTACTCTAGAAGCAAAGAGTAGCAGTAATGTTGCTGGAGCTATCCACTTTACACAAGAAGGTAAAATTGTAACTATGATTGCTACTATAAGTGGCTTAAGTGAAGGTACTCATGCTATACACTTACACGAAAAAGCAGACTGTTCTTCAGACGATGGAAAATCCTCTGGTGGACACTGGAATCCAACTGCACAACCACATGGAAAATGGGGAGCAGACGAAGGCTTTCATAAAGGAGATATAGGTAATTTTGAAGCAGATGCAGAAGGAAATGGCTCTGTTACATTCTCAACAAACCAGTGGTGTATAGGTTGTGGTGATGAGACTAAAGATATTTTAGGTAAAGCAATTATTGTGCACCAAGGCACAGACGATTTTACGTCGCAACCAAGTGGTGCAGCAGGAAGTAGAGTAAGTTGTGGAGGCGTTATAGAATAGAAATACTTAAATAAAACTTTTTAAAAGCTACTAAATTAGTAGCTTTTTTTATTTTTATACTTTAAAGATTAGCCCATGAATCCGTCTGCCTTTGGTTGGATAAAAAAATTACTTAAGGAAGTATCACTTTCTAACTCTTTTTTGGATTGTCCAAAGGAAGATTTCTATACTGCATTACAGCAAAGTGGATTTATATATGGAAGTAATGTAAACGTTGTTAAAGATTTTATTAAAAAAAGTGACCTTACTGCTGATGAAATTTGCAAAATAAACCTTCTGCTTACACTACTCCACACACATCACAATTCAGATTCGGAACTTTCTCCAACTAACAGTATTATTAATTTTTATTCTGAAATAGATAAGCGTAAAACTTCTTTTTTTCAAGAGATTTTAAAAGGAAGAAAGTCTAATGCTCAACTTGAAAAGATTATACATAAGCGCATTCAAATAAATGACAATATCATTACCAAAAACTTTAATTATTTTGTTATTAATGCCTTATTATATGTAGATGTTTTAGCTTATCAAGAATATCTAAAAAACCAATCTATTTCTAATTCTTATATAAAACAATTAGAAGCTTCCATAGAAAATATTTCGATTAGTGTATTAAACTCTAAAGTGCATAAAACCAAATACGATAATAGTTTAATTGCTCTATTCGAGTCGTCTTTACGTTATCAAAACAACACTATTATAAACTATAAGGAAGCCATACAACTAATTAATACTACTCAAGAAAAACATTACATTTTAGATATTGCATGTATGGCAACTTGGAGCGATAGAACTATTGATGAAGATGAACAACGCTTTTTGTACCAATTAGGCAAAGATTTTAAGCTAAATAGTACTATCGTAAAACAATCTATTAATACCGTTAACCAGTTTTACAACTCTCATAAGGAGGACATTGCTTTATTAAGTTCAAAAAATATTGTAGAAACCTTTTACGATAACTCCAGTAAAATGGTAAGTAAACTTATTTCTAGAAATGGTAAACGACTAAAAAAAGAGTTGAAACAAAGTAAACAGCTTATGGTTTTACTTACGCAATCTACCATAAGAGATTTAAGCGAAGACGAGCAAAAGAAAGTACAAAGCCAGTTATTAGATGTATTTAAATCCATCCCAAGCTTGGCTATATTTATGTTGCCAGGTGGTGCATTGTTATTGCCACTGTTTGTGAAGTTTATTCCCAAATTACTCCCTTCCGCCTTTGATGATAATAGGATTGAAGATGAAAAATAAAACTACTACATTTACATTATGGGATTAACAAACAACGATATATTTAAAAAACTACGAGTTGCACATAAATTACGTGATGACGATATTGTGAAAATTTGTGCATTAAAAGATTTTAGAGTTTCTAAAAGTGAAATAGGGGCAATTTTTAGAAATGAAAACCATCCTAAATATGTGGAGTGTGGCGATCAATTTTTACGCAATTTTCTTGATGGTCTTATTATACATTTACGTGGCCCTTTGCCACCAAAAAAAAACAATAAAACTCCTTAGTCTTATAATGTATGAATAATCAATCTAACGCCTTTGAAACTTTAGACCCAAAAGATTGGGAGAAATCTAAAGCTTTAATGCATAAAATGGTAGATGATGCTTTTGATTATACACAAAACGTAAGAGATCGTAAGATATGGCAAGTAATGCCAGAAGATGTTTTAAGCACATTTAAATCTAACTTACCCAAACAACCCAGTAATGCAGAAGATGTCTATAAAGAACTTCAGGAAACTGTATTGCCGTATCCAATGGGAAATATACATCCTCGTTTTTGGGCTTGGTATATGGGAAGCGGAACTATTTCGGGAGTTATGGGTGATTTTTGGGCTTCCATACTCAACCCAAATTTAGGAGGTGGTAACCATGCAGGACATAAAGTTGAAGAACAAGTTATAAACTGGATAAAGGAAATTATAGAGTTTCCTAAATCGGCTAGCGGACTTTTAGTAAGTGGTGGCTCTATGGCAAATTATACAGCTTTGGCTGTCGCTAGAAATGTTAAAGCAGAATATGATATTAGAGCAGAAGGATTAAAAACAAATAATTTGGTGTACTACGCCTCTACCGAAATTCATAGCTGTAACACTAAAGCAGTAGAACTTTTAGGCTTAGGCACAAAAGGACTTAGAAAGATTAAAGTTAATGAGGATTACACTATAAATATTGAAGCACTTAAAGCTCAAATTAAAGAGGATAAAGCTTACGGATTACAACCCATTTGTATTATTGGCACATCAGGAACCGTAAACACAGGTGCAGTAGATGATTTAAATACTCTTGCTGATATATGCGAACAAGAAAACCTTTGGTTTCATGTAGATGGTGCTATTGGTGCTATAGCGATGTTATCAAATACAGTCAAGCCACAACTAAAAGGAATAGAACGTAGTGATTCTGTAGCACTAGATTTACATAAATGGTTACATATGCCTTTTGAGGCTGGTTGTGTATTGATTAAAGATGATGCAGGACATAAAAATACATTTTCACTCATACCAGAGTATTTAGAAAAAAATACACGAGGTTTAGCTGCAGGCGAAAATTGGTTTAGCGAATACGGGTTACAACTCTCAAGGCGTTTTAGAGCCTTAAAAGTATGGATGTCTTTAAAAGAACATGGTAGCAAACGTTTTGGCAGAATGATAACCCGAAATGTTGAACAAGCCAACTATTTAGGAGAACTGGTAAACAACACTAAAGATCTTGAACTCATCGCTCCAATTGGGATGGATATTGTGTGTTTTAGATATCATCCAGAAAAATTAAATTTAGAAGAATTAAATGCCCTTAATAAGGAAATTAAATTACAAATAGAAGAAAGAAGCATTGCTTTA
>Ga0164320_10000131_pt1 | contig 20921 bp, 19 predicted proteins | sample GuaBasSediGuay11_FD_113736 | JGI IMG/M metagenome (GOLD analysis project Ga0164320, IMG submission 113736) | Subseafloor sediment microbial communities from Guaymas Basin, Gulf of California, Mexico - Guay11, Core 4567-28, 0-3 cm | ecosystem: Environmental > Aquatic > Marine > Hydrothermal...
GGCGGCACCGCGCAAAGCGTCTGCTTTGTCGGTACGTTCCCAGCTCAGGTCAATGTCTTCCCGACCAAAGTGCCCGTAGGCAGCGGTCGGTTTGTAAATCGGTCTGATCAAATCCAGCATTTGCAAAATGCCATACGGGCGAAGGTCGAAATTGTCGCGAATCAGCGCGACCAGCTCGTCCTCACCCATTTTGCCGGTGCCGAAAGTCTGCACGCTGATAGAGGTTGGCTCGGCAACGCCAATGGCATATGAAACCTGGATCTCGCAGCGATCCGCAAGACCTGCTGCGACGATATTTTTCGCAACATAACGGCAGGCGTAGGCAGCAGATCGATCAACCTTGGATGGGTCTTTGCCGGAAAATGCGCCACCGCCGTGACGGGCTGAGCCGCCGTAAGTATCGACAATGATTTTGCGGCCGGTAAGTCCGCAATCGCCCATTGGTCCGCCGATCTCAAAGCGACCAGTAGGATTGATGTGGTATTGAGTGTTTTTGCCGACCCACTCGGCAGGAATCACTGGCTTGATGATCTCTTCCATGACGCCCTCACGCAGATCATCGAGGCTGACGTCGGCGTGATGTTGCGATGAGAGAACCACCGCATCGATGCCGACCGGCTTGTCGTCTACGTACTGGAAAGTAACCTGGCTTTTGGCGTCCGGCCTGAGCCACGGCAATATGCCCGCCTTGCGCACCTCAGCTTGTCGCTTGACCAGGCGATGCGCGAACGTAATAGGCGCAGGCATCAGCACCTCGGTCTCATTGGTGGCGTAACCAAACATCAGACCCTGGTCACCGGCACCCTGGCTTTCCGGGTCACCACGATCCACGCCCTGGGCGATATCCGGGGATTGTTTGCCGAGCGCATTCAGCACCGCACAGGAGGCGCCGTCGAAGCCCATGTTTGAATCGCTGTAGCCAATTTCAAGTACGGTCTCACGAACAATTTCTTCGACGTCGACCCAGGCTTCCGTGGTTATTTCGCCTGCGACTATGACCATGCCGGTCTTGACCATCGTTTCGCAGGCAACACGAGCTTTTGTGTCGAGCTCGAGGACAGCGTCAAGAATGGCGTCGGAAATCTGGTCGGAAATTTTATCCGGATGACCCTCGGATACAGATTCCGAGGTGAACAAATAGGAATGACTCATGTGAATTATCGTGTCTGATTATTGTGGACCCGAGATTGTACCTACAGATAGCGGCGCATACTACGCGCATTGTTTGTCCCTATGCCCTGATGTGCTGGTCAATCGACGTCAGATCGCATAATGCCGCTTGCGACGATCCCTCGAAACAGGGAAAATGCGCGGCTTCAGGGGTGACCGCCGGGCCCCGAAAATCTACAGAATCCAATGATAAAACCGGCCGCTTGGGTCCACACCGAAATATGTCAAAACAATCCGATCGTTCGAACACGGCAGGCCGTCCCGGCCGGCGAAACCTTGCCAACGCAATTCGTGCACTCAGCATGGATGCAGTACAGGCAGCTAATTCCGGCCATCCCGGTGCGCCGATGGGCATGGCAGATATCGCAGAGGTGCTGTGGAATGATTATCTGCGGCACAATCCGGCGAATCCGAGGTGGCCCAACCGGGATCGGTTTGTGCTCTCGAACGGCCATGGATCGATGCTGCTTTATAGCCTGTTGCACCTGACGGGCTATCCGCTGACGATGGATGAAATCCGCAATTTCAGGCAATTCGGTTACCGCACAGCGGGCCACCCTGAACGGGATGCCGACCTGGCCATCGAAACAACCACCGGGCCGCTCGGTCAGGGTGTCAGCAACGCGGTTGGTATGGCGCTTGCAGAAAGGATGCTGGCAGCCACATTCAACCGGGATGAATTCGATATTGTCGATCACCGCACCTGGGTTTTCCTCGGCGACGGCTGCCTGATGGAGGGCATCTCACACGAGGCCTGTTCCCTGGCCGGCACGCTGAAGCTGGGCAAGCTCATATGCTTGTACGATGACAACGGCATATCCATTGATGGTGAAACAGACGCCTGGTTCACCGATGACACGGCAAAGCGCTTTGATGCTTATGGCTGGCAGGTCATTGACGATGTCGACGGACACGATGGCGCAGCGATAGCGAAAGCGATCGATGCGGCAATTGCAGACATTGAACGACCAACATTGATTTGTTGCAAAACAGTCATCGGTTTCGGTTCGCCGAACAAGCAGGGAACTGCCAGCACACACGGCGCACCGCTCGGCGATGAGGAAATTGCCGCAACACGCAAAGAGCTGGGCTGGAATTATCCGCCGTTCGAAATCCCTCAAGATATTGCGACTGCGTGGAATGCCTCAGAGCGTGGTGCAGCCAGCGAGCAGCAATGGCGCAAAATGTACGGCGCCTACAAATCGGCGCACCCGGAGCTTGCTGAGGAATTTGAACGACGCAGTTCCGGCGAGCTGCCGGCAGCATGGAGCGAATTTGCAGACGCGGCAATCGCCACGATCGATGCTGACGGCGCTGACATGGCCACGCGCAAAGCGTCGCTGCTTGCGTTAAATGCATTTGCGCCGTTGCTGCCGGAGCTTGCTGGCGGTTCCGCTGACCTGACCGGATCAAATCTCACCATGCACGACAGTTCGACGGTGATTACCGGCGACGATACCTCCGGCAACTACATCTATTTCGGTGTGCGCGAGTTCGGCATGACGGCGATCTGTAATGGCATGGGCCTGCACGGCGGATTGATGCCGTACTCGGGCACGTTCCTTACCTTTTCTGATTACGCCAGGAACGCGTTGCGCATGGCAGCGCTGATGAAGTTGCAGAATATCCTCGTGTACACCCACGATTCGATCGGCCTGGGCGAAGACGGACCGACGCATCAGCCGGTCGAACATACTGCCAGCCTGCGAATCATGCCGAATATGCGGGTCTGGAGACCTTGCGATACCGTTGAAACAGCGGTTGCCTGGCGCGATGCGATCGAGCGCAGTGACGGGCCAACCAGCCTGATACTTACCCGCCAGGGATTGCCGCATCAGTCACGAACACAAGAGCAGATCCGTTCGATTCGGCGTGGCGGTTACATACTCAATGATTGCGAGGGTACGCCTGACATTATCCTGATCGCGACCGGTTCTGAAATTGCGCTGGCGGTTGCCGCTGCGGAGGCTTTGGCGGCCGATGGGGTCAAGGCACGGGTCGTGTCGATGCCTTGTACCAACTTATTCGCGGCAGAGTCCGCAGACTACAGGAACGAAGTACTGCCAGAGGACGTTACGGCGCGTGTAGTTATCGAAGCCGGCGTGACCGATGCCTGGTGGCTTTACGCCGGCGCAAAAGGCCGGGTTATTGGCCTGGACCGGTTTGGCGAATCGGCACCTGCGGGTGAATTGTTCAAACACTTCGGCTTTTCGGTCGAGAACGTATTAAAAATTGCCAGGGAGACCCTGGCCGGTTGATTGGATTTCCGGTCGTTACCGGAATAAACGTAGCAGGAGAATTTGATGACAATTAAGGTCGGTATTAACGGTTATGGTCGCATTGGCCGCAATGTATTGCGTGCGTTATACGAGGGCGACTTAGGTTCAGAGATTGAAATTGTAGCCGTTAATGATCTGGGTGATACCAACACCAATGCACACCTGACCCGGCGCGACACGGCGCACGGCCGTTTCCCCGGCACGATTGAAGTCGATGGTGATTACATGGTTGTCAACGGCGACCGGATTCGTGTGCTCGCAGAGCGGGATCCTGAGCAATTGCCATGGGGCGAACTTGGCGTCGATATTGTATTTGAGTCGACCGGATTCTTTCGCTCGCGAGAAGCTGCGGCAAAACACATAACCGGTGGTGCAAAGAAAGTCATCATTTCCGCACCGGGCAGTGGCGAAGTTGACGCAACCATTGTTTACGGCGTCAATCACGACACACTGAAAAAAGAACATGCGATAATTTCGAATGCTTCGTGCACGACTAATTGCCTCGCGCCACTTGTTAAGCCATTACACGAAAAAATTGGCGTCAAACACGGCATCATGACAACGATCCATGCGTACACCAATGACCAGGTGTTGACGGATGTCTTCCATAGTGACTTGCGGCGTGCCCGTTCCGCGACTATGTCACAGATTCCAACCAAGACCGGTGCGGCCGCCGCGGTTGGCCTGGTATTGCCGGAACTTGCCGGTCGCCTGGACGGTTTTTCGATGCGTGTGCCGACGATTAACGTATCGGCCGTGGACCTGACCTTTGTTGCCGAGCGCGAAACCAGCATCGAGGAAATTAACGAAGTCATGAAAGAAGCGAGCGAGGGCGATTTGAAAGGCGTGCTGGCTTATAACGATGAACCACTGGTATCCGTCGACTTCAATCATGAGCCTGCGTCATCGACCTATGACGCCGGCCTGACCAAAGTAATGCAGGGCACGCTCGTTAAGGTCTGCTCGTGGTATGACAATGAGTGGGGTTTCTCGAATCGTATGCTGGATACGGCAATCGCTTTACATAACGCCAAGTAGTCAGCAAGAACCGGTACCGTTTGGATGACGACCCTCTCCATGAGCGAACTCGATCTCGCTGGGAAGCGTGTATTGATTCGCGAGGACCTGAACGTTCCCGTTGCGAACGGGCAGGTAACGAGCGACGCGCGCATACAGGCGGCTCTGCCGACCATTCGTGCCGCCCACGAAGCGGGGGCCGCCGTCATGCTGATGTCCCATCTCGGTCGCCCAACGGAAGGTCAGCCTGCTGATGAGTTCTCACTGGCTCCGATAGCAGCAACGCTATCGAAGTTACTCGGCATCGACGTGCCCCTGATCAGCGACTGGATCGATGGAGTTGAAGTCGATCCGGGGCAGATCGTTCTGCTTGAGAATGTACGTTTCCTGCCAGGAGAGAAGGCCTGCGATGAGGCATTGTCGCGGCAAATGGCGGCGCTTTGCGATGTCTTTGTGATGGATGCTTTTGGCACCGCACATCGGGCGCAGGCGAGCACTTACGGCGTCGCCAGGTACGCGGCACTGGCCTGTGCCGGACCGCTGCTCAGCGGCGAGCTGGCTGCGCTGGCCAAGGCACTGGATAATCCTGCGCGACCCCTTGTGGCTATCGTTGGCGGCTCGAAAGTGTCGACCAAGCTCACCGTGCTCGATGCGCTGGCCGATATCGTCGACCAGTTGATTGTTGGCGGTGGTATTGCCAACACGTTTATTGCAGCAGCGGGGCACAATGTTGGCAAGTCATTGTGTGAGCCGGACATGCTGGATACTGCCAGCGCACTGGCGAGCAATGATGCGGATCGGGCCACGATTCCCGAAATTGTTGACGTTGTTGTGGCCGATGAGTTTGCCGCAGACGCCCGCGCAACTACCAAGTTAGTCAATGAAGTTGCTGACGATGAGCTGATTCTGGATATCGGTCCGGTGACAGCCGGCCAATTTGCCGACATTCTGGTGAATGCCGGAACCATCATCTGGAACGGACCGGTTGGCGTGTTCGAGTTCGATCAGTTTGGCGGCGGCACAAAATTGCTGGCAGAGGCGATTGCCGCGAGCCCTGCTTTTTCCGTGGCAGGTGGCGGTGACACGCTGGCGGCGATCGATAAGTATGGCGTGGCTGGGGATATTTCCTATATTTCCACGGGTGGTGGGGCATTTCTGGAGTTTGTGGAGGGGAAGACGTTGCCGGCTGTGGCGATATTGGAAGAGCGTGCTGCTGGGGTTAATAAACGAGTGTAGGAGCCCGTCCTGACGGGCGAGTTCGCAGTTCTTTTTTATCGCACGAAGGATCAGGTTGCGTAAATTGTGAGGGTGGTTTTTGAGCGGGTGTAGTGGGTTGGTGTTTTGCAAACATTGGCTTGCATGTTTTCAACATGCAAGCCAATGTTTGTCGCCCGTCGCCCCGATAGAAGCACTGACTCAGCTTTAGGATTGATTTCCATTTCGCTACGGGCTCCAACGATCCGTTACTACAATTTATGGGTTTTTGGTTGGCTGAGTTTGCGGCAATTTTTAATCAGCGTATTTTTATGCCTTAGTCGACCACGGTCCTGTGATCGCCAGCGTTGTGCCGTTCACCTGGATATTCACGAACATCGTTTTGCCGTCGGGTGAAAAGCAGATTCCTGCCAGTTCCGATCGCGTATGGGCGTTATCAGCCAGCGCGTATTGCTGGCCATCCGGGCGTATACCGACAAGGCCACAATGTGTCGCGGTATCTTCGCAGATGATCAGGTCGCCCCACGGACTTAACGTCAGGTTGTCTGCGTGGCGCAGGATGCTGTCTCGCGTCGACTCAGCAAACAGGCTGAGTTTTCCTGGGCTGGAAGCTTCAGCGGGTGTGCCCTCAGCCGGGCTTGGTCGGTATCGGAAAATCTGGCCGAGACGTTGTCGCCCACCAATGGTGGCGGCCATGACAATATCGCCTTCGGCGAAACAAAGCCCTTCGCCGCGCGCGAAAATAGTGGCGCCCTTTTCGCGGCCGCGAAAGCGTAAGTCATTCTCGCTTACGTCTGGTTCCTCAAGGTCGACCCAGGTCGTTTCCAGCCAGTCGCCAGGGATCATGCCGTCCGCCTGGATCCAGTTACGGGTATCGAATTCCGGCTGGCCTTTTATGGCCAGCGCCTGTAGACGGCCGCCGCGTGCCAGCTCACCCGCTTTTGTTGGTATGAAACGATACAACAGGCTCTGGTGCCGATCCTCGGTCAGGTAGACCACGCCCGATGCCGGATCTACTGCTGCGGCTTCGTGTTCAAAACGACCCATGGCTTTCAGAGGAACTGGTTCAACTGCCTGCATACTGGATGCCGGCACTTCAAAAACATAACCGTGTTTCTTTTCGCGCTCAATGACCCGGCTGCTTTCGAATGAGGTGCCGGGGCCATAAAAACATTCCTCGCAGCTTAGCCAGCTGCCCCAGGGCGTGGGACCCCCCGCACAATTATTTTCTGTGCCCATCAGGCTCATGTGCATGTGTGTCCTGCGGCGGCTAACCGGGTCATAGTGAATTGTCGTCGTACCACCCAGACCTGGTGACCGGCCAGCGCCGTTGTCATATATCTTGCTGTGATCTGCACCTTTATATCGCTTTGGGTGCCGCCCAAACGGGCTTGCCTTAAGTTCATACGGGTGAATTTCGTGATTGCAGACGAGCACAACCGTTTCGCCGTCACCGGCGAAGGTTGCCATGCCGTCAGCGAGCCCCGGCACCAACAGGCCATCGTCCATTTGCTGACCTTGTTGCGCGATAACCGTGTAGCTGAAACCCTTTGGCAGGTCGATCACACCGGCTGGATCCGCTATCAGTGCGCCAAAACCACCGACATTCTCAGCGGCGCTTTGCCTGATACCAGATACCGGAGTGGCAGCCGCAACGGCCAGTGTTTGTAAAAAACGGCGACGATTGATCATCTGTGTCTGCTTGTCCTTGATCTTCATTGAGCGACGGATCGGACCAGCTTACCTGTTTCGTTTGATTGATTCATCGGTAAATGTACGCAGCTATAACAGGATACGTGTGCAATAATCGCGCCCATGTTACGCAGAACAAAGATAGTCGCAACGCTCGGGCCATCCACGGACGACCCGAAGACGTTGCACGATATGATCGTCGCCGGTCTTGATGTGGCGCGTTTTAATTTCTCCCATGGCGATCACAAAGAGCAGAAAGAGCGACTGTTGCTCTTGCGGCAGGCGGCCGCGGAGTGCGGACGCTTCGTCGGTGTAATTGGCGATTTGCAGGGCCCCAAAATTCGTGTCCGGCGTTTCAAAAATAACCGTGTGACTCTGCAAAGGGGAGACGCGTTTTTTCTGGATTCGGCCGTCGGCGAATTTGATGGTGACATCGATGGCGTTGGTGTCGCCTACGAAAATTTGCACAATGATGTGCAGGAGAACGACATTCTGTTGCTGAACGACGGCCAGATGACGTTGCGTGTCAACAAGGTCGAGGGCACCAGGATCCATACCACTGTTGTCGTTGGCGGTGTTCTCTCGGATCACAAGGGGGTCAATCGCGAAGGCGGCGGGCTCTCGGCGCCGGCACTGACCGTGAAAGACAAAGAAGATATTATTTTTGCCGCCGAAATGGAGATGGATTTTCTCGCGGTATCGTTTGTGCGCAGCGCCGCAGATATCGACGAGGCCCGGTCGTTGCTTCGGGCAGCCGGTGGTACAGGCAGTATTATTGCCAAGATCGAACGTACCGAGGCTTTGGACAGTATCGATTCCATTATCGATGCCAGCGACGCCGTCATGGTGGCGCGCGGCGATCTCGGCGTGGAAATGGGTTATGCAGAACTCACCGGCATGCAGAAAAGCATTATCCGTAAAACGCGGCGCATGAACAAAGTGGCAATCACAGCCACCCAAATGATGGAGTCAATGATCGAGAGCCCGGTGCCAACTCGCGCAGAAGTATCAGACGTTGCCAACGCGGTGATGGACGGTACGGACGCGGTGATGCTGTCAGCGGAGACCGCGGTCGGCAAGTATCCGGTGGCCGTGATCTCTGCGATGAGCAACGTTTGCAAAGGAGCTGAAAAGTATGCTCTTGCACGTGGCAGGACAACGCATCGGATGGACGACCAGTTTGAGGAAGTCGATGAAGCCATAGCGATGGCTGTCATGTACACGGCCAATCACCTCAAAGTAAAAGCAATCATTGCGCTGACCGAATCCGGCTCGACAACGTTGTGGATGTCGCGCATACGATCCGACATTCCGGTCTATGCCTTCACGCCGCATGACGCGACCAGTCGGCGCGTAAACCTGTACCGCGGCGTTTATCCGGTTTCATTTACCATCGAAAATGATGATCCCCGCAAGTTGTACCGGGATATTTTTGCGACCCTGCTATCCAATGAGCTCGTTGAAGAAGGCGACCTTGTGATCTTCACGCAGGGTGACCTGAGTGGTGTTTCCGGCAGCACGAATTCGATGAAGATTATCAGCGTCAATTCCTCAATTTAGCTGATAAACGAAGGATGATCAGCAAGTGGAGCGATTCGTTTTCAACAGCGAAGTAATTAACGGAATTTTCGAATGACACAAAAAAAATTCACCGGCACCCGCGCCTATATCGCGACTGATGACCTGAAGATGGCGGTCAACGCCTCAGTAACGCTGGAGCGACCGATTCTCATTAAAGGCGAACCCGGTACCGGTAAGACACAACTTGCGATCGAGGTCGCCAGTGCGCTGGGCAAGCCGCTACTGGAATGGCACATCAAGTCAACAACCAAGGCGCAGCAAGGCCTGTACGACTACGATGCAGTCGCACGTTTGCGCGATTCGCAACTCGGCGACGATCGCGTTCACGACATTGCCAATTACATTGTGCCTGGCAAGTTGTGGGAAGCATTCGAATCCGACGTGCAACCCGTCCTGTTGATTGATGAAATAGACAAGGCTGATATCGAGTTTCCGAATGACCTGCTGCAGGAACTCGATCGCATGGAATTTTTCGTTTACGAAACCAAGCAGGTTGTAAAGGCGAAGAACCGGCCGATCATCATCATTACCAGCAACAACGAGAAGGAATTGCCGGATGCATTCCTGCGGCGTTGTTTCTTTCATTACATCAAGTTTCCTGACAAGGAAACGATGGAACAGATCGTCAATGTGCATTTTCCCGATCTAAAAAAGGCGTTGCTGAAGGAGGCCCTGGAGGCGTTTTACAAGGTGCGTGATGTGCGCGGCCTTAAGAAAAAGCCCTCTACATCGGAATTACTGGACTGGATCAAACTCTTGTTGGCCGAAGATATCCCGCCCGAGGTTCTCCGTGCTGGCGACTCACGCAAGGCGATTCCACCGCTCTACGGCGCGCTGCTCAAGAATGAGCAGGACGTTCACCTGTTCGAGCAACTCGTCTTTCTCGATCGGCGTGGTAACGCGTAGCGAGTAACCCGTCGTGCTGATCGAATTCTTTTTCATGCTCAAAAAAGGTGGACTGAAGCCGTCCATTACGGAATTACTCACCCTGCTTGAAGCCATGGAGAAAGGCGTTGCCGGCCAGAGCGTCGATGACTTTTATTACCTGTCGCGATCCTGCCTGGTCAAGGATGAGGCGCAATACGATCGCTTTGACAAGGTATTTGCCGCTCATTTCCAGGGCATTGAGGATGCCTACAAAGCATTGCTGGCAGATGTGCCGGAAGAATGGTTGCGCAAACAGGCGGAGCTTTTCCTTTCCGCGGAAGAACTTGCTGCCGTCGAAGCGATGGGCGGTTTTGATGAGTTAATGAATGCCCTGCGCGAGCGACTCGAGGAGCAGGATGAACGACATGAGGGCGGCAGCAAGTGGATCGGCACAGCTGGCACGTCACCATTCGGCGCCTACGGATATAACCCTGAAGGAATGCGGATCGGCCAACAGGGCTCGCGTCACCGGCGTGGAGTGAAGGTGTGGGATCGCCGCGAATACCGCAACCTTGACGACAAGGTCGAGCTCGGTACGCGCAACATCAAGATTGCCTTGCGCAGGCTTCGCAAGTTTGCCCGCGAAGGCGCTGCGGACCAGCTGGATCTTGAAGACACGATTGACAAAACCGCCAGAAATGCCGGTTTGCTCGATATTCGCATGGTTCCGGAACGCCACAACGCGATCAAGGTTCTGCTGTGCCTGGACATTGGCGGCTCAATGGATGATCACGTGCGTATATGCGAAGAAATGTTTTCAGCGGCGCGCACCGAGTTCAAACATCTCGAATACTTTTATTTTCACAATTTTGTTTATGAAAGCCTGTGGAAGGACAATCGCAGGCGGCACGCAGAGAAAGTGCCCACCAGCGAAATCACGCACAAATACGGACCGGACTACAAACTGGTGTTTGTGGGCGATGCAACGATGAGTCCGTACGAGATCGTTTACCCCGGTGGTAGCGTAGAACACTGGAATGAAGAGCCGGGTGCCGTGTGGATCAAGCGTTTGCTCAACGCCTACCCGAAAGCGATCTGGCTGAATCCGGAACCAAAGGAGCGCTGGGATTACACGCCCTCAATCAAGCTGGCGCGGGAATTGATGGATGACCGAATGTTTCCGTTGACGATCAGAGGGTTGGACGACGGTATCAAACGGCTGAATTAGTCGTTTGTTTTAACCTGCGGGATTCGCGGCTAAAGCCGCTCCTACAGATAGTGCCAACTAGTAAGCTGCTGCTAGTTTTGGAAGAATGCGTAGGAGCGGCTGTCTCAACTAATAAGCCTAGCTACGGTGTACAGAGGAGCACGAGAGCGAAGACGCCGCGAATAACGATGACTTACGCATAGAATAACCTACACCAAAATCATGAATCTGGCACTTGCCGCCTAATGATTCTGCAGTGCCTCGAGGTCAGCCAGCAGTTCCTGGGAATGCGTATCCGGGTCAACGTCGACGTAGTGCCTGGCGATGTTACCCTCAGGATCAATCAGGAAAGTCTGACGCTTCGCGTACGCAAAACCCAACATTCTCTTTTTGACGCCATAAGCGTCCGCTGTCGTTCCCTCAGTGTCAGCAAGCAGCGGAAAAGGCAGGCCATGTTTCTCGGAAAATTCCTTGTGTGATTCCGCGTCATCCAGGCTTACACCTAATATCTGGCAGTCCAGATTCTTGAACGCAAAAATGTTGTCGCGAAATTCGCACGCTTCTGTCGTGCACCCGGGCGTGTCGTCTTTTGGGTAGAAATACAACGCAACCCATTTGCCACGATAGTCCTCGATGGAATGCAACTGGCCATCCTGATCGATAAGTTCAAAGTCCGGCGCAGCGTCGCCACTTTCAACCTGCTCGGCCAGCGATGTAGTACTGCCCAGGAGCAAAAGTGAAAATGCCGACAGAATTGATAGCAAACGTTTCATGCTGATGAACCTCGATGTCGAACAATGCGCAAAAAAAATACGTAACATGCGTTGCTGCGGTTGGCGTTGAACGCCAACGCACTATAATACGCCATGGCTATGGAAATGCATCCAAAAGAGACGAAGACGGGACTGGTTTTACCGGGTGGCGGTGCGCGCGGCGCGTTCCAGGTCGGTGTTCTCAAGGCTATTGCCGAAATGCTGCCGCCAGGCAGCGTCAATCCTTTTCCGGTTATCAGCGGCACATCCGCGGGGGCGATTAATTCAGTTGTGCTCGCCAGCAAGGCGCGGCGGTTCAGAGTCGCTGTAGCGGAGCTTGAGCGGGTCTGGGGACATTTTCATAGCGGCCAGGTATTCCGTACCGACAGTATGACTATGTTCAAGAGCAGTATGCATTGGTTAGCGTCGATCGTGCTTGGCGGCTTTATCGTCGGCATGCCAAAGTCATTGCTCGATAATGCACCGCTGCGTTCATTACTCAGTCGCAATGTAAGGTTCCCGCGAATCGACGTATCGATTGACGCTGGTCATTTGCACGCGGTCGCCATTACCGCGGCAGGGTACGGCTCTGCCCGCTCGACGTCTTTTTTCGAGGCCGAGCGCGGTTGCAGGTCCTGGTCACGCACTCGACGATTGGGCAAGCGAGAGTCGCTCAACCTTGACCATTTGATGGCCAGTATTGCCGTGCCGATGATTTTCCCGCCGGTAAAAATCGGCGGCGAGTATTTCGGCGATGGCGCCATGCGTCAGGCGACGCCGCTTAGCCCGGCAATCCATCTGGGTGCTGACCGGATTCTCGTTATCGGCGTACGTGACGAGACAGCGTTGCCGGCCCCTGATCCCAACAAGCCACAGCCGTTTCCAAGTTTTGCACTGATTGCCGGCTACATGCTCGACACCCTTTTTATGGATGGCCTTTATTCCGATCTGGAGCGGATGACGAGCATCAATCAGCTGATCGACTCGGTTGCGCCTGAACACAGGACAGGCTCACTGACCAGGATGCGTGCAATTGACACCATGGTGGTACTGCCCAGCAAGGACTTGCGGGAGATAGCCTATCGGCATCGCAAAGAAATGCCACTTGCCTTACGCGCGTTGTTGCGCGGAATTCGCGGTCGCAGCACCAGCGAAAATCGCTTGTTGAGTTTCCTGCTATTCGAGCAAGGTTACACACAGGAACTTATCGAGCTTGGCTATAACGACGCCATGCAGGTAAAGGATCACCTTATGGATTTTGTTACTGGCAAGGACGTGCCACGACTGTTTGCACCAGGTTGGGTCAGGAAGGATTTGAGCGGCTTCGACTGCTAGCCCGAACATTGCACGAGCGTCGACGCTCATCACCGAAAATGGTCTATGATTCAAATGGTTGCGGTTTTTTCGACGAAGGTGGAGGGGTTACAATTTGCGCCTGCCGGGCTAGGTCTCTCACACGATCGAACGCGCTGCACGCGGCACAGAAACCGACAGCCCCGCCCACTCATGCAATGTTCGGGCTAGTACTCCGTGAATATCGCATTGACGGAGTAGCAGGCGTTTTTGTCTAAAGAAGAAAGATCGCGCCGAGGCCCAGAAATGACATATAGCCGACGACGTCGGTGATGGTCGTCAGCACGACGCCACCAGCGAGTGCGGGATCGATCTTCAGGCGTTTCAAAGTAAGTGGAATCGCGAATCCGGCGGCCGCGGCGACCGCCATGTTTATCGCCATTGCACCGGCAATTACGGCGCCGATGCGCCAATCGCCAAACCACAAATAAGTAAACAGCGCCACGACGAGCGACCAGGCCAGTCCGTTTAATATGCCAACCAGCAATTCTTTGCGCAGAATTCTATCGGCGTTGGTTTTGTCTATCTGCCCCAGCGCTATCGCACGTGTAATGATAGTCAGCGACTGACTTCCCGCTACACCACCCATACTTGGCACTACCGGCATCAGCACTGCGAGCAGCACAATTTTGTCCAGCGTTGTCTGGAATAAATCCACGACGGATGCCGCCAGAAATGCGGTCGCAAGATTTATGCCCAGCCACAATGCGCGCCGCTGAGCACTCTTCACGACCGGTGCAAACATGTCGTCTTCTTCGTCCAGGCCGGCGGCGCCCATAAGGGAGTGCTCAGCTTCGTCACGAATCACGTCGACAACGTCGTCGACAGTTATTCGTCCAACGACCCGGTTTTGGTCGTCCACGACCGGCGCCGACAGCAAGTCACGATTTTCGAATTCCCAGACCACCTCAAGCGACGGCGTATTAGCCGGAATCGGTTGTACATCAGCAGACATGGATTCGGCGACGGACAGGTTGGGATCGAGAGTCAGTAAACGAGAAAGAAAAAGCGAGCCAAAGTATTCGTTATCGCGATTGACGACATAGATTGTGTCCGTGCCGTCCGGTATTTCTCCGCGCGCCCGCAGGTAGCGCAAAACTACGTCCAGCGTCACGTCGGGCCTGACGGTAACGATGTCGACGTTCATCAGGCCACCGGCGCTGTCCTCGTCATAGGACATCACCGCGTCCAGACGTTCACGGTCCTGGTGGTCCAGTGAGCGCAGCACTTCCTGCGTCAGCGCCTCGGGCAGATCGGCGACAAGGTCGGCGAGGTCATCAAGCTCCATGCCCTCAATCGCAGCGACCAGCTGATCGGTCTGCATGTCCTCGATCAGGCCATCACGGACCTCCTCAGCGAGTTCGACCAGCACATCACCTTCATTGTCCGGGCCGACCATCTCCCAGATAACGGCGCGTTCGCGCAATGGTAATGATTCCAGCAGACGCGCGACTTCAGACGGGTGCAGGCTGCCGATGAGCATCTGCGCGGACCGAACACGGCCGCCGCCGAGCCGTTCGCGCAGCAATGAGAGGTTTGCCTGACTGTGCTCTCTCGCTTCCATGTCCTTGACCCGACCCAGTGAACCAGACGACGATAGTGATCGTGCCGCAGTGTAGCTTTCTTACCGATTCAAGTCAGGGAGAATTTGTCTTGGGCGGACCTATTTCGTTGTGCCTGGTATGCACCGGGTCGTGTATCTCCTTCAGTGCCTGCGCCAGTTTCTCTGTCATATAGACAGATCTGTGCTGGCCTCCGGTGCAACCAAACGCGACGGTCAGGTAGCTGCGATTTACGCTGGCATACTTGGGAATCCAGCGCTTGAGGAAGTCCAGGATGTCGTCATACATCTGTATGAATGCGGGCTGCGAATCAAGGAATTCGGCGACAGCGGCATCCAGCCCGTTCTGCCCACGCAGCTCGGCATTCCAGTAGGGGTTCGGCAAGCAGCGAAGATCGAAAACGAAATCCGCATCGGCCGGGATGCCATGTTTGAAACCAAATGACTGGATCAGTATCGATAATGAATCGATGCTGCGCCCGTCGACGCGTTCCCGTATAGCATCGGCAAGCTCATAGACGCTTTTATGGGATGTATCAATGACGAGGTCAGCGGCGTTGATAATTTGCCCGAGTAATTCACGTTCAGTGGATATCGCTGCAAGTAATTCCATACCGCTATCAGCCAGCGGGTGCCGCCGACGTGTTTCACTGTAACGTTTCAGTAACGTGTCGTCATTCGCCTGCAAATACACGAGGTCCGTCTGGATGCCAGTGCTTTTCAACTCGGTGATCAGTGCGGGTAACGCCTCGAGATCCTGGCGGCGGTTCCTGGCGTCGACACCAACCGCGATTCGGGTTGCAGAATTCTCTCCGGGCTTGGTTACTTCATCGAGAAGATTTTTTAGCAGCGCCGCCGGCATGTTGTCGATACAGTAGTAACCGAGGTCTTCAAGTACGTGCAACGCGACACTTTTTCCGGACCCGGAAAGCCCGCTTACAATGATCAGCCTTTTTTCGTCCGGCATTGGATTGCCTCCGAATCGCGTATCCGGTCTATTCTACTGTGCGCTTTGCAATTTGGACACAGGTTGGCCGGCAAACAGGGCATCGTAAAGATCGTTGCTGGTATTTGCGCTACGCAGCCGCGCGCGCATGGCGTCGTCACGGAGTAAATCAGTAATCAGGCTAATGTCGGCATAGTCAGCAGCATCGAGCTCTTCGGGAACCATCAGGCCAAACACGAGATCGACGGACTCTCCATCGTTCGCATCATAATCCACAGGTTCCAGTAGTTTCACCAGTGCCGCACAGCTCTTTTTCAGGCCACTGATACGGCAATGCGGAAATGCAATGCCTTCATTCAGACCGGTACAGCCGAGCCGCTCGCGTTCGAACAGTTTCGCAAATACTTCCTCGCTTGCGATATCAGGGTTTGAGCGGGTCAATAATTCACTCAGAATTTCGAGGGAGTGTTTCTTGCTACGTACGGAAACGTTGCAAAGGACGCTGTCAGGTTTGACTAGGTTTTCAAGAATCATTTTGGTTACGACCAGCGGCACAGTTTCGGGACTGCCCAAAATTCCACCCGGCATTACCGCTGATGGTCAGCGGCATACCGGATGTATAACTGTTTATTAGCTGTATTGTCTCTTGTCTGAATCCCGGGCGTGATGATCGGTATTTTTTTCTTTGTATTTTCTGACCTGCCGATCCAGTTTGTCTACCAGGCCATCAATGGCCGCGTACATACTATCTTCCGTTGCATCGGCATAAATATTAGCACCATTGACGCTCACCGTGGCTTCTGCCTTATGCCCCTGTTTCTCCACTGTTAAAATACAATGCACGTTCGTTACCCGGTCGAAGTGTCTTTCTATTTTTTCGATTTTATTGACGACATATTCTCTCAATGGCGCCGTAACCTCGACATGGTGGCCCGTTACATCTAATCGCATAATATTCTCCTGTGGTCGAACAATGTTGTCAAAAGCTTCCGTACGCTACCTCTCATCCGGCGTGCGGAATCTCTGCTGTCTCTCGTACCTGAGCTTATGGTTCTCCTCGACTATTCCAATCAGTTGATATACCTATCCTATCTTGTAATTTGCCTTAACTACCGCGGTTTTCTCACTTTTCGCTCACTTGATGATGCAATTTTCATTGCTTCCCGGTACTTGGCGACGGTTCGTCGCGCAACCGATATACCCTCATCAGCGAGAAGGTTGGCAATCTTGTTGTCACTCAGCGGTTTTTTGGGATTCTCGGCGCCGATCAGCTTGCGAATTTTTGCGCGAACCGAGGTCGATGACTGTTCTTCTCCACCTGTCGTGGACAGGTGACTGGAGAAGAAATATTTGAACTCAAATACGCCTCGAGGCGTATGCATGTACTTGTTAGTGGTTACTCTGGATATCGTGGATTCGTGCATTCCGATCTCTTCCGCAACGTCTCTTAATACTAGCGGCTTCATGGCCTCGTCGCCATGCTCAAGAAATTCTTTTTGCCGCGAGACGATACTGGTCGCCACTTTGAGCAGTGTTTCGTTACGAATTTCGAGACTCCGTACCAGCCAGCGAGCTTCCTGAAGCTGCGTTCGCAATGCTGCATGTCCACCATTGCCGCGCAGCAATTTGGCGTATTGCTGGTTGACCGAGAGCTTGGGGATACCGGAGGCGCTAATCTCAATTTGCCAGCGACCGTCCACTTTGCGAACAAATACGTCCGGAATGACGTATTGAGCGGAGACCGGGCTGACAGCCAGTCCTGGTTTGGGGTTACAGCTGCGCACCAGCGCCAGTGCGCCATCAAGATCAGCTTCCGAGGTTCTGAGGGTGCGACGGATCTCTCCGTATTCCTGGCTGGCGATAAGGTCCAGATGATCCGTTGCCAGTCGCGTTGCTATGTCGAGATGGGGCGTGGTCGGCTCCAACTGCCGCAGCTGCAGCACGATGCACTCTGAAAGCGTTCTTGCGCCAATGCCGATAGGGTCGAGGCGCTGCACTTTCGTCAGCGCATGTTCGATCTCCTCCAGCGTTACTTCCGCATCTGCGTCGAGGTAGTCACTCATGCCATCCAGTTCGGCGGTCAGGTAGCCATCGTCATTGATGGCATCGATAAGCACCTCACCGATCAGCGCTTCACGCGGCGTGAAATTCTCGAGTTCGAGTTGCCAGAGGAGATGTTCACGCAGGGATTGGCCGCTCTGGTCGGCAAATTCCTGTATCGGCCGGCCCTCGCCATTCCAGCCGCCGTCCTGAATGTTGCCAATAGAGTTCGACTGCCAGCTGTCCTCGGCCTTGATAGTTTCGATTTCAGCCGTGGTTTCGGCGCTGGTTTTAGGAGCGTCCGGCAGGTCCTCCATTTCCAGCATGATGTTTTCTTCGAGCGCTTCCTGAATCTGCGCGCTGAGATCAAGGACTGGCAATTGCAACAGACGTATCGCCTGTTGCAACTGCGGTGTCATGGTCAGTGACTGGCCGAGTTTCAGTTGCAGAGTTGGTTTCAGCATGGATTAGTGACTGTCAGGCAATTGCATTGGAGTTTCGCCGGCAATTTTGCGTGCTGGTCTCCTGACTGATATGGAAGCTCCGTCGATTTCAACAAGTGTTTCGCAATTTTGACTCAGAGTTTGAACTCCTGTCCGAGATACACTTCCCGAACATGCTGATTCTCCAGAATTTCATCGGGAGAGCCGGAGGCGATAAGGGTTCCGTCATTCAGTATATAGGCTCTCGAACAAATTCCGAGCGTTTCTCGCACATTATGGTCAGTAATCAGGACACCAATTTTACGGTCGCTCAAATGCCTGATAATTCTCTGGATATCGAGCACCGAGATCGGGTCGACGCCGGCAAAGGGTTCATCAAGAAGAACAAAGCGCGGATTGGCGGCCAGGGCGCGGGCGATTTCGACGCGGCGCCGCTCACCACCGGAGAGACTGATTCCCAGGCCCGTTCGGACGTGGCCTATGTGCAATTCATCCAGTAATTGATCGAGTTCCTGTTCGCGACCGGCCCGGTCCAGTTCGCTGCGGTTTTCCAGGATTGCCAGGATATTTTGCTCGACTGTCAGCTTGCGAAAGATCGACGCTTCCTGCGGCAGGTAACCCAGTCCCAACGCTGCGCGTTTGTGCATCGGTAACGCTGTCAGGTCCTCGCCGTCGAGGAGTATCTGCCCCCGATCCGAGGCAATGAGCCCGACAATCATATAGAACGCTGTGGTTTTTCCCGCGCCGTTCGGCCCGAGCAGGCCGACGACTTCACCGCTCGCAATCTCCAGGGATATGCCTTTGACAACTTCGCGGAATTTGTAGCGTTTTGAAATATCCTGAACACTCAGAATACTCATGTTTCATCCGCCCCCGGGTTGTTCGGGATGTCGCCGTCGGTGTCCACATCTTCCGCTTCCGCTGCATCTTGCGGATCGACACCGGGCGTCGATTCTTCTGCCGGACCAGTTGCGTCGCTCGTCGCCCCGTTTTCGGCCGGAATCAGGCTGCTTGTTTCAGCCGGTGTATAAGTGATTCTTACTTTCGGTTCGCCAGCGCCACCCGACTGCGCATTGATGCGCTGTTCTTTGATGTTATAGACCAGGTAGTTGCTGGAAATCTGGTTGCCACCCTCCGTAATCGTCGCTTGCTCCGAAAAAGCGACCACACTGGCTACTAAATCATATTCGAGGCGCCCCGCCTCCGCGTACGTGATTTCATCAGTATCGGGTCGCTGCATTTCGAAAGTTGCAGGGCTGCCGGTAATTGTTGCCAGTTTTAGCTGGTTGCCGGAAAACGTGAGGTCAGCCACATCGCTTTCGATATGACCATTTTCGACGTCAATAATGACGTTGCCGGCAAAATGCCAGACGCTGTCGTTGAAGTCGAGTTTGCTGGCCCGGCCCTCATCAGCCTGAATACCGAGGCTGCCCTGGGACAGTCGCAGGCCGCGAAACATGAGCATTGAGCTTTTGCCGTCGTAGTCAGTTGAATCTGCATCCAGCAAAATTGGCAGCACCATTTCTGCATCCTGCGCATTGACAACCGGCGCGTTCAGCAAACACATGACGGTGATTGCGAACGGCAGTAATAGTTTTTGAATTCGGTTGTTCAACATGACGGCGATCTACGACATAACTTGCTAAAAGACTACGGCACAAACTTGCCGCTGACATTGGACTTAAGTTGCAGCCGGTTGTCCTGCAGCAATGCTAGCATGCCGGTAGCGGTCAGACTGCGTGAGCCAATACGAATTTGCACGCGGGTATTGGTTTCCGCCATGTATTTATTGGGGTCGATTTCGAGTTCCGGCGCGCGTAGTTCAGTGGCTTGTCCCGAGAATCCCTCATTACTGACAGCAACAACATGACCGCTAAGCTGTAACAACGTCTTGTCCGGGTCGGTATTGCTAATGGTCGCAAGGTCTGCGGTAATCGTCCACGGAACTTCGGCACTGGGCGAGTAGCTGATCCTGACGTCGTGTAATTCGACTTCTCCACTGGGTTGTTGCTCGGCGAACTCGGCTTCTATTTCATACAGGAGCTGACCCTGATCATCGGTGCCCAGGATGCGGGCGGAGCGAATGTAAAAGCCGTCGTTAGCAGAAGTCGCTATGCTTTGCGTAATTTCTGTGGTCTGCAGCGTGCTCGCCACGTACCAGCTACCAATGGCAGCAAGCAACAACACGATTAAAGCGACTACATTACGTACGCTCATTAGTCGCCATTATTGCGATTCGCAAGCAGTGTTTCGCAAACTTCCCGCACGGCGCCGAAACCGCCAGCTGCCTTCGTGGTCATGTCGGATTGCGCCTGCACACTGGCAACGGCATTCGCCACGGCAATAGCAAAACCTGCGTGTCGCAGTAATGGCAAATCGGGTACGTCGTCCCCGACATAGACGGTTTGTTCGATGGCCACACCCAGCTCACCGATCAGTTCATCGAACGCCGCGACTTTGTCCTTGCAGCCTTGTATGACATGCGTCACTCCGAGTTCAGCCATACGTAATTCGACGGCCTTCGAGCTACGACCACTGATTACGGCGACCTCGACTCCCGCAAGCAGCAGCGCCCGAATGCCGAAACCATCCTGTGTGTTGAATGCTTTCGACTCACAGCCATCATCTGATAAATAAAAGCGACCGTCTGTAAACACACCGTCGACGTCAAAGGCAACCAGGCCTATGTCAGATGGCACATTCCGCTTACCCGGCGTGCTCACATTGCCCTCCGATTTGTACAGAGCATGATCGTTTTGCTTGCCTCACTCACATTGCCCTCCGATTTGAACAGAGCA